>Ga0136636_10002011_pt1 | contig 12062 bp, 11 predicted proteins | sample AntDrymUQ8522106_2_FD_104653 | JGI IMG/M metagenome (GOLD analysis project Ga0136636, IMG submission 104653) | Polar desert sand microbial communities from Dry Valleys, Antarctica - metaG UQ852 (21.06) | ecosystem: Environmental > Terrestrial > Soil > Desert | place: Antarctica: Dry Valley... | reverse complement strand
GGTGTGCCTCGCCACTGAACCTGCAAGGAGTGCCTGCTGTGAAAACCATCCGTACCCTGATCGCCGTGGCCCTGCTGGGCGCCGCCTCGGCCCATGCCAGCGACCCCAAGGCCACCATCGCCGACCTGGATGCCCGTCTCGCGAAGATCGGCGCCGTGAAGCTGAACGGCACCGACACCGTCGGTGACAAGACCGTGCCGGCGCTGTACTTCGGCGAACGCAAGATCAACAACAACTTCGACGTGGTCGATGCGGTGCGCAAGGCGCACCAGGCCACGGCCACGGTGTTCGTGAAGTCTGGCGATGAGTTCGTGCGGGTGAGCACCAACGTGCTCACGCCCGAGGGCAAGCGCGGCGTCGGTACCCAGCTGGCACGCAACGCCGCCTACGAGGCGGTGAACGCCGGCAAGCAGTATTGCGGCCCGATCGACGTGCTGGGCACCGCCTTCGACGCCTGCTACAACCCCATCAAGGATGGCGGCGGCAAGGTCGTCGGCGTGAGCTACGTCGGCCACAAGAAGTGATGTTGCAGTGGTTGGCCGCCAGCGCCTGCCGGCGCTGACGGCCAACTTCGTCTGGTGCCGGCCCGGTACCGGGGCCACCTCTGATCCGGAGCTTTCAAGATGTTGCTTTCCAAAGTGCGCGGCGCGCTGGACCGACTGAGCCTGCGTCAGCAGCTGTTCTCCGCCTTCCTGGTGCTGCTGCTGCTGACGGCCGCCCTGGGTGGCGCATCACTGCTGGGCCTGAGCCGTGTGAACGGTGCCGCCGACGCACTGGCCAACAAGTGGCTGGTGGGTCTGATGGAATTGACGAATGCGCGTGCCGAGGTGGTGGTGACCCGCGAGTACGAGATCAAGTACAGCAAGACCGACGACAAGAGCTACCAGGCCGAGTACCGCGACAAGATGGCAGCCTCGGGCAAAACGGTGGACAGCCTGCTGGCCGGCTACCGGGCTGCCGTGCGCAGCGATGACGAGCGTGCGGCGCTGGACAAGATCGACAAGGGCTGGGCCAGTTACACCGCGTCGCAGCAGCGTGTGATTGCCGCCGGCGCCAAGAGCCAGCAGGACGCCTTCGACCTGGCCGACGGTGCCTCCAGCATGCTGTTCGACGAGGTGGTGGGCCAGGTCAATGCGCTGATCATCTTCAACCAGGAAGGCGGCAAGGCCGCCGCCGACCGGGCCGAGGTCTTCTATGCCCAGGCCCGTGCCGCCATCGCGGGCGGGCTGGCGGCGGCCGTGCTGCTGGGTCTGGTGCTGGCACTGGCCATCACCCGCCGGCTCACCCGGCTGCTGGGCGGCGAGCCGCATGCGGCAGTGGCCGTGGCGCGTGCGGTGGCACAGGGCGACCTGAGCACGCCGGTGCAGGTGCGTGCCGGCGACAGCACCAGCCTGCTGGCCTGGCTGCAGACCATGCAGCATGCGCTGGCCCAGACGGTGGCCAATGTGCGCATGGGGTCGCAGAGCGTGGCCACGGCCAGCGCCGAGATCGCCCAGGGCAACCAGGATCTCTCCGACCGCACCGAGCAGCAGGCGAACGCCTTGCAGCAGACGGCGGCCACCATGGAAGAGCTGGGGGTCACGGTGCGCAACAACGCCGACAGCGCCCGCCAGGCCAGCCAGTTGTCCGCCGGTGCATCGGCCGTGGCCGAGCGCGGCGGTGCGGTGGTTGGCGAGGTGGTCGAGACCATGCGCGGCATCAACGACAGCAGCCGCAAGATCGCCGACATCATCGGCGTGATCGACGGCATCGCCTTCCAGACCAACATCCTGGCGCTGAACGCGGCGGTCGAGGCTGCCCGCGCTGGCGAGCAGGGCCGCGGCTTCGCGGTGGTGGCCGGCGAGGTGCGCAGCCTGGCGCGGCGCAGCGCCGAGGCAGCGCGCGAGATCAAGGCGCTGATCAGCGCCAGCGTCGAGCGGGTGGAACACGGCACCGCGCTGGTGGGCCGGGCCGGCAGCACGATGACCGAGATCGTGGGCGCGATCCAGCGGGTGACCGACATCGTCGGCGAGATCAGCTCGGCCAGCGGCGCGCAGAGCGCAGGTGTCAGCCAGGTGGGCCAGGCTGTCACCGAGCTGGACCGGAGCACACAGCAGAACGCCGCGCTGGTCGAGGAGAGCGCCGCTGCGGCCGAGAGCCTGCGGCAGCAGGCCGGCCTGCTGGTGGACGCGGTGGCGGTGTTCAAGCTGGCCGACGGCCGCTAGGGGCCGGTCGGCGGCTGCCGGCGGCGGCCGGCGACGACGGGGCGGGCTTCTGATGCGCCGCGGTCAGGCCGCGTTCACCGGGATGCCGGCGATGCGGGCCTGCCACTCTTTCGGCCCGGTGGTGTGCACGCTGGTGCCCTGCGAGTCGACGGCCACCGTCACCGGCATGTCCTGCACGTCGAACTCGTAGATGGCTTCCATGCCCAGGTCGGCAAAGCCCACCACCTCGGCACCGCGGATGGCCTTGGCCACCAGGTAGGCGGCGCCGCCCACCGCCATCAGGTAGGCGCTCCGGTGCTTCTTGATGGCCTCGATGGCCACCGGGCCGCGTTCGGCCTTGCCGACCATGCTGATCAGGCCGGTCTGGCCGAGCATCATCTCGGTGAACTTGTCCATGCGGGTGGCGGTGGTCGGGCCGGCCGGGCCCACCACCTCGTCGCGCACCGGGTCGACCGGGCCGACGTAGTAGATGACGCGGTTGGTGAAGTCCACCGGCAGCGGCTCGCCCCGCGCCAGCATGTCCTGGATGCGCTTGTGCGCGGCATCGCGGCCGGTGAGCATCTTGCCGTTCAGCAGCAGGGTGTCGCCCGGCTTCCAGCTGGCCACCTCGGCCGGCGTCAGGGTGTTCAGGTCGACACGGCGGCTCTTGTTGTAGTCGGGCGCCCAGGTCACGTCGGGCCACAGGTCCAGGCTGGGCGGGTCCAGGTAGACCGGGCCGCTGCCATCCAGCACGAAGTGGGCGTGGCGGGTCGCGGCGCAGTTGGGGATCATCGCCACCGGCAAGCCGGCGGCATGGGTGGGGTAGGTCTTGACCTTCACGTCCAGCACGGTGGTCAGGCCGCCCAGGCCCTGCGCGCCGATGCCCAGCGCGTTGACCTTCTGGTACAGCTCGATGCGCAATTCTTCGAGCTTGCTGCTGGGGCCGCGTGCCAGCAGATCGTACATGTCGATGTCGTCCATCAGCGCTTCCTTGGCCAGCAGCACCGCCTTCTCGGCCGTGCCGCCCACGCCGATGCCCAGCATGCCCGGCGGGCACCAGCCCGCGCCCATGGTGGGCACGGTCTTGAGCACCCAGTCGACGATGCTGTCGCTGGGGTTGAGCATCTGCAGCTTGCTCTTGTTCTCGCTGCCGCCGCCCTTGGCGGCCACCGTCACGTCGACCGTGTTGCCGGGCACCACCGTCATGTGGATCACCGCCGGCGTGTTGTCGCCGGTGTTCTTGCGCGCAAAGATGGGGTCGGCCAGCACGCTGGCGCGCAGCAGGTTGTCGGGGTCGAGGTAGGCCTGGCGCACGCCCTGGTTCACGGCGTCCTCGATGCTGCCGGTGAAGCCTTCCCAGCGCACGTCCATGCCGATCTTCAGGAACACGTTGATGATGCCGGTGTCCTGGCAGATCGGCCGGTGGCCCATGGCGCACATCTTCGAGTTGGTGAGGATCTGCGCGATCGCGTCCTTGGCCGCCGGGCCTTGCTCACGCTCGTAGGCGCGCGCCAGATGGGCGATGAAGTCGGCCGGGTGGTAGTAGCTGATGTACTGCAGCGCGGCGGCCACGCTGTCGATCAGGTCGGCTTGGCGGATGGTGGTGGTGCGCATGGCGGTGGCGTCGGGCAAAGACGCGGTGACATGAGGGAACTTGCCAGTGTAGGTCGGCCTCTGACGTCCTTGGCTGAAATCCGTGCAGGCTGACACACACGTTGGCTGGCACGGGCGCCCGCCAACAGCTTTTTCAAGGCCGGCCTGGCTGCTCTCCTACACTGCCTGCGGCGCACACCAGCGCCTTTCTGAAGTTGCCTCGCCCGACCGCATGTCCTTGCTTGCCGCCATTGTCCTGTTGCCCCTGCTCGCCGGCACGCTGCTCTGCTGGGCCGCAGGCCGTTCCAACACGCCGGCGCGGCGCCAGCTCACTGCCTGGCTGGCGGCGGCTGTCACCGCTGCGGCGCTGGCACTGCTGCTGGCGCAAGCCGGCGCAGTGTTTGGCGGTCAGGTGCTGCTGTCGTATGTCGACTGGCTGCCTGCCATCGGCCTGAACCTGGGGCTGCGGCTGGACGGCCTGGCGCTGATGTTCGGCCTGTTGATCACCGGCATCGGGTTGCTGGTGATCCTGTATGCCGCCTGGTACCTGCATGCCGACGACCCTGCGGGCAAGTTCTACAGCCTGCTGATGCTGTTCATGGCCGCGATGCTGGGCATTGCGTTGTCCGACAACCTGTTGCTGCTGGTGGTGTTCTGGGAGCTCACCAGCGTTTCGTCGTTCCTGTTGGTGGGCTATTGGGGCAGCAAGGCGGACGGCGGCGCCGCCGCCCGGGCCGGCGCACGCATGGCGCTGACGGTCACCGGCGGCGGCGGGCTGGTGCTGCTGGCCGGGGTGCTGGTGCTGGGCCACATCGGCGGCAGCTTCGAGCTGTCCGTGCTGCTCGAGCGTGGCGACCTGGTGCGTGCCCACCCGCTGTACCCGCTGGCGCTGGGTCTGGTGCTGGTGGGCTGCTTCACCAAGAGCGCGCAGTTCCCGTTCCATTTCTGGCTGCCTGAGGCGATGGCTGCGCCCACGCCGGTGTCGGCCTACCTGCATTCGGCCACGATGGTCAAGGCCGGCATCTTCCTGCTGCTGCGGCTCTACCCGGTGCTGGGCGGCAGCGCGCTGTTCGAGGCAGTGGTGGCCACCACCGGGCTGGTGACCATGGTGTTTGCCGCCTGGGTGGCGGTGTTTAAGCACGACATCAAGGCGTTGCTGGCCTATTCCACGATCAGCCACCTGGGGCTGATCGTGTTCCTGATCGGGGTGAATTCACCGCTGTCGGAAGTGGCGGCGGTGTTCCACATCCTGAACCACGCCACCTTCAAGGCCGCACTATTCATGACCGCCGGCATCATCGACCACGAGACCGGCACCCGCGACATGCGCCGCCTGGGCGGTCTGCTGCGGTTCATGCCCTGGACAGCGTCGCTGGCGATGGTGGCGGCTGCAGCCATGGCCGGCGTGCCGTTGCTCAACGGCTTCCTGTCCAAGGAAATGTTCTTCGCCGAGGCATTGACCGGCCCTGGCAGCCCGGTGCTGGGTCTGCTGGTGCCGCTGGCAGCCACGCTGGGCGGCGTGTTCTCCATGGCTTACTCGCTGCGCTTCATTCATGACGTGTTCTTCAACGGCCTGCCAGGCGATCTGCCCAACAAGCATCCGCATGAGCCGCCGTGGCTGATGAAGGCGCCGGTGGTGCTGCTGGTCGCGCTGTGCCTGCTGGTGGGCCTGCTGCCGGCGCTGACCTACGGGCCGATGGTGCACCTGGCCGCCGGCGCGGTGCTGGGCACCGCACCACCCGCGTACACGCTGGCCATCTGGCACGGGTTCAACCTGCCGCTGCTGATGAGCGTGGTGGCGGTCGCCGGTGGCGTGGCGATGTACTTCCGGTTGCAGAAAGACAGCAAGTTGCATCGGGTGCACCTGCCGGGCATCACCGGCCGGCTGCTGTTCACCCAGGCCGTGGACGGGTTGTTCGGTTTTGCGCGGCGCGCCACCGCCGTGCTGGAGATCGGCTCGCTGCAACGCCACGTCGCCTGGATGCTGGGCGCGGCCGTGCTGGCCGCCGGCTGGGCCTTGGTGGGCGGCCCGGGTGCCATGCCGTCGCAGGGCACGCGTGCGCTGTTGGCCGCGCAGGCGCCGGCCTGGGTCGCCTGGGCCCTGCTGCTGATGGCTTGCATGGCGCTGGTGGCAGGCCACCACCAGCGGCTGACTGCTGTGGTGCTGGTGAGCCTGGTGGGGCTGGTCACCTCGCTGGCCTTCGTCGCGTTGTCGGCACCCGACCTGGCGCTGACGCAGTTGTCGGTCGAAGTGGTCTCCACTGTGCTGTTGCTGATGGGCCTGGCGCTGCTGCCGCCCACCACGCCGCGCGAGAGCAGCACGCGCCGCCGCTGGCGCGACGCCGCGCTGGCATTGGCCGGCGGCGGTGGCCTGGCTTGGCTGGCCTGGATGGTGATGACCCGCGACCATGCGTCGATCAGCGGCTTCTTCCTGGACCAGGCCCTGCCCGAAGGCGGTGGCACCAATGTCGTCAATGTGATCCTGGTCGATTTCCGCGGCTACGACACCTTCGGCGAAATCACCGTGCTGGGCATTGCCGCCGTCGGCGTGCTGGCGCTGATGGACGGCTGGCGCGTGCGTCGGTCCCGTACTGACGTCGCTGGCCGGCCCTGGGGCTTTGCCGAGCCGCCGCTGCTGCTGCGCATGGCTGCGCAACTGGTGCTGCCGCTGGCGCTGGTGGTCAGCGTGTACATCTTCTGGCGCGGCCACAACCTGCCCGGCGGCGGCTTCATTGCCGGGCTGGTGACGGCGGTGGCGCTGGTGCTGCAGTTCATGGCGCTGGGTCAACAGCGGACCGAGCAGGTCATGCATGCCCGCGGCGGGCGCCGCTTCGTGGTGTGGATCGGCATCGGGCTGGGCATCGCCGTGCTGACCGGGCTGGGCGCGTTCGTGTTCGACCGGCCGTTCCTCACCAGCGCCTTCGGCTATCCGGTGCTGCCGCTGCTGGGTGAACTGACACTGGCCACTGCCGCGCTGTTCGACCTGGGGGTCTACATCACGGTGGTCAGCGCCACCCTGCTCACCCTGTCGGTGCTGGGCAACGCCAGCAAAGAAGGCGCACGCCCATGACAGGCGCCGCACCGCTGCTGTCGATGGAATTCCTGATGGCCACCGGCATCGGCGTGGTCAGCGCCACCGGCATCTGGCTGCTGCTGCGCGGGCGCAGTTTCGCGGTGGTGCTCGGGATGTCGCTGCTGGGCTACGCGGTCAACGTGTTCATCTTCACGATGGGCCGGCTGTGGCGCGACGCGGCGCCCATCCTGTCGGACGGCAGCAGGCTGCTGACCGACCCGCTGCCGCAGGCCCTGGCGCTGACCGCGATCGTGATCGGCTTCGCCACCACCGGCTTTCTGATCGAGCTGGCCTTGCGAAGCAACGCCGACAACGGCACCGACCATGTTGACGGCGCGGAACCCGGCGCCCCCGGCGTGCCCGGCCAGGCCCCCGATGACGCACCGCCTGGAGGCGCGCGATGAGCCTCGCCAGCCAGCTGCCGGTGCTGCCGGTGTTGTTGCCTGCAGTCACGGCCATCGCGCTGCTGCTGCTGGGCGACCACGAGGGCAGCGGCCACGGCCACCGGCGGCTGCGCTGGGCGCGCGCGCTGGCCCTGGCGTCCACCGCGCTGGGCGGAGTCATCGCGTTGCTGCTGGCGTTGCAGGCCGACACCGGCGCGCTGACGGTCTACCGTCTCGGCGACTGGCCGGCGCCGTTCGGCATCGTGCTGGTGGTGGACCGCCTGGCCGCGATGATGCTGGTGCTCGGTGCTGCGGTGGCCTTGCCGGTGCTGCTGTACGCCAGTGGTGGCTGGGACGCCCATGGGCGGTACTTCCACGCGCTGTTCCAGTTTCAGTTGATGGGTCTCAACGGCGCCTTTCTCACCGGCGACCTGTTCAACCTGTTCGTGTTCTTCGAGGTGTTGCTAATTTCCAGCTATGTGCTGATGCTGCACGGCGGCGGGCCGTTGCGGCTGCGGGTGGGGCTGCATTACGTGCTGCTCAATCTGCTCGCGTCGGCACTGTTTCTCGTCGGTGCGGCGCTGGTGTATGGCATCACGGGCACGCTGAACTTCGCCGATCTGGCCCTGCGCGCTCCGCAGGTGGCGCCTGCCGATGCCAGGCTGCTGCAGGCGGCGGCGCTGCTGTTGCTGGTGGTGTTCGGCTTCAAGGCGTCCCTGGCGCCGTTGTCGCTGTGGCTGCCGGCCACCTATGCCGCCAGCAGCGCGCCGGTGGCGGCGCTCTTCGCGATCATGACCAAGGTCGGCGTCTACGCCATCTTGCGGGTGCATGGCGTGACGCTGCCGGGCAGCGCCGCGCTGGTGCTGTTGCCGCTGGCGCTGCTGACCTGCACCGTCGGCGTGCTGGGTGCGCTGGCGGCAGGCACGCTGCAACGGCTGGTGGCTTGGCTGACAGTGGCCTCGGTGGGCACCATCCTGGCTGCGGTGGGGCTGTTCGGTCCGGCAGCCTGGTCTGCAGCGTTGTTCTACATGGTCAACAGCACCTTGGTGGTGGCCGGCTTGTTTCTGCTGGCCGAACTGGTGGCCGCACAGCGCGGCGACGTGGGCGGCCTGCTGCAGCCGGCGCCGGCGGTGGCCCAACCGGCGTTGCTGGGCCTGCTGCTGCTGCTGGCCGCAGCCAGCATGGCCGGGTTGCCGCCGCTGCCCGGCTTCATCGGCAAGGTGATGCTGTTGCAGGCCGCCTGGGGCCATGCCTGGGCCGTGCCTGTGTGGGGGGTCGTGCTGGCGGTGGGCTTCTGCACCTTGGTGGGCTTGGCGCGCGCGGGCAGCCTGCTGTTCTGGCAGGTTCAGCATGAAGGCACAACGGCCGCTGCAGGCGCCAGCGGCCGGCTGCTGGTGGCCACCGTGTCGCTGCTGGCCGCCAGTGTGGCGCTGGCCGCGGCGGCCGCACCGCTGGCCGCCTACACCGACGCCGCAGCGCGCCAGCTGGCCGACACCGCCGCCTATGCCCGCGCGGTGCTGCCCGAGCTGGGTGGCGAGCGCGCCGTCAGCACCGAGCCCTACACCGGGCGCCGGCCCGTGGCGGCATTGCCGCCGGCTTCGGCACCGGCAGCGGCCGCGTCTTCAGCCAGCGGAGCCACGCGATGAAGCCCCGCGGCGCCTTTTCGCACCCGCTGCTGTCGCTGCTGCTGGCCGTGGCCTGGCTACTGCTGCAGCAAAGCGTGGCCTTGCCGCAGCTGATCACGGCTGCGGTGCTGGGCTGGGGGCTGCCGCAGTTGCTGCATGGCTTTCTGTGGCCGGCCGCTGGGGTGCGGCGCTGGCGCCTGGTGCTGCGCTTTGCCGCGCTGGTGCTGTGGGACATCGTCGTCTCCAACATCGCCGTGGCGCGACTGGTGTTGTCACCCACTGCGCGGCCGCAGCCGATGTGGGTGCCGGTGCCGCTTGACCTGCAACACCCGATGGGCATCAGCCTGCTGGCGCTGGTGATCACCACCACGCCTGGGACTGTGTCTTGCGTGGTCGATGAAGCCGGCCTTCAAATCCTGGTACACGCGCTGGACGCCAGCGACCCGGCGGCGCTGGCCGCGCAAATAAAGCAGCGCTACGAGCAACCGCTGATGGAGATCTTCACACCATGATCCTGCAATGGGCCCTGGACATCTCGCTGGTGGCGGTGGCGCTGGCCATGGCACTGTGCGGCGTGCGGCTGCTGCGCGGCCCGTCGCTGCCAGACCGGCTGCTCGCGCTCGACACGCTCTACATCAGCACCGTCGGGTTGGTCGTGCTGCTGGGGCTGCGCCTGGATACCTCACTGCTGTTCGACGTGGCGCTGCTGATCGCGATGCTGGGCTTTGTGTCCACCGTGGCGGTGGCGCGCTTCGTCACCCGTGGCGACGTGGTGGAGTGAACGCGATGACAAACGCCGCTTCGTCGCTGACCGATCTGCCGCTGTGGTTGCAGGGCGTTGCTGCTGCGCTGTTGCTGGTGGGCGCGCTGTTCACCCTGGTCGGTGCGATCGGGCTGCTGCGTTTCCCGGATTTCTTCATGCGCCTGCATGCGCCCACCAAGGCCGCCACGCTGGGCGTGGGCGGGATGTTGCTGGCCGGCATGGTGCTGGCCTGGTGGCAAGGCGAGACAGGGCTGCAGGCGCTGTTGATCACCTTGTTCCTGTTCGTCACCGCGCCGGTGTCGGCCAACCTGCTGGCCAAGGCGGCGATTCATTTGAACCTGCCTTCGCGCGCCGGCCCTGCGCCACCGCCTGCCGGACCCTGACGCATGACGCTGCTCGAGCGGCTGCGCCGGCTGATGCCTTCGCCCGAGGCCTTGGCCGGCAACCGCTGGCTGCGCTGGCTGGGCCCGGCATTGCACCACCCCCGCTTGTGGCACATGAGCCGGCGCGGCATCGCGCTGGGGGCGGGCATCGGCGTTTTTTTCGCCTTCCTGGTCCCGATCGCGCAGATCCCGTTTTCGGCGGCAGTGGCGGTGGCATTGCGTGCCAACGTGCCCACCGCAGTGGCCAGCACCCTGGTGACCAACCCGATCACCTTTCCGCCGGTGTACTACGCCGCCTGGAAGCTGGGCAGTGCCATCCTTGGCACTGCCGGGCCGGTTCCGGCGCTGCCATCAGGCGCCGCCGCATTGCCGTCAGACCCAAAGGCCATGCAGGGCAACTGGCTGCAGCGCAGCTGGGCCGGCCTGCAGCAGGTGGGCAAGCCGCTGCTGCTCGGCCTGAGCATCTTCGCCTGCGGCTTCGGCCTGATGGTGTACGGGCTGGTGCATGTGCTGTGGCGCCTGCATGTGTGGTTCAAGCGGCGGCGCCGCCTCAACGCCCGCTAGCGTCGGGACGCTTGCGATTGCTGGACGGCTTGAGCAGCACCACCATCAGGGTCACCACCGTCAGCGGTACCACGAAGCCCAGCATCGCGGCCGAGAAGGTTTGTGCTGCGGCATGCTGCTGGGCCTGCAGCACCAGCCAGGCGACATAGGCGACGTAGTACGCCACGAACACGCCGCCTTCCCAGCGGGCGATCTCGCGTCCGGTGATGAAGATCGGCAGGCAGGCCAGCGCCACCGCCAGCATCACCCACAGGTCGAAGGCCAGCGCTGCAGGCGGCACCGGCAGCCCGCTGCCGCCGGTGGCCAGGCCGGCCAGCCCCAGGCAGCCCAGGATGTTGAACATGTTGCTGCCCACTACATTGCCCACCGCGATGTCGCGCTGGCCGCGGATGGCCGCCATCACCGAAGTGGCCACCTCGGGCAGCGACGTGCCGGCCGCGACGATGGTCAGGCCGATCACCAGGTCGCTGACGCCGAAGGCCTTGGCGATCGTGATGGCGGCGGTCAGCAGCCCTTGCGAGCCCGCCACCAGCAGCACCAGCCCGGCCAGGATCAACCCGATCTGTGCTGGCAGCTTCGAATCCCAGGCGCCAGGCTCCATGCGCGGCAGATCGCTGTCATCCGATCCGGTCTGCTTGGCCAGCGCCGTCTGTGCCCGCGACTGCCGCACCAGGAAGGTGGTGTAGCCGATCATCAACGCCAGCAGCAGCAGCGCGTCGAACGTGCTGATGCGTCGGTCCAGCGACAGCACCATCAACAGCACCGACACGCCGACCATCATCGGCACCTCCTGGCGGATCAGCTGCCGGTTGACCACCAGCGGCGTGATCAGCGCAGACACGCCCAGGATGAACAGCACGTTGAGGATGTTGCTGCCCACCACATTGCCCACCGCCAGGTCGGTCTGGCCCGACAGCGCGGCGCCCACCGACACCGCCACTTCGGGTGCGCCGGTGCCGAAGGCGACCACCGTCAGCCCCACCACCAACGGCGACAGGCCGAACGACAGCGCCAATTTCGACGCGCCGCGCACCAGCAATTCGGCGCCGGCCACCAGGCCGACGAGGCCGGCGATGAACAACAGGGCAGTGGTCATTTGCAAATCCCGGATTTGTTGGGGGTGTTGTCAGTGCTGCGCTGACGTGATCGGCTGGGCGCCGACGATGCTGCCGGCGGGCCCGATGATCAACGTGGCCTGGCGGCCGGCGCTGGCGACCAGGATGGTCCGTGCCTTCGGTTGCCAAGCGGGGCAAGAATGGCATCGCAGCGAGGGGAGGCGTGGCGCAAGCTGTGCCATGCTGGGGCGAGCGCTTCGGGGAAATCCCGTGGATTCTAGGTCGCGCGCTGTGACACGCTGGCCGGCATGCGGCGCGCGTTGGGCAGGGCGTCGGGGGCGCCTAGGGCATCGGGAGTCAGGCCTTCGTCAGCCCGTCTGCCTAATGTGCGACACATTGGCAAGCCGCCAGTTCAACACGATTGACCAGGAGACGACATG
>Ga0136636_10002010_pt1 | contig 12067 bp, 8 predicted proteins | sample AntDrymUQ8522106_2_FD_104653 | JGI IMG/M metagenome (GOLD analysis project Ga0136636, IMG submission 104653) | Polar desert sand microbial communities from Dry Valleys, Antarctica - metaG UQ852 (21.06) | ecosystem: Environmental > Terrestrial > Soil > Desert | place: Antarctica: Dry Valley... | reverse complement strand
GAACAAAATTTCGAATTCCATGATAATTACGTTGAAATGGAATATGATTTATCGAAAGTCATGTTTATTGCAACGGCCAACACATTGAATACCATTGCGCCAGCCTTACGCGATCGGCTGGAACTGATCGAGGTTAGCGGATATTTGGTTGAAGAGAAAATCGAGATTGCGAAACGGCATTTAATCCCAAAACAGCTTGAAAACCATGGTGTAGGCGAGTCTTACATTGAGTTTTCTGATGAGATTATTCAACACACTATTGAGAATTACACACGTGAATCGGGAGTTCGTGATTTGGATAAGAAAATTGCACGCATTGCACGCCGGATTGCTAAAAAGATTGCTTTTGAGGAAGATTACAACAAGAACCTGACCAAAGCTGATGTCCGGGAATACCTTGGAGTTGTGCAATATTCGAAAGAGATTTATCAGGGCAATGATTTTGCAGGTGTGGTAACAGGCCTGGCGTGGACAGCCGTTGGCGGTGAGATTTTATATGTTGAAACCAGCTTAAGCAAAGGCAAAGGAGCATTAACTTTGACTGGAAATCTGGGTGATGTGATGAAGGAATCGGCCATGCTTGCATTGGAATACCTCCGCTCTCATGCCGAACAAATCGGAATTAATCCTGAAGTTTTTGACAAGTACAATGTTCATGTTCATGTTCCTGAAGGTGCAATCCCCAAAGACGGCCCATCAGCCGGAATAACCATGGTCACCTCAATTGCCTCAGCATTTACGCAGCGAAAAGTTCGTAAACATCTTGCAATGACCGGTGAAATTACTCTACGTGGTAAAGTTTTACCTGTTGGAGGAATCAAAGAGAAAATTCTGGCGGCAAAACGGGCTGGTATCAAAGAAATTATTTTGTCGGAAGCTAACCGGAAAGATCTGGAAGAAATTAAAGATGCCTATATAAAAGGATTAAATTTTCATCACGTCAATACCATTCAGGAGGTCATTGATTTTGCATTATTGGAAACATTGGTCGATAAACCCCAAAAGATTGAGTAAAATTATTAGGATTTAATCTCAGGGAATAATTCTAATTTTTCGAAGTATAGAATCTGATCTTTGGTGATTGCTTCTTCATATACCGTTTGATTAAAACTCAGGAAACAGATATTAGTCTTTTTATCGATGCGTGTCAGGTAATTGAGATTAATATAGTTTGAACGGTTCAACTTGAAAAAAACGGAAGAATTAAGCATATCAATCAGCACATTGAGATTCTTGTTTATGATCTCGATGGTTCCGTCCTGTAAATGAAGTGAGCATTTATTTGCTATTGATTTTATGAGTACGACATCTTTGATTTCAACCATAACAACTCCGTGGCTTGCCGGAAGTTTAATCTTGGGCGAAATAGGTTGAGAATAAAGAAATTTATCAAATTTTTGTTCCAGCTTCTTCTTTTCCACCTTCGCCCTGTATTTTTGCATAACAAGATCAATATCCTCAATACAATAAGGTTTGATCAAAAAATCAAGAGGTTCAACTCCCATTGCTTCGTATGCATATTGCTGATGAGCAGTCGTAAAAACAATTTCGGAATGAAAATTTTCGGAGTGAATGCTGTTCGCAACTTGAAGTCCATTCATATCAGGCATATCGATATCGAGGAACACCAAATCGGGCAATGTCTCCCCTACTAATGCAAGACCTTTTATCGCATTCGTTTCGGTACCAGAAACTAGTACATTTGAATGATGTCGCAGGTATAAGACCAGAAGATTAATTGCATCCGGTTCATCATCGATGATTATGGCTGATACATTTTGAAAATCCATTGTTGCATTATTCAGTTTCTATCCGACTTAGTATCCGTACAGATTGTTTTGACCCTTTTACCTCATATTCTTTACCATTTATCGACAAGATGATAGTACCGTTATCTCTGAATACTTTACGAAGATATCGCACATTAATAATACAAGACCGATTTATCTTCATAAAATTGAACGGCTTAAGAATTTCTTCAACTTTCGAAACAAACATATAACTCGTCTCAATCCGATTGTTTGTTAAATATAACTGTGTGTAAACACCATCAGCCTTGCAATATATTATTTCTTCAAGATTAATAAGTAGATAACCTCTTGTTGTCTGAAGTTTAAGTCTTGTAGCCTCATACGTTTGCTCAATCATCTGAGTTAATCTTTCCGTATTATTTATCCTTCTTGACAAATGAATTTTATCAATAAATACAGCTAGCTCCAGCTCATTGACAGGTTTTATAAAAAAATTAAATACGCCGTTTCGAATAGCTGCCGCAGCATGCATTTTTGAATCAGAGATAAATACAATAGTGGTCTCCACCAATTTTGTTTTTATAAATTCGATGAGCTCAACTCCTGCGTTTCCGCGAACAGGATATTCCATAAAAACAATATCCGGACTTCTCCTGATAATCTTTAGAAGTGCAAGATCGGAATCAGCAACATGGTCAACCTTTGAAGTCAAAGAATTGGATTCCAATAGCTTCATCGTATGTTTAACCGATGTCGGATCACTATCTATATACAAGATGGATAAAAACTGTTTATGCATTCGGACTAAACTCTATTATTTTGCATTAAAGATAATAATAACTGAATTCTACACTAATTTTTTCTTGAAAATCAATTTTTTAATCTTGAATTTTGACAGCAACAAAAAGACTTTAATCGAATTTATCGAATAATAAAATAAATTCATTGAGTGAATCTAATTAATAGCTTATTTTGTAATCCAAAATAGGCTTAAATGTCAACGAATTAATCCTATTTTCAGCTATGCGACAATTCTTAGCCGGAATTCAGATTATCTGTCTCTTATTTTTTTATATTTAGGCTTAGAAACCAATCTTGCATTTGGTTGTTTAACTTGGATAGTTTTAAAAATGGATTCATCATATATTAAATACTAAACCTATTGGAATGAGAAAACTTATTCTTCTCCGGAATCTCTCTGTGCGTTTGAAAACATTTGGCTCTGTATTGTTTTTATCCTTAATATTTATCAATTTTTCACCTGTTCTGGCATCGTCTTCAGATGAGAATCCCGATGAAATTGCAGAAGATCATTCGCATGTGGATATTCAACGCGGCGAGCGTTTTTTTAAAGGTTTACTTCCGGTTAACCGCAAATTTGAATCCTGTGTTTCGTGCCACATTCTCCACCCATCAGATACATTAAATTGGAATCCTTCGGCGCTTGATATTGCTTTAAAGTTTTCAGGAAAAGATTTTTTAGAATTTCAGAGTGCTGTGATGGAACCCGTCGGCAAAAAGATGGAAGCCTCGCACAAAGATTTTAAGATTGAAGAAGAAGATCTTAAAAAGGTGAAAATGTATTTGGATGAAATGGCCATTACCGGTTCTCATAACGAAGGGCCAACGATTAATCAGATTGTAATCTTTCTTCTCTTAGGACTTTTCATGACATTGGCATTACTCGATCTTATTTTCTTCCATAAAATCAAATACCGCGCTGTCACAGTTATTATTTTATTAATAACTGTAACTTTTCAGATTAAAATGGTTGCTGAAGCGGCCATTCGTTTAGGACGCTCGCAAAACTATGCTCCCAATCAGCCCATCAAATTTTCGCATAAAGTACATGTCGACGGAAATAAAATTGATTGTAAATATTGTCATCATACGGTGGAATTTAGTAAATCTGCAGGAATTCCAGCAGTCGAATTGTGCATGAACTGCCATGTTTTGGTTCGTGAAGGTGCAAATTCAGGAAAATTTGAAATCTCTAAAGTTGTTGAAGCCTATGAAACAAAGAAACCAGTAGAATGGGTGCGTTTGCATAATTTACCCGATCATGTTTTCTTCAGTCATGCACAGCATGTTGGCGTGGCAAAAGTCGATTGCAAGAAATGTCATGGGCAGGTTCAGGAAATGGATATCATGAAACAAACCAGCGACTTATCGATGGGTTGGTGTATCAATTGTCACCGCGAAACCAAGGTAAACTTCAAAGATAATGCCTATTACGACAATTATATGAAATTGCATGATGAGCTGAAAAGTGGTAAAATTGACACCATCAGGGCAGTTGATATCGGTGCGAATGATTGTATGCGTTGCCATTATTGAGAAGTTCCAAATTCCAGGTTGCGAGTTTTTAGTTTACCGTCGCAGTGTTCAGTTCTCAGCCAGCTCCATAGGAGCGGCATATTGGTAGCCCGGGGAAAGGAAGAACCCCGAATTTCGTCCGCGAGTTAACACTGATTAAGGTCAATGTCTTTTCCCGGACGGAATGGAGAATTTCAAATTCAGGATTTGTAGGTAGTAACAACATAAAAAACAAGGAATAAGGAACAAGAAATAAGGAATGAGTAATGAGTAAAATCAAAATACAACCTTTCCTTTTTTCCTATTCCTATTTTCTAAATTAGTTAGATTAATTATTTGATAAAATAGAATAAATGAAGACATACTGGAGAAGTATAGAAGAACTTGCCAATCCAAAAGAATTGCGCCGTGCCGAAGTGCGGGAAGAAGCCAAGCAAAAAAGCATGTTGATGAAAGGTGATGATGACCTGAATGGCTCATCGCGCCGCGATTTTCTGAAAACATTTGGATTCAGCATTGCAGCTGCTTCTCTAGTTGCCAGTTGCAAGAGGCCGATTGACAAAGCAATTCCCTATCTGCTTAAACCTGATGAAATTAATCCGGGTACCGCCAATTATTATGCATCTTCATATTTTGAAGGAAATGAGTATGGAAGTATTGTCGTAAAAGTTCGCGATGGCCGTCCGATAAAGATAGAAGGAAATACACTGAGCTCCATTTCTCAGGGAGGAACAAGTGCCCGGAAGCAGGCATCGGTTCTCAATCTTTATGATGATGCGCGCTTTAAAGGGCCATCGAAAAATGGAGAGGAAATTACCTCGGAGAAGGCTGATGAAGAAATCATCGCACAATTAGCTATTTTGCAGTCTCAGTCTGGAAAAGTTGTTCTTCTCAGTTCAACCATCATTTCTCCTTCGACCAAAGAAATCATTCGGAAATTTGCCGAAAAACAAATCAATACCGAATGGATTCAATACGATCCTATTTCTGCTTCCGGAATATTACAGGCGAACCAAAAAAGTTTTGGATCGGCATTTATTCCTGATTATAAGTTTAAAAACGCAAAAGTTGTTGTCAGTTTTGGAGCCGATTTTCTTGGAAGCTGGCTTTCGACTGTTGAATATACCAAAGGATACACCGCAGCCCGTCAGTTGCAGGATGGCCGAAAGGAAATGCTTCGCCATTATCAGTTTGAATCAGGCATGACTTTGAGCGGTTCGAATGCCGATGTCCGTTTCCCGATCAAACCTTCGGAAGAGGGAGCAATCGTTCTGGCTTTGTACAATTCAATTGCCAAAACAAAAGGCGGTCAGGTAATTTCCGGAGTGCAATCGTCAGTTAATATTACCGATCTGGCAAAAGATCTTCTGGAAAATGAAAAGCAAAGCATTGTAATCTCAGGAAGCAATGATGTCAACATTCAGGTGCTCATCAATGGAATCAACCAGCTGTTGGGCAATTTCGGACAAACCATTGGTCTTGAAAATCCGCTCCTGACCAAACAAGGCATTGATCAGAAAATGGACGGCTTACTTTCTGATCTGAAAGCCGGGAATGTAAAAGCATTACTGGTTTGGAGTGCCAATCCGGTTTACGACCATCCGAAAGGAAAAGAGTTTGCTGAGGCCATAAAAAAAACAGGTTTGAGCGTTTCATTTTCGGAACGGCCCGACGAAACTACTGCACTTTGCCAGTATATTTTACCCGAGAGTAATCTTTTGGAAAGCTGGAACGATCTGGAACCAAAAGCAGGTATTTACAGTCTTTCGCAACCAGTAATTGCTCCATTATTCAATAGCCGTCAGGCTCAGGCAACTTTGTTAAAATGGACGGGCGGCGACATTAATTATCGTGATTACATAAAAGGTTTCTGGAAAGAAAATCAATTTACGAAACAAAAAAATACAACAGATTTCCGTCTGTTCTGGAATACTGCACTTCAAAATGGAGTTTTCGAAACTGTTCAGGAATCTGAAATTATGTATTCTTCAGAAGGACTTTCTCAGGCAGGAAGCCAGATAAAAGGCGCTGCTTCAGGAATTGAAGTTGTCCTCTACGAAAGCGTAGGTATTGGCAACGGAAAACTTGCCAATAACCCGTGGTTGCAAGAATTGCCCGATCCGGTTGCGAAAATCAGTTGGGACAATTTTGCTGCCGTACCTGTTGCCTATGCAGCTGAAAATGGTCTGAAAAACGAAGATGTCATTCTGGTAAATGGCATGGAACTTCCGGTGTTTGTTCAGCCAGGCCAGGCAAAAGATACCATTTCGGTTGCTATTGGCTATGGACGTGAAATTGCCGGGAAAGTAGGTGAAAAAACCGGAACGAATTTATACCCGGTCGTAGGAACCGAAAATGGAACTCGTCAATATTTTCTGACTTCAGTAAAAGTTGAGAAAGTTCCGGAAAAAGTGTTTGAACTGGCTATTTCGCAAACACATTACTCGATGGAAGGTCGCCCAATCGTGCGCGAAACCACTTTGGATGAATACATCAAAAATCCGGTTTCAGGAAACGAGTTGAAGGCCGAACACGAGTCGAAATCAGTAACATTATATGAAGCTCCGGTTTATAACGGGCATCACTGGGGAATGGCTGTTGACCTGAATTCGTGCACCGGGTGCGGTAACTGCGCCATTGCATGTCAGGCCGAAAATAATATTCAGGTAATTGGTAAAGAGCAGGTTCGAAATAGAAGAATCATGCACTGGATACGAATTGACCGGTATTATTCTGAAAATCCGGAAAACCCGAAAGTTTCTTTCCAACCGGTAATGTGTCAGCATTGCGGAAATGCGCCTTGCGAGAATGTTTGCCCGGTTGCAGCAACGCCTCACAGTGAAGAAGGCTTGAATCAGATGGCCTACAACCGGTGCGTTGGTACGAAATATTGCATGAACAACTGTCCTTATAAAGTTCGACGGTTTAACTGGTTCCAGTATGTGAAGAACGACAAATTCGACTTCGCCTCGAACAGCGATTTGGGTCGCATGGTACTGAATCCGGACGTAACGGTTCGCTCGCGTGGGGTGGTTGAAAAATGCTCGATGTGTGTACAACGTATTCAGGAGAAAAAACAGTTGGCCAAATTGGAAGGACGTGCAATTGCTGAAGGAGAAATCAAAACTGCCTGTTCGCAGTCTTGTCCGGGAAATGCCATTATTTTTGGTGATCTCGAAAATCCGGAGAGCCGCATTTCGAAGCTGTTTAAAGACCAGCGCAATTACCATTTATTAGAAGAATTACATACTTTACCGTCGGTTGGATACCTGACTAAAGTAAGAAATACAAACGCATGATCAATAATCAAAGCAAATAGATCGGATTATGTACAAAACGGACATACGAGGAAAACTTATTGACGGAGAGAAAACGCTCAGTCAGATTTCGCAGGAGATTCTTGCACCCATTGATGCCAAAGTGCCGAAATGGTGGTACATTTCAATGGGAATCAGTTTGGTGATGCTTGCTCTGGGAGTCAAAAGTGTTTACATCACCCTGACTCAGGGTATTGGCACATGGGGTGTTAACAGTACTGTGGCCTGGGGTTGGGAAATCATCAATTTTGTTTGGTGGATCGGTATCGGACATGCAGGAACGGCCTTTTCGATTTTCCTCCTGATTTTACGTCAAAAATGGAGAACCGCCATTAACCGCGCTGCCGAGGCAATGACTGTAGTCGCTGTATTTTGTGCCGCATTGTTCCCGCTGATGCACATGGGACGTCCCTGGTTGTTCTTTTTTATTTTCCCTTATCCAAATACGAGGGGACCTTTATGGGTGAATTTTAACTCACCGCTTTTCTGGGACTTTATGGCAATTTCGGCCTACCTGTTGATTTCGGCCAGTTTCTGGTATTTCGGAATGGTTCCTGATTTTGCTACGATCCGCGATACCACCAAATCGAAAATTAAAAAAGCTGTTTACGGTTTCTTTGCATTCGGTTGGGTTGGATCATCGCGCGAATGGTTGCGGTACGAAGGTTTGGCTTTTGTTTTGGGTGGAATTGCTGCCGTTTTGGTAGTTTCGGTTCACTCCATTGTATCCACCGACTTCGCGGTTTCAGTAGAACCGGGCTGGCATACCACCTTATTCCCTCCGTACTTTGTGGTTGGAGCTATTTTTTCAGGATTTGCCATGGTTTTAACTTTGGTTACCCTGATGAAGAAATTGTATAACATGGGTGATTTCATTACTGAAAACCATGTTGACGCCGTTTGTCGTATCCTGGTTTTTATCTCCCTCATCATGGGAACCGCTTACATTACTGAAATATTCATTGCCTGGTATTCAGGTTCTGAATACGAAATGTACACCTTCTTCAAAAACAGGATTACCGGTGATTACGCCATGCAATTCTGGGGAATGTTTATTTTCAATGCCCTTTTACCACAGTTATTCTGGTCACGAAAAGTGCGCCGCAACCTTTGGGTAGTTTTTGTAATTTCCCTCTTCATCAATCTGGGTATGTGGTTCGAACGTTTCAATATTGTGGTAACATCACTTTCGAAAAACTATTTACCTGCAAGTTGGGCCGAATATCATCCAACATGGATTGAAATCGGATTCTTTATTGGTACACTTGGAATGTTCTCTGCCGGAGTACTATTGTTCTTCCGTTACATTCCGCAGATTGCCATCGCCGAAGTTAAAATGATTTCAAAATACAATACCCAGCAAAGTGATCACCTTAAACCTGGCCACCATGATTACGAATAAAAAATATTTAATAGGTGTTTTTGACAACGAGCATACGCTTGTCGATGCCTTCGAGAAAGCCTTGGAGAAAGGGGTCGTCATTGAAGAAGTTTATACTCCCTACCCCATTCATGAGATTTTGCATGGCATGAAGAATAAAACCAACATTACTACGGCAGCCTTTTTTTACGGATTATTTGGGGTAACAGCCATAATCGGTGGAATGTACTATGCTGCTGTTATTGATTGGCCACTTCTTTTTGGAGGAAAGCCATTTAATACATTTCCATCGTTCATTGTGGTTTCTATTGTAACGACCATTTTGACAATAACTATTTTGACTTTGTTTACCTTTTCTGTAAGGGCTAAAATTTATCCGGGTAAACAGGCTGATATCATTGATATTCGCGCAACAGACGATAAGTTTATTATTCTGCTCGATCAGGATAAAATGGGAATAAAAATACCTGAAGTAACACAGTTGTTCCAGTCGCATGGAGCTTCTGAAGTGTATCAAAAAGAAGCCACCTCTAACTGAAATAAATTTTCAACGAATGAATCTGAAGAACATTTATAAAAGTATATCAGTATTAAGTCTGATCCTGATTTTCGGATCGTGTGACCGCGACCGGAACACAACAGGATGGGAGTATTTTGATGATATGACACATTCCGCAGCTTACGAAACGTATACTGCTAATCCGAATTTTGCTGATGGAAAAACGATGCGCAATCCGGTTGAAGGAACAATACCATTAGGTTATGAGCCATATTTGTATGAAAAAAATGATACTGATCGGATCGAAGCAGGCTTGGCGTTGGTAAATCCGTATGAGCCGAGCTCCAAAAATCTGGAACGGGGAAAACAGGTATTTACGGTTTATTGCATAAGCTGCCACGGCGAAAAAGGCGATGGAAAAGGTTATTTGTTTACAAGCGGAAAATACCCGTTTCCACCGAAAACGCTATTATCAGATAAAATCAGGAATGCACCGGCAGGCGAGATTTACCACGTGGTAACCGTCGGTTTTGGTGTGATGCCACAACATGGTTCTCAGGTAAGGCCTGAGGACCGCTGGAAAGTAGCCATGTATGTTAAAGAAGTGCTGCATAAATAGTGAAGCAAGTTATAAGTTATTAATGATCTATGCGATTATCCTTTGCGTCTGCTTTAGCTGACGGACATGAAAATACAGAATAGAAAAAAAGAAAAAATATGGAATCAATGGAAGATAAACTGGTTGTTCCCCAAAAATTTAAAAACCTGTTGTATGGGTTGATTGTCATCGGAGTGATTTCGATGGTAGTGGGTTTTGTTTTAGATCCAAACAGGGCTTGGGCAAACTATTTGCTGAACAACTATTATTTTGTGTCGTTGGCTATTGGCGCTGCATTTTTTGGAGCGATACAATACATTGCTCAGGCAGGTTGGTCATCAGCATTTAAACGCATTCCGGAGGCAATGGCATCTTATGTTCCTGTCGCCGCAGTGTTTTTCCTCCTGATGTATTTTGGGATGCATTCCTTGTTTCACTGGTCACACGAAGGAATTACTGAAACCGATGCATTACTTGCCCACAAAGCTCCTTATCTGAATATTCCGTTCTTCTTCGTGAGGGTTGCCCTTTTCTTCGGATTATGGATTGTGATGATTCGTTTGTTGCGCAAAATATCACTGAAGGAAGATGCAGAAGGTGGACTCCAGCATTTCTACGATTCCGAAAAATATTCGAAAGTGCTTATTTTCATCATTGCAATCAGTTTCACTTTGTTTGCCATCGATATGATTATGTCACTCGAACCGCATTGGTTTAGCGGATTATTTGCGGCAAAAAGCTTCATCGCCGCATTTTTACATGCCGCGACAGTGATTGCCCTGATCGTGATTATTCTTAATAAAATAGGTCATTTTCCGATGTTGAACCGCAGCCATCTGCATGATTATTCAAGGTATATTTTCATGCTTTCTATCATTTGGGGCTACTTCAATTTTGTTGAATTCATGATCATCTGGTACGGAAATATTCCTGAAGAAACCATGTTTTACGTGCACCGTTCGCATGGGGCTTTCGGCGTATTATTTTTTGTCAATATTATCCTGAATTGGTTTATTCCTTTCCTGTTCCTGATGCCCCGAATGACATCCAGAAGCAAAGTATTTATGTTGCCTGTAATTGTGATACTGATGATTGGGCAATATACTGAATTGTATTATTACATCTGGCCGGCAGTGGTTCACGAAGCTAAATTCGGCATCCTCGAAATCGGTACTTATCTTGGATTCCTCGGACTATTTACACTGGTAGTAACAAACACCTTGTCAAAAGCCAGTCTGGTACCGAAAAACCACCCTTATCTGGAAGAAAGTATTTATCACCAGTTCTGATGATTGAAACAATTCATATAGAAAATCCCGAAACCGAATCATCGGTTTCGGGATTTTCTATTTTCTTCCCTTTCTTATTGCCTGTCCAACGGCGAAATGACCTTGGTTGGATCTTTCTTTGCAGCCCATAAAATCAGGCGGAGTGACTGATCGTAGGTCAAATAATTCCACAACCAGTTGATAAAAATAAGCAATCGGTTTTTAACCCCGACAATGGCCATTAAATGTACGAACATCCAGGTAAGCCATGCGATAAATCCGCTGAATTTAATGAAGGAGAGGTCGGCAACCGCACGGTTTCGACCAATAGTGGCCATCGATCCGCGGTCGATGTATTTAAATTTACTCAAGCCATTCTTCCGTTGAATAGAAATAAAGTTTCTGTAAAGATTTAATCCCTGCTGTATAGCCACCTGTGCAACTTGTGGGTGTCCATTCGGATAATTGGTAGTTGCCATTACCGAAACATCACCAATTGCAAATACGTCTTCACATCCACTTATCCGATTATATTCATCCACCACAAGCCTTCGTCCGCGACCAATTGATTCCGCGGCAAATCCATCAGGAATTACTCCGCTAATACCAGCCGCCCAAATCACAGTTTTTGTTTCGATTTTCGTATCGTCCAAACTCAGGATACTTCCATCAAAATCGGTAACACGTGAATTTAAGTGTACCTGAATTCCCAGACGTCGTAGGTAATACAAAGCTTTTTCGGATGCATGTTTCGACATCCCACCCAAAAGTACTGGAGAACCTTCAATCAGACTAATCTGCATGAGATCAAAATTAAGATCAGGATAATCTTTCGGAAGGACAAACTTCTTCATCTCAGCAATTGCTCCTGCCACTTCAACCCCGGTAGGCCCTCCACCAACAACAATAACATTGAGCAGTGCTTTCCGGGTATTCT
>Ga0136636_10002009_pt1 | contig 12068 bp, 11 predicted proteins | sample AntDrymUQ8522106_2_FD_104653 | JGI IMG/M metagenome (GOLD analysis project Ga0136636, IMG submission 104653) | Polar desert sand microbial communities from Dry Valleys, Antarctica - metaG UQ852 (21.06) | ecosystem: Environmental > Terrestrial > Soil > Desert | place: Antarctica: Dry Valley... | reverse complement strand
AGAGTCGATCCTATTGCATCGCCATCAGGACCAACATGCGCCACAATTACAATCTTATCTGCACCATCTATGGCCTTTTTTACTTTAGTGATAAGATCCTCGGCAATAATTTTAGAAATCATACATCTGGTTTTAATTTGAATACAAAAGTAGCAAAAAAATTACGATTTATAGAGGTTTTGAATGCCTAGAAAGTTAATCTGTAAAATTCAATATATAAGCACCTTGCTCAGCCACTGAGTAAAACGATATCTTTCTAGATTCACAAGCCTGTTTAATGCTTTGCCTATACCAGGCGGAAATTGTTTTGTCGACAATAATTTTACGCGGCTGTAAACACTCCAACACTTGGTCAATTTTAGGCTTCATTCCTTTTCCAATGATCAAATAATCAAGTTGGAGTGGTTCGGCATTAGTTTGTTTCTTTAAAAAATCATCACTTAACACAAGAATTCGTGAACCCTCAAAGCTACTAACACCATCTGAGAACCATTCATTTTGATGAATATATTGCACTTTCTCAAGTTTTTGATTTTGCCAGAAAGATTTTGCGATGCGCTCTATCTCAACAGAATCAGTGGAATAAACATAGTTCCGGTTGCGATCAATGAAATTTACGTGCGTATTTTTCTGTCCGGCAAACACAATCATCCTTCTAGATGTAAGCGTGCGGTAATTGGTTTGGAGATTAAACACACACGCCAACAAAACGGCTGACAATCCCACTAATAAAGTAGAAAACTTTTTATAATAGAAATAAGCTGAAAAACAAAAAATAGCAAGAAAAATAACAACGGTCTGGCTCATATCCAACGAGATATGAGACAATGAGAAAGGTAGATTTTGAACGCACACGATCAGAAAGTTTAATAACCATAGAGACCATTTGAGCAAAAATGCAATTGCCACGGACAAATACGGAACAAAAGAGGTCATCAACAATGCCATTGCTAGATAAATAACAATGGTTGAAAGTGGAATCGCAATAAAATTTGTCAATATAAAGTAGTTAGGAAATTGCTGAAAATAATAAAGTGTAAAAGGCATAGTGCCAAGTTGAGCAGCCATTGACACTGAAAACAAATCCCAAACAGCTTTTGAAAATTTATTATTGGCAATGTATAGTTTTCCAATGATAGGTTGAAAGAAAATAATACTTAATACTGCCGAATAACTTAGTTGAAAACCTACATCAAACAAAAATTCAGGATTATATATCAGCATAAAAAATGCCGACATAAAAATGGTGTTGTATATCTGAGATTTTCGTTCGAAACAGGTGGCAGCAGCTACAAATGAGAACATAAGAGCAGCTCTCACAACTGCCGGAGACAAACCGCTCAGAAATGCGTAGCCCCACAAAAACATCGTTATGAGTATCGCTTTGATAACTTTCAGACGTTGATTTTTATCTAGGAATGACAATAAAAAAGCCATAACCACATATACTACACCCACATGCATACCACTCACCGACAAAATATGCATAGCACCCGTTGCACTATAACTTGAACGCAGATCGGGTTGTAAAGCATCGGTATATCCAAGCGTTAAAGCCGCCAAAACTGCAAATTCATCACCTTCAATCCCAAATTTACGATAGATATTTAATAAATAATTTCGACAAATATCTGCTCGACGCTGAATGGAGAAGGTTTCATTTCGTCCATTTAAATGCCAATTTCCAGAGGGGATATAACAAACCGCTCCTACTCCCTGCCGTTTAAGATAAGCTGCATAATCAAAACCACTCGGATTTAAGGCTCTTTCGGGAGGTGCAAATTTGGCTTCGAGCATTAGCCTATCACCAAACAAAAGCATCGAAGTAGCACTATCTTTTTGCAAATATAAAATTGCTTTCCCGTGTGTCGTCAACCAGTTTGAATCACCGAAATATTGAATCACATCAACCTTACAAAGATATGAATTAGTCTTTTCGATAGGTGCAGCAGTTAGTTCTACACGATAAATACCTTTCACATTCAATCGTTGAAACGCACTTTCCTTTCCCCGTTCAGCACTCAAAAAATAGATAAAGGCAAATAAAAATAAAAAAATTCCGCAGCCAAAAAGCCAACGGAATTGAAATTGCCGTTTGGGAACACGAATCACAAACGGTAATAATAAAAAAACTAGAGATAGAAATAACATTGCATATAAACCCCAACGCTGCAATTCCACATATTGATAAAATATTATACCCAATAGTAGTGGCAGCAGCAACCGAAAAAAAGGAGTTCGTTGCAAAAAATCCATAGACTAACTTTTAAGCATGTCATGAATAGTTTCAATCGGATGATCAGTATTAAAAACTGCACTCCCTGCAACCAACACATTTACACCACTTTCAAAAAGTTTCTGAGCATTCTGAACATTCACACCACCATCAACTTCAATCACACAATGCGCACTTTTACGCTCAATCATCTGACGCAAGTCTGCAATCCGATCATAACTTTCTTCAATAAACTTCTGCCCACCATAACCTGCAAAAACAGTCATAAGCAGCACTAAATCAACCTTATCCACATAAGGTTCAAGCACACTTACCGGAACATCCGGATTAATGGTAATACCTACTTTTATGCCTTCGGCCTTTATCATTTCTATTATTTCAAATGGATTTTCAACCGTTTCATAATGAAAAGTCAGAATATCAGCACCTGCTTTTGCAAATCGGGTTATATATTTTTCGGGATTCACAATCATTAAATGTACATCCAATGGCTTGTCACAATACTTGTTAACCGCCTCCAAAACAGGAAATCCGAAAGATATATTTGGAACAAAAACACCATCCATCACATCAATATGCAACCACTCAGCTTCACTTGCATTAATCATTTTACAAGCTGCTTCTAGATTTCCGAAATCGGCTGATAGTAAGGAAGGTGATATAATTTTAGTCATAATTAGAGTTCAAATTAGAAAGAAGAAATCAAGCTTTATTGCACTTTCAATTCTTCATTGCAAAAGTAATAAAAAAACTTCCATGTAGTTGGAAGTCTAATTTATTAGTTTAAAAACAATTCAACGAACTGATTTTCGGCTATTTCTTCAGCTCTATAAGTAGCAGCAAATTGAAGAATCTTGTTTAAAGTTGCTTGTTTCGGTTGCATTGGTTGTTGATTTTCAGCGTTCTTCGTTTGATGTATTAAATCAGTTTTGTTTAATGGAGTAATAATTCTTTGCATAGGCAACATTTCAGTTTTTTTGTTTATAATATAACTAAAACGCACGAGCAAGCAAAAAAGTATATTCTCAATTAAAATAAATTCTACGTTGAATAACTAAATAACAAATGGAACAAAAACACTATCTCAAACACCTATATAAGAGCCAATTAAGTCACAGCCAATAACGACCAACTATCCTCTTATTTTATTTCGAGATAAACATCTTTTTCAGCAGCAATACGTCGCATGTTCAGCAAAGCATAACGCATGCGTCCGAGAGCAGTATTTATGCTCACATCCGTTTTTTCGGCTATTTCTTTGAAGCTTAAATCTTCAAAATAGCGCATACGAATCACCTTTTGCTGGGATGGCGGCAAGAAGTCAATTAAATGCACCACGTCATTCAGTACTTGTTCATTCGAAATGGTGTCTTCAAAACTTTTTTCGGCAAGTTTGGAGTTGTTCACAATATCATAATCTACTGCATCAGCGGAAAAAGTATTTTCGTTTTTCTGGCGTCGAAAATGATCGATGATGAGATTATGCGCAATGCGATTAATCCATGGCAAAAATTTGCCTGATTCAACGTAGCGACCTTGTTGTATGGTTGCAATAGCTTTAATAAAGGTGTCTTGAAAAATATCTTCGGCGAGTTCGCGATTGCGTACTATCAAGTATATATAGGTATATGCTTTGGATTTGTATCGCAACAATAAAATTTCAAACGCTTGGTTATTACCACCTTCATACAATTTTACCAATTCATCATCGGCTAACTGATTTAGAGTCTTCATTACTTCTGATTTTAAGATTTAAAAGTAATTGTTGGCAATAGGCGTTATAAATTTTAATTATTATTGAGGTTATTGACACTGCAAATATAGTAATTGTATTTAAAAGAAAAAACTTTTCGAGAAAATATTTGCAATTTAAAGACTTTTTTTGCAAAAAACGATATTTCTAAGTGATTATCACTCCACCCAAAGTACCAAACCTTTTAAATATTCACCTTCAGGGTGATAAATATTGATAGGGTGATCAGCCGGTTGACTTAGCTGATGTAAAATACGCACATTACGTTTACTCTCGGCAGCAGCACTGAAAACAGCCAAACGAAACTGCTCTTTAGATACAACTTGCGAACAGGAAAATGTAAAAACGATACCCCCCGGTTTTATCTGTTCAAATGCTTTTGCATTCAAGCGTTTATACCCTTTGAGCGCATTGCGCAGTGCTTCACGGTGTTTGGCAAAAGCTGGAGGATCGAGAATAATCAAATCATATTTTTGCTCAAAAGTGTGAAGATTATTCAAATATTTAAATGCATCTTCATCAAACGATTTATGACGTGGGTCGGCAGGGTAATTCAATTCCACATTCTTATCAGTCAACGCAATTGCTTTTGCAGAACTATCAACCGAGTGAACTAGTTCGGCACCACCACGCAAGGCGTACACAGAGAAACCTCCGGTGTAGCAGAACATATTTAATACCGATTTGCTTTTTGAATAGCGTTCCAGCAACGAACGGTTCTCGCGTTGATCGACAAAAAAACCGGTTTTTTGCCCACGCAACCAGTCAACATGAAATTCCAATCCGTTCTCGATAGCCGAGAGTGAAGCTGTTTCTTCACCAATAAGGTAGCCATCTTCGGGCGTAATTGGAGCATTGAAAGGCAAGGTGGTTTCCGATTTGTAATACACATGTTTTACTTGCGGAACATTTTCGACAATTGCTTTAGCCAGTATTTCACGGGTTTCGTGCATACCAACCGAGTGCGCCTGCATAACAGCAGTTTCATCGTACACGTCCACAATAAGCCCCGGCAATGAATCGCCTTCACCATGAACGAGCCGATAAGTATTGTTTTTCTCTGAATCAACCAATCCCAACGATACACGCATGGCATAAGCTAATTGTATTTTTCGAGCCCAGAAATGATCATCAACCGTCAATTTATCAAAAGAAACAACACGCACGGCAATGCTACCTATTTGATAATGACCTATGGCCAAAAAGTTACGTTGATTATCCAGCACTTCTACCAAATCACCTTCGGCCGGTTTTCCTTCAATTTTCTGAATGGCTCCCGAAAAAACCCAGGGGTGAAACCTCTTTAAACTTTCTTCTTTCTTTGGTTTGAGTTGTATGATAATCATGTTACAAAATGGTTTTGTTTGTTATTCAACAGTTACAACATTATGAACGTTGCGAGCGTTGATCTATTCAATTACAGATTGATTTCTAGACATTTGCTGGTCACGCAATTCGCGTTGTTCCTCAGCCTGTTCGAATAATATCTTATCGAGTTGTTTTTTACTAAGTTTCGTTTCCGTAATCAGTTGCAAATATATTTGCAAGCTAGCCCACGCATCCGTGGCAGCATAACGCTGTTGTTGATCGCTCAATTCAGGATTTTCCCAATTGGTGAGTCGTTGAGATTTTGAGATTTTTTTTCCAAAAATAATGGCATACACTTTTTGCAAGCTTAGTTCCATAATGCCGTAATTTTGGGCAATAGCCTGTATGTCAATAAAACCAGCCGGTCTAAAAGTATGTCGTTTATTCAAACCTATCAAATCGTCGCGCAATGAAAGACCAATTTTTTTAATTTTTTCATCAGCCAGAAATTCAGCCAAAGCGGTGGGAAAATCTATTAAGTTCAGACGAAACAAGAAGCAATGATCCAAAGTAGAAATCTGCACTAACGATACTTTGTGATGCGTACCACGTGTAAACGAAGGTTTCGTTTCGGTATCAAGACCCACCACATTATTTTTTCGAAGCTCTTCTACAGCCGAATCAACTTTGGATACATCATCAACCAAGGTAATTTTACCTTCGAAAATCACTACTGGTAAAGTATTTACCTCTTCCTTTGTTATTTTTGTTTTAAACATATAAATCGCCTTACAATATGTTACCAAATTCATCCTCTTCATCGTCGTGAAGAAAATTCAGAAACGAGTTTCTATCTATCTTTTTCTCAGAAGCTTCCTTGTCTTCCACTTCCTGAATTCCAAATCCATCGCTAAAACGTAATGCGTGTAAAGCCCTCGTAGCATTCAATAGTTTTTGCCCCCAATGCTGTCCAAACGCATCGAGACAAACGACTAAAGCATCGTTCATTATATCTACTTCGCCCAACTGAAAATTAGCTGCAAAATCCTTCAATTCCTGATAAATATCAGCTATATTTTCCGACACAACAGCAGCAATGGGCGTATCACTCAATGCCATATCAGGATGAAAAACTTCCAGGTATGAATCGTCTGCACCTAATAATTGCTCCACTTGCTCACGCACATAGAGATAATCTTCTTCGGTCACAAAACGTTCGGATCCCTCGTCGAAAACACTCGCAGGAATATCTACCAGAGAGGCTTTTAAGTAGAGTAGCGGAAATAATTTTATGGATTTAAAGACAAAATCTTCACGTGAAAACTCGGTAGCATGCTCCAAAAACAAACATGTTTCTGCTGCCACGGTAACAAATTCAATGACGTTTTTGCTATAAACTATATGATTGGGAAGTTTGTCGATATCCATTTTGGCATAAAAATTAATAAACACTTGCAAAAGTAGGCAAAAATATCCACTTATCGGCACGAATTCATTGGTTTTCAATCCGTACAAAGCATAGGTTTCTGAGTGGTGCTAGCTAGAAAATAAGTTCATTTGTATTAAAACAAAGTTCATTTTCAACTGTTTTATTATTGAAAGAAAAGATTGAAATTGGTGCTGATTTCTCAACAATAAAACTATCTTTGTAAATAATAATTCTCAATTAATAATTATTATTTTAAACACTATGGAAGACAAGCTTATAACATTAAAAAATTACGAAACAATGGTGGAAGCCTTGTTCGATCAGGAATTATTGAAAGAAAACAATATTGACAGTTCTATCAACAATGAAGATTCTGTGGAATTGTTGCCCATGTTTGGGGAAATTAACGATGGATTGAGAATTGTTGTTTTCGAAAAAGATTTCGAAGAAGCCATTAAAGTGCTGGAAGAGTATAAAAATTCGATTGACAATTGAATGATTTAATGATTCAATAGCTCTACAATTTTTCTACCCAAAACCGGATGCACCAAATCAGGTGCAATTTCGGACAAAGGAATAAGTACAAAATCCCGTTCTGCGATAAGTGGATGCGGGATTTTTAATGTGGGCTGATCAACAATCAAATTGTCATACAACAAGACATCAATATCAATCACACGGTCCGAATAGCAATTCGTTGACTTGCCTGTACGCCCAAGACTCCTTTCAATCTCCTGCGTTTTGCTCAGAACATCAAAAGCTGTGAGGTTAGTATCAACTAATACCACAGCATTCAGAAAATCGTTTTCTGACTCAAACCCCCAAGGTTTTGAGCTATAAAATGCTGATGCACGGATTACAAATCCGATCTTCTGGTTCAAAGAAATAATCGCATCATTTAGATTCTGTTCCTTCTCGCCCAAATTTGTACCAAGTCCAAAATATACCAATGCCATTTTAATTTATAATTGATAATGCATAGTTCATAATTGCAACAAAGATAAGGTTTTTTTTAGTGGTAAGGGGTAAGCATCAAACGAATAGATTGTTTAACTCTGAATAGAAGCTTAAATTGACAAATTACTTACTGCTTACCTCTTACTAATCGCCACTTTCAAATTTCTCTGCCCTTTTGTCAGCATTTTCTGACTGAACGTCTCTCCAATTCTGACTTTTTCTGACAATTTTAGACTTGTGTCTTTCAATTTGGAGTTGGCACATCGTTTGTAAAATGTGAAGCGTACTAAAAAACATATCAGAAATAACTGAAAAAATAAAATAATAAAAAAGATTATGGGAAAAATTATTGGAATTGACTTAGGAACCACTAACTCGTGTGTTTCTGTAATGGAGGGTAACGAGCCTATCGTTATCTCAAACAGCGAAGGAAAACGTACAACTCCTTCTATTGTAGGATTTATTGAAGGCGGCGAACGTAAAGTAGGTGATCCTGCAAAACGACAAGCTATCACTAACCCAACAAAAACAGTATCATCAATCAAACGTTTTATGGGTGAAACTTATGACCGCTTGAGTAAAGAAATTGGACGTGTACCTTTTAAAGTAGTAAAAGGTGATAACAACACAGCACGTGTTGATATTGACGGACGGTTGTATTCTCCACAAGAAATTTCGGCTATTATTCTTCAAAAAATGAAAAAAACAGCTGAAGAATATCTTGGAACTGAAGTAACAGACGCGGTTATTACTGTGCCAGCATACTTTAACGATGCTCAACGTCAGGCTACAAAAGAAGCTGGCGAAATTGCAGGTTTAAATGTTCGTCGTATTGTAAACGAACCAACTGCTGCGGCATTGGCTTATGGACTTGACAAGACCAACAAAGATATGAAAATTGTGGTGTTCGACTGTGGTGGTGGTACTCATGATGTTTCGGTTCTTGAACTTGGCGATGGTGTATTTGAGGTAAAATCGACCGATGGTGATACTCACCTTGGTGGAGATGACTTTGACCACCGTATTATTGACTGGTTGGTTCAAGAATTTAAAAACGAAAATAGCAATCTCGATTTGAGCAAAGACCCAATGGCTTTGCAACGTTTAAAAGAAGCTGCTGAAAAAGCAAAAATCGAATTATCGAATACAACTTCTTCAGAAATCAATTTGCCATATATTATGCCTGTTGATGGTGTGCCTCGTCACTTAGTGCGCACATTAACGCGTGCAAAATTTGAACAATTGATTGACGATTTAGTACAAAAAACAATCGATCCATGTAAAACAGCATTGAAAAATGCAGGTTTGACAATCGCTGATATAGACGAAATTATATTAGTAGGTGGTTCTACCCGTATTCCTGCAATCCAAACTGCGGTTGAGAAATTCTTCGGAAAATCTCCTTCTAAAGGCGTTAACCCTGACGAAGTAGTTGCGGTAGGTGCTGCAATTCAAGGCGGTGTATTAACTGGCGAAGTAACAGATGTATTATTACTTGATGTTACTCCACTTTCGTTAGGTATTGAAACAATGGGTAGTGTAATGACACGCTTGATTGAATCGAACACCACTATTCCAACAAAGAAATCGGAAACATTTACAACCGCTGCCGACAACCAACCTTCTGTAGAAATTCACATTCTACAAGGTGAGCGTCCGATGGCTAATCAAAATAAATCAATTGGTCGTTTCCACTTGGATGGTATTATGCCTTCACGTCGTGGTGAGCCTCAAATTGAAGTAACATTTGATATCGATGCGAATGGTATTTTACACGTTTCTGCAAAAGATAAAGCAACTGGAAAAGAACAACGTATTCGTATTGAAGCGTCGTCTGGTTTGAGCGATGCTGAAATCAAACGTATGAAAGACGAAGCTGCTGCAAACGCCGATAGCGATGCTAAAGAAAAAGAAAAGATTGACAAATTGAACCATGCCGACAGCTTGATTTTCCAAACTGAGAAACAACTTTCCGAAATTGGAGATAAAATTCCAGCTGACAAAAAAGGTCCGATTGAAGATGCGCTTGCAAAATTGAAAGAAGCTCACAAAGCTCAAGATATTGATGCAATTGATGCTGCATCTAACGAAGTAAACAATGCTTTCCAAGCTGCTAGTCAGGAAATGTACAATGCACAAAATGCACAAGAAGGTCAAGCTCAGCCAAACGCTGGCGGACAACAAGCCCAAGGTGGAAACCAACAAGGCGATGTAACTGATGTGGATTTTGAAGAAGTAAAATAAAACTGAGCCCAAAACCCCCAAATGGGGAATTAAGAATAAAAACCGCCCAATCTGAAGAATTTCAGATTGGGCGGTTTTGTTTTATTTTACATGTTACTATATAAAAAAACTTCTGCTATCTTTCGACAGCAGAAGCTCTTATTGCGTTTTCAGAAAAAACTGATTTTAGTTTTTTGGAAGTGCTTCTTTGACAACCATTGGGCGACCATCAAATTCAGCTCCATTTAATTCAGAAATTACTTTCTTAGCAGCCTCATCGTCTGACATTTCTACGAATGCAAAACCTTTAGATCTGCGAGTTTCGCGATCGATGATAAGTTTGCACGAATCTACCTGACCATATTCTGCAATTGCTTCTTGAAGGTCGTTTTCTCTAACATTGTAACTTAAGTTACCTACGTAAATGTTCATAAATATATAATAATTGATTGTAATAAAAGAGAAGTAGAGAAACGAAGGTATGACAAATTCTTATCAGAAGACAGGAGTCGGAAATAAACAAACGAAAAAATACATTTTCTTTTCATCTGCAAAGGTACGCAATTTATGAGAGTTACGCAATTCCATCCATAAAGTGTTTTTGTTTGATATAAAAAATTCACAAACAACAAGGGATTGATATTCTCATATAAACCTTGTTGATTCATTTAAAAGTAAGCATGGAAGGGTTATTCCCGCGTTTGATATTGCGCCCAAGCTAGAGCTATTGAAGACGAATGTTTCGTGATAATTGCTGGAAGTATTGGTAATTTGATAAGAGAAATGCGTAATTTGGAGACAATAAAAAAACTTAAGGATAGAAGACTGGACTTGTATGACATAAAAAGACGCAAATTTCTAAACAAACCCTCCCCACTTACGATAGAACGGAATAAATTCAGGCAAGGTAAAATCAGCCCAACTTAATGACAAATTTAGTTGGGCTGATCTGATCCCAACGTTGGGAAAGTTCGTCGGCTCTTCTGTAAAGCTTTCCCCTGTTGGGGAAAACCTGCCGGAACAATTTTGGATCATGCCTCTGTAGGGGAAAGCCTGCCAGCACTTTTTTGGGAGATTCCCCAAGTGGGGATGCTTTCTTTTTGCGTTATAATCGTTTTATCACTTAACTTTTCACAGACATTAAGGGATTTTCCGATGGTTATTCACAGTTAGTACTTTCAGAACAGCGCTTCACCCCAAGGGAGTGAATGTAAATAACCGTGTGTGAAATGCACGGACAAACAAAACTCAAAAAAAAACAGCCCAACTTAATTCTACATTAAGTTGGGCTGATTCACATATAAACTAATAAAAGGAAACTTTTCTTTATTGAATGCCGCCTCCAAGTGCTTTGTAAAGACTTACACTCTGGGTCAGCTGATCTAGCTTGTCGTTTACTTTGCTTAATTGCGCAGCAAGCAAATCTTTTTGTGCTGAGAGAACTTCGGTGTAATTGGCCTCACCAGCTTTGAGCAATTCCTGCGTATAGTCCACCGCTTTGGTTAGCGACTCTACTTGTTTGTCACGCCACTCATTTTTGTTTACCAAGGATTTGTAACTATACAAAATATCCGACACTTCTTGTCCGGCTACCAACAGAGTATTCGAAAATGTGAGCAATGCCTCATCTTGTTGGGCTTTGGTAATTTTCAGATTCCCTTTCAGCTGTCCTCTCGAAAAGATAGGTTGAGTGATGCCTGCAATTATTTCGGCAGCTAAATGAGCCGGCGAAAAGAAATTGGAAACTCCACCAGCTGCAAATCCAAGCGAAAGCGTGTTGATACTAAACGAAGGATAAAAAGCCGATTTAGCGGCATCGGTAAGCGCATAAGCCGATTGTAACGAAAGTTCAGCCTGTTTTACGTCCGGACGATTGGTCAGAGCACGCACCGACACATTACCGTTCATTGTAGCCGGTATGATTTGATCGTTGATTAAGCCCCGTACAATAGCACCTGGGGCACGGCCAATAAGTACACTAATCGCATTTTCTTGTTGGCGCATTCTGCTTTCCAAGTCAAAAACCGACAACTGAGTGCTGTAAAGCAATGCTTTGCTTTGTTCAACAGCAGCTGCTGTTTGCTGTCCGGCATCTTTAAATGCCTGCATTGTTTCGGTGCTTTTTTGCAACAGTAGAATCGTTTCTTTGGTAGTCTGCAATT
>Ga0136636_10002008_pt1 | contig 12068 bp, 13 predicted proteins | sample AntDrymUQ8522106_2_FD_104653 | JGI IMG/M metagenome (GOLD analysis project Ga0136636, IMG submission 104653) | Polar desert sand microbial communities from Dry Valleys, Antarctica - metaG UQ852 (21.06) | ecosystem: Environmental > Terrestrial > Soil > Desert | place: Antarctica: Dry Valley... | reverse complement strand
GCCGGCCATCCAGATAGCCAGATCGCTCATTAACCACCAAGCACAATTTTTAGAAAGAATGGCAATCTTGGATCCAGGCTCCCAACCCTGAAATTTGAGGTGAGCGGCCATGCGCCGGACTTGTTCTCCAACCTGCGACCAAGTGTAGTCTCGGGTAACTCCCTCCCCCATGGGCTGGGTCAGAGCGGTACGGCTGGAGGCAGCGTGCTCCCAGTGGTAAAGGCGCTGTAACGCCAGCATATCGGGCGATACTTTATCCATCGTGCCGTCTCCTATAGTTATATTTGGCAAGCAGCCTGTCGGCGGCCTGACAAATAATATAGGGCTTTGGACGCGTTGCACCCTACTTACTCAGTGAATAACCGCACGTCGCGTCTCACCGGCGACATACTGACTGCTGCATCGATTTAAGGTAACCCCAAACGACGGCAAAACTTTGACCTCCCGCACAAAAATCGAAAGCTGTGCCGTGAATCTTCAAGAAAATAAAAAAGCCTGCAAGTTGTGAAACTTGCAGGCTCGGCTTAAGATTTTTGCCGGTTAACGGTCAGTTTTGGAGAAACGCTTTTGCGCGTCACGCGGCACAAACACCTTGCCGCCGCTTGGTTTGGCGAATGCAGGCTTTCTCGCACCGAAATCACCGCGCGGGGCTGCGCCTTCGTTGCGGGAACCTGCAAAGCGGTCATTAAAACCACCTTTGCGCTCGTAGCTAAAGTTTTCTGGCGCACCGCCGCTGCGGGGCTCACGCTGGCCAAAGCTGCCGGCGTTGTTATTTTGATAACCGCCACCGCCGGCATCGCGGGGTGCTCCAGCATTTCGGTCGGCAAAGCCGCCGCGGCTGGCGCCGAAACCACCGGGACGTCCACCGCCGCCAAACTTGCGTTCACGAGAGAAGTTGTCGTTGCCACCTCGGCTATCACGTCCACCCATGTTGGAGCCTGGACGGGAATCAGGGAAGCGCTGTTGCGGCTCCATGCCGGGAACAGTTTCGCCCTTGAAGTTGTGGTTACTGTGAAATTCAATATCCATGATTTTGCGACGATCACGGAATTCAGCAAAAGTTACCGCAATGCCATCGCGCCCAGCCCGACCCGTGCGGCCAATGCGGTGGGTGTAGTCTTCCGCTTTCATTGGTAGACCAAAATTAAACACATGGGTGACGGTCGGCACGTCGATACCGCGCGCAGCCACATCTGTCGCCACCAAAATTTGAACTTGACCTTGGCGCAGCGCCATCAGTCGTCGATTACGCAAACCTTGACTCAAGGCACCGTGCAGTGCCACGGCAGAGAAACCTTCTTGCTGGAGGTCATTGGCCAATCCATCGCACTCAATCTGGGTGCTGGCAAAAACAATGGCTTGGTTAATAGTGGTGTCACGCAACCAGTGGTCCAACAGCTTACGCTTGTGCTGGGCGTTGTCTGCCCAAAACAGCTTTTGGCTGATGTTGGCGTGCTTTTCCTGAGGCGAATCAATTTGCAGCTTCTGAGGATCACGCATAACACGTGATGCCAATTGTTGGATACGTGGCGCGAAGGTCGCGCTGAACATCATGGTTTGCTTGCGCTGAATCGTGAGTTGATTGATTTCAGCCAAATCGTCAGAGAAGCCCAGATCCAACATGCGGTCGGCTTCGTCAACCACCAGAAACTGGACCTGATCCAGTTTGATTTGCATGGAACGCTGTAGATCCAGCAACCGCCCCGGCGTTGCGACCACCAGATTGGCATTTTGCAGTTTTGCAATTTGCAGCTGATAAGGCATACCGCCAACAATGTTGGCGACCCTCAGGCCGCGGCAATGTTGCACCAAGTCAATCGCGTCGTGGGCCACTTGCTGGGCCAGTTCGCGTGTTGGGCAAACAATCAAGGCACCTGGTGCAGCCGGCGCAAAGTGACGTGGGTTGGTCGGGTCTTTGCGCTTGGCACGCTTAGGAGGAGCCTCGCCTTTGGCGGTCGCCTCAGCCACAGAGCGCTCAAAGTCAGCTTTTTCTTTGGCTTCGGCTTGTGCCATCTGAGTCAGTAGAGTGTGGAGCACGGGCAGCAAAAATGCAGCCGTTTTGCCACTACCCGTTTGACTGGAGACCATCAAGTCCGTGAAACGCGCAGCTTCGTCGCTGGCGCCATGTCCCTGCATTGCAATTGGAATCGTCTTTTGCTGAACTGTTGTGGGCTGGGTAAAGCCCAGGTCTTTGACAGCTTGGATAAGTTCGGGCGCCAGGCCCAGTGTCACGAAACCGTTGGGGATGTCTTGAACTGCTTCTGAAGCAATCACAGGCAAAGCGGAATCAATGGAAATAGTTTCGACAGACGAAAGCTCGTCCGCCGCTTGGAAAGCGTCAGTCATGTATTTACTCTCACGAGAGCGCCGCAAAGGTAGCGACTGCCCCGTTAATGGTTAAAAAACATCAACCATCAAACGGAACCTGCTCTGACTCGCTAGGAGTTCAATCAGTGCTGGGGGTCTTTATTGAGCACGTTTGCCTTTGCAATTGTGCGTGGACCCAGTGAATGAAGGGAGATGTACAAATATGCGCCGCTTGATGCAACGCAGCCACTGATTATGCACCGAATTCGGGTTTGTACCTAATCATCCAGTTTTAAAAAATGCTGCTTGTAATGGTCCATTTCATCAATGGATTCATGAACGTCGGCGAGTGCCGTGTGCCGCTGCTGTTTTTTGAACGCGTTGTAGACCGCGGGCCGCCAGCGCTTGGAGAGCTCCTTGAGCGTGCTGACGTCCAAATTTCGATAGTGAAAAAATGCCTCTAATTTCGGCATGTACTTGACCAGAAAGCGGCGATCTTGGCCGATGCTGTTTCCGCACATGGGCGAGGCCTTCTTCGACGAATATTGGCTCAAGAAGTTAATCAACACAGTCTCAGCTTCAGACTCTGCCAAGTTTGAGGCCTTAACCTTGTCTATCAAACCACTTTTTCCATGCGTGCCTTTGTTCCAAGCGTCCATCTTGCCCAGTTGCTCATCAGTTTGATAGATGACGAGCACGGGGCCTTCGATCCGAGGCCAAAGCTTAGGGCCCGTGACGACGACTGCAATTTCAATGATTCGGTCGACCTCGGGGTCCAAGCCGGTCATTTCACAATCCAGCCAAATTAGGTTTAGATCTGACTTGAGTAGTAAAAGATTGGGAGTGGGGGTGTTCGCGGAATCCATACCTTGAATTGTCGTTGATGGCCTAAACTCTTAGGCCATGCTTCAAACCTCCACGCCCTTCGTACCCTCATTGCTGTTGACCTTAGCCTTCGTATCTGCGCTGGTGACGGGCTTGTTACTTAAGTATTGGCTGAACGCCCGACAAATTCGGCACGTGGCGCAACATAGAGGTCAAGTACCAACCGCTTTCACCAAAACGATCACCCTTCAAGGGCACCAAAAAGCTGCGGATTACACGATTGCTAAAGCACGCTTAGGCTTGATCGATGCAGCGCTGGGTGCTGCGGTATTAATCGGCTGGACTCTGTTGGGCGGTTTGTCTTGGCTCAACCAAACCCTGTTGGAGTGGCTGGGCGGTGGCATGGCGCAACAACTTGCATTGCTTGCAGCATTCGTCATCATTAGCGGGGTGATTGATTTGCCGTTGACTTTGTACCGCACTTTCGTATTGGAGGAACGCTTTGGTTTCAACAAAATGACGCCTAAACTGTGGATTGCCGATTTTTTAAAATCCAGCGTGATCGGCGCACTTGTGGGGCTCCCTGTTGCGGCACTCATTTTGTGGATGATGAACGCGACCGGTAATTTCTGGTGGATTTGGGCGTGGGGCGTTTGGATGGGTTTAAACCTTCTGATGTTGTTGGTCTACCCCACCTACATCGCCCCCCTGTTCAACAAGTTTTCCCCACTGGAAGATCTGGCGCTCAAAGACCGGGTCACGGCGCTGATGACGCGTTGCGGTTTTGCTGCCAAAGGCCTGTTTGTCATGGATGGCAGCCGACGTAGTGCCCATGCGAATGCGTATTTCACAGGTTTCGGCGCGAGCAAGCGCGTGGTGTTTTATGACACCCTGCTGGCCAAACTAAGCGCACAAGAGGTTGAGGCTGTGCTCGCCCACGAGCTGGGACATTTCAAGCACAAGCACGTGATTAAGCGAATCCTGACGCTATTTGCCATGAGCTTGATCGGCTTTGCTCTCTTGGGCTGGCTGACAACCCAGGCTTGGTTTTTTACCGGACTAGGCGTGCAGCCCAATTTAAAAGAAACCAACGATGCTTTGGCACTGCTACTTTTCATGCTGGCGGTGCCTGTTTTTAGTTTTTTCATATCTCCCTTGATGGCACGCTCCTCACGCCGTCATGAGTTCGAAGCAGATGCCTACGCCATGGCTCAAACCAATGGTGCCGATTTGGCGACGGCCTTACTCAAATTGTTTCAAGACAATGCATCAACACTGACCCCTGACCCGGTGTACGTAAGTTTTTTTTATTCTCACCCACCCGCGTCAGAGCGCCTGGCTCGCATGTCAAATTGACCTCTTAAACAACTGAGTACACACAAAATGACCGCTTCTTTGCAGACAAGAAATCACAAAAATAGCGGCCGTCGCGCTTTGACGGCACCCGAGATAGTCACCAATCTGGCCAAGCTTGAGGATTGGAAACTGACAGGAGATGGACCGTCTGTAGCGATTGAAAAAACATTTGAATTTGCCAATTATTACGAGACCATTTCTTTTGTTAACGCGCTGGCCTTCATCGCAAACAGACAAAACCACCATCCCGATTTGTCAGTTTATTTCAATCGTTGCCATGTCCGCTTCAGCACCCATGATGTCAAAGGCATCTCCGCAACGGACTTTGAGTGCGCTGTGGCGGTGGATGCGTTGCTTTCATGAGCCAGTCCTCAAAGATTGACCGCTGATGGAAAATGCCAAGCTTGAGCGCGGCCTCATCATCGCCAACTATGGTCGACACTTTTTAGTAGAAGCCCCTGGAGGTAAACGTTTGATTTGCCATTCTCGGGGTAAGAAAAGTCAGGGTGTGGTCGGTGACCAAGTGCTTTGGCAAGCGTCGCGTGACGAAGGAACCATTGAAAAAATAGAGGTGCGCCGGAATTTGTTTTATCGACAGGATGACGTACGCACAAAGTCTTTTGCGTCCAATCTCGACCAAGTTTTGATACTGATTGCGGCGGAGCCGGAGTTTTCAAGCAACCAGTTGTCGCGTGCCCTGATTGCGGCAGAAGCTGAACACATCACACCTATCATTGCCCTGAACAAAAGTGATCTGGTTCAACCCTTTGAGAAGGCTTGGGCGTGGCTTCGGCCTTATCGCCAAATGCACTATGGCGTGCTGCCTTTGTCGCTCAAACAGTCGAGCGATGTCGATAGTGCAGAACTGCTCAAACTGCTAAAAGGCAAAACAACGCTGGTTCTCGGTCCGTCTGGCGCAGGAAAAAGTACGCTGATTAACCTATTGGCGCCTGGCGCTCTGGCTCAAACCGGCGAAATATCCCATGCCCTTAACGCAGGCAAACACACAACCACTAGCACCACGTGGTACTGGGTGGATGACGACAAAGAAACAGCCCTGATTGACTCACCGGGCTTTCAGGAATTTGGGCTGAATCACATTGATCCAACCCAGTTAGCCGCTTACATGCCGGACCTAAAACCGCATGTGGCCCAGTGCAAATTTTATAACTGCAGCCATTTGCATGAACCCGGTTGCGGTGTGATGGCTGCGGTCAGAACCGATGCGAACCCTGATGAAATAAGCGTTAATCGCTATAAAATATATAGCAATTTATATGCTGAGTTGAGTCAAACCAGAAAATATTGAGACTGGTGGTAAAGAGCCTTGTTGCGAGCTACTTAACCGATCAAGCGTGCCAGCGTCAACAGAGCAAGCAGTACCATCCACATGACCACTGTACGCCACACCAGACCAACAATCACGGCAAGATGCGAAAGTTCGGGTGATTGGCTGATGGGAGTGTCAGTTGACAGGCGATCTGGATCGACAACTGACGAAGCGTGCTTACCGGGCATTGGATTCTGAATCGCGTTGCCTCCCAGTTTGATGCCCACCGCACCCGCAGTTGCCGCTAGGATGACCCCATCATTGTCTCCAGGATACCGCGCGTTGTAACTTCGCCATCCATCAATGGCCTCTTCAAAACTACCCACCACCGCAAAACTGATGGCAGTGATACGCGCCGGCAACCAGTCAACCGCAGCCCAGGCTTGGCTCGCTGCCTGCAGCAAGGCATCACTCACAGGTTGATGATTCACCCGGGCTTTATGACGCCAATAGCGAACCACAAATTCGCTCAAACGGTACAGCACAGCGCCGGCAGGACCAAATCCAAGGGCGGCCAAGACTGAGAACCATGTCAAGACCCCAAACACATGGCGATGGGCGGACAAGACCGAGTGCTCCATGACAAGGCGCATTATTTCAACCCGGGGTAACTCGCTGGCATCAATCTGTTGCCATTCGGCCAATAACTGCCGCGCCAAATTCTCGTCACCATCTGCCAGTGCATCCCTGATTTGAGTGAAATGAAAACTAAATTGTCTGAACCCCAATGTCATGTAGAGAACGGCAACGCTCCAAAGAACGGCGAGCGGCCAACCGACGAAAATATCCAGTAACCAGTAAATAGCCAGCGCTGCCAGCGAGGGAACACCTACGGCAAAGCCCCAAGCCAGCCAAGCATGTGGTGATTTGCCCGCATCAAAGTTACGGCTCGTCCATAACACCCAAGCGCGCAAGCCCGCATGCACCGCATTTCCTCTCCCCAAGGGGCGCGCTTGCTCAAGCAAAAGGGCGAAGAGAACGGCGACAAAACTCATTGAACGATCATAGCGGCATGCCGCATCAGGCCGATAACATGCAATAAAGATTACGCAGCATGCCGGCTGTAGCACCCCATATAAAGCGCTGTTTAAAATATTCTTGGTAGGGGATGGAGAACCACTCACGCCGCACGCCCTCCCACTCCATAGCTTGGCGCTGGTGATGGGCTGGATTCATCAAGAACGACAGTGGGACCTCGAACACATCGGCAACTTCATTGGCGTTAGGAACAAGTTGGAAACCAGGCCGCACGAGCGCGACCACGGGTGTCACGATGAAGGCAGAGCCAGTGATGTAATCAGGCATCGTCCCGAGGACCTGAACAAAGGCGGGATCGAGACCCACCTCCTCAAAGGCCTCTCGCAGGGCGGTCGCGGTTGCGTCGGCATCCTCCTCATCCGCCTTACCGCCAGGAAAAGCTATTTGGCCAGAATGACTGGAAAGATGCGCTGTGCGTTGAGTGAGTAACACCGTCAATTGTTCGCGCATCACGATCGGTATCAGCACCGCAGCCCGCAGGGGCGTGCGTTCGGTGACAAACTGCTCAGCCAGCACTTCTGGCACCCACAAAGGGGGAACCGCAAAGCGTTGTTGCAACGCGGCAGGCTGTAATGCACTCAATGGTATGGCCTCTAAGTGGCTATCGACGCCAATCACGGGCACATCCTTCGGATCGAAATTTACGGGGGCGATAACCGGGGCACTTCGGGGAGGTGTTGACACGGAAGGGGCAAAAATGTGAGACGTAAAAAAACCACCACAAGCTTGCGCTGGCGGCGGTTTCATTAACAGAGGCCAGTCGCGTTAAGCAGCTGCTGTCACTGGCGCCACTTTACGTGCAGGCAATTTTTCTTTGATACGAGCCGACTTACCGCTGCGGTCACGCAGGTAGTAAAGCTTGGCGCGGCGTACGTCACCGCGACGTTTGACTTCGATACCAGCGATTAAGGGGCTGTATGTCTGGAATGTACGCTCGACACCCTCACCGCTTGAAATCTTACGCACGATGAAACCGCTGTTGAGACCGCGGTTGCGCTTGGCAATGACCACACCCTCGTAAGCCTGAACACGCTTACGCGTACCTTCAACCACATTGACGCTGACAATGACCGTGTCCCCAGGCGCAAACTCAGGGATAGTTTTACCGAGACGAGCAATTTCTTCTTGCTCAAGGATTTGAATCAAATTCATAGTTACCTCAAATGATCTTGGGAGCGCTTGCATCGGGATTGATGCTGGAGCTTGATTACAACCGTAATCAAGCGGCCTTCCAGAGGATCGGTTAGCCCTCGATTATAGCCTTCAGGATATGCCTTCAATGAACCAAAAACTCAGAGTTGGGGTGGTACGCTGATACATCTCTGCAAAAACAATTCATCGGCGCGACTCAGTAATCCTGACTCCCTAGCCTTCTTGATCAACTCAGGTCGTCGACGCGCTGTAATGGCTAGTCGCTGGTCACGTCGCCACTGTTCAATACGCAAATGATGGCCTGACAAAAGTACATCAGGCACACCTTGACCCAGCCAATTCTCTGGGCGCGTGTAGTGCGGGCAATCCAGCAAACCATCGAGTAAGGGGTTGAAGCTGTCCTGCTGATGACTACCCTCATCATTCAAAACACCCGGCTGAAGGCGTGCAACAGCATCCAACAAGGCCATGGCGGCAATCTCGCCGCCCGAAAGGACGAAGTCACCTAGACTAATTTCCTCGGTCACATGGTCATCTATGAAGCGTTGATCAATGCCTTCATAGCGACCACAGATCAGCACAGCACCCGAACTCTGGCTCCACCGCTCAACGACTGCATGGTCAAGGACTTGACCCGCTGGTGAAAAAAGAATCACGGGCGCACCGTCTTTGCGCTCAGACTGAATGTGCTCTAGGGCTTTGGTCAACGGCTCGGGCATCATCACCATGCCAGGGCCACCGCCAAAAGGGCGATCGTCAATGCGTCGGTAATTGCCGGTTGCAAAGTCGCGGGGGTTGCTGAGGTGGACATCCACTGCGCCCGACGCAAAAGCGCGTCGTGTGATGCCGATACTCAGAAGCGGCGCGAATAACTCAGGAAAAAGCGTAACAACATCAAACCGCATGGTCAGATGTTCAAAAATCGGGCTGCCAATCGACCAAAATACGCCGCCCTGCCATGTCTACATCATCAATATAGACTGACACGAACGGAATCATTCGCTCATGAAGCTTGCCGTCTTGCGTTGACTCAATGACCAACACAGTTTGAGCGCCGGTGGACAACAATTCACGGACGACACCAAGAGCAAGGCCTTCCCGGTTTAGGACCTCAAGCCCAATCAAGTCGACCCAGTAGTACTCGTCTTTTTCAGTTGTCGGAAAATTGGCTCGAGAAACAAAAATGCGCGAACCACGCAACGATTCAGCCACTGTCCGGTCATCCACACCTTTGGCGGAAGCGACCACAGTGCCCGAATGAACTTTGGCTTCAATAATGGTCAGCGCCGCTGTGCCAGAAAACGTTTTTGCACCTCGTTCAGAAGGCATCAAAAACCAGTGCTTGGAAGAAAAAAGCGCCTCAGGATCGGCGCTGTGAGACAAGACTTTGAACCAGCCTTTGATGCCCCAGGCATCAGCGATGCGCCCAACTTCGATCGCGTCGGCCGGTAGATCGGCAGCTTCAAGGCCAGGCAGCATCACCACAAAATCAAGCCGCTTTTTTGGCTGCTTGATTGATCAGACGCTCCACCGTTGGAGACGCTTGGGCGCCAACGCCCTTCCAGTAGGTCAAACGATCCTGAGCAATACGGATGCTTTCTTCATTTGCGGTTGCAATCGGGTTGTAAAAACCAATGCGTTCAATGAAGCGACCGTCACGGCGGGTGCGCTTGTCAGCCACAACAATATTGAAAAACGGGCGTGCTTTTGCACCGCCGCGAGCGAGTCGGATGACGACCATGATTTATCCTTAGAGGTCGGCGGATGAGATCCACCATTAAATTCTGCACTTAACCCAGCGTTTGAGACACGCAACTTGACCACCCGGCCAGCGACACGTTGGGTAGCCTTCCATTATAACGGTTCCTATTTATATGCTAATTATTCGCAACAGCTTGCCTGACGACATCACCGCCATCACCGCCATCTACACCCACCATGTCCTGCATGGAACAGGCACCTTCGAGATCGATCCACCCTCTTGTGACGACATGATGGGCCGCCGCGCTGACGTCATCGGCAAGGGTCTACCCTACCTCGTGGCGGCCGAGGACGAGCATATTTTGGGATTTGCCTATTGCAACTGGTTCAAACCCCGGCCTGCCTACCGTTTTTCGGCCGAGGATTCCATTTATCTGGCGCCTGAAGCGCTGGGGCGTGGTTTGGGGCGTAGCCTGCTCAGTGAACTAATGCACCGTGCAGAAGAGGCCGGTGTGCGCAAATTGATTGCGGTGATTGGCGACTCGGCCAACCAAGGATCCATCGGCGTTCATCAATCGGTTGGTTTTACGCATGCGGGTTTACTCAGATCGTGCGGGTGGAAATTCGACCGATGGCTTGATGTGGTCTTGATGGATAAGGCCTTGGGCGTTGGCGATTCAAGTGCACCCGATTCAAAATAGACCACGATGAAAAATAAAACAACCGCCGCTTGGCTGGCTTTCTTTGGCGGCCCTTTGGGCTTGCATCGTTTTTACCTGAAAGGTATGGGTGACATGCTGGGCTGGTTGCTGCCCTTACCGACTGCTTTGGGTTTGTACGGCATTGAGCGGGTTCAACAATTCGGTGTTGATGACCACTGGAGTTGGATATTGATACCGCTGCTTGGCTTCACCATTGCCGGCTGCGCTCTGACCACGATTGTCTACGGCTTGATGACCCCTGAAAAATGGAATGCGCGTTTCAACCCCAATTTGCTTCCCGAGGCAAAACCTGGCCAAACCAGCTGGTTGACGATCGGCGCGATTGTGTTGGCGCTGCTGATTGGCACCACGGCGCTCGTGAGCAGCATCGCCTTCAGCTTCCAGCGCTATTTCGAATACCAGGTTGAGGAAGCGCGAAAAATCTCTCAGTAAATCGAAAGCACGGGAGGCCCTCACAAAGAACAACGCCCCGCAACCTGAGCTGCGGGGCGTTAAGAAAGGCACAAACCGGTGAACCCCAGGCCGAGAGCGACCTCGGCCCGGCTTCTTAGCACTCGGCTAGACCGTGGCTGCGGCGTCCGTGTAATCCTTCACTTGGTCAAAGTTCAGGTACTGGTACACCGTGTCGCTGGCGGCCGTCAACACGGTCATGTCTGCCATGTACTCGGCTTTGGTCGGAATACGACCCAGCTTCGAGCAAATGGCGGCCAGTTCAGCGCTACCCAAATAAACATTGCTGTTCTTACCCAAACGGTTGGGGAAGTTGCGCGTGCTGGTGGAGAACACGGTGGCGCCCTCTTTCACCTGTGCCTGGTTGCCCATGCACAAGCTGCAGCCCGGCATTTCCATGCGGGCACCGGCAGAGCCGAGAACACCGTAATGGCCTTCTTCGCTCAGTTGTTTGGCATCCATCTTGGTCGGCGGCGCCATCCACAGCTTGACCGGAATATCACGCTTGTTTTCCAACAATTTGGAGGCCGCACGGAAGTGACCAATGTTGGTCATGCAGGAGCCAATAAATACCTCGTCAATCTTGGCGCCAGCCACGTCGGACAAAGTTTTGACATCGTCAGGGTCGTTGGGACACGCCACGATGGGCTCGTGGATGTCGGCCAAATCAATCTCGATGACTGCGGCGTACTCGGCATCCGCATCGCCTTTGAGCAACTGAGGATCGGCCAACCAAGCTTCCATGGCGGCAATACGGCGCTTGATAGTGCGCACATCAGAGTAGCCCTCGGCAATCATCCACTTCAGCATGGTGATGTTGCTGTTGATGTACTCCTGAATCGGCTCTTTGTTCAGGTGCACGGTGCAACCGCCCGCGCTGCGTTCGGCAGACGCGTCGCTCAACTCAAACGCCTGCTCAACCTTGAGGTTAGGCAAGCCTTCGATTTCCAACACACGGCCTGAGAAGATATTTTTCTTACCCTGCTTGGCCACGGTCAGTAACCCAGCTTTGATGGCGTACAAGGGAATGGCATTGACCAGGTCACGCAAGGTGATGCCCGATTGCATTTCGCCCTTGAAACGCACCAACACGCTCTCGGGCATGTCCAAGGGCATTACGCCCGTGGCGGCACCAAAGGCCACCAGACCGGAGCCTGCGGGAAAGCTGATGCCAATCGGGAAACGGG
>Ga0136636_10002007_pt1 | contig 12069 bp, 14 predicted proteins | sample AntDrymUQ8522106_2_FD_104653 | JGI IMG/M metagenome (GOLD analysis project Ga0136636, IMG submission 104653) | Polar desert sand microbial communities from Dry Valleys, Antarctica - metaG UQ852 (21.06) | ecosystem: Environmental > Terrestrial > Soil > Desert | place: Antarctica: Dry Valley... | reverse complement strand
TTAACGAATTGGATTATGTACTGTCACTAACTTTGTGCCGTCAGGAAAAGTAGCTTCAACTTGCACATCATGCACCATTTCTGATATCCCTTCCATGACATCATCCCGCGTCAATAGAGTTGTACCATAACTCATCAATTCTGCTACAGTTTGCCCATCCCTTGCACCTTCTAAAATGGCAGCAGAAATATAAGCGATCGCTTCGGGATAATTCAGTTTCAAACCCCTTCCTTTACGTCTTTCTGCTAATAAAGCAGCAGTAAAAATCAATAGCTTATCTTTTTCCTGCGGCGTAAGTTGCATTCTTATCTCCTCTGTGTTCTCTGCGCCTCTGCGGTTCAAATCTGCCACACTCTTGGTATACAATTACCACGATTCAAAAAAGAAACTCGCAGCAATTGCCAAACATGAATAAACCAGTTTCTCACCTCAGATGTGGAAGAACCGCGATATCGACACAATAATCCATGTTGTAACCTAGTAACACCCGCTTCTCCTTCCCCATTCCATAAATTGCGCGTTTTCTCAACAATTTCTGCTGAAACTGCACCACCAACCCAAACTAGACTACCTACAATTGGTTTTCCTGCCAACCCGTGGGGACTGTGAAAAATGTCTTCGCTACCCCGTAGATATTGCCGATCTATCCATAAAGGAACATTTTGCTGCCAAATTTCCGTGTGCGATCGCCATTCTCCTTGTAAGAATTTTTCTCCTCTAGCACTGCGACCAAATCGGGTAATTTCCCAACCTAACCAACTGCCCCCGGTTGCTAATTCTACCCGTAAATCTTGCCGATAAATCGCACCGTTAAATAAAATTGTCTCTTGCGGCAACCATTCTAAACAAGCGCCAGCGTCAACTTGCATCTGGATATTTTGTCTAGCTTGTAAGCCATTGCTGCGATATATTTTGCTTGCAGCAGCCGTAGTGATTAAGGCTTGGGCTTGGGGTTGGAGGTGGATATTAGAAGATAAGCGATCGCCTCCTACAACTCCCCCAGCTGTATGTAAAATTACGCTATGACAAACTTTTTCCCCTTCTGGATAAAATGGGCGTTGTACCTTCAGGGGCGCTTGGTGGTAATTGTAAATTAACTGGGTTGTGTCCTGGCGATCGGCATAGACTAAATTAAGTTTGCCATGCCAGCCTTCTGCTATTTGTGAGTTGCAGTCCATTTATAAATTCAATATTAAAGTTCAGATACCTTATATTTATTTAATGCTTTACCTGCAATTTATGATTATTTTTTTGCCAAAATTACATAATCATCTAATGTATAGCATGACCTCTAACAACCGACGAGTCAGCTGATGTTTAGACTCAAGTGGTTGATAAGGATCAGTAACGCTACTCATGTATATACTAGGAGGAATCTGGGGATTCTTTTCATACCATTTTTTTAATTCTTTCGCTAAAATCTCAGCCGCATTTTCTTTAAAAATTACCCATTTACCCCAGTCTTGGCGCATTTGAGCATTAGGACTAAATGCAGCAGCATAGCAATAACTACAACCATATTGACATCCCCTGTAAGGATTTAGAGTAAAATCATAATCACCAATAAAACCAGTAGCTTTTGTTAAGAGTGATTTAGCATTTTGTGCATAAACATTGACATCTCCAAACTTTTCTCGGACTAATTTGGTAGGAGTGCATTCGCAATAACCTTCATATTTTGGTTGTGCCATGTGAATCCTGATATTTATTGAGAGGGAATTAACGCACCCTACTTCTTATGATTCCCATTTTTATTTTAAATACTCTGTAAGAAGATCGTTTGAGTGGGTTTAAGGTATGTAAGGGGATTGTTTCAGGATCAATTTGGCTCATGGGTTTTTATGTAAAGGTAGAATATGGTGCGTAGTTTACCGCCGTAGGCATCGCTCTAGTTCAGAAAAACGATGCGATAAGAATTAAGCCGCTCCAAATAGTAACATCTACATCCAATAATGAAAAGATTGCTAAACATCCACATTGAAAAATTACCAGAAGGCGTTTATTTAGCAACATCCGATGAGCTTCAAGGTGTAGTCGCTCAAGGACGGACTGTTGCTGAAAGTTTAGAAATTGCCCGTGATGTAGCGCGTAAATTACTAGAAGCACAGTCTCGAATTTGATAACTGCTAAGACACCAAGAGCATGAAATTTAATTTTGATAATGCAATTGCACGCTTGAATCTCGAAAAAACCACTGAATTTAATGAGTTTTGCAGAAAAATATCCGTGTGTACCCTGAAACTGTTTCTTTGCTCTAGATGATAATCTGTGTTTATTAGAAAATATATGGTCAAAATATCATGTTAAGTAGAGTGGCTAGCGAACATTTGTCTTTAGGAACAGCTTTATCTAAGGAAGTTTTCAGAGATTTTCAAAATGCCAAATCTTTTTTTAATGAAACAACTGGCAAAACTGTTAATAGTTTAACTCAATTAACGAATAAATCCGTTGGGAATGTATCAGAAATAGCTGAAAAGGTAAACAATTCTTTAAATGAAACTGTTGGTGAGGCAGTTACTACCATTAATACAGTTGTTGAAGTTACGGACAAAGCGAAAGCCTCCTTAAGTCAAACAGCTGCTAAGACAAGCGACATTGTAGCTGAAAAAACTAGCAAAGCTATTTATACATTTACACAAACAGCTGAATATGCTAAAAATTCATTGACTCAAAGTTTTTCTGATGCTTTTTTCAATCCGAATTCTAAAGATTTACTTCGCAGTAAACGGTCAGTAGGTGGTTGAATTGATGATTTTCCTTTATAGCTTAATTCTTGCTCTTTTGCTGCTTCTAATAATATGCTTAAACTTCGAGGAAAGGTCGTACCACTTGAGTCTGTTAATCTTTCATAAACCCATCTGGATACATATTTAGCTTTGTCTCCGGTTCTGCGACGACTTCCCCAAAGTAATTCTAAAGCTTTATCAATCACTTCTTCACTAGCTTGATCAATACTTTCAACAGCAATAGGAGAGAATTTATCAACTAAGTTCTTGAAATCTTGAGATTGTATTACTTGGCGCAGTGCTAATCGTAGAAAATCAACCCTATTCCACTGCAAGAGAATATCGCGTCCATTGAAATGACTTCTGTTGTCAAAAATTAACCGATTCCATATATCCTCTCTCAAGAAAACTTTAAACCTAATTGCAGTTAATCTATTGGCATCACAAGACTGAATCAATTGAAATAAGCCAGTTATTGCTTGTTGTCTTACTTCTCCTGCTTGACGAAAATCTTCATCTAAATCATCGTAAAGAAACCACAGTTTTTGAGATTTATTCTTGGCTTCTTGATGAATTATATTTATGGCATCTTTGACGATAAGTCGGAGATCAGAATGAGTAGATAATTGTACTAAAGCTTGGGTAGATTCATACTGCCATCCTTCTTTAGGCAACTTATTAATAATCTCTTTCAATCCGTTAAATTTATCACTTCTAGGGAATTTAAATAATTTTTCTTGATGACATCTCAGCAGTAAATAAGCTCTCCAAAAAGATTCCCATGTTCCATCATTTTGCTGCGAATGTCGATGAATGATTTGGAATTCATCACGAGAGGGACGGCTTTCCTTAAATCTACCATGTGCTGACAAAAATACAGTATTATCCAATCGTCCATGAGCCAGTTTTTGACCAACGCTTTTGTGTTTTAAAAAAAGTGAATACAGAGCAGTTTTACCTGTTCCTTTTCGTCCTCTTATCAAACAGGTAGTATCATCTAAGAATTTTTCAAAATCAGTGGTACGCTGAAATATTAGACCCAAATGTTCTGTATCAGCAGCATTTACTTCAGGAAATTGCAGGCTTTCAATAATAGTCCAGCGTTTTTCTGAGTTAGTTAAAATATTTTTGCGTTGGAGTTCATCAGTTTCTTCATCAATCAAATTGGCAATTTTATTATAGTAATCTAGTAAAACTGGGACAGGATAGTTGTCAGCCAAAGCAATTAGCTGTATGTAAGGAACTACTAAAGGTTCTTCTATTTCTGATTGATAATTCTCTATATCTTCTTCATTATTATTTACATTGGTTACTGTTTTTATTCTTTCAAACAAAGATTTACTAATTTCTTTTACTTTAGATAAGCCTCTTTTAGTAACATCAGGTACAGGAGAAAAAACAAAATTAATCGATAATTTTTTCAGGCTTTGAAGCGATTGTAAAAGTACTTCTATGCCCTGTTTGTTTTGCTCATTAGGAAAAAGAAAAATGATTGCTTCGTCAGCAGCTTGGATTAATGATAAAGCTCCCCATTGATTAATTCCAGTTCTCGAATCAATTAAGAGAATATCAGGTTTTAATTGTTCGTAAATTTCACGCTTGAAAACAGACCAAAGACTTTGATCTCCATCAATAACAGTAGTAGCATGAAGATCATCAACCTTAGAAACATAATCAAGATTAAGAAAACCAGCAGGAACAACAAATAATCTCCCTGTAGCGTTAGGTATTCTCACTTCACCAAATATTTCTGCAATTGAAATAGTTGGTTCTATTCCTTCTGGTAGGTAGGAACGCTCATAAAAATAGTCAACAATTCCATATTTTGGTTGCGGTTTGAGGTTGAATGCTGTACTCAAACCCGGTGCTTCTAAATCTAAATCAATAGCTACAACTTTACGTCCCCGCATTGCTAGAATCCAAGCAACATGAGTTAATGCTGTAGTACGTCCTACTCCTCCTTTAAAGGAATAAAATGTTACTGTCCTGGGTAAACTAGGTTCGCGCTGGGGCGTGGTTAATTGATTTTGCGGATTTGCTGCTTGAATTGCTAAATATTGCCAAGTGTTTAGTGAGGTTGCATTTAAAACCTGTGGCGGTGAAAGATTCAATGAGTGTGCTTCTTGAAGCGTATATAAGGAGAGAAATCCAGGAGATAAATGAGGAACCTGAGATTTAAGTAAGCTTGAGATTTGCTCTTTACGCTGGGGAGTAGATAAACTAATAAAGCGATCGCTTACAATAGTCAAATTCAATAAACCTGATGTAGAAATATTTAAATCAACCCATTCTTGTAAATTATGCACATATTGGTTTGCAATTTCATGCTTTAGCAAAACCTGCCAACTTTCCTGCATTTGACCACCTCTTTAAAGTTGAGTAGCTTGCTTTTGTAACCACCCCCTTGAGACTCCGATAAGCTTTTAACCAGCGTTTATAACTTTCATCATCAGGCTCAAGGCCACAATAACGCATATTTATAAAATTTTGGCTATTTGGATTTTCCACTTCAGTAAGCCATTTTTGCACTTCAGGATAATGATCAATTCTAGATTTAAGTCGATTGTGCCGCTTTAATGCTTCCATGTAACTATGTCCTGGATTAGTAATAGTATGCCCAGGATGAGTAGAATCTGTCTTCCATTCCTGAGTTGCACCCTTTGGTAAGGTAGCAAAAATCATTGCTTTTAATAAACATTCAATAGTTACACCTCCAAAGTGCATAGCGGCTACTCTTCTTTCCGATTCCTTTTTACATAATATTTCAGTATCAAGGTGACGCTGCATAAAAGCGGCTTGGTAATCTTCCATTTCGTTATTTTATCGTTTGAAACACCTGAATCTTGACACAAAAAAACAGCCGCCTCCATAAAGGAAGCAGCCGTTTTCACAAATTATGTGACTACAAAGTACTAGTAATCGAAGTCTCCGCCACCAGCGCCAGCAGGAGCGCCATCCTTAGGCTCAGGCTTGTCAACTATGATACATTCGGTTGTCAACACCATGCCCGCGATAGAAGCAGCGTTTTGCAGAGCAGAACGAGTCACTTTAGCAGGGTCAACAATACCAGCAGCTAACAAATCGACGAATTCGTTTGTCGCAGCGTTGTAGCCAACGTTGAATTCTTTCTCTTTCACACGTTCAGCGATCACAGCACCATTCTGACCCGCGTTTTCAGCAATCCGCTTCAGAGGTGCAGGTAAGGCGCGAACAACAATCAAAGCACCAATCAACTCTTCATCCTTAAGATTTTCCTTCGCCCAAACTTCCAATTCAGGAGCAAGGTGAGCCAGAGTTGTACCACCGCCAGGAACAATACCTTCTTCCACAGCAGCTTTGGTGGCGTTGATAGCGTCTTCTAGGCGCAACTTCTTGTCTTTCATTTCGGTTTCGGTCGCTGCACCCACTTTCACTACAGCGACACCACCAGAAAGTTTAGCAAGACGCTCTTGTAATTTCTCTTTGTCGTAAGAAGATTCGGTTTCATCGATTTGACGACGAATCTGTTCAACACGAGCCTTAACCGCAGCTTCGTTACCTTCGGCAACAATTGTGGTGCTGTCCTTGGTAATGGTGATCCGGCGAGCTTTGCCGAGGCTATCCAGCTTGGTGTTATCTAACTTCAGACCAGCATCTTCGGTGATTAGTTGACCACCAGTTAAAACAGCAATGTCTTCTAGTAGTGCTTTGCGGCGATCGCCAAAGCCAGGAGCCTTAACAGCAGCCACGTTGAGTACACCGCGCAAACGGTTTACTACCAAGGTTGCCAAAGCTTCTTTTTCAATATCTTCGGCGATAATTACCAAAGGACGACCAGCACGAGCTACCTGCTCTAATACTGGTACGAGGTCTTGCACTAGAGCAATTTTCTTATCGGTCAGCAGTATGAAAGGCTCATCAAAAACCGCTTCCATCCGCTCAGGGTCGGTAGCGAAATAAGGAGAGATGTAGCCTTTGTCAAAGCGCATCCCTTCAGTGATTTCCAACTCGGTGAACATAGATTTCCCTTCTTCTAGGGAAATTACGCCTTCCTTGCCCACCTTGTCCATTGCTTGGGTAATCATCTGACCAACTTCTTCGTCGTTACCAGCCGAGATCGCACCAACTTGGGCAATGGATTTAGAATCTTCCACTGGACGGGCGTGTTCAGCAATTTTTTCTACGAGGAAGGCAGTAGCTTTGTCAATACCACGCTTCAAGGAAATCGCATTAGCACCAGCTGCAACGTTCCGCAAGCCTTCTTTGACGATCGCATGAGCTAAAACGGTAGCAGTGGTGGTGCCATCGCCAGCAGCATCATTGGTCTTAGAAGCAGCTTGACGAATCAGAGCTACGCCAGTGTTTTCAATGTGGTCTTCTAATTCGATTTCTTTGGCGATCGTTACACCATCATTAACAATTTGTGGTGCGCCAAATTTCTTTTCTAGGACTACGTTACGACCTTTGGGGCCAAGGGTAACAGCTACAGCCTCAGCCAGGATGTCAATGCCTCGTTCCAAGGCGCGACGGGCGTTTTCGTTGTAGATAATGCGCTTTGCCATAGGTGTCTAAATTCCGGGAGTAAGTCAATTTTTTGTTGAATTAGGCATTGGGTATTGGGCATTGGGCATCGGGAAAACTCTTTCCTATTCCCCATTCCCCACTCCCCACTAGATAACAACTGCTAAAATATCTTTTTCAGAAAGCAGTACATATTCTTCGGTGCCGAGTTTGATGTCAGTGCCAGCGTACTTCGAGTACAGCACCTTATCGCCGACTTTGATTTCCAATTCCTGACGGTTTCCGTCGTCATTACGCTTGCCAGGACCAAGGGCTACTACTTCCCCTACTTGGGGCTTTTCCTTGGCGGTATCGGGCAAATACAGACCACCTGCGGTCTTTTCCTCAGAGGCGTTCACTTTTACGAAAACGCGATCGCCTAAAGGTTTAACTGTAGAAACGCTTAGAGATAAAGCTGCCATATTATTTCTTTCCTTTAGAGATTAGCACTCTCAACTCCTGAGTGCTAATCTACCGAAAAGTAGCGTCTAATGGCAAGAATTCTTTGAGTACGGGTTCCCGAACTAGAGGGTCAAAGATGTACTTAAGTATAAATGCTTAATTATTTTTACCTTTCGGGTTTTGTTCCGTAAGTTACGAAGAGAGTAGGGAGTGGGGAGTAGGGAGTTAGGAGTTAGAAGTTAGAAGTTAGGAGTTAGGAGAATTCCCATTCCCCATTTTCCACTCCCCACTGCCCATTCCCTTCTATTGCTAGCTGCTGCTCAAAACAAGCTAGTCTGGAATCCTGGGAATACTTAAAAAAGCGACTTAAAGAGTTAAAATTTGATGAGCCGCAACAGAGTCATCCCATTTGCGTCTATAGAACTAAAAGCCAACTTCTTGCGCGTTTGTTGTTCTGGACTCATAATGGTGGTTTACCCTGATGGTGTCTGATATCGCCAAGCAAGCCCGGAAGTTATTGAGCGGATCATCCAAGAACACTTAATAGGCAATTAAGGTGTAATGGGCAATAAGGTGGTAGAAGAATATGCATTTTTAACCCATCCTTTGCCAGAAACTTCCCTAGTTTCTTGTGAACACCTCATAGAGGCTTAACAACCGAAGGATATGGTACAGCAGTAAGCTTTAAGAAAGTGCGGGTTGGTTTTGAGGTAGGGTCATCTTTAAGCCAATACTTACTTGTGAGTCAGAAGGATTATTATTTAATCAGTGTTTTTTCGCCCGCCACTTTCAATGCGATATATAATAGCGCATTATAGATACTACTGCTATACGTATCCTTGCTGGACTTTTGCTATCCAGCTACTAGTCTCTTGAAAGTGCTCCGCATTTTTGAGGTTTCGAGACAGCAAAGGCAAGTTAAGTAGGAAAAAGGACAACATCTCGAAATAACCCACGATAGAGGATAAATATTCAAGACTTTGATGGACCGAAGCGCGACAAGTGCCACTGCTATGAAAGAGCCCAGCATGAAAGATCACAAACGACTTCTATTGATTGATGATGACCCTAACCTCATCTTGCTGGTGAAGGATTACTTAGAATTCCGGGGATACGAAGTCATCACCGCCGAAAATGGACGTGAAGCTCTGGAAATTTTAGAGCAAGATGTTCCAGACATGATTATCTGCGACGTGATGATGCCGGAAATGGACGGATATACTTTTGTGGAACAAGTCCGGCAAAACGAACGCACCAGTTGGATTCCGGTTCTTTTCCTTTCAGCTAAGGGACAAAGTGCAGACCGAGTTAAGGGTCTGAATAAAGGTGCTGATGTTTATATGGTCAAACCCTTTGAACCAGAAGAACTCGTAGCGCAAGTTGAATCCTCGCTGAAACAAACTATCCGTTGGAAAGAACACCAAGCAAAAGGAGGCGAAAACGGTTCCCGTATCCAGGTTCCCTTCGATGTCCAGTTAACCCCAACTGAACTGAAAGTAGTTCAGTTTGTTGCTAGGGGTTTAGCTAACCGGGAAATTGCTGAAGAACTAAATGTTAGTCAGCGCACGGTTGAAAGCCATGTGTCCAATATGTTGGGCAAAACCAATCTGCATAACCGCACTGAACTAGCGCGGTGGGCGATTGAAAATCAAATGGCATAGTGAATTTTAGATTTTAGATTTTGGATTTTGGATTAATAATCTAAAATCCAAAATGCAAAATCGAAAATTGATTACCAACCATCTTGCTCAGGGCTGGATTAGTGCAAAACTTCTAAATCCAGTTCATCCAGGTAAGTTAGGGCGCTTTCAATCTGAGAAACAGTACCTCGCAGTTCCAGATCGAAGCAGCTATATTGTGGCACGTTTGCGCTTACCTGAGCATCAGCAATAATCACTGTTATCCCATAGTGAGAAACCAGTCGTGAAATGACTGGTTCCTCATGCAAATCTTTAGGAATGCGAACTTGGATACGAGTTTGGGTGCGTCTATTATCTAAAATATCAGTATTAGATTTTACTTGTTTATTTTGAATTGCCATTCTAGCTTCCTACTCGACTTCTGGGATGAAGGTTTTACATTGCACGATTCTTTTAACACTAGCGTCACTTATCCCACGCAGGCAAGCCAGAAAGCATTTACCTTTGCAAACCATTAATCTAGATGTAGTGAATGTGAAGAATTGCTCATAATTCGGTAGTTATGAGATTAATTGTTATTCTGTAGTCGTTTTCGAGCAGATTGAATATAGCGAATCTGTAGGGTTACAACAATTGTTGTAACCCTAGTTTATTGTGTATTAAATTTAATAATTACTACATTCTCTTTCCAAACTTCAATATAAATATGTGAAAGCCAACTTATGTAATACCACTTAATACAAATCCTGATACATATAGATTTCTCGTAAGGGCACAGCATTGCTGTGCCCCTACTTTATGTTGCATCGAAATGAAAACTGCTACATTCAGTCAGGGCAAACGCACGTAATTTGTGAAACCCTTGTTGCATAAGGATATTGATGAAAAAATAGCCTCACTGTTCAAACGCTCAAACCCTTGATATTAAAGAATTATTATCATACTTTAGATGCATTTGCCCTGTACATTCAGTAGCTTAAACCTATAGCGGTTTATTTTTAAACCTCACCCCCAGCCCCTCTCCTTGCTAAGGAGAGGGGAGTGTTTGCGTCAGCAAATACGGGGTGAGGTTCAGACTGTATTGCACTGAAGCGAGAACCCATAAATATGTTACTTTGTCAAAGTTTTAGGGAACTCTATCAATAGAATCTTATAGATTTAGCCCGTCTGTTTAGATACCAATAAAAATTAATTTTTTAGGATATTTACTTCTGTGTAATGACCTCTTGTATAAATCCCCATTGTCCAAAATCTGTTGACCCACTGAATGCAAACAACCTTATTTGTCGTAACTGTGGGTCAGAAATACTGTTGCAAGGCCGCTATCGGGTACTCAAACAACTAGGACAAGGTGGCTTTGGTAACACTTTTTGAGAAAAACAAGTTCAGAATTAGTCAGTGAAAACAGTTTTAAATTAAAGAACACTTACCATCAGTTTGAGGTAATACGCCTGTGGGAACAACCAACAGACAGGTTTATGAGTATTCCAGGTTTATTACCCTTTGCCGTGCTAAGTCAGACAAACGATCCTACAATGGTATTAACCCAAGTAGCGATCGCAGTTGAAGCAATTAGCGATCGCCAGCTACAAAGAAATATAGCTGCTGCTAGTGGCATTTTAGCAGGTCTGGTGTTAAATAAAAATGTAATTACCAAGATTTTAAGGAGTGAGATTATGCGCGAATCAGTCATTTATCAACAAATCCTAGAAGAAGGCGAAGTCAAAGGCGAAGCCAAAGGTAAAGCAGAAACAACAAAAAAGTTGGCTTTAAATTTGTTGGGAATTGGAATGAGTTTAGAGCAAATTGCTCAAGTTACTGAATTATCTATTGAGGAAATTCAAGTTTTACAAGAGGAAATTGAAAAATCTTAATTTTAACTAATCGCTTTATAAAATACGTGGCTATACAAGCAAAACCCGCGATCGCGGGTTTCAAAGTTTTTATTAGTCCGCGCAGATGGACTTGGTTTGTGTAGACGGGATTTCTAATCGCCTGGGTTTCAAATTCTCAAATTAAAACTCGGCACTTTGCGGTGTGCGGGGAAAAGGAATCACATCACGGATATTGCCCATACCCGTCATAAATTGCACGAGTCGTTCAAAACCTAGTCCAAAACCAGCGTGGGGAACAGTACCGTAACGACGCAAATCCAGATACCACCACAAATCTTCTGGGTTTAATCCTTGCGCTAACACGCGGCGTTCTAGAACTTCCAAGCGTTCTTCGCGCTGGGAACCGCCAACAATTTCGCCAATTTTGGGTGCGAGAATATCCATTGCGCGGACGGTTTTTTCATCGTCGTTCAAACGCATATAAAATGCTTTGATTTGCGCTGGATAATCTGTAACGATCGCAGGCTTTTTAAATAATTCTTCAGCTAGATAGCGTTCGTGTTCTGATTGTAAATCTAAACCCCAACTCACAGGATATTCAAATTTAACATCGGCTTTTTGTAAAAGTGCGATCGCTTCTGTATAAGTTAAGCGCTCAAACTGGTTATTAACAATATTTTCGGCTGTGGACAACACAGATTTATCAATGCGTTCATTGAAAAATTCCATATCTTCTGGACAAGTTTCCAACACATATTTAAAAATGTGTTTCAGAAACGCCTCAGCTAAATCCATATCGCCTTCTAGGTCACAAAATGCCATTTCTGGCTCAACCATCCAAAATTCTGCTAAGTGGCGCGAGGTGTTGGAATTTTCTGCACGGAAGGTAGGGCCGAAGGTGTAAACGTTACTAAACGCCATCGCCAT
>Ga0136636_10002006_pt1 | contig 12070 bp, 8 predicted proteins | sample AntDrymUQ8522106_2_FD_104653 | JGI IMG/M metagenome (GOLD analysis project Ga0136636, IMG submission 104653) | Polar desert sand microbial communities from Dry Valleys, Antarctica - metaG UQ852 (21.06) | ecosystem: Environmental > Terrestrial > Soil > Desert | place: Antarctica: Dry Valley... | reverse complement strand
GTTTTTTTCAGATTTGAAAGTAAAGAATCATTGAGGTTTGGCGCTATACTTAAGGTTTCTACCTTAATAATTGAAAATTGTACCGGATGATTTTTTTTGAAATATAAAATACTGTTCACGCTTCGATTACCGGTTGCGATTGCTGCATGTTGTTCCCAGAAAGTTGATTGTGGACCAGAAATACCATAGCTATGTCTAAAATGTCCCTCGTTGCAGTACGCGAATACAATAGAAGAATTGCTAAATGATTCTATGCTTAGCGTAATATCATCTAAAAAGGTAAGGCTAACCTGAACAGAAGTAATGCCATTTATAAAGGTTATCCCATCAATTTCCCCCTTAACCAAATCGGTATTTAAGGTTAGTTTAAATTCGTTGTTATTTTCATTTAAAACGCCATTAAAAGAAGTTTTAATTTCAGTAAAAACTTCATTTATGGTTCCAGCATTTAAATAAATATTTTTCATAGGACCTCTATTTAAACCATTACAAAAAATTGATTTTGTCTGTTTGACAATTTTGATTTATTCAAAGAACGGAATTAGGTCGGAATATTTTGTTATGAAATTCTGTAGAAAAGTTTCATAATTCTAAGTTAAACTGTTATTTACGTCACATAGAAATATGAATAGTAGCAGGTTATGTTATTTTGTTGTGTATGAAACTTCACAAATTTAAGAAGTGGCAGCTTAAATGCGCTCCTGAATTTAACCTATAAAAAAATCCGATTGGCGTTACACCAATCGGATTTTTTTTGGGTAAAAATGCATTATAGCACTTTTAACGATTTTTTTATTTACAAATGAATTACTTCGCCATAGGCAGCAGCTACGGCTTCCATTACCGCTTCGCTCATTGTTGGGTGTGGGTGAATTGATTTTAGGATTTCGTGACCAGTTGTTTCCAGTTTACGTGCTACAACTGCTTCAGCAATCATATCTGTAACTCCGGCTCCAATCATGTGACAACCTAGCCATTCGCCATATTTAGCATCAAAAATTACTTTTACAAAGCCATCTGGAGTTCCAGAAGCTTTTGCTTTTCCTGACGCTGAGAATGGGAATTTACCAATTTTCAATTCGTATCCTTTTTCTTTAGCTTGTTTTTCAGTCAAACCCACTGAAGCAATTTCAGGAGTTGCATATGTGCAACCAGGAACGTTTCCGTAGTCGATAGGCTCTACGTGAAGTCCTGCAATTTTTTCCACACAATTGATTCCTTCTGCGGAAGCTACATGCGCTAGCGCTTGTCCCGGTGTAACATCACCAATGGCGTAATAACCAGGAATATTAGTTTGGTTGTAGGCGTTAACTAAAATTTTGTCTTTATCAGTAGCGATTCCTACTTCCTCTAATCCAATGTTTTCAATGTTGGTTTTGATTCCAACGGCAGACAATAAAATTTCTGCTTCCAGAACTTCTTCTCCCTTCGCTGTTTTTACAAATGCTTTAACTCCAGCACCTGTCGTATCAATTCTTTCTACTGATGAGCTGGTCATGATTTTGATTCCAGCTTTTTTCAAAGAGCGTTCCATCTGTTTCGAAATGTCTTCGTCTTCAACAGGAACTACATTTGGCATGAATTCTACGATCGTTACCTCGGTTCCCATAGCGTTATAAAAATGCGCAAATTCAACTCCAATTGCGCCCGAACCTACAATAATCATTGATTTTGGTTGCGTAGCTAGAGTCATTGCTTTACGGTAGCCTATCACTTTTACACCGTCTTGTGGTAAGTTTGGTAACTCACGAGAACGTGCTCCAGTAGCAATGATGATATGATCAGCACTATATTCAGTGACTTTATTGTCTTTGTCAGTAACGTCAACTTTTTTTCCTGGTTTTAATTTTCCAAAACCATCAAGAACGTCAATTTTATTTTTTTTCATCAAGAATTGAACCCCTTTGCTCATTCCGTCAGCAACATTACGACTGCGTTGTACCACCGCTGAGAAGTCTTTGTCAAAGGAGGAAACCGTCAATCCATAATCAGAAGCATGTTTTAGATAATCAAAAACCTGAGCTGATTTTAATAACGCTTTGGTTGGAATACAACCCCAGTTCAAGCAAACGCCGCCTAGGTCTTCTTTTTCAATCACGGCCACTTTAAATCCTAATTGTGATGCTCTAATAGCAGTGACATAACCACCTGGGCCACTTCCTAAAACAATAATATCGTATTTCATTTGTTTGTTTTTTTTTAAATTTTTATAAAAATGAATTCGTAAAAATTCATTTTATTTTATGTTTCTTCTTGTTTTATTGATTGGGCGAATTTAAGGATTTATTCTGTTTTGAGAAAGTTTCAAACGACAAAGTTTAAAGCGGGTGTTTTTCATAAAACGAAAAGTATAAATAGCGATTCATAGCAATTTCGATATGCAAAATTCCATGTTAAAAATTCTAAATTTTTTAAATTTTGACCATATAATGTCCCATTCTAGGTGATTTAATAATAGTACGAACTAGCGTTAAATTGCCACTGAAAACTGGGAATCATATAAGTTTTTATAGTATCCTTTTTCACGATTAATTAATTCTTGGTGGGTGCCTTGTTCGACAATCAATCCCTTATCCATTACCACAATTTTATCCGCATTGACAATAGTAGCAAGTCGGTGTGCAATTACAATTGAAGTTCTGCCTTTTGTAATGGTTTCTGTAGCGCGTTGAATCAGCTCTTCGGAGTATGTATCTATTGAAGATGTGGCTTCGTCCAAAATCAAAATACTAGGATTGCTCACGTACGCTCTCAAGAAAGCAATCAATTGGCGTTGGCCAGAAGAAAGCATCACGCCGCGTTCTTTTACATCAAAGTCATAATTATCCGGTAAACTCATAATAAATTCATGTACACCAATTTTCTTAGCTGCAGCCAAAACTTGTTCCCGACTTATTTCAGGGTTATTCAAGGTGATATTATTAAAAATAGTGTCAGCAAAAAGAAAAACATCTTGTAAAACAACGGCAATTTGTTTTCTCAAAGAATCCAGTGTGTAATTCTCAATATTGTGATTGTCAATGTAAATAGAGCCACTGTTAATTTCGTAAAAACGATTCAATAAGTTAATAATGGTAGACTTTCCAGCTCCTGTAGAACCCACAATAGCAACCGTTTGACCTGCGTTTACCTCAAGGTCAATTCCTTTTATTACTTCCTCATCTGGAATATAACCAAAACGAACCTTTTTAAACTTTATATCTCCTTTAAATACAGGTGCCTCAATAATTCCGGTATCTTGAATTTGATCTTCCGTATCCAAAATATCAAAAACACGATTTGCCGCAATCATCCCTAATTGCATTTCGTTGAATTTATCAGCAATTTGGCGCAAAGGATTAAACAACATTCCAATAAACATCGTATAAGAAAACAAATCTCCAAAGGTGGTAAAATTATCTCCGTTTAATATCTTAATTCCACCATACAATACAATAAAACCAAGTGTTAAAGACGAAATAATATCGGCAATAGGAAAGAAGATAGAGTTGTAAAGAATGGTTTTTATCCATGCTTTTTTATGCTTATAGTTGATGTCTTTGAATTTTTCATACTCAATTTTTTCACGGTTAAAGAGCTGTACAATCTTCATTCCTGTTACCCGTTCTTGAACAAAGGAGTTCATGTTGGCAATTTGATTTCGTACTTCCTCAAAAGCTACTTGCATTTTTCTTTGAAATATTCTCGTGAAAAAAACTAAAATCGGCATCGCAACAATTACAATCCAAGTTAGTTTCCAATTCATGTAGAACATAAAAAGCAAGACCACGAGCATTTTCATCAAGTCACTAATAATCATGAATAATCCCTGACTGAAAATACGCGCAATAGATTCAATGTCTGACACGGAACGTGTTACGAGTTGCCCCACAGGAACGTGATCAAAGTATTTCATGCGGAAACTCAAAATGTGTTGAAACAGTTTAGTCCGAATGTCTTTAACGATGTCCTGACCCAACCAGTTGGCCCAAAAAACAAAGTAAAATTGAGAGAACACCTCCAGTAACAGTACGATTCCCATCAATACTACATAAAATAATAATCCCTGTTGGTCTTGGGTTGCAATATAACCATCTACGGTTTGCTTCAATAAATACGGGCGTAATGCCGCAAATACAGACAAAGAAATGGCGAATACAATCACGCCATTGAACCGCCATTGATAGGGTTTGGTAAATTTTAATATTCGTTTGAATAATCTAGTATCAAATGCTTTTGCTTTCATTTTTTTTGGAGCTATTCCTGCTATTCGTTGCAATCTATTTTGTTTTTGGCAGCAAAAACAAAATAGGATTTTCACTACTATCAGGGCTATTGTGTAATATATTCGTATTCTATTTTGGTTAAATATAAACCATGCGCCGGAACCGAAAAACCAGCTTTATCTCTGTTTTTACTTTTTATAATGGCCGTAAAATCAGCCAAGGTAATTTTGTTTAATCCTACGTTTACTAATGTTCCCACAATCGCACGAACCATGTTTCGTAAAAAACGATTTGCCGAAATTGTAAAAATTAAGGTATTATTTTCTTGCCTCCAATGCGCTTCAAAAATAGTGCAGTCAAATGTATTCACATCTGTATTGACTTTTGAAAAACATTGAAAATCAATATGGTTGAATAATAATTTCGCCGCTTCATTCATCAAATTGAGATCTAACTTTTGATGGAAATACCAACTTTGTTCTTGTGAAAAAACATCTTTAAATGTGTTGATATGGTATTCATAGGTTCTTTTTGCAGCGTCAAAACGGGTATGCGCCTGGTCATGAACTGGGATAATGGTATAAACTACAATGTCTTTAGGCAAGAAAGAGTTCAGTTTATGCACTAAACTCGGAATATCAAATGGTTTTTCAAAATCAAAGTGAGCATACATTTCTTTAGCATGTACACCAGTATCTGTTCGTCCAGCTCCCATGAGATTTAAAGTGGTATTCAATACCACCGAAAATGCTTTGTTCATCGTTTCTTGAACTGAAGCGGCATTGGGTTGGTATTGCCATCCATGATACTGGGTTCCGTTATAGGCTAATTTGACGAAATATCTCAAGTGATTTTTTTTGAAGCTACAAAGATACTTATTAATTTTTTTGCTAGAAAGGGGTCAAGTGTCAAAGTTTGTTAAGTTTCTATTAGATTTTTTATTTGGATTCGAATGATTATTTTTACCACTAAATTCTAGCCCAGATAGAAGTGGAAATCCTTTTAAGACTGCTTTTTTGCAGTCCTAAAAGATTGAAACGTATAGCTGGAAAAAGCTCCAAAAAAAATAGTTTTGAAAAAAATACTGCTCCTTTCTGATACGCACAGTCATATTGATGATACGATTTTGAAATACGTTGCACAGGCTGATGAAGTCTGGCATGCTGGTGATATAGGTGATCTAGCCGTAACGGATAGCATTAAAAAGCTCAAGCCGTTGCGCTGTGTCTACGGGAATATTGATGATGCAACGGCGCGATTGGAGTTTCCTTTGCACAATCGCTTTAAGTGCGAAGGGGTGGATGTTTGGATAACGCACATTGGCGGGTATCCTGGGAAATACAATCCGAATATCAAAGCAGAAATGGCATCGAACCCGCCAAAATTATTTATTTGTGGGCATTCCCACATTTTAAAAGTGATGTTTGATAAAAAATTCAATCTTTTGCACATGAATCCGGGAGCAGCCGGAAAAAGTGGTTTTCACCAAGTACGAACCATGTTGCGCTTTGTAATTGAAGGCGACAAAATCAAGGATTTGGAGATTATTGAGATTGAAAAACGGGCTTGATTATTTTTTTCTGATACGTTATAGGAACAATTATAGTAATAGATGTGCCTAAATTAGGCTTTGAATTAATTTCAACCGTTCCTCTAAGATAATTAAGTCGCGCTTTAATTTGATTGAGTCCAAAGCCCTCCAAAATATGGAATTTGTTAGAATCAAATCCTTTTCCGTTGTCTATAATAGCAATTTGTAGCGATTCTTTATTTTCCTGTATGCTTAATTTAGCCTGTGTTGCTTCGCTGTGTTTTATAGTGTTATTGAGTAACTCCATGATGATGAAATATATTTTTATTTCAAAATCTTCATCATAGCGCGTTTTTCTATTTAAGGAACTGGAATATTCAAAGTGAAGAATAGAATTCGAATTTTTTTCGCATAAATCATCCAAGGCATCAAATAAGCCAAATCGGGCTAAAAGGGAAGGCATTAGTTCGTGAGATAAATCGCGAACTTGGTCATGGGCTTCTTCTAAAATGGCTTTCGTTTTAATGATTTCTTTCGAGAAAGATTGATTTTGCGAGATACAAGCATGAAGATGCATTCCAGCTGACGAAAGTAAGGCACTAATATTATCGTGTAAAAAGGAAGCGATTTTTTTTCGTTCTAATTCTTGGCCGTTTATGGAGGCGTTGATCAAATTCTCTTGAACTTTGCTTCTTAAGTCTTTTAGTTTATTTTTATGCCTTAATTGTGCATTTTGGGAATAGAAATAGAATAGAAAAAATAGCAATAACAGAATAGCAATTAATACTATAACAATCTTTTTGTTTTTGGATTGTTCTTGTAATAACACAGATTCTTTTGTTTTAAACTCGTTTTCTATTTTATCAATTTCACGTTTGTATTCATCAAGTTGAAGATTAATGCCAGCGACATTAGCTTTGTTGATCCTTTCTTCGCTGTTTAATTGTTCTGTAATTTTATTGAAAAGGGCGAGGTTTTTATAGGCGTTTTCGAAATCACCATTTTTTAATAGAAACTTGGAATATTCATAATGGGAATAGGATAAATCAGATTTTTCGTTTCCTGCATTGCCTAGTTTGATTGCATTCTTAAAATAAAAATTGGCTGTTTTTACATCATTTTTGTAATTATAATACATCCCATTAAGCATGTTTAATGCTACAATGGTGGAACTGTCACCGTGATTATTGTGATGTTTGTTAATGTATTTTAAATAAGGAAGACCTTCTTCATAGCGATTAATGTCAAAATATACCCAAGTCAAATTAAGTTTTGTTAAAACTATTTGCGCAGAATCCTTAATTTTAGTGCTGTACTGTACTGATTTTTTGTAGTAATAAATTCCTTTCTCATACTGTTTTTTATCAAAACAATAAATATTACCTAAATTGTTATTCAGCCAGTTTTTTAGAACGTCATTATTGGTTTTGTTAGCATAAGTCAAGCCTTTATTGTAATAGTAAAAAGCTTTGTCTGTTTCAGATAACTGATCAAAATTTGCAGCAATGGTATTGTAAGAACCAGCAATAAGGTTGTTGTCTTTCAAACGGATAGCCATATTTAAAGCAGCTCTTGATTTTATCAATGATTTCTCATAACTGCCCTTTTTTAGTAATTCGTTGGCTTCTTTAGCGATTAAGACCGCATCATTTTTTGAAGGGAGTTTCGTCTGTGCTACTATATTAAAAGAAGAAATAATCGATATGAATAGCAATAAAAGAAGAATGTGTTTCAGCGGCATAAAGTTTTATATTAATCTTTTGGTTCCAATTGGTTTTTGATTGTTGCTACTTGCTTCATTTAAAAATAATTTTTTGATCTCTTATAATTTGGAAAATTTTACTACAAAAATTTTTATATCAGAAATACTGTACATTCAATTTGTGAAAAATAAATAATCATACGGAGCAAGCCAAATCAGGATTTGATTAATTTATGTTTAATGGCATATTTTACGAGACTGATCGAGTTTTTGGCATCTAGTTTTTTCATTATGTTTTTTCGATGTGTTTCTACGGTGTTGACACTGATAAATAGTTGGTCGCTAATTTCTTTGCCACTCAATTCAAGTGAAATTAAGATAATAATTTCTAATTCTCTTTCGGTTAAAATTAAGTTTCCTTTGAGTTCGGGTTTAATTAATTTTGGATTTTCCTTTGCAACAGTGTTAAATATTTTTTCTCGGACTGCCTTACAAAAATATTCCTCACCGTTTGTAACCGCCAAAATTGCTTCGATAATATTTTCACCAGCACATTTTTTTGTCAAATAACCACTACTGCCTAATTTCATCACTTCTTTTATTATTCGCAAATCATCGTGACTTGATAGAATAATAATTTTACAGGGAAATCCTCTTTGGGCAAACTCTTTGATGACCTCAATTCCGTCTTTTTCTGGCATATTTATATCCAGAATTAGAATGTCTGATTTGTTGCTCAGCACTTCATCGTACAAAGTAGTGCCATTAATAGAAAATCCTACGACCTCAAATGTAGGATTGGTATGCAGTAAAGTTCTAATTCCATCAATAAGGATTTGATGGTCATCAGCAAGATGAATTCGTATTTTATTTAACATATTAGGATTCTTACTGCCAAATTTATGAAAAATAAATAGCAGTTTTAATTTTTTATAAGATTTTTATTGTTTTTAATAATAAAGTTTAACTTTCAGTTCACAAAAAAACCCGAATTGTTACATTCGGGTTTCCTTCGCACTAATAAACTAAAGTTTATAGGTTTACCTCAATCGATCCACAGATTTTACAAGATCTTCATCCTTTTTGATGGCTTTATTAGCTAAAACTAATAATACGACAACAACTGCAGGTAGAAACATCCCAATACCTTTCTCCGAAACAGCAGGTGTTTCTCCAGATACGTTTAGTGAACGATATACAAACAATCCTAATAAAATCAAATTTAATATGATATTCAATCTGCCAATAACAAATTGATTTTGTCTTTTTTTATAGGAAACGATACTTAATACCGTTAGCGTGGTACTCAACCCTAATAATATTGTATAGACTTGGCTTTGCATGAAATAGTACTCTTGACCTTCGGCCATTGTCCACAATGGAATAAAAAACAGCAAAATGCCAGTAACCACGAAAGCAAGAAGTAAATAAATGGTTTGAATTCTTTGTATCATTTGTTAAATATGTTTTACAAAAATATATTTTCTTTTTTAAAAATACTATTGTCTGATTGAATTTTATTCGTATTATTGCATCATAATTCCGTAAGCACTTCATACTGCGGTTGATTCAATTTAAAGTTTACTACCTATCTTTTACATTATTCCAAAAATTAATTAAACTCATAGAACATTCATGTTTGATATTTCTGCATTAAAAGAAATGAAGCTTTCTGAGCTTCAAGAAATAGCTAAATCAGCTAAAACCATAAAATTTAACGGTGTAAAAAAAGAGACTTTAATTGGTCAGATAGTAGAGCATCAAATGGCCAACATTGATACTAAAGTAAATACAATAGCGGAAAGTGATCTGGAAGATGATAAGCCTAAAAGAGTTCGTATTGTTCCTGTTAAAAAAGCTACAATCCAGAAAACGCAGGTAAGTCCTTTATTTGAAACTGAAGAAATTGTAGTTGAAGATACTGTTGCGGTAGAAAATAATTCTCTTACTGAAGTACTTACCGTACAAGAAGAACCAGTCGTGCTAGTTGAGTCTGGCGCTGAAGAGAAAAAAGTAGGAAAGGTGATTAAGTTCAATAAATCAGCTTACGAGAAAAAAATTGCTTTAAAAAAGGATAAAGAAGAAGTAAAGGAAACTACAAAAGAAGACGATACTGCAGTAGAAACAGCTAATGAAGAAAAAGCAGAAGTAGTGGTTCCTGCAAAAAAAATAAATCCAAACCAACTGCACAAGCAGAATCCTGCTGGTAATGGAAATCAAAACCCAAATTTTAAAAGTAAGAAAAGCAATTTTGCCGCTTCTGATTTTGAATTTGATGGAATTATAGAAAGTGAAGGAGTTTTAGAAATGATGCCGGATGGATACGGTTTCTTGCGTTCTTCAGATTATAACTATTTGGCTTCGCCAGATGATATTTATTTATCAACTTCTCAAATTAGATTGTTCGGTCTTAAAACTGGCGATACCGTAAAAGGTGTGGTTCGTCCACCAAAAGAAGGGGAGAAATTTTTCCCATTAGTGCGCGTTTTGAAAATAAATGGACATGATCCTCAAGTAGTTCGCGACCGTGTTTCATTTGAGCATTTGACACCCGTTTTTCCATCAGAAAAATTCAAATTAGCCGAAAAACAAAGCACTATTTCAACTAGAATTATCGATTTGTTTTCTCCAATAGGAAAAGGACAACGGGGAATGATTGTAGCACAACCTAAAACAGGTAAAACAATGTTGCTTAAGGAAATTGCCAACGCAATTGCTGCAAATCATCCTGAAGTATATTTAATCGTTTTACTAATTGATGAACGTCCGGAGGAGGTTACTGATATGCAACGCAGTGTGCGTGGCGAAGTAATTGCTTCTACATTTGATAGAGAGCCACAAGAACATGTTAAAATTGCAAATATCGTTCTTGAAAAAGCAAAACGATTAGTTGAATGCGGTCACGATGTTGTAATTCTATTAGATTCTATTACACGTTTGGCTAGAGCTTATAATACAGTGCAGCCTGCTTCAGGAAAAGTGTTAAGTGGTGGTGTGGATGCAAATGCATTGCAGAAGCCCAAACGTTTCTTTGGTGCTGCCCGTAATGTAGAAAATGGAGGTTCTTTAAGTATAATTGCCACTGCATTAACAGAAACTGGTTCAAAAATGGACGAGGTTATCTTTGAAGAATTTAAAGGTACTGGTAATATGGAATTGCAATTGGATAGAAAGATTGCTAACAAACGTATTTTTCCAGCTGTTGATTTAACATCTTCAAGCACCAGACGCGATGATATGCTATTGGATCCAAAAACATTGCAACGCATGTGGATTATGCGAAAATACCTTTCGGATATGAATCCAATAGAAGCGATGGATTTCATTAATGATCGTTTTAAGAAAACTAAGAACAATGAAGAGTTTTTAATCTCCATGAATGATTAACAAGTATTAAGTATTTAGAATTAAGTATCAAGACAAACTGATATAAAAAAAGTCCTCGAATTGCGAGGACTTTTTTTGTGAATTCGGGAGTCTAAATCTATATTTTATTCGATTTCTTTTTGTACTCTTTTTTCTTTTTGTTCTGAGCTTTCTTTTCTTTCTAATAAAGCCATATAAAATCCGTCAAAACCTGACTCTGAGGCTAGGATTTTTTGATCTTTAACAAAGTTAAACTCTTTACCAATAGCTGTGGTCAAGAAGTGAGCAACCTGTTCTTGATTTTCGGATGGTAATATTGAGCAAGTGGCATAAACTAATTTTCCACCTGGTTTTACAATTTTGGAATAATTTTCTAAAACTTCCGATTGAACTTTACGTATATTATCAATGAATTCCGGTTTCAATTTCCATTTAGCATCTGGATTTCTTTTCAAAACCCCTAAACCGCTGCAGGGTGCGTCGATTAATACACGGTCTGCTTTTTCATGTAATTTTTTAATGATTTTTGTCGAATCAATGATGCGGTATTCTATATTGAAAGCACCATCTCTTTTGGCTCTAATTTTTAGTTGCTTCAATTTGCTTTCATACAAATCCATAGCAATGAGCTGTCCTTTGTTTTCCATTAAAGCAGCAATATGTAGTGTTTTTCCACCCGCACCTGCACAAGTATCCACTACGCGCATTCCTGGTTTTACATCAAGGAAAGCAGCTACTAATTGAGAGTTGGCGTCCTGTACTTCAAAGAAACCTTGTTTAAAGGCATCAGTTAAAAATACATTAGCTCTTTCTTTAAGAACTAAAGCGTCAGGTTGATTTTTTAAGGTCTCTGTTTCAATATTTAAATCCATCAAAATAGCACGTAGCGCTTCTCTAGTAGTTTTAAGTGTATTTACTCTTAGAATTACTTTAGCAGGTTGGTTTTGGGCTGTAATTTCAGTCGCCCACACTTTTTCTCCTAATTCTTTAACTCCTAATTCATCCATCCAGTCTGGAATAGATTCTTTTAATGCTCTCACTTTAGAAAGCTCATCAAAACGGCCTTTAATTTTTCGTTCTGGCGTTCCTTCTAACTGACGCCAATCCGGAATAGGATAGCCTCTTAAAACGGCCCAAACAGAGAACATTCTCCAAAGATTGTCTCTATCAAAAGGTTCTTTTACCTCGGCTATTTCTGCGTATAATCTTTTCCAACGTACAATTTCGTAGATGGTTTCGGCAACAAACTTTCTGTCAGAACTTCCC
>Ga0136636_10002005_pt1 | contig 12070 bp, 11 predicted proteins | sample AntDrymUQ8522106_2_FD_104653 | JGI IMG/M metagenome (GOLD analysis project Ga0136636, IMG submission 104653) | Polar desert sand microbial communities from Dry Valleys, Antarctica - metaG UQ852 (21.06) | ecosystem: Environmental > Terrestrial > Soil > Desert | place: Antarctica: Dry Valley... | reverse complement strand
CTGGCCGTTACCCACCTGCCCCAAGTGGCGTCTACCGCTGACCACCATTTGGTCGTAGCCAAACAAATGAGCGGCAAGGTGACCTTGAGCACCGTGGCTGCGGTGCTGGGTGAGCAACGCGTCGCAGAAATTGCGCGGATGCTGGGCGGAGAAAAACTCTCCAACACCACCTTGGCCCATGCCAAGGAAATGCTGCAGTCCGGGACCTGACAACATGCAAAACGGAGCACACCCCATGGAGATGGTGCTGATCACCGGTATGTCGGGATCTGGCAAATCGGTGGCCTTGCACGCGCTGGAAGACGCAGGTTTTTATTGCGTAGATAACCTGCCGCCCGAGCTGCTGCTGCCGTTCATTGAACTGGAACAACAACACCAGGCCCGGCGTATCGCCATTGCCATGGATGTGCGCAGCGCCACATCACTCCCCCTGGTGCCGCACCAGCTGGAGACCTTGCGTAGTCGTGGTGTACACGTCAAATCTTTGTTTCTGGATGCCGATACCGAGACCCTGGTACGCCGCTACTCCGAGACCCGGCGCAAGCACCCGCTGTCGCAACAAGACCCTGGCAACCGCGCGCAGGATGCGCGTCGCGCGCTGGTTGAAGCGATAGAACTGGAGCGCACCTTGCTGGCTGTATTGCGCGAGCAGGCCCATGTTATTGACTCCAGCATCATCCGCGCGGCCCAACTGCAGGGGTATGTCAAGGCGCTGATTTCTGCACCCAGCGGGCAGCTCACGCTGGTGTTTGAGTCGTTTGCGTTCAAGCGCGGGGTACCCACCGATGCGGACTATGTGTTTGATGTACGCATGCTGCCCAACCCGCACTACGAGCCAGCACTGCGCCAACTGACCGGCCGTGACCAGCCGGTCGCCGACTTCTTGCACGCGCAGCCCGAAGTGCAGTTGATGTTGAACCACATCGCGCAGTTTCTGGAAAGCTGGCTGGACGCCCTGGCGCGCGACCACCGCAGCTATGTGACGGTGGCCATTGGCTGCACCGGGGGCCAGCACCGCTCGGTCTATCTGGTAGAACAGTTAAGCCAACGCTTCTCGCCGCAGTGGGTCACGCTCACGCGCCACCGGGAAATCGGCGCCCTCTGATCCCTGGGCTGGCAAGTAGCAGCGACTAGCCAGCGGTTAGCTATTTAGCCGCAACACTGCCCTGTTGCAAGAGCTTGCGAATCGGCGCGGGCAAGCCGACATCGGGCCATGCGTCAGCGCCCATCCAACGCCCCGCGTCCCAACCCGCAAAACGCTCGGGCACGCGCAGTTGCCAGGTGTGCAAAAAAAGATCTTTGTGGGTCAGCACATGCGTAAAGACAGGCAAGGCTTGCAAGCCTGCGCGCAGTGCAACCGGCACCTGGTTGACGAGCGCATCTTCACTGTCAAATAGCGGCAGGCAGTGCAACCCCGCCCAAACACCGGGCGTGGGGCGCTTGTCCAGCCACACCGCACCATCGGCAGTTTGCGCCCAGAGCAACCAGATGGCCTGGGTGCTGCGCTTGAGTGTGCGGGTGCGTACCGGGTAGCGCTGTGGGTCACCCGCCGCCGCCGCAATGCAATCTTGCTGCACCGGGCAGGCGGTGCAGTTGGGCTTTTTGGGCAGACAGACAGTAGCGCCCAAGTCCATCATGCCCTGGGTGTAGCGCGGCATGGCAGACGCAGCATCTTTGCCCATCGGCAGCAGTTGCGCGGCCGCGTCCCAGAGCGCGCGCACATTTGCACCCTGGGCCAGATCGGCATCAAAACCCAATACGCGGGTCACCACCCGTTTGACGTTGGCATCCAGTATGGCGACGCGCTCGCCAAAACACAGCGATGCAATCGCCGCCGCTGTAGACCGCCCGATTCCGGGCAAAGTCTCCAATACTTCGGCACTGTGGGGGAATGCGCCGCCGTGCAGCTCCATGACTTGCTGCGCGCAGCGGTGCAGATTGCGCGCGCGACTGTAGTAGCCCAGCCCGCTCCACAGGCCCAGCACATCGTCCAGGCTGGCCTGGGCCAGCGAGGCAACATCGGGAAAGCGCGTGACAAAGCGGGCAAAGTAGTCCCGCACCGTGACCACCTGCGTCTGCTGCAGCATGATTTCTGACAGCCATACGCGGTAAGGGTCTTGCGTGTTTTGCCACGGCAAATCGTTGCGCCCGTGCGTGGCCTGCCAGGCTACCACCCGCCTGGCAAAGGCGCCTTGCGAAACCTGCACGCTCAGGCGAACGCGATATCGATTTCGGTACCGGCAGGCCGGTTGGCGGCAATCAGGTAGTCGGTCAGCTCGATCAGCTTGAGTTCAATCTGGCTAAGGGCGGCCTCCTGCTGGTCGACATCCTGGATGCGGTCCTCAAGGCCACCAGCGGCTTGCTGGATGCGGTCGATGGCTTCGATGCGGCGGCTGAAGTTGCGACGGCGCTCGCGCAATTGCGCATCGAGCTGGGCCGCGGCCGACTTGCTCCACAGCTCTACATCGCCCAAGGCCGCTTCATGGATACCGCGCAAACGGGTCGACAGCGCACGCACCAGTCGGTCGGCAAACTCGGGCTGCGCCAGTTTGAAGGCATTGCCAATGCCCAGGTACTGCACGTGGCTGCGTTCCACCATGTTCAGGTCGGTGAGGTACTGCGCCATTTGTGGCTCGGTCGGCGCCTGCAACGAGAAACCGTGTTCAGCATTGAGCTGGCGGAAGGTAGCGGCCAGCATGGACTGAATCTCTGCGCACAGGCTTTGCACCCTTTCGAGATTGGCCCGCAAGCGGTCAAAAGTCTCGCCGTACGCGCGTTTCACGCCCAGCTTCAAGCCCTTTTGCAAAAGCGTGGCGGTCAGGGTGCTCATTTCCTTCTTCAACGCAGTCGAGCCCAAAATGCCAAACACTTCGCGCAGCAGCTTTAGGTGCACCGAGCGCACCGCATGGATCTTGGCTCCGCCCAGGTCGAACTCGGCCTGCTCTTGCGAAATGCGCGCACGCATGTGCTTGATGACCGTCGCGTTCTTGCCTTGAAGACCCTTGAGCTCCATCATCTGCTCGGTCATGTCGCGCTTGCGAATGTTGATGACGCGGCCGGTTTCGGCCCGCAAATCGGTGATGCCCGCAGCCATGGCCTCGCCCAGAATGCGCTGGCGCTTGCCCATCATGCCCCGGCTCAAAGCGTCTTCCAGCAAGGGCAGGCAGCTGCGCTGCAACAATTCATCGTCTTCGGTGACTTTGGCCACAAGGCCTTTTTGAGCCGACACGGCAATCACGCGGTCGCGGGGTATGCCCAAAATTTCTGCGGTGCTGACCTTTTGCCGTTCAATCTGGGCCTGGATCTGGGCAGGGGTGCTTAGCTTGTCGTCCCACAGGGTATCAATCTTGTTCAGCACCACCAATCGCGCGGTGGTGTCGCCAGTTTCGGTGATCAGGTGTTCCCGCCAAATTGACAGGTCCGACTTGGTGACGCCGGTATCGGCACCCAGAATAAAAACCACGGCATGCGCCTGCGGGATCAGGCTGACCGTCAATTCAGGCTCAGCACCAATCGCGTTCAGGCCAGGTGTATCCAAAATGACCAGGCCCTGCTTCAACAAGGGGTGGGCAATATTGATCAGGGCGTGGCGCCACTTGGGCACCTCGACCATGCCTTGGGCGTCTACCAAGGGGTTGTCTTCGGGGGCCTGGTTGTGCCAAAAACCCAGAGCACGGGCCTCGTCTTGGGTGACCTTGCGGGTCTCGGCCACTTTTTCCAAAGCGCTGGCTAACTGTTGCGGATTGTTGACATCCAGGTCGATCCGGGTCCATTTTTCCGGCACCATGCGCCATTCCATCAGGGCCTGGGGCTGCAAACGGGTCTCAATAGGAAGCAGCCGCAGGCACGGTGGCACGTCGGCGTCATAGCCCATTTCGGTAGGACACATGGTGGTGCGACCGGCACTGGCAGGCATGATGCGACGACCGTAACCGGCAAAAAACACCGCGTTGATCATCTCGGACTTGCCACGCGAAAATTCAGCGACAAAGGCCACCATTACCTTGTCAGAACGCACCTGCGTACCCAAACGCTTCAGGCGTTCTTCGACCGCAGCGTCCAATAGTTCGTTGTCCTTCATCCACTCGCCAAGCAGCTTCAGGCGCAGCGCAAATTCGCGCCGCCAGGTGCCTAGTTGGTCAAATTGATCGTTAAATGAAGTAGTCAAGAGTCCCTCCGTCTGACTGATCAATATAGCACTGCGCCCAGCCTTGCATCTCAGGGTTTTTGGCACTGGGCACAGAAAAACGTGGAGCGCTGACCTTGGCGTATGGCCCGGATGGGGGTTCCGCATACTTTGCAACCAAGTCCAGCTCGGGCGTAAACCATGGCGTCCAGTTGGAAATGCCCGGCCTCGCCCTGCGCATTGGAGAAGTCGCGCAGGGTGCTACCACCTCGCTCCACCGCCCGTGCCAGCACATCGCGGATGGCTTGGTGCAAGCGCGCCGCGCGGGGGCGGCTGAGGCGAGCAGCCGGTGTACTGGGGCGAATACCGGCCAAAAACAACACCTCGGAGGCATAAATATTGCCGACCCCAACCACCACGTCACCCGCTAGCAATACCTGTTTTATGGGGGCCTTGCGCTTAACCAAGCCCTGGTGGAACAACTTGTTATCAAAGTCCGCGCCCAGCGGCTCCATGCCCAGCTTGCCCAGTAACTTCTGCGCCGCCGCATCCGTCTCATTCGGGGCGTAAACCACTGCACCAAAGCGGCGCGGGTCGTTGAGTCGCAGCACGCCTTGCGAGGTGTGCAATTCAAAATGGTCGTGCTTGCCAGGTTCGGGCGGGTGGATCATGAAAGACAGGCTGCCAGACATGCCCAGGTGCAACAGCAAAAGGCCCTTGTCCATATCCAACAACAGGTACTTGCCCCTGCGCCGCACCGCCAGCACATGGCGGCCCGCGAGGGTTTCGGGGCTGCAGTTCAGTGGCCAGCGCAGGGGTTTGCCCACGCGCACATCCACGATCTGGGCCCCCGCTATGCGGTCCGCAAAGCTTAGACGTGTTACTTCAACTTCTGGCAATTCAGGCATGGTGCGTGGGGCTCTCCGGGTTGGATTATTATGGTCTGATGTTAAGAATCCACCGGCTCTGCGCACTTACTCTGATTGCAGCGAGCGTCTGCGGCGCGGCAATGGGCGCCATACCCAAGGCCGAAGGCCCCAATAACTCCAATCTTGACGGCGAATTGTTTTACGAGTTGCTGGTGAGTGAAATGACGGAGCATGCGGGCGACCATGGCTCAGCCTACGCGCTGATGCTCGATGCCGCCCGCAAATCCAACTCAGCCCGGCTGTACGAACGCGCCATCGAAATCGCCTACCGCGCCCGCAGCGGAGACGCCGCCTTGCAGGCGGCGCAGGCGTGGGCACGGTCGCAACCCTCATCCAAAGAGGCCAACCGCTACCAATTCCAGATCCTGCTGGGTTTAAACAAAATCGCTGAGGCCCAGGAGCCACTGAGGCGGGAGTTGGCGAGCCTGTCCGCCGGTGAGCGCGCCCAGGCTATAAACCTTGTTCCCCGGTACTTCTCCCGCACAACCGACAAGAAGCTGGCCGCCACCGTGGTGGAAAAAGCCTTGGCACCCGAGCTTGCCAACCGCACGACCGGGCCAGCTGCATGGACTGCCATCGGGACCATGCGCCTGCAGGCCGACGATGTCGACGGTGCGGTGGATGCTACCAAGCGTGCTTTGGCGCTGAACCCCGAATCAGAAGAAGCAGCGCTTCTGGCCATTGCGCTGATGGGACCCAAGGCGCCCAGTGCCCAGGCGATGGTGCGCAAGTACCTCGGTGGCAAGCCCACGCCCGAGGTACGTATGGCCTATGCCCGTAGCGCCATCAATACCCAGCGCTACGACGAGGCATACGCACAAATGCAGCTTCTGACAGCCGAGAAGCCTGATTTTTCCGAGGCCTGGCTATTGCGTGGCTCCCTGGAACTGCAAGACTCCAAGCTCGCGCTCGCAGAGTCTTCCCTCAAGAACTATGTTGCACTCAATCCAGCACCCAAAGACCCGAGCCAGAACGCCACTATGGGACGCGGCCTGGTACAAGCCTACCTGCTGCTGTCGCAAGTAGCCGAACAAGGTAAGAACCTTGACGAGGCCAAGGCCTATCTGGACGAGATCAACAGCCCCAAAGACACACTGCGGATTCAGCGGCGCCATGCCGCCATTCTGGTGCGCCAGGGTAAGTTGGCCGAGGCGCGCGAAACCATACGCAACGTACCAGAATTGCAGGCCTCGGATGCCTTGGACAAGATTAATGCCGAGGTGCAACTGCTACGTGATGCCAAGGAATACGCGGCAGCGCACCAACTCTTGCTGCAAGCGAGTGCACAGTACCCTGGCGACACCGAATTGGTGTACGACCTGGCCATGATGTCCGAGAAGATTGGGCAACTGGATGAAATGGAAACACTGCTGCGCCAGGTCATTGCGGCCAAGCCAGACTATCACCATGCGTACAACGCACTGGGGTATTCGCTGGCAGACCGAAACATTCGCCTGCCTGAAGCCCGCCAGCTCATCACGAAGGCGCTGGAGTTTGCGCCCGACGATCCGTTCATTGTTGACAGCTTGGCCTGGGTTGAATTTCGCTCTGGCAATACAGCAGAAGCCATTCGCCTGCTCCAAAGTGCGTACAAGGCGCGGCCTGATGCGGAAATTGCCGCCCATTTGGGTGAAGTGCTGTGGAGTGTCGGACAGAAGGATCGCGCCACCGCTATTTGGAGTGAAGGTGTGGCACTGAATCCTCAGAATGAGACGCTACGCGAAACAATGCAACGCCTGCGCGGCACGCCATGACTGCTGCCCTGCGATTCAGCTTGCGTCTCCTCTGGTTAGCCGTCTTTTTATTCGCTATTATTTTCATAGCGGGATGTGCTCATCCGACGGGGGCTAATGGTCAAATTGACCAAAACGCTTCGTTTTGGCAAGGCCGCCTGGCACTTAAAGTACATAGCACGCCCGTGCTGGCTTTTGCTGCAGACTTTGAGCTGCAAGGCAATGCTGAGGCTGGCACGTTATCGTTCTTCACCCCACTTGGCAGCACCGCAGCTCGGCTGCAGTGGGATTCAGCGAGTGCCCAATTGCAAACCACCGGTGAGCCCCAACGCTTTGAATCGCTGGACGCCTTGACCCTGTACACCACTGGCGCCACGCTTCCGGTTGCCAGCCTGTTTGCCTGGCTCAAGGGCAGCGAGCCACCCACGCCGAGCTGGCAAGTGGACTTGCGGGACCTGGCCAGCGGCCGCCTCAATGCCCAGCGGTTGGCACCCGAGATTCCCGCCGATCTAAAAATCATTCTGCAGCGTTGAGCGCCGGATAATCACGGCATGCAGTCGCTCTACGACATTCCCGCCCCCGCAAAGCTCAACCTGTTCTTGCACATCACCGGTCGCCGCGCCGACGGCTACCACCTATTGCAGTCGGTCTTCATGCTGATTGACTGGTGCGACACTCTGAACTTCGACATTCGAGCCGATGGCCAAATCAGCCGCGAAGACCTGACTTGGGCACTGCCACGAGACGATTTGGTCGTGCGCGCCGCCAATGCCCTGAAACAAGCCACGGGCTGCGCACTGGGTGCGCACATCGGCATCGCAAAGTCCATTCCCGCGCAGGCCGGGATGGGCGGAGGCTCGTCTGATGCGGCATCCACCCTGCTGGCGCTAAACCGGCTGTGGAAACTCCAACTACCGCTGGAACAGCTATCACAGATAGGCTTGGTGCTCGGTGCAGATGTGCCATTTTTCCTGTGCGGCCGTCACGCTTGGGTCGAAGGCATTGGTGAAAAAATCACGCCTTTAGAATTGCCATCTGCCCGCTTCGCCGTTGTTAAACCGGACGCGGGGTTGCAAACACAACAAATTTTTTCTGATCCTGCGTTAAAGCGCGATTCTGAAACTGCTATAATTTCAGGCTTCGCTGCAAACAGCGTTGACCATATATTTAAATACGGTCGAAACGACTTGCAAGCCGTTGCCCAGAAGCTTTGCCCCGGTGTGAATCAAGCCCTAAAATGGCTGGAATCGCAGGGCTTAAGCGGCAGGATGACAGGCTCTGGAAGTGCGGTGTTTGCGCAGTTGCTGCACAGTATTGATGAGACAAGCGCGCCGGACGCGCTGCAAGTCAGGATCTGCAGCAACATGGATGTTCACCCCCTGGTGGGATGGGCAACTAGCGATGGGCTAATGCCAGTTTAACGGTGGGCAGCTTTTTGCTGTCAACCTGTGTAGGGGAGTCGCCAAGTTGGTTAAGGCACTGGATTTTGATTCCAGCATGCGAAGGTTCGAGTCCTTCTTCCCCTGCCAAATCTGTCGTTCGGAACAAATCCGCTCACAGCACGCGCAACGTACAGGCACAAACCCAAACTAATCGCTGGAACCCGTATGCAGGCCTCACCACCCCCAGATTTCATGGTTTTTACTGGCAATGCCAATCCCGGCATGGCCGCAGACATTGCCAAACACTTGGGCATTTCTCTGGGTGCAGCAACCGTCGGTCGCTTCTCCGATGGCGAAGTCACAGTAGAAATCAACCAAAACGTGCGCGCCCGCGACGTTTTTGTGGTGCAAAGCACCTGCGCTCCGACCAACGAAAACTTGATGGAATTGCTGATCATGGTCGATGCGCTCAAGCGTGCATCGGCTGAACGCATCAGCGCAGTGATCCCCTACTTTGGTTATGCGCGGCAAGACCGCCGCCCCCGCTCCAGCCGCGTGCCCATCACGGCCAAGGTGGTTGCCAATATGTTGCAAGCCGTGGGCGTGAACCGCGTGCTGACCATGGATCTGCATGCGGACCAAATCCAGGGGTTCTTTGATATCCCGGTAGACAACATCTACGCATCGCCCGTGCTGTTGGGCGATCTGCGCCAAAAGAACTATGAAGACCTGATTGTGGTTTCGCCCGATGTGGGTGGCGTGGTCCGTGCCCGTGCGCTAGCCAAGCAACTGGGTTGCGACCTGGCCATCATCGACAAACGCCGCCCCAAGGCCAATGTGTCCGAAGTCATGCATGTGATCGGCGAGATCGACGGCCGCAACTGCGTCATCATGGACGACATGATTGACACGGCAGGTACGCTGGTCAAGGCTGCCGAAGTGCTCAAGGAGCGCGGCGCCAAGAAAGTGTATGCCTATTGCACACACCCCATTTTTTCAGGTCCCGCCATCGAGCGTATCGCCAATGGCGACGCACTGGATGAAGTGGTGGTGACCAATACCATTCCTTTGAGCGCTGCGGCTTCGCAGTGCCAAAAAATACGCCAACTCACTGTGGCACCGCTGATCGCCGAGACGATCCAGCGCATTGCCAAGGGCGAGTCGGTCATGAGTTTGTTCTCGGATCAAGAGAACCTTTTCTAAGGTTCTTGCAGGATCCCGCATGGGATTTTGCTCGGGACAAAAAGCAGGCGCCGCTGCATAGGGCAGCGAATCAGCGCTTTTGTTAAACCGGAGTCACACTGGTCGCGGTGGATTCCTTCAGGAGTAAGTTATGAAATTTGTCGCTTTTGAGCGCGCTAAGCAGGGCACGGGTGCGAGCCGCCGTCTCCGCAATTCGGGCCGTACGCCCGGTATCGTCTACGGTGGCGAGGGTGAACCCCTTGTAATCGAACTGGACCACAACGCTTTGTGGCACGCCATCAAAAAGGAAGCCTTCCACGCGTCCGTTCTGGACATGGAACTGGCTGGCAAGGAAAGCAAGGTTTTGCTGCGTAACGTGCAAATGCACCCCTACAAGCAATTAATCCTGCACATTGACTTCCAACGTGTCGATGCCAACACCAAGATGCACATGAAGGTGCCGTTGCACTTCAAGGGCCAGGAAGAATCCCCTGCCTTCAAGGTGGACCATTGCCTGATCAACCACGTTTTGAACGAAATCAACATCACCTGCCTGCCAGCCGATCTGCCCGAATTCATCGAAGTAGACCTGTCTGACCTGAAGAAAGGCACCTCCTTCCACCTGAGCGATGTCAAATTGCCTACAGGCGTCAAGGCTGTGGTCAAGGGTCGTGAAAACCCCGTGTTCGTGTCCGTGGTTGCGCCTTTGGTCGAAGCGGTGGCAGAAGTCGCCGCTGACGCTCCCGCAGGCAAGGGTGGCAAAGGTGGCAAGGCTCCAGCTAAAGCCCCTGCTGCCAAGAAGTAATCTGCCTATCCGGCATTGATTTACACCCCACAGCGAAAGCTGTCGACGGCCCGCTCTAGCGGGCCGTTGTCGTTTGGTGCGTACTGCAATTTGCCCTACCATTGACCGCATCCCATTTATGCGCTTTTCATGATCAAACTGTTTGTAGGCCTTGGCAACCCTGGCCCTGAATACGAAGCAACCCGCCACAACGCCGGGTTCTGGTGGATTGACGCTTTAGCGCGCGAATTGAAAACCTCGCTGAGCATGGACAAGGGTTACCACGGCATGCTGGCGCGCACCAGCGTTCACGGGCAGACCGTGTGGTTGCTGCAGCCCCAAACATTCATGAACCTATCGGGAAAGTCCGTGGGTGCGCTGGCGCGTTTTTTCAAGATCGCGTCACATGAAATCCTGGTTGCCCATGACGAGCTGGACATTGCGCCGGGTCAGGTCAAGCTTAAATTTGGTGGCAGCCACGCCGGGCACAATGGGCTGCGCGACATCCATGCGCAATTGGGAAGCGGCGACTACTGGCGCCTGCGCCTGGGTGTTGGGCATCCCGGAGACAAGTCCGAGGTTGTGAACTGGGTGTTGAAAAAACCGTCACTGGACGACCGTATTGCGATTGACCAATGTATTGATCGGTCGCTCAAGGCCCTGCCTGCGTTTTTGGCCGGCGATATGGACAAGGCCACCCTGCTGGTCCACACGAGCAAACCGCCCCGTGCGCATACGCCATCGGTTCAACGCCCTGCCGTTGCAATGCCGACCACCACTCCGGCCTGCGACCCAACACCACACCAACCGGACACGCCATGAAGCACAACCTTATATTTGCTACTGTTTTTATAGCTATATATTCAGTATCTACGGGGGCTAGCAGCCAAAACTCTGTATACCGATGCGGCAATACCTATAGCCAAAAGCCGTGTGCAGACGCCGCACTGGTGGATGTTCAAGACACACGCACCCAAGACCAAAAACAACAAGCCGACGCCACGATCAAGCGCGACACCGCTACTGCCAACGCCATTGAGAAGGCGAGGCTGACCGAAGAAGCCCGGCAACACGCGGCACAAGCCAAACTGGCCACAGCACAAAGCAAAGGGTCTGCCCCAAAGCCCAAAGATGGCGCCAGCCCGTCGGACACGGCAGAAGCCAAGGGGACAAAGGGCAAAAGCACAAGAAGTACATCCAAACAGCACAAACACCCACCAGAACACTTCGTGGCGATCGCACCGGACAGCGGCAAAAAGCCCAGCAAGCGCACGGGCAAGGGTCAATAAGTAACTGCAATCAGCCAGTTTTTGCTGGCACGCTTGGTTTATAGTGACCCGCGTACAGCGCGACACAGCCAATGCGATTGGCCCCTGAGCGTTGGAAAACCACATGACTTAGGTGCATCCATGACAGACGCATTTGACCGGGAAGTTTTCGAAAGCCAGGAACTGGTTTTCCAGTGGGGCGACCCTGGAGATTCAGCCTACGTCATTGAAGAAGGCTGTGTGGAAGTACTGACCGGTGTCGGTTTGGAGCAAAGACGTATCGCCGTCTTAACCGAAGGCGCCATGTTTGGCGAAGTGGCCCTGCTGGACCGCCAACCGCGAACCGCCTCTGTGCGCGCGCTGGTGCCCACCCGCCTGATACGCATAGACCGCAGCCATGTAGAAGAATTGCTGTTGCGCTCGGATTCTGTCATCCAGTACCTGATGCACCTGTTATTGGCCCGCTTTCGTAGTACCCACGATGCCGCTGGACTCCAACAGCACCTGGGCAGTACGGGCGGAGCAGCTGCGGATACTGCGGCTTCGGCCGTAGACCTGCACAAGGCAGCCGTTCGCACACTTTCACTGGCGCAGGACTTGTCTGACGCTATCGACCGCCAGCAGCTTGAACTGTTCTACCAGCCCCTGATTGCGTTTGACCGGCTG
>Ga0136636_10002003_pt1 | contig 12073 bp, 5 predicted proteins | sample AntDrymUQ8522106_2_FD_104653 | JGI IMG/M metagenome (GOLD analysis project Ga0136636, IMG submission 104653) | Polar desert sand microbial communities from Dry Valleys, Antarctica - metaG UQ852 (21.06) | ecosystem: Environmental > Terrestrial > Soil > Desert | place: Antarctica: Dry Valley... | reverse complement strand
TTTGGCAAATCGTACATCGTTAAAACTGCAGGCGATGAATACCAACGCCTCGACGCCATCAAAGCCACCGGCCAGCCCCTCATCATTCCACTGGTTTTTCCAGAAGGTTACGACGTGCGCGACCCTTACGACGCGTTAAACGTTTCGCTGCGCGACCTCAAACACTGGGAACTGGCGCCCACCAATGCAGCACGCATCGCAGCGGCAGGTATCCCGTTTGCGCTCACCACGTCCGGACTTAAAGACAAAAACAAGTTTTTCGAAGTCCTGCGCAAAGCCATCGAAAACGGTTTGAGCGAAGAACAGGCCCTCAAAGCGCTCACCTTTGAACCAGCCACCATGCTGCGTTCGTACGACCGCGTGGGCAGTCTGGAAAAAGGTAAAACCGCCAGCTTTATCGTCTGCAGTGGTAATATTTTCCAAAAAGAAGGTAAAATTCACCAAACGTGGGTACAAGGCAAACGTTTCGACTTCCAAACGACGCCTGTTCAAACCCTGCCGCTTGGCGATTATTTCCTCGGCGTCGATTCTGTCACTTACACCTTGCTGGTAAAAGGCAAACCTGAAGCGCCCGAAGCTCAGGTGATGAAAACCGACAGCAGCAAGGTAAAAGCAACGCTCAGCCTCAGCGTCAACGGCTTGCTTTCCCTTTCATTCCAGCCCGATACTTCGCGCAAAGAGATCATAACGCTTTCGGGCACCGCCGGTCCCGATGGATGGAAAGGCAGCGGAACCATGCCCGACGGCTCCTGGACGTCCTGGAACGCCTTTCTCGTCAAGGCCGGTGAACCAGAAGCTCCGAAAAAAATACCCACACCCGCCAAATCGGAATTGGGTGCAGTTGTGTTTCCATTTTCAGCCTACGGTACCGCAACAACTTCCAAAGCTGAAACAGTACTCATCAAAAACGCTACGTTGTGGACCAACGAAAAGGATGGTATTCTCGCAGGAACCGACATCATCCTGCGCAACGGGAAAATTGACCGCTACGGCAAAAACCTCACCGCACCAGCCGGCGCCCGCGTCATTGAGGGCAAGGGAAAACACGTTACGGCAGGCATCATCGACGAGCACTCACACATAGCTGTGTCGCGATCGGTGAATGAAGGCACCCAGGAATCTTCTGCTGAGGTGCGCATCGGTGATGCGCTCGACTCGGAAGACATCGACATTTACCGACAACTTGCCGGAGGAGTAACAAGCAGCCACCTGCTGCACGGATCGGCCAATCCCATCGGCGGCCAAACACAACTCATCAAACTGCGCTGGGGCGCCACACCGGAAGAATTGAAATTCAAAAACTGGCCCGGACAAATCAAGTTTGCCCTCGGTGAAAACGTAAAACAAAGCAACTGGGGCGACAACAACCGCACCCGTTACCCACAAACACGCATGGGAGTGGAACAGGTTTGCGCAGACTACTTCACCCGCGCCCGTGCTTACGGCGACCAGTTGAAAAAAGACAAAAATACCCGTCGAGACCTCGAACTCGAAGCGCTGCTCGAAATCCTGGAAAGCAAACGTTTCATCACCTGCCACTCCTATGTGCAAAGCGAAATCACCATGCTGATGCGCGTGGCAGAAAAATTCGGTTTCAAGGTCAATACGTTTACCCACATCCTCGAAGGATACAAAGTGGCCGATAAAATGGCCAAACACGGCGCAGGCGGCAGCACGTTTTCAGACTGGTGGGCCTACAAACACGAGGTGTACGAGGCCATCCCGTACAATGCCAAAATGATGCAGGACCGCGGCGTGGTCGTGGCCATCAATTCTGACGATGCCGAAATGGCCCGCCGCCTCAACCAGGAAGCAGCCAAAGCTGTCATGTACGGCGGCATGAAGGAAGAAGATGCCCTGAAATTGGTGACCCTCAATCCGGCCAAACTCCTGCATGTGGACGACCGCGTGGGTAGCCTCAAACCCGGCAAAGATGCCGATGTGGTGCTCTGGAACCACCACCCGCTGAGCCAGTATGCCAAAGCCGAAAAAACATGGGTAGACGGCATCCTGTACTTCGATGTGGAAGAAGACGGCCGCCGCCGCGACGCCCTGCAAAAAGAACGCGCCAGAATTATTCAGAAATTATTGAACGAGAAAAAAGGCGGCGAAGGCGGCGAAAAACCGACTGTATCGAAAAAATACTACCACTGCGATAGTGATATGGATGAAGGGTGAGTCTTCGATTGATGGGATACGAAATACGAGATTTGAAATTTGAATTTTTTTTGTTCTGTGGTGTGCCGGCCTTTGTATGATTCTTTGTGTCTGAATCCTGAGAATCTTGATTCAGACAAATAAGCGGAGTGAGTGCCCCCTAAATTCAAATTTCAAATTTCGTACATCGTCAATAAAATCAATTCCCTTCCGCAGGTTGAAGTCCCTGCAATATACCTTTTTCCAGCGGCGGCACGCCACTTTCCATCCATTTTGGCATGGGCGCACCGAGCAGGTAATGGTCGAAGTACTGCGCCATCCGTGTTTGAAAATCGACGCGGTTCTGGAGTTTTACGGGCCAGTGGGGCTCGTCGTTGTAGTTGAGCAGCCACGAAGGTTTGCCCAGTCGGCGCAGGGCGGTGAACATCTCGATGCCCTGGTACCAGGGCACGGCGCCGTCTTTGTCGTTGTGCAGGATGAGTACAGGGGTTTGCACCTTGTCCAGCGAAAACAGCGGTGAATTTTCGAGGTAGCGCATGGGATATTCCCACAATGTTCCTCCTATGCGGCTTTGTTGCCGTTCGTACTGGAAGGCGCGGCTGAGGCCCGATTCCCACCGTATGCCGCCGTAGGCCGAGGTCATGTTTACCACCGGTGCGCCCGATTCGGCACACGCAAACAGGTTGGTTTTGGTAATGAGGTAGGCCGTTTGGTAACCACCCCACGAGTGCCCTTGTACGCCCACACGTTTCCGATCGATGTAGCCTTCGTCCAGCAGTGAAGCAACGCCGCTCATGACGGCATCGTAGCAGCTTTCGCCGGGGTAACCGGTTTTGTATGGAATGTCGGGGGCAAAAACGATGTATCCGCGGCTGGTGTAAAACGTAAAATTGATGCTCGAACGGTGGAAATCGGGCGCGCGGTGTGTATTGAGCCCGTCGGTAAGTTTTTCGTAGAAATAAACGATCATGGGGTATTGCTTCGTGGGATCGAAACCGTCGGGTTTGACCAAAAGTCCCTGAAGCTGTTTGCCAGAAAGGGACGTCCAGTCGTACAATGCAATGTCACCCCAACGGTATTCGGATTGGTGCGGATTGGCGTTGCTCACCCTCGTGACGGTTGCAGTTTTGCTGTTGGGCACGTAAAGCAGGTCGGGGAAAGTGCGGAAATTTTCACGGGTGAACATCAGGGCCTCTGCGTCGCGCGCTTTTTGCACCGGGCGGCTGAAGGCGTACGGACCGTCCTGCCAGACTGTTTTTTTTCCTGTTTTTACATCAAACCATACATACGACTCGGCTTTGGTGCTGTCGTTGAACAGGTGAAGCAGCAGCGGTTTGTCGGTGCGGATGAAACGCTCTTCCGGATCAAGTTTGACGTAGCGGTGGCGGGTGCGGCTTTCTCGCCCGGCTGTGAGGCGTTCGGGTTTTTGTTTGCCCGAAGGGTCGAAACGCCACAAATCGTAACGGTCGTACAAAAGCACAGCCGCATCGTTTTCATACCAACCTGCCATTCCGTAAGGATCGGGGGCATCGGGCACGTCGGTGGTTTCGTCGTAAAAGGCAACTTTGATGCTGCTGGTGAGATCCACCATGGGGCCATTCAGGGTATTTGTGGCAAACCAGTTTGAAAGATCGTCGGCCCACCAAAGGATGTAGTTGGCGGCCGGACTGAGTTGCGGTGCGCACCGAAGGTTGGATTGGACCAGTTTTTTAACGCCTGTTTTCAGATCCACGCTGTAAAAATCCTTGTTGGCCGTACCCACCCAGGTAAGCATTTGCGCATAAGGTTCTTCTGTGAAGGCCAATGCCACCTCTGCGTCGCGTTGTGGCTGGAAGCGCCACTCGGGCAATTCCGGTGAGCCCAGAGGCACAAACCGTTTTTCATTGATGCGGTACAAAACAGGGTATGCGCGTTTTTTATCGGCTTCCAGCTTGTTTTTCATGTGGGTGTACAGGCGCGGGTCCTTGTAGTTCCACACTTCCACGTTTACAATTTCCTCGGTGAGCAGGGTAGTATCGGTGAGTACAGGTGGAGGTGCCATACCGAAATACAGTTTGTCGCCTTTTTCAGAAAAAACCAGCGGCATATGCTCACTCAGACCGTATTGAAACGGTTGGCCTGGTGCGGCTTTTGCATTGGGTAAAAACGTGCTTTGCTGGTTGGCGATGGGCAAAGCAAGGACTTGTCCGGTTTTCCACAACCACAATTCCCATGGGCGTGTGCGGACTTTGGTGGTGTCTGAGTCAACGAGAAAAGCTGCCATGGCACCTTGTTCGTTCAAACTAAGTTGTTGGAATTTGGCTTTTTTTAACTGGCAAAGCGGCGTCCAGACATTGTTTTGCAGGTCGTATCGGTACACTCCGGCTTGGCTGAAGGAAGGGTTGGCGCCGAAAAGCAAAGTGTCGCCATAACCGGAAGTTGCCACCAGAACGACCGACGCTTTTTCCGCCAATGCAAATGAAGTAACGAATCCCACCGTATCGCGTTTGCCCGAAATAAGGTTTATGACCAGCAAACGGGATCCGTTGTCTTTGTCCTCCTTTTTGGCTTTTTTGGCTTTTTTATCCGTCGGTTTTTGGGTTTTGGAGGTGTCTTTTTCAACTTTGAAAGGTTCGAGTTGGGCCAACACCAATCCGTTCCATTTTTCGGGCAAAACGAAATTTTTTACCCTTGCTGTTTTTTTCAAATCTCCACTCGCGAGGTGCAAAACCGCAAGCGTGTCTTTGGGCAGGTCCTCGTCCTTCACTTTTCGCCGACGTTGGGCCTTGAGCGTATCGAGGTGGGGTTTGATGGTAAAAACGAGGTGCTGGTTGTCGGCGCTGAAACGGCCGCCCGAAGCGCGGTCGAAATGTTGGGTGGCGTTGGTTGTGGCATTCCAGAGGCACGTCACGGCGTCGCCTTCGGTGGCAGTTACAAGCGTGTAGGCCACCCATTCACCGTTGTTGCTCAATTGCCTGTTTTCAATTTTGCGCCAGCGGGCAATGTCGTTGTGGTCGAGCGGACGTGTATTTTGGCCCCATGCGAGACCACTGCAAACAAGCAGCAAAAGGGTGGGCCAAAATTTCATAAAAAGTAGGTCTAAACGTTTTCTCGGTTCATTTTCCAGCGTTTGTGGCTCCAAAGCCAGTTTTCAGGTTGTTGCCGGATGGTTTTTTCCAACATATCGGCATAGGCACGTGTGATGTCGCCTTCGGAAATTTTGGAAGTGTCGCTGCAAATGTCCGTAAACATCACTTCGTAATAGCCACGGCGCACGCGTTTTACCTCGTAGTAAACGGCCGGATACTGGAAACGTCGGGCAAGAAAATCAAGTCCGGGCAAAAAAGCCGTATCAATACCGAAAAAATCAACCCAATGGGCGCTTTTGCGGCTGGACGGCGACTGGTCGGAAAGCAGAATGAAACAGCAGGTCTCATCCTTGAGCTTGCGCATGGCCGGGTAGGTCTCGTTCATGTTTACCATGACCATGCCGCTTTTCGCTCTTTTGGCGGTGTAATATTCGTCTAAAAACAGGTTTTTTACGGGTTTGAAAGCCGTTACCATGGTGCCTTTGAGGGCAGGTGGTATGGCGATCGCCATCCATTCCCAGGAGTTGACATGGCTGCCGCCGAGCATAATCGATTGCCCCTTTTCCAAATATTTGTTGGGCACTTCGGGGTTTAAAACCTTCCAGCGACATATGGTTGCTTCAATCGACATGGTGAAACCCTTCAAGGTTTCGAGGATGATGTCGGTGATGTTGCGGTAAGCTTTGCTCCTAATGCGCCTGCGTTCTTCGGCGGTTTTTTCCGGAAAAGCAAGGGCAAGGTTGTCGTCCATCACCTTGCGGCGGTAACCCACCACGTGTTGAAGTACAAAGGCGAAGATGTCGGAAATGATGTACAAAACAGGAAACGGTATCAGCCGAAAAACATCGGCGAGACCACGGAGGAATAGGTAACCCAATCGATTCATCCTGCAAAGATAAACCTTGATTTATAGGATTTTATGATTGCCAGGATTGGATTTTTAGATTTTAGGGATGAAAAAGTCTCCCTAAAGCCTTAATACCAAGGTCACGTTTGCACTGCGTCCGTCGCTCGACCACACGCCGGGGCCAGGGTAAAGCTGCGGGCGTTTGGTAAAATACGAGACATCAAACAGGTTGTTTACGCTCACTCGGCACGAAAGGTATCGGTTCAAATAGAGCGTGGCGTTCAAATCCACCAAGTGGTAAGCGGGTACCAAGCCCACCGAACCGGTAGCGGAAGGTGCGACGGTGTTGAGCGGGTCGGCATAGGTTTCGCCGGTGAAGCTGTAAAGCACCGACAGGCTGTGCTCTCTGTGGCGCAGTGTGAGACCGTTGCGGCTTATCAATCTTGGCGCGCTTTCCACTCGGTTGCCACTGATGTCGGTGTTTTCCTGTCCGGTGCGCACGGAGGCATTTTGGTAACGCGCTTCCATAATGGAGGTAGAGGTAAAGGCGGACAAACGGGTTCTGCGGCCTATGGCAAAACCGTATTCCACATAACATTCGACGCCGTAGGTGTAGGAATCACCGATGTTGGTGCGCAGGATGTACACCGTGTCGTTTTGTTCGGTGGTGAGGCTGCCCGGACGGTCGTTGTATTGCAGGTAAAAGGCATTGACGTCCCATTGCAAACCTCCCCGGGCGCCACGGTAACCCAACTCTGCGTTGTAGCCGTTGGCGTCTTTCATGTCGGGATCCACCAGATCGAAAGGCGTGGCCGGGATGATGTCTTTGAACAACACGGGGCGGTACGCTTGTGTCCAACCGGCGTACAGGTTTTGGGTTTCGTTGATTTTGTATCCGGCGGTGAGGCCCAACAGGGGAAAACGGTGGGTGATTTCCATTGGTATGTTTTCAGAAGGTAAGGTTTTGATCACGCCCGACATTTTCGAGGCACCGTTTTCAACACGCACACCGGCGCCTACACTCAGTCGCGACGTGAGGTTGAAGGTGTTTTCTGCAAAGAGGGCGATGTTTTGGGTTTTAAAATGCAAATCGCGGCCCCAACCTGTGGAGTCTATGCTGATGTCGTAATCTGTTCCTGTAGTGCCCTTGCCCAATTGGCGGCGGTGTAAATCGTTGTTGATGAGTTGGAAACCGGTGGCGAGTATGGCCGTTTTATTTCCCAATTTGTAGTTGTGCAAAAGGCGGTATTCGGCGGTGTAGGAATTGAAATTGTCGATGTCTACCTGCCGTTGGGCATACATACCGGTGGCTGGATTGATGGCGTCGGGTACGGTGGCCGGCAGGATGAATTGTACGCTGCGGCGATCGCCGAGCAAGGCAGAAACGAGCAGTTGCATGCGCGTATTGCTGTTCAAGCGCCATTCGGCACTTAGGGAGGGCACGTAAATATCGGGGCTGTAATAGTTGCGTGCGCGGGTGGCTTGCGTGGGGTCGGCGGCGAACAGGCTGTCGGTAAGCGGCCCTGGAATTTGATACAAGTAATTGGAGCGCGAAAATTCGGCTTTCAGGATCAGGTTTTTCGTCGCTTCATAACGCAACATTACGCCTTGCGCATTGTAGTCGGTGCTGGCATTGTCGCGGTACCCATCGTTTTGCCGGAGGCTCATGTACGCGTAGTACTGAAGTTTGCCCACCTTACCGCCCACGGCGTTGTAGGTGCTCAGCAGTCCGAACGAACCTGCCGTATTCTGGCTTTCAAAGTTAAAAGCCTTCGTGGTGTCGGGTTGTTTGATCACGTAGTTCAGCAAGCCGCCAAACTGTGCGCCGTATTGCAGCGATCCTGTGCCGCGCACGAGCTCTATGCGGCTCACGGCTTCCATGGGCAAGGCGTAGTGGCTGGCGGGGTATCCGTAGAGGTCGGAGTTCACGATAACGCCGTTTTGGCGGATGTTGAATTCCCAGCCCCGGTGCGGATCGAGGCCTCGGGTGGCGATGTTTATCTGGTTGCCGGCGCCGTCCATGTCGTACACAAACAATCCCGGCACTTTGGCAAAAATTTGTCGTGGCGATCGTTCGGTCACATTGGCATCGAGCATTTGCAAACTGATGACCTCGTTTTTTTTACCCGTTACCAGTAAAGCGCCGCAAACGGTGGTGTGGTTTGTAACCGACGGCAGTTTGCTTGTAATTTCCACCGTTTTCAATTCTTGTGGACCAATGGTATCGGTTTGAGCAAAAAGTGTGGCATAGCCTAAAAATGCAGGCAAAAAAATGCCGAATCGAAATAAATTCACGGTGTTTCTTTTTCGGTGAACATCAGCAGGGTAGCCGTTCTGTCCTTTTATACCCATAAATTAATGGCATGGTGTGTTTTACGGCACAGCCGCCAAAAACACACCATTGCCTTAATTGATGGGTTTTATTTTCTCCCCTTTGACTTCAATGAGGGAGTCTTTTTCATACTTAGCTTCGTAGGTGAGTTCACCCGTTTCCGCCCATTTCCGCAGATAGCCGTGTTTTTTGCCTTCGGCAAATTCAAGGGCGAATTGCGTTTTTCCGTTTTCGTAGAAAACCGTGTCGCCGCCTTGTTTCAAGCCATTTTGGTAATACTGGACTTCCTGTACGGCGCCGCTTTTGTGGAAAAGCCTCGTTTGGTCAACTTGTATGTCGTTTTTGAAAAAACGTTCGGCCATAACCTCTCCACTGGGGTAGTAATCGGTCATTTGGCCTTCTTTTTTGCCGTTTAGAAAGTTCACCCGTCGTTGCAATTTGCCGTTGCCGTAGTATTCAAGTTTTTCGCCGGTGTACTTCGAGGCGTCGTTCACCGGTGTTTTTTTATTTTCGCCGCAGGCGGCAAAAAGGGTGGCTGTCGCCAAAAAAAGGAAGGTAAAAAGTAATCGCATGGGTATAAAGAAATAGTATTTGTCCAAAAACAACAATCTTAAAATCAGGGCTGGTTCCTGTTGCATTGCTGGTTAGCAGGTAATGCAACAGGAACCAGCCCTGATTTCAAGTTTTTAAAATCTACTGCCAGGGTAGCTCGTTCACCAGGCGACCGACACGGGTGCCGTAGGCTACGCCTTCTTCGCAGTCCATACGGAAGTGTACACCCAAAGGTACGCGCGACCAGGCATTTTCCTGGGCCATTTCAAAGAAGCTGCCGAACGTGCGGGCATCGCCTTCAAATTCGGTGCGGCCCTGGTGGCAGTTGTCGGTCATGCCGTAGGCATAGCCGAAGATGCTGCCGAGGGCTTCTGCTCCGGCGGCGCCCATGGTGGAGTGGCCCGATGGGTAGGCAGGGAAGGAAGGCGTTACACCATCATCTCCGGTGAGTGGGTTGTCGAGGCCTGGTTTCCAGTCGGCATCGATGAGGCGGATGATGTACGATTGCGGACGTTCTACATTGTAAAAGTACTTCGAATACCAGCATCCAACAGCGGCGTCAGAAACAGCCATGCCCACTTTGGCGTGCATGTAAAGCGCGATTTCGAGGTTGCTGTTTTCGAGGTTGAGCACCTGATTTCCGATGGCAAGAAAGCGTGGGCCGGGGCTGAAGGTCAGGTCAACGAGGTCGTCGGACCAGAATTCGCCTACCCATTCGTCGTCGTAGGACCAAGTGGGGGTATTTTGGGCATACACCTCAAGCGCCTGGCTGTAGAGCTTCGAGTTGGGGTTTTCGCTGTAAGGCAGCGGCACTTTGCAAAGCAGTTGTGATTGGTTGGTGATGGCAAAGGTGCGTGCTTCACCCCAATTGGGGTACATGGGTTCGCCTGGGCCTGGGTAAGTGGGTACCCAATCGCCGGGGCCGTCGTAGTTGGCGGCGTGGTCGTAGTTGGCAAAGGGATCTTGGTACACGTTGTTGGCTTTTTGGCCACCCTGAACTTCCGTTTCCGACCATGCGAAAACGGCTGCAGCAACGGCTTCACCGTAAGCTTTCGAACGGTCGTAAACTTCGGTACCGGCTTCCGAGCGGTATTTACCGTCGAAGAAAGAGTTCAGGTTGGTCATTTTTTGTTTCAGATCGGCGCTGGCCGTGGGGAAATACTTCGGCATCAGGTAATTGTACGAAGCATTCACGACCGTAGGCCAGTGATAATCGGCATTTTGGTCGGCAGCAGGGATGTTGAGACCAGCGTACAAGTTGGCCAGTGAGTTGAATTCGGGCATTCCCGTGATGCAACCTTCGTAGGCCGACATGGCCATGAGGGCCCATACTCGTGGAGCGCCGCCCGGACGGTAGCCGCCGGCGTAGCGTTCAACATCGAGGAAAAGGTCGGTCCATTTGAGGGCCACTTCATGATCGGCGTATTTCACCAATGAAGTGTCTTCAACACCGGCGTTGCCACCGTTGTCTCTACATGCAGGAATGAACAGGCCAAAGGCCAAAAGGAGGAGTAAAAAGGCGGGTAAACGTTTGTTAAATTGCATGACACATAAGGTTGTTTTACAAAAGTGATTTGGTGTTCACCATGCAAAGATGAAGCCACAATCCTACGAAAGGCTCGAAAAAGGGGTTAATTGGCCTTAAAAAGTGCTTAAAATGTGCTCAAGTGTACACCTCGAACCAAAATCCCAAACATGCTCGTAATTTATTGTTATCGTATGTGCTACTTCTATTATGAAATATTTTCTACAAAATACATATCAATCTCACCTTTATTTTTGGCTTGAATCTTCCCACGATAGGAACAGTTGAATTTGTCTTTCACCAATTCATAGGTTGCACCGCTTATGTTTACTTTTCCTACTTCACCGCTGGTTTCCATCCGGGCTGCAACATTCACAGTATCACCCCAAATATCATAAGCGAATTTTTTACTGCCTACTATTCCCGCAACAACAGGACCAGAATGAATGCCAATTCTTAGTTCCAATATTTCTTTGTTTTCGTTTTTTCTTCCTTGCAAACGTTCGTTCATGAGTTGTTGAATTTCCAAAGCAGCATTTACTACATCTGTGGCATGCGTTTTATTTGAAATAGGCAAGCCGCCCGCGCACATGTAGCTGTCTCCAATGGTTTTTATTTTTTCGATTGCATAATTGCCTATAATGTCATCAAAGGATTTAAAACAGGCGTCGATTTCATTTACCAGTTCAGTCGGCGTAAGATTTTCCGCAATCTGTGTGAAGCCTTTAATGTCAGTGAACATCACGGTGACTTCATCAAACTGTTTTGCTTCAGCGCGTCCCTTTGCTTTCAGTTCTTCGGCAACTTCTTTTGGTAAAATATTGAGAAGTAAATCATCTGATTTCTTCTTTTCGGTTTCAATTTCTACTGTCCTTAGTTGCACCGTCTTTTCCAGTTTTTCTTTTTCCATCCGCAAATTGCGTTCTCTATACTTTGAAAAAACCCTCAATGCAAAAAGAAACAGCAATACATATATTGTGTATGCCCACCATGTTCGCCACCATGGTGGAAGCACTGTAAAGGCGTATGTAACTGTCTCGCTCCAGATACCAGACGGACTCCGGGCTTTTAACCGAAAATGATAGGGGCCTTCAAACATGTTACCAAAGGTGGCTGAGGTAATGTTTGCCGGAGTGCTCCAGTTTTTGTCATAACCTTCCAGCATGTATTGGTATTGAACCAGCGAAGGCTTGTCGGTTTCAATGGCTGCAAATTCAATGGTTATGCTGTTGTGGAGATGGGGTAATTTCAAATTTTGAGGAACCGGGTAAAATTTACCGACTGCATCAAATTCAATTCCCTTGTATTTGATCCGCATCTCTTCTCGTTGAGCTTCGTTTAATGTTATACCCAATGTGGTTAATTCCTCGGTTTGTGCAGCAGGTACGGTAATGTTTTCAAATTTAGACTTCTGAACATTCTTTTTAGTGTTGAGTAAATTATTCCAGCAAATAAGTTCATTGTTTATCTTAATAGCCAATATGTTTAATTCAGGAGGGTTATTATTGTTATTTAAAGCGGAATAATCAAACCGCATCAAACCGCTTTTCCCGGAACCCGATGCAATCCACAACATCCCTTTGCTGTCCTGG
>Ga0136636_10002002_pt1 | contig 12073 bp, 8 predicted proteins | sample AntDrymUQ8522106_2_FD_104653 | JGI IMG/M metagenome (GOLD analysis project Ga0136636, IMG submission 104653) | Polar desert sand microbial communities from Dry Valleys, Antarctica - metaG UQ852 (21.06) | ecosystem: Environmental > Terrestrial > Soil > Desert | place: Antarctica: Dry Valley... | reverse complement strand
CCCCGGCATGATGGTCTCGGCCACCGACACGCCGTAGTTGGGGATGAACACCAGCTTGAGCTTGTCGCCGATGCGGGTGTCGGCGTTGATGACCTGGCCGACGTCGTGGATCAGCCGGATGATGTTCTTGGCGGTGGTGTAACTGCTGGCCGCCTTGCCGGCGAAGATGACGGTGCGCGGCACCCAGTCGGCGTTCGGCTGGGCCAGGATGGCGCGGTAGCGGGTCACCACATGCAGCAGGTTGAGCAGCTGGCGCTTGTACTCGTGGATGCGCTTGACCTGCACGTCGAACAGGCTGGCCGGGTCGACGGTGATGCCGGTGGTCTTGTGGATCAGCGCGGCCAGGCGCTGCTTGTTGTGCGCCTTCACCGCGCGGAACTCCGTACGGAAGCCGGCGTTGTCGGCATGGGCCACCAGGCCGCGCAGCAGGTCGAGGTCGCGCCGCCAGGCGGTGCCCAGCGCGCTGTCGATCAGCTGGGTGAGGCCGGGGTTGGCTTGCGCGAGCCAGCGGCGCGGGGTGACGCCGTTGGTCATGTTGGTGAAGCGGTCGGGCCACAGCGCGGCGAAGTCGGCGAAGATGGTTTCCACCAGCAGGTCGCTGTGCAGCTTGCTCACGCCGTTCACCTTGTGGCTGCCGACGATCGACAGGTGGGCCATGCGCACCCTGCGCTCACTTCCCCCATTCGCGCCCTCGTCGATGAGCGACAACCGGCGCTGGAATTCCATGTCGCCCGGCCGCAGCGCCTGCGCCAGCACCAGGAATTCATGGTTGATGCGGAAGATGATCTCCAGGTGGCGCGGCAGCACCTTCTGCATCAGCGCCACCGGCCAGGTCTCCAGCGCTTCGGGCATCAGTGTGTGGTTGGTGTAGCTGAAGGTGTGGCGGGTGATGTCCCAGGCCGCCGCCCAGATGAAGCCGTGCTCGTCGACCAGCAGGCGCATCAGCTCGGCCACGCCGATGGCCGGGTGGGTGTCGTTCAGGTGGATGGCCACCTTGTCCGCCAGGTTGGCCAGGCTGCCGTGCTCGGCCAGGTGGCGCGCCAGGATGTCCTGGATGCTGGCGCTGGTGAAGAAGTATTCCTGGCGCAGGCGCAGCTCGCGCCCGGCGGGCGTGCTGTCGTTCGGGTAAAGCACCCACGAGATGTTCTCGAACTCGTTCTTGAACTCGGCGGCGCGGGCGTAGTCGCCCGAGTTGAAGGCATGCAGGTCGATGTGGGCCGGGGCGGCGGCCTTCCACAGCCGCAGCGTGCTCACCCGCTGGGTGCCGTGGCCGGGGATCACGTGGTCGTAGGCCTTGGCGCGCACCTCGCCGGCATGGCGCCACACCGGCACTGCCTCATTGCCGGGGATGGGCGATTCGGCCCGCTCGACCCAGCCGCCGAAGCGCACCGGGTAATGCACGCCGTGGCGTGGAAACTCCCAGGGCGTGCCATCTTCCAGCCAGGGGTCGGGGTGCTCGATCTGCCGGCCGGCCGAAATGGTCTGGGCGAACATGCCGAACTCGTAGCGGATGCCGTAGCCGAAGCTGGGCAGGCCCACGCTGGCCATGCTGTCGAGAAAGCAGGCCGCCAGCCGGCCCAGGCCGCCGTTGCCCAGGGCGGCGTCGGGCTCGCGCGCCTGGATGTCTTCGAGCGTGCGGGCGTGGTCGCCCACGCTGCCTGCGGCGGCGGTGTCCAGCTCCAGTGCCGCCAGGGCATTGCCCAGGCTGCGGCCGATCAGGAACTCCATCGACAGGTAATACACCCGGCGCGCCTTGGCCGCCCGGTCGGCGGTGTCGCAGGCGACCCAGCGGCGCGACAGCTCGGCGCGCGCCACCTGGGAGACGGCGCTCATCAGGTCCACCGTGCCGGCCTCGGCCGGGGACACCCCGACGCTGTGCAGCAGGTGGCGCTCGACCCGCGCGGCCAGGGAATTGGGGGCGGGGCTGGTGAGGGTGGGTGCAGTGCGCATGGATGTCCTGTTCTGGTTGCAGTGCGGGGCTGCCGCCATGCCGCTGTGCGGCCGGCCGGATCCCCGCCAGGCTGGCAGCATTATTCATGCCTTGTCCGGCAGAAATCGCTGGTGCGGCATGGCACCATCCAATCCGCAACCACCTCGTTGCCGGTCACCGGTGCCGGCAATGCGACAGAGCCCGCAGGAGACAACCAGCCATGGCCAACAGTGATCTCGCCTCCAACTTCGACCTGCCCAAACGCACCGTCGCCCTGGTGCTGGCCGGTGGCCGGGGCAGCCGGCTCAAGCAACTGACCGACAGCCGGGCCAAGCCGGCGGTGTATTTCGGCGGCAAGTTCCGCATCGTCGACTTTGCGCTCAGCAACTGCCTGAACTCCGGCATCCGCCGCATCGGCGTGATCACCCAGTACAAGAGCCACAGCCTGCTGCGCCACCTGCAGCGCGGCTGGGCCTTCCTGAAGAGCGAGATGAACGAGTTCGTCGACCTGCTGCCGGCGCAGCAGCGGGTGAACGAGGAAAGCTGGTACCGCGGCACCGCCGACGCCGTCTACCAGAACCAGGACATCCTGGCGGCCTACGGCGCCGACTACATCGTGGTGCTGGCCGGCGACCATATCTACAAGATGAACTACGCCCTGATGCTGGCCGACCATGTGGCCCAGGGGCACGATTGCACCGTGGGCTGCATCGAGGTGGCGCGCAGCGAGGCGCATGCCTTCGGCGTGATGGCCATCGACGAGCGCCGGCGCATTCTCGAATTTGTCGAGAAGCCGCCCGAGCCGCCGGCCATGCCCGGCAAACCCGAGCGCACGCTGGCCAGCATGGGCATCTACATCTTCAACGCCCGCTACCTGTACCGGGCGCTGGAGCGCGACATGGCCGACCCGGACTCGACCCACGATTTCGGCAAGGACATCATCCCTGCCGCAGTGCGCGAGGGCAAGGCGGTGGCCCATCCCTTCGACATGAGCTGTGTCGGCACCAAGCACGGCTTGCAGGCCTACTGGCGCGACGTGGGCACGATCGACGCGTACTGGGACGCCAACATCGACCTCACCGCCACCGACCCCGAGCTGAACCTGTACGACACCCGCTGGCCGATCTGGACCTACCAGCCGCAGCTGCCGCCGGCGAAGTTCGTGCACAACCAGCCCGACCGGCGCGGCGCTGCGGTGGAATCGATGGTCTCGGGCGGCTGCATCGTCTCGGGCGCGGTGTTCCGCTCGGTGCTGTTTTCCAGCGTGCGGGTGCACAGCTACAGCACGGTGAACTGGAGCGTGCTGCTGCCCGAGGTGCAGGTGGGCCGCAGCGCGCGCCTGACCAAGGTGGTGGTCGACCGCGGCTGCACCATCCCCGACGGCATGGTGATCGGCGAAGACCCGGCCGAGGACGCCCGCCGCTTTTACCGCAGCGAACAGGGCGTGACGCTGGTCACACGCGGCATGTTGCGGGCGATCGAGCTGGGCACTGCATGAAGGTGCTGCACGTGGCCGCCGAGGTCTACCCGCTGGTCAAGACCGGCGGCCTGGCCGATGTGGTCGCCGCGCTGCCACCCGCGCTGGCCGAGGCCGGCGCCGACGTGCGGCTGCTGCTGCCGGGGCTGCCGGCCGTGCTGGACGCGGTGCAGTCGGCACGCACCGTGGTCGACATCGGCGCCTGCTTCGGCGCGCTGCGGGTGCGGCTGCTGCTGGCGCGCATGCCCGGCAGCCACCTGCCGGTGTACGTGGTGGACGCGCCGCACCTGTATCGGCGGCCCGGCGGCCCCTACCAGGCGGCCGACGGCAATGAATGGGCCGACAACCTGCGGCGCTTTGCCTTGCTGGGCTGGGCGGCCGCCCACCTGGCCGCCGACGATGCCGACCCCGCCTGGGTGCCCGACATCGTGCATGCGCACGACTGGCATGCCGCGATGGCCTGCGCCTACATGGCCGACCACCCGGGCACGCAGGCGGCAGCGGTCTACACGGTGCACAACCTGGCCTTCCAGGGGCTGTTTCCCCACCACGACTGGGCGCTGCTGGGGCTCAGCTCGCGCTTCATGTCGCCGCCTGGGCTGGAATACCACGGCCAGCTGTCGTTCATGAAGGCGGGGCTGAAGTTCGCCGACAAGGTGACCACGGTGAGCCCCGGCTATGCGCGCGAGATCGCCACGCCCGAGTTCGGCTGCGGGCTGGACGGCGTGATCCGCAGCCGCGGCACCGATGTCAGCGGCATCCTCAACGGCATCGACGGGGCGGTGTGGAGCCCGGCCGCCGACGCCGCCATCGCCCAGCGTTACGACAGCGACCGGCTGGCCGGCAAGTGGGCCTGCCGGCAGGCGCTGCAGGCCGCGATGGGCCTGCAGGCCGACCCCGACGCGCTGCTGCTGACGGTGGTGAGCCGGTTGACTGCGCAAAAGGGGCTGGACCTGGTGCTGGCCGCACTGCCCGCGCTGGTGGCCGACGGCGTGCAGTTCGCAGTGCAGGGCACCGGCGAGGCGGCGCTGGAGCTGGCCTTCGGCATGGCGGCGCAAGCCCACCCCGGCCGGGTGGCGGTGCGCATCGGCTATGACGAGAACCGTGCCCACCAGCTGCTGGCCGGGGCCGACGTGATCGCCGTGCCCTCGCGCTTCGAGCCCTGCGGCCTGACGCAGCTGTACGGCCTGCGCTATGGCACGCTGCCGGTGGTGCGGCGCGTGGGCGGCCTGGCCGACACGGTGAGCGACGGCTACGCCGCCACGCAGACCGGCTTCGTCTTCGATGCGGCGACACCGGGCGCCCTGGAGACGGCTGTGCGGCGCGCGCAGGCGCTGCGCCGAGACCCCACTGCCTGGCAGGCGGTGATGCGGCGCGGCATGGCGCAGGACCTGTCCTGGGCCGGCCCGGCGCAGGCCTACCTGGCGCTGTACGACCAGGCCCGCGCAGCGCGGGCGACTGCGCCGCGCGGCCTGGCCGCCTGACCGCCTGACCACCCGGCCAGCCCGGTACCTGGCCGGTACCTGTCCGGCACCTGTCCGGTACCTGTCCGGTTGGTGCGCGGGTCGCTGCGGCCTCACATCAGGGCCACGCCCTTGACCTGGGCGAACAGCGCGTCGCCAGGTTGCAGCGCGAGCGCCTCGGCGCTGCGCCGGGTGATGCGGGCCAGCAGCCATGTCGGCACGGCGCCGTCCTGCGCCGGCGGGCCCAGGCGCAGGCGAAGCAGTGCGGTGCCGTGGTCGGCCTGCAGCGTCTCCAGCACCACCGGCAGCACGTTGAGCACGCTGCTCTCCAGCGGCGGCTGGCGCGCCACGCTCACGTCACGGGCCAGCACGCGGGCCCGCACGGTGTCGCCCGGCGCCGCGCCGGTCTCGCCCACCCACAGCGCACCGCCGTCGAAGGCCACGCGGGTCAAGCCGTAGGCACGGTCGTGGCTGTCCACCCGGGCGCTGAGCACCACGCCGGCGTCGTCCTGCCGGGCCAGCGGCAGGTCGGGCCGGGCCAGCAGTTCGGCCAGCGGCCCGGCGGCGCGCACGCGGCCGGCTTCCAGCAGCACCAGGTGGTCGGCCAGCCGGGCCACCTCGTCCATCGCATGCGTCACATAGACGATGGGCAGGGCCAGCGCCCGGTGCAGGCGTTCCAGGTAGGGCAGGATCTCGGCCTTGCGCGGCGCGTCCAGCGCGGCCAGCGGCTCGTCCATCAGCAGCAGGCGCGGGGCGGTGGCCAGCGCACGGGCGATGGCGACGCGCTGGCGTTCGCCACCCGACAGCGTGGCCGGCCGGCGGTCCATCAGCGCGCCGATGCCCAGCAGGGCCACCACCGCGTCCAGCGCGAAGGCCTGCGCACCCGCGCCCTGGCCGCCGCCCGGGCCGGCCCGCTTGCGGCCGTAATCGAGGTTGGCTTGCACGCTGAGGTGCGGAAACAGTGCCGCCTCCTGGATCACATAGCCCAGCGGGCGCTGGTGCGGCGGCGTGAAGCGGCGCTGCGCGTCGTCCTGCCACACGGCGTTGCCCAGCGCCACCCGGCCGGCGGCCCGCTCCAGCCCGGCCAGCGCGCGCAACAACGTGGTCTTGCCGCAGCCCGATGGGCCGAACAGCGCGGTGACGCCCTGGCCGGGCAGCTGCAGATCGACGTCGAGCGTGAAGTCGCGCCGCTGCAGGCGCAGGCGGGCCGCGATCACCGGAAAGTCGCCTGGTCGTCGCGCGGCGGCCGGTTGGCCACGTACAGCGTCACCAGCACCAGCAGCGCAAACACCACCATGCCCGCAGCCAGGCGGTGGGCCTGGTCGAATTCGGCGGCCTCCACATGCTCGAACAAGGCCACCGACAGCACCCGCGTTTCGCCGGGGATGTTGCCGCCGATCATCAGCACCACGCCGAACTCGCCCACGGTGTGGGCGAAGCCCAGCACACTGGCAGTGACCAGGCCGGGCCGCGCCAGCGGCAGCGCCACGGTGAAGAACCGGTCCAGCGGGCCGGCACGCAGCGTGGCGGCGGCTTCCAGCATGCGCTCGGGGATGGCCTCGAAGGCCTGCTGCAGCGGTTGCACCACGAAGGGCATCGAATAGATCACCGAGGCCACCACCAGGCCGCTGAAGGTGAAGGGCAGCCGCCCCAGGCCCAGCCACTGGGTGAACTGGCCCACCGGCCCGTGCGGGCCCATCAACAGCAGCAAATAGAAGCCGAGCACCGTCGGTGGCAGCACCAGCGGCATGGCCACCAGCGACGCCACCAAGGGCTTGAAGACGGAGCGGGTGCGTGCCAGCCACCAGGCCAGCGGCGTGCCCAGCAGCAGCAGCAGCAAGGTGCTGAGCGCGGCCAGCTCGACAGTGAGCCGAACGACAGTCCAGGTGGCATCGCTCATCGGTCTGGCCTCACCGGCGGTAGCCGTAGGCCTGGATCACGGCCCTGGCCGCCGGGCTCTTCAGGTAGGCCAGCAGCGCCGCCGCAGCAGCGTTCTTCTCGCCGGCTTTGAGAAGCACCGCGTCCTGGCGGATGTCGCTGTGCAGGTTGGCTGGCACACGCCACATGGAGCCCGTGGTCGGCTTGCCGGGCACTGCCACTTGCGCCAGCGCCACGAAGCCCAGTTCGGCATTGCCCGTGAACACGAACTGGTAGGCCTGGGCAATGCTCTCGGCCGTCACCAGCTTGGGCCGGATGGCGTCGGTGAGGCCGCGGGCCTGGAGCACCTCTTGCGCCGCCGTGCCGTATGGCGCCAGCTTGGGGTTGGCGATCGCCAGCTTGCTGAACCTGCCGCTGGCCAGCACCGCACCCTGGTCGTCGACCAGGCCTGGTTGTGCGCTCCACAGCACCAGCACGCCGATGGCGTAGGTGAAGTTGCTGCCGGCCACCGCATGGCCTGCGGCGATCAGCCGCTTCGGTGTCTCGTCATCGGCGGCCACCAGCACATCGAACGGTGCACCGCTGATGATCTGGCTGTAGAACTTGCCGGTGGAGCCGGTCGAGACCTTCAGCGTGTGGCCGGTGGCGGCACTGAAGCCTGCTGCGATCTCGGCCATCGGGCGGGCAAAGTTGGCGGCCACGGCCACCGTCACCTCGTCGGCGCGGGCGGCGCGGGGGGCGGTGCACAGCAGGCAGGCAGCAGCCAGGATGGCGACGCAGGCAGGGCGAAGCAGGGTGGGCATGAGGGGGCGGCTTGGGTCAGGCGGAAGGGAAAGTCAATCGATCACCGCCAGGATCACGCTCGACACCTTGAAGGCCGCGCAGGCACGCACGCCTTCGGCCAGGCCCAGGTTGTCGACCGAGTCGCGGGTGACGACCGCCGTGGCGCTGCGGCCATGCCCCAGGTCGAGCGTGACCTCGGCATTCACCGGCCCGGTGACGATGCGGCTGACGGTGCCCCACAGCCGGTTGCGCGCGCTGATGCGCAGGCGCTCGTCGGTCAGCAGCAGCAGCGACGACGCCTTCACCAGCACGATCACCTCGACGCCGAGGGCCAGGCCCAGGTTCTCGGCCGATGTGCGGGTGACCACGGCCGCCAGCTCCAGCCCGTCGTCGACCCGCACCAGCACCTCGACATCCACCGGCCCTTCGCGCAGGCCGCATACCGTGCCGACAAACTGGTTGCGCGCACTGGTGCGCACCGCCATGCGGCGCAGCAGCCGCTGGAAGGCCGGCATGTCGCCGCCCGGCGCATCCGCAAACTGCCCGGCCAGGCGGTCCAGCGCCTGCTGGTACTCGGCCTCGACCGCGCGGTACATCGCCACCACGCGCCGGCCGTGCTCGGTCAGCACCGTGCCACCGCCGGCGCGGCCGCCGGTGGTGCGTGCCACCAAGGGCTGGTCGGCCAGGTTGTTCATCGCATCCACCGCGTCCCAGGCCGCCTTGTAGGACAGCGGCACATGCTTGGCCGCCTGCGAGATCGAGCCATGCATGCCGATCGCTTCGAGCAGCCGCACCCGCGTGTCGCCCAGGTAGTTGCCCAGTTCGGTGTTGACTTCCAGTCGGCCGGTGAGGTGGCGGGGTCGGGGGGGTGCAGGCATGCGCGGGCGGCTGTCGGGCGGAGAAAATGTCTTGCGTTGTATTGGGAAGAATATAACGCAGCCTGGTTGCCACCACCAGCAGGCGCGCCTGCACCCCGCCTTGGCGGTGCAGCGCGGTGCCGTGCAGCGCGGGTCAGCGGGGTGAAGGCCTGCGCAGCGTGCTGCGCAGGCGCCGGATCACCCGCGCAGCTTCTTCGCCTTGTCTTCCGGCACCACGCGCACCCAGGTGCGGAAGAACGCGCGCCTGTCGCCCTGCGGCGGTTCGGCCGGCAGGGTCTTGCGGAAGTCGGCGTTGCTCAGGCGCCGCGTGAGGGTCGGCCGGCCGGGATGGATCGGTGCCAGCAGCGACGGTGTACGGGCCACGCCGGGGATCGAGGCCTTGTGGAACCCTGCAGAGGCGCCACCGCTGCGCACCGTACCGCTGGCACTGGCCCCTGTGAGCACCGCGTCGAACTCGGTATCGGTGATGGCGCCTTGCAGGTCGTGGCGCGTCAGGCGCCGCGCCGCATCGGCGATCAGTGCCATGCGTGTCTGCCAGATGGCGGCCTCATCGGCCGGGATGATCTGCGTGTCGAGGTAGCTCGAGAAGCCGTAGCCGTACTGGTACCAGCTGCGCGCCTGGTAGGTCTTGTAGACACTGCTGGCGTGCTGCAGTTTGGCCGGAAACTTCTCCTGCAGGTAGTCCGCCAGGTCGGAACCGGTGACGTAACGGTGGTGGTAGTACGGCGTGGCGTGGTGGATGGCCTCGTCGACGAAGGCCACGTAGTCGTAGGGCTCGGCGATGCCGGTCTGGTAGGTTGTGGGGGCGGCCAGCCGCAAGCGTGTGGCGGCAAGGTCGTTGCGGAAGGCGAGCGGCAGGGTGTTGGCAGTCTGGTCGTCATGCGCCTGTGAAGGCGCCGGGTTGATGACGTATTCCGGCGCGACCACGGTGCGGTCCATGTGGTAGTTCAGGTTCACGAACAGCGTCTCGCCCAGGGTGTCCTTGTGGAAGCCGGTCTGCGTCATGTCGCGCTCGCGGTAGTACTGCACCTCGATGAGAATTTTCCAGTCCTTGTCCGGCAACCCGGCCAGGCGCAGGTAGGCGATCTGCTGGGCGTCGATCATGGTACGCAGGGTGTTCTCGATGACCTGCCGGTCGAGATGGTGTTCCAGCACCTTGTCGCCACGCGGGCTGCCGGCAGAGATGAATCCAGCCACAGTGGGCAGGGCCACGAGCCTGGCCTGCTCGACAAGATCGTCGTCCTTCTCGGGTATCGCATCGATCAGGATGCCGCCGAGGTTGAGGATGCCGCCGATGAAGTCGACGTTTTCGTCGAGCTTTTTCACCAGTGCCTTCTGCACTTCCACCGTCGGCCCGGGCTTGATCTGCGGCACGGCCAGTTCGGTGAGCAGCCTGGCCGACTCTTCGGTGCGCTGCACGCTCGGGCCGGTGGCCGCCACCGTGGCCGCCACCGTGGCCGCCAACGTTGGCGCCGCAGCCCGGGCGGCTGCGGTTGCACATGGCGGCTGCTGCTGCAGGCCATGCGCCGCCGCCCCCATCTGCAAGGCCCGGGCCCCCATCCGGTCTGCCTCGCGCTCCAGCACGGTTTCATCATTGACTGGAACGCCGCCGCGCAACCGCGCCGTCGGCCGCACCCGGCCTTGCGCCTGCTGCACCACATGCCAGGCTTCATGGGCCAGATGCTGCTCCTGGCCCGGCGCCAGATGGATGGCGCTGCCCTGGGCGAAGGCCAGGGCGTTCAGGCGGGCTGGTTGGGTGGAGTTGCGGTGCACCTGCACATGGTCCATGGCCACGCCCGACAGCGCTTCGATGGACTGCTTCAGCGGCGCTGGCAAACCGGCGGCTGCACCCGCTGCAAGCTGCGCCAGGTGGTCACGCCCTGGCGCCGGGATCGACACACCGCCTTGCCGCTTGGCGGCGGCCCTGGTGCCTGACGGACGGTGCTGTGCTGCGGCCTTCTGCATGGTGCCTCTCCCGGTGGTGCGGCACGGGCCATCGGGGCATGGCGGTGCAGACCGTCGCAGTGTCCGCACTTCTGCCGCAGGGGGCAAGGTGACTATGATCCAGGACGAAATCAAGTGCTGCGGTCCGCTGGCCACGGCCGCCGGCGCAAAGGTCGACTGATGAACACATGGACGCCAACACCACTCGAATTCGGCTGGTTCCTGCCGACTGCGGGTGACACCATCACCTACGGCAGCCCGGACGGCACGGTGCCGTCGTCGATGGCGCTGTTCGAGAAGATCGCCCATGCTGCCGAGGCGGCCGGGTTCGAATACCTGCTGGTGCCGGTGGCTTCGAGTTGTTGGGACGCCTACATCAGCTCGGCGATGGTGCTGGCCCGCACGACGTCGATCCGCATGCTCGTGGCGGCGCGCCCGGGCTATGTCAACCCGGTGCTGTTGGCCCGCATGGTCGGCGCGATGGACCGGCTCTCGGGCGGGCGCGTGTCGGTCAACCTGATCGCCGGCCAGAGCGATGCAGAGGCCCTGCAGGACGGTATCCACCTGGCCAAGGAAGACCGCTACGCGCAGATGGCCGAAGACGTGACCATCATGCAGGCGCTGTGGGGCAGCGGGAAGCCCTTGCACTTCGAAGGCCGCTTCCATCAACTCGCCGGTGCGCGCATTGCGCCGCGCCCGGCTGTGCAGCCGCGCATCTATCTGGGTGGCGGTTCACGAGAGGCCTGGGAGGTCTCGGCCCGCCATGCCGATGTGCATCTGTTCTGGGGCGACACCGTCGAGACGATTCGCGCCAACATGGCCGTCATCCGCGCCATGGCGGCGGTGCATGGTCGCGCCGATGCCATTGCCTTCGGCATGCGCCTGCAGATCATCTGCCGCGAGACCGAAGACCAGGCCTGGGCCGCGGCGCAGGCCCTGCTGGCCGGCGTGACCGAGTCGCAGACCGAGTTTGTTCGCCGGCACTACGCCAGTTCGGCGGCCAATCGCCGTGTGCAGGCGCTGGCCGATGAACACGGCGAACTGATTGCGCCGCACCTGTGGACCGGCATCACGCGGGTGCGGCCGGGCGCAGGCATCGTGGTGGTGGGCAATCCGCAGCAGTGTGCCGACACCCTGCAGCAGTTCATCGACATCGGTTGCGATTCCTTCTGCCTGTCGGGCTATCTGCACGATGAAGAGGCCACGCGGTTCGCGCGCATGGTCCGCCCGCTGCTCGCGGCGCGCAATCCGAACCGCTTGCCGGCACTGGGCAGCGCGCGTTCTTGATGAGGCGCTGTGCGGCACGGTGGCGCTACCGATGCGTGCCGCAGTGCCGAAGCTCGTAATCGTGCGAGACGAGCGGCTGCGGGATATGTGCCGGGCCCTGCCATGCCAGCTGTGCGGCGCAACCAGCCCTGACGCCGGCGTCACCTGGGCGCACAGCAACCAGAGCCGCCACGCCAAGGGCGGCGCGATGAAGGCAAGCCAGTTCGTGACTCAGCTATGGGTTGTGGGGGCTCAGCGGCAAGATCAAAGTCACAACCAACCAATATCGATCAACACCTCGGGACCCGTTGCAACCCCTGCCGGTCGGCGTGTTGCAGAGATAACATGCGGCCGCGAAGTCAAGGAACCTGCCAACTACCGCCAATGTTTGCGGGGCGCAGCGGTCATGGAGAAGTATGACAACGGTCGACGGCCTGACGGGCCATGCAGCCCT
>Ga0136636_10002001_pt1 | contig 12077 bp, 8 predicted proteins | sample AntDrymUQ8522106_2_FD_104653 | JGI IMG/M metagenome (GOLD analysis project Ga0136636, IMG submission 104653) | Polar desert sand microbial communities from Dry Valleys, Antarctica - metaG UQ852 (21.06) | ecosystem: Environmental > Terrestrial > Soil > Desert | place: Antarctica: Dry Valley... | reverse complement strand
GCGGGGATTTCAAAGTCATCCATGCCGCCGCTGGACAGCGCATCGACCTTGGCCGCAGCTTGAGTGCGGTCACGGGTACGCCAAACGCTGGGGGTTGTCAACGCGCCGTAGTCGGTCTGAGCACGCCCGCCACCCATGGCTGGAGAAGCCATCATGCCGGGGGACTGCATGGCGTTAACCGGGGTGTCCAGCGTGGGCACGTTGAAGGGCACGTCGTGGGTGCCGGTGCGGCGCTGTTCGGTCGGCATGACCTGCAGCTTGGGGCGAACACCTTGACGACTCAAGCCGGTTGCCACAACGGTCACGCGAATCTGGTCACCCAGGTTGTCGTCGTAGGCAGTGCCGTAGATCACATGCGCATCGGGCGAAGCGTACGCGCGAATGGTGTTCATGGCCAGCTTGGACTCGGACAGTTTTAGCGAACCTTTGGCTGCCGTGATAAGCACCAGAACGCCTTTGGCGCCCGACAGGTCGATGCCTTCCAGCAGAGGGCAAGCCACCGCGCTTTCTGCTGCAATGCGGGCGCGGTCGGGGCCTGCGGACACGGCAGTGCCCATCATGGCTTTGCCGGGTTCGCCCATGACGGTGCGCACGTCTTCAAAGTCGACGTTCACATGGCCGGGAACGTTGATGATTTCGGCAATACCACCAACCGCGTTCTTCAACACGTCGTTGGCATGGGCAAACGCCTCGTCTTGGGTTGCGTCGTCGCCCAATACTTCGAGCAGCTTTTCATTCAACACCACGATGAGTGAGTCGACATTGGCTTCGAGTTCGGCCAGACCGCCATCGGCGTTTTCCATGCGACGCTTGCCTTCGAATTCGAATGGTTTGGTCACCACACCCACGGTCAAGATGCCCATTTCACGCGCCACACGGGCGATCACAGGGGCTGCACCAGTACCGGTGCCGCCGCCCATGCCCGCGGTGATAAATAACATGTGCGCGCCAGCAATCGCTTCACGGATGTGGTCCAGCGCGACTTCGGCGGCTTCACGCGCTTTCTCGGGCTTGCTACCGGCACCCAGACCGGTGGTACCGAGCTGGATCACGCGGTGTGCATCGCTGTTGACCAACGCTTGCGCATCGGTGTTGGCACAAATGAACTCCACACCTTGCACAGCGCTGGCAATCATGTGGGCCACGGCGTTGCCGCCGCCGCCGCCGACACCAATCACTTTGATCTGGGTTCCTTGGTTAAAAGTTTCTTCATCGATAAGTTCTATAGACATGTTGCTCTCCTGCGTGTGAAATGGGTAAATGTTGACTAAGGGTTTGAATACTGAAACGTTTTTTTGCAAGGGGTGGGTCAGCGCATCGCCATCGCCCAGGTGGGCTGGCTCGACTACACCAAATAGGCGCGCGCATGGTTAAAAGTTCCCCACAAACCAGTCTTTGACTTGGCCAAAGGCTGTCTTGACGGACCCGCTTTTTTGCGCGACCTTGAAGCCACGCAATCGACCCAGGCGTGCTTCTTCGAGCATACCCATGACCACGGCCGCGCGCGGTTGCGCCACCATGTCAAACAGGGCACCGTTGTACTTGGGCAGGCCGCGGCGCACGGGCTTGAGGAAAATGTCTTCGCCGAGTTCGACCATCCCCGGCATCACCGAACTGCCACCTGTGAGCACAATGCCGCTGGACAGCATCTCTTCGCAGCCGGACTCTCGCATCACCTGATGCACCAGGCTGAAAATTTCTTCAACGCGCGGCTCGATCACGCCGGCCAATGCTTGTCGACTGAGCATGCGCGGGCCGCGGTCGCCCAGACCGGGGACCTCCACCTGGGCTTGCGGGTCGGCCAAGAGTTGTTTGGCGTAGCCGTTTTCCACCTTGATTTCTTCGGCGTCTTTGGTGGGCGTGCGCAAGGCCATGGCAATGTCGCTGGTGATCAGATCACCGGCAATCGGGATCACTGCGGTGTGCCGGATGGAACCGTTGGTAAAAATTGCCAGATCGGTAGTTCCGGCTCCAATGTCCACCAGAGCCACACCTAACTCGCGCTCGTCTTCGGTGAGGACGGACAGGCTCGACGCCAGCGGGTTGAGCATGAGTTGCTCGACCTCAAGACCACATCGGCGCACGCATTTGATGATGTTTTCAGCGGCGCTTTGGGCGCCTGTGACGATGTGCACCTTGGCTTCGAGCCGAATGCCGCTCATGCCAATAGGCTCTTTCACGTCTTGACCGTCAATCACAAATTCTTGCGGCTCCACCAGCAACAGGCGCTGGTCGGTCGAGATGTTGATGGCTTTGGCCGTTTCCACCACACGCTGCATGTCGGCTGCGCTGACCTCACGGTCTTTAATGGCCACCATGCCGTGCGAGTTCATGCCGCGAATGTGGCTACCCGTGATGCCGGTGTAGACCTTGGTGATCTTGCAGTCGGCCATCAGCTCGGCCTCTTTGAGTGCTTGCTGGATGCTTTGCACCGTGGCATCGATGTTGACCACCACGCCGCGTTTGAGACCGTTGCTGGGGGCCACGCCGAGGCCCGCCAACTTAAGCTCGCCCCCGGGCATGACCTCGGCCACCACCACCATCACCTTGGCGGTGCCAATATCCAACCCGACGATCAGTTCCTTGTACTCTTTTGCCATTGGTTCACCTGTTGCTTTGCATTACTGTTTTTTGATGTCATCAACCAGCGTTCTAACGCCGTCAAGGCGTATCGCATACCCGTCCGAATGTCGCAAATCGACCGATTGCAGTTGCACCGGCGTGCGCCCGTAACGGGCGGTCACCTCGGTCATGGTCTTGAGAAAGCCTTCTGAACGCGCCAACATATCCGCGGCGCTTGCGCTGCCAAGTTCAAGCGCCGTGCCGGATTCCAGCTTCGCACGCCAGCCACCTCGCGCCGTGCGCTCAAGTTGTTCAATGTTCAAGTCCCGGCTGGCGTACATCGGCTGCAGCAAGCGGTACATCTCCAGCATCTGGGCCGAATAACCGTCCGGACCGGTCAAACGCGGCATGTATTCCTGGTCCAGCTCGCCCACGTTGGCCTCGAACACCTCACCAAAGCTGTTAACCAGCCGCATGTCGCCTTCGGGGCCCCAAAACGCCACGGCCTGATGTTCTTGCAGTTGCACCTTGATCCGATTAGGAAAGTCGCGACGCACCAACGCTTGGCGCACCCAAGGCATGGTTTCAAAGGCTTTGCGCGCACTTTGCACATCCAAGGTGAAGTAGGTTCCCTGCAAGCGCGGCACCACATTAGCGCGCAAGGTGATCGCGTTGTAGTGCGACACATCACCCGTCACGGTCACGCCTTGTATGGCAAATAGGGGCAAGCGCACAGTCCACGCCAATGCCGCGCCCAGCGCAAGCAACACCGCTGCGACGAACATGGTTGTGGCCAGCATGTTCATCAAGCGGATATCAAGCGGCAGTGGCGCGTGTCTGTTCATGCGTTTGGATAGTCCCGTGTGCATTGGGTAAGAATGTTCAGACACAGTTCACCGTAGCTGATGCCCGCTGCCTTGGCAGACATGGGGACCAGCGAATGCCCTGTCATGCCCGGACTGGTGTTGATTTCCAGCAAATAAGGTTGGCGCGTGTTGCGGTCAATCATCACGTCAGCACGTGCCCAACCACGACAGCCCAAGCTGCGATACGCCTGCAACGCCAAAGCCCGAATCACCGCCTCTTCACCCTCTGGCAAGCCGCAGGGCACCAAATATTGGGTGGTGTCGGTGAAATACTTGTTTTGGTAGTCGTAGTTGCCATCGGGTGCAACGATGCGAATGACGGGTAACGCCCGTGCCCCGGCGCCTGCACCCAGCACGGGAATCGTCACTTCATCGCCGCTGATGAACTGCTCGCACAATACCTCGTCGTCTAGTCCTGCCGCCAAGGCGTAAGCTGCGGCGCAGTCACTGGCGTGCAGCACTTTGGTCAAACCGATGGTGGACCCTTCCCGGGCGGGCTTGACGATCATGGGGGCACCCAGTTCGGCAAACGCCTGTTCGGTCGCCTGGGCGCTGCTGACTTGTTTCCAGGCGGGCGTGGGCAGGCCGTCGGCGCGCCACAGGCGCTTGGTCATGATCTTGTCGATGGCAATGCTCGAGGCCATCACGCCCGAGCCGGTGTAGGCAATACCCAGAAGCTCCAGTGCGCCTTGCACCGTGCCGTCTTCACCAAAACGCCCATGCAAGGCGATGAAGCAGCGGGTGAAACCGTCGCGCTTGAGTTCGGATAGGTCATGCTCGGCCGGGTCAAACGCATGGGCATTAACGCCCTTTTCGCGCAAGGCTTGCAGCACGCCTTGCCCGGACATGAGCGAAACCTCGCGCTCGGCAGAACGCCCACCCATGAGCACGGCGACTTTGTCTATTTTTGGATCAAATTGGCTCATAGCCCAAGTTCCTCCTTCGTTCCACGCTCTGTTATTTGCAGTAATCCAACCACCTTGGCGCTCACGGCACCAATGGACCCGGCCCCCATGCACAGCACCACATCACCGCCACGGGCGTTGTCCACCACGGCCTGGGGCATGTCTGCAATGTCATCCACAAAAATCGGCTCCACCTTGCCTGCCACGCGCAGCGCCCGGGCCAGACTGCGCCCGTCGGCAGCCACGATCGGGGCTTCGCCCGCGGCATAGACCTCACCCAGCAACACGGCGTCGGCCTGCGCAATCACTTTGGTGAAATCTTCAAAACAGTCGCGCGTGCGGCTGTAGCGGTGGGGCTGAAACGCCAGCAACAGACGCCGCCCAGGGAAGGCACCGCGCGCCGCTGCCAATGTGGCCGCCATCTCCACCGGGTGATGCCCGTAATCGTCCACCAGGGTGAAGGTGCCGCCGTCGTTGCTGGGCAACTCGCCATAGCGCTGAAACCGGCGCCCCACGCCCTTGAAGCTGGCCAACGCGCGAAGCACGGCTTCGTCAGGGATATTGAGTTCTACAGCGATGGCAATGGCCGACAAGGCGTTGAGCACGTTGTGCCGTCCCGGCAGGTTCAACACCACAGGCAGGTCGGGCAAAACAACACCGTTGCGCCGTTGCACGGTGAAATGCATCTGCCCGTCCACCGCCTGCACGTCCACAGCGCGGACTTCGGCGCCTTCTTCAAAGCCGTAGCTGGTGATCGGGCAAGTCACTTGCGGCACGATGGCGCGCACGGCCGGATCATCGGTGCACAGAATGGCATTGCCATAAAACGGCATGCGGTGCAGAAAGTCGACAAACGCCTGCTTCAACCGGCCGAAGTCATGGCCGTAGGTTTCCATGTGGTCGGCGTCAATGTTGGTCACCACCGCCATCACCGGCAACAGGTTCAGGAACGAGGCGTCTGACTCATCGGCCTCGACCACGATGTAGTCACCCTTGCCCAGCCGCGCATTGGCGCCTGCGCTATTCAGACGCCCGCCAATCACAAACGTGGGGTCCAGCCCGGCCTCGGCCAGCACGCTGGCGACCAGGCTGGTGGTGGTGGTCTTGCCGTGGGTGCCCGCGATGGCAATGCCGCTTTTCAGGCGCATCAACTCGGCCAGCATGAGGGCTCGCGGCACCACCGGAATGCGGCGGTGCCGCGCCGCCACCACTTCGGGGTTGTCGCCTTGCACGGCGGTGGAGGTCACCACCGCGTCAGCACCTTGGACGTGCTCTGTAGCGTGGCCGATGTGGGTTTGTATACCCAACGCGGCGAGGCGTTGCAGCGTGGCACTGTCGGCTTGGTCCGAACCGGAAACGACGTAACCCAGGTTGAACAGAACTTCTGCAATGCCTGACATGCCGACGCCACCGATGCCGACGAAGTGAATGTGTTTGATGGCGTGTTTCATGCGCTCAGTTCCTCACACGCGGCCACGATCTGCGTCGTGGCATCCAGTTTTTGCATCATTTTGGCTTTCAGCCCTTTGTTGATAAGCGCTTGTCGCTCGGTTTTTTGCAGCATGTCTGCCAGACGCTGTGGCGTCAGTTGCGACTGTGCAATCCACCATGCGGCGTCCTGGTCCGCCAGGAAGCGCGCGTTGGTCGTTTGGTGGTCGTCCACCGCAAAGGGGAACGGCACGAACAGCGCTGCCGCGCCTACTGCGGCAATTTCGGTCACCGTGCTGGCCCCAGCGCGGCAGATCACCATGTCAGCATCTGCAAACGCTGGCGCCGTGTCGTCAATGAAAGGCGTGATTTCCGCAGCAACGCCCGCGTCTGCGTAGTTTGCGCGCAGGGCGTCGAGCTGCTGGGCTCCGCTTTGGTGCAACACCTGTGGCCTGTGTTCCATGGGCATCAAACTCAAGGCTTGCGGCACGATCTCGTTGAGCGCCTTGGCACCCAAACTCCCACCGACGACCAACAGTTTCAACGGTCCTGTGCGCCCGGCAAAGCGCTCCACCGGCCCCGGCTGGTTCAAAAAGGCGGTGCGCAACGGGTTGCCAACCCAGAAGGCGCCCTGGATCACCTTCGGAAAGGCGGTGAACACCCGATCCGCCACCCGGCTGAGTATCTTGTTGGCTAGGCCAGCGACCGAGTTTTGCTCGTGCAGTATCAATGGTCTGCGCAACAACACAGCCATCAGGCCGCCTGGAAACGTGATGTAGCCGCCCAGGCCGATCACCACGTCGGGCTTGACCCGACGCAACACCGCAATGCTTTGCCAAAACGCTCTGAGCAAACGCAGGGGTAGCAAAGCCAGCGCCACCAGACCTTTGCCACGCAGCCCGCCAAAAGCAATGGTCTCCAGCACAAACCCTTGAGGCGGCACCAGTTCGCTTTCCATACTGGGGCGCACCGGCGTGCCCTTGGCACCGAGCCAATGCACCTGCCAACCCTGTTCGCGCAGCGCGTGCGCCACCGCCAAACCCGGAAAGATGTGCCCGCCGGTGCCACCGGCCATCACCAAAGCAGTTTTGACCCGATTCATACACGGCCTCCGTGCATCAACGTTCGGTTCTCTTGGTCGATTTTCAGAACCACGGCAATGGCCACCAGGTTGATGACGATGGCCGAGCCGCCATAACTCATGAGTGGCAAGGTCAGGCCCTTGGTGGGCAAGGCCCCCAAGTTCACGCCCATGTTGATAAAGGACTGAAAGCCCATCCAGATCGCCACACCTTGCGCCACCAGTCCAGCAAACACCCGCTCCAAGGCAATGGCTTGGCGCCCGATATACATCATGCGGCGCACCATCCACAAAAACAGGCCAATCACGATGACCACGCCAATCAGTCCAAATTCTTCGCCGAGCACGGCCAGCAAAAAGTCAGTGTGGGCCTCGGGCAGCCAGCTCAGCTTTTCCACACTGCCACCTAGCCCGACACCGAAAATCTCGCCGCGGCCAAAAGCGATCAGCGCGTGCGTGAGTTGGTAGCCCTTACCCAATGCATTTGTTTCGCTCCAAGGGTCCAGGTAGGCAAATATGCGCTCGCGGCGGAACTCGCTGGTGGCAATCATCAAACTCAGCGCCACCAACAGTACTGCCACAATCAGAAAAAACATGCGCGCGTTCACACCGCCCAAGAACAAAATACCCATGGCGATCACCGCAATCACCATGAAAGCACCCATATCTGGCTCGGCCAACAACAAGACGCCCACGACGGCCACGGCCGCACCCATCGGCCAGACGGCGCGAAAGAACCGCTCCTTAACCTCCATCTTGCGCACCATATAGTCTGCGGCGTAGAGCAACACGGTGAACTTGACCAATTCTGACGGCTGGAAACTGATCGGGCCCAGCGCAATCCATCTGCGAGCACCGTAAACCACCTTACCAATGAACGGCACCAACACCAAAACAAGTAGCACCAACGACAGCACAAACAAGGGCCGCGCAGATTTCTCCCACGTCGACACGGGCACTTGATAGGCCAACCATGCAGCCATGAAAGCAAACGCCAGGTACAACGCGTGGCGCACCAAAAAGTACGTGGGCGTGTAGCGTGCAAAACGCGGGTTCTCCGGCATGGCGATGGAGGCCGAATACACCATCACCAAGCCCCACAGCAACAGTGCCACGGTGACCCACACCAAGGGCTGGTCAAAACCCAACGCCCGCGTTGACGAACTGGTTGCCGTAAAGCCCGTCCCACCGATGCGAACCGGTAGCACATCGGCGGTGGGTTGAGTCAACCGCCCAAACCACTGCCACACGCGTTGACCTGCCGCGATCTTGGGGGTGCTCATGGATGAGCCTCCAACATCACGCCCGCCTGATCAGCCAGTTCAGACACTGACTGCACAAACATACGGGCACGGTGCTCATAGTTGTCGAACATGTCAAAACTGGCGCACGCGGGTGACATCAGCACCGCGTCCCCAACACGGGCCTGTTCCGTGGCCAAGGCGACGGCCTGCGCCATGCTGTCGGCATCGACGGTGCACACGTCGGTGTCTGCCAGCGCGGCGCGAACCAGCCGGGCGTCACGCCCCATCAAGACCACCGCGCGCGCATAACGTTGCACGGGAGCGGCCAAAGGCCTGAAGTCTTGACCCTTACCGTCACCACCGAGAATGACCACCACTTTGCGGTCTGCGCCCAAACCATTGAGCGCGGCCACGGTCGCACCCACGTTGGTGCCTTTGCTGTCATCAAAGTACTCAATGCCGTTGATCGTGCCAATGGCTTGGACACGGTGCGGCTCACCGGCGTATTCACGCAAGCCGTACAACATCGGCGCCAGCGCACAGCCCGCGGCATGGGCCAAGGCCAAGGCGGACAACGCATTGATCGCGTTGTGGCGCCCACGAATGCGCAAGGCGTCTGCAGGGATGAGGCGTTGAAAAAACAGCTCGTCAGCGGCTTCGTTGCGGCGGCGTTTGGTCTCATCGGCCTCCAAGGCGCGCACCAGCCATGCCATGCCGTTGACATGTTCGATTCCAAAGTCCCCCGGGCGCTGGGGCATGTCACCGCCAAAGGTGAGGTAAGCACGGGATTGCGGGCGCTGCAGCTTGGCTTTGACGGGCGCAGGCAACATGGCCATGACCAGCGAATCTTCACGGTTCAGAACCATCAGTGCCTGTTTGCCAAAAATGGTCGATTTGGCCTTGGCATAGGCGTCCATCGAGCCATGCCAATCCAGATGATCCTGGGAAATATTCAGCACCGTGGCAGCGGTTGGATCAAAGCTGGTTTCGCCGTCGAGTTGGAAGCTCGAGAGCTCTAGCACCCACACTTCGGGCAGCGTATTGGCGTCCAAATGCTGGGCCAGCGTGTCGAGCAAGGTGGGGCCAATGTTGCCAGCGACTGCGACCGATTTGCCTGCACGCTCCACCAGTTGTCCGGTGAGCGAGGTCACAGTGGTCTTGCCGTTGGTTCCGGTGATGGCCAGCACTGCTGGCGCATAGCCTTGGGTTTCACGTAACTGCTGCAGCGCCTGCGCATACAAGCCCAGTTCACCCGCAACCCACAGTCCACCTTCGTTAGCGGCTTCAATCACGGGCGCAACGTCGTTCGGACTTAAGCCGGGGCTCTTGAACACCGCACGCACGTCGGCACCCTGCACCAAAGCCGCGTCAAAGGGGCCGACCACGAAGCGCGCGGCAGGCACGTCACGCTGTAAGGTCGCCAGTTGTGGCGGTGCCACCCGTGTGTCGGCCACCGTCACCGTGGCACCATGACGCGTGCACCAACGCGCCATCGCCAAGCCTGAGGCGCCCAGACCCAGAATGAGCACGTGTTGATCGTTCAAGGGATGCATGGTTAACGCAGCTTCAGGGTACTCAAACCCACCAGACACAGCAGCATGGTGATGATCCAAAAACGCACCACCACCTGGGTTTCTTTCCAACCGCTTTTTTCGAAATGGTGGTGCAGCGGCGCCATCTTCAGGATGCGGCGCCCCGTTCCATACTTGCGCTTGGTGTACTTGAACCACGTGACTTGCATCATCACGGACAGCGCCTCGACCACAAAAATCCCGCCCATGATGGCCAGCACAATTTCCTGGCGCACGATGATGGCGATGGTGCCCAGCGCGCCGCCCAGCGCCAATGCGCCAACATCGCCCATGAACACCTGTGCCGGGTGCGCGTTAAACCACAAAAACGCCAAACCGGCCCCGCCCATCGCAGCGCAAAACACCATCAACTCACCTGCGCCGGGAATGTGTGGCAAAAACAGGTACGGCGCAAACACCGAACTACCGGTCACATAGGCAAAAATACCCAAACACCCGCCCACCAGAATCACCGGCATGATGGCCAACCCATCCAGTCCATCGGTCAGATTCACCGCGTTGCTCGCGCCCACAATGACCAGATACGACAAAATCACGAAGCCCAACACCCCTAAGGGGTAACTCACCTCTTTGAAAAATGGCACCATAAGCCCCGCCTTGGCTGGCAGCGCCATGTCAAACCCGGACTGAACCCAGGTAAAGAACAACTCCAGAACACGGTAGTTGGATGTCTCGGAAATCGAAAACGCCAGGTACAAGGCGGCTAACAAACCGATCAAGGACTGCCACAGGTACTTCTCGCCCGATGGCATACCCTCTGGGTCTTTGTTCACCACTTTGCGCCAGTCATCCGCCCAACCCACGGCGCCAAACCCCAAAGTCACCATCAACACAATCCAGACAAACCGGTTGCTCCAGTCAAACCACAACAGGGTTGCGACCGTGATACCCAACAAAATCAGGGCGCCTCCCATGGTGGGTGTGCCGCTCTTGGCCAGGTGTGACTCCATGCCGTAGCCGCGCACGGGTTGGCCAATCTTGAGCGACGTCAAGCGCCGGATCACCCACGGGCCTGCAGCCAAACCCATTAGCAACGCGGTCAACGCCGCCATCACCGCACGAAACGTTTGGTATTGAAATACGCGCAAAAACCCGAGATCGGGCGACACGGTTTGCAACCATTGAGCCAGCCAAATCAGCATGAAACACTCCTGAATTCTTCCACTGCCTTACTCTCTACAGGGTCTGCTGCCGCTGCAATGGCTTGCACCACCCGCTCCATCTTCATGAACCGTGAGCCTTTCACCAACACACTGGCCGTCCAAGGCAATTGCGCAACGACCGCTTCGCACACCGCGTCCATGTCTTCCAGATGCACGGACGCTTCGAAATGCGTAGCGCAGTTGACAGACAAGTACCCGGTGCAAACCATTTTTTCAATGTGTTTTTGTTGGGCGTACTGCCCCGCTTCGGCATGAAACACTGGCCCTTGGTCACCCACCTCGCCCATATCGCCCAGTACCAACAGGAGTGGTCGAGGCAAGGCGGCCAGCACGTCAATGGCCGCCCGCACCGAATCTGGATTGGCGTTGTACGTGTCATCGATCAAGGTGATCGTGCGACCTCGGTGGTGCAACAGTTGCGCCCGTGAGCGGCCTTTGACCGACTCAAACCCACTCAGACCGCGTTCAATGCTCGCTGTCGACACGCCTGAAGCCAGGGCACACGCCACGGCCGCCAACGCGTTTTTGACGTTATGCGCACCCGCAATGTGCAGCGCAAAACGCAAGGTGCCCGCAGGCGTTGCCACACAGACCTGCCACGCCGCATTCAGCCATTCGGCGTTGACCACATAAATGTCCGCACCGGTTTGCGCATCCACCGCAAACCGAAGTGTGCGCCGGTCGCCCGCCAGCTTGGCCCACAGCCCGGTGTACGCGTCGTCCGCAGGAAACACGGCCACACCGTGCGGGCCCAAGGCTTCAATCACCGAACCATTCTCGTGCGCCACCGCCTCCACGGTTTCCATGAACTCAAGGTGTTCGCGTTGGGCGTTGTTGACCAACGCCACGGTGGGCTGCGCCATGGCCGCGAGTTGGGAAATTTCCCCCGGATGGTTCATGCCCAGTTCCACCACTGCTGTGGTGTGGGTCGACGCCAGCCGCAGCAAGGTTAAGGGCACGCCAATGTCGTTGTTGAAATTGCCTTGGGTGGCCAATGAGGCGTCCCCGCAGTGCGCCCGCAAAATGGACGCAACCATCTGGGTGACCGTGGTTTTTCCATTGCTGCCAGTCACGGCAATCAAGGGCAAGGAAAATTGCGCGCGGTAGTGCGTCGCGATCTGTCCCAAGGCCAGTCGGGTATCTTCAACCACCCAGCCGGGCAACCCCGCTGCAGCCAACTTGCTCGACGCAGACTCTCCCTGACAGATCGCAGCCACCGCGCCCTTGTCCCGAGCT
>Ga0136636_10002000_pt1 | contig 12080 bp, 5 predicted proteins | sample AntDrymUQ8522106_2_FD_104653 | JGI IMG/M metagenome (GOLD analysis project Ga0136636, IMG submission 104653) | Polar desert sand microbial communities from Dry Valleys, Antarctica - metaG UQ852 (21.06) | ecosystem: Environmental > Terrestrial > Soil > Desert | place: Antarctica: Dry Valley... | reverse complement strand
CGACTCGATGATCAGGATGGTCTCGCCCTCGGCCAGGCTGGCGCCGGGCTGGCGCTCCACCTTCCAGACAGTGCCGGAGACTTGAGATTCGATGCGGTTGATGGCCATGCGCGGGCTTTCCTGAAGGCGTGTTGTCAGCGCGCGCCTACCTGGCGCGCCCGGGCCCCGACGGTACGCGCCGGATCGCACACACCGCCCAGGGAAAGCACTGAAGCATCGGTGACATGGGAACGCACCTAGCCCATTCCTAGAATGGTTTGACACCCTTGGCCGACTGCGCCTGCCCCGCGCCCACACCGATGACCTGGACCCCCGAACTCGACGAACTGGCCAGGCGCACCGCCATGGCCCGGCAGATGGGCGGGGCCGACAAGGTCAAGCGCCAGCATGACGCCGGCCGCCTCACGGTGCGTGAGCGCATCGACAAGCTCGTCGATGCCGCCAGCTTTCATGAGGTGGGCGCGCTCTCGGGCATCGGCACCTACAACGCCGACGGCAGCGTGGCCGACGTGATGCCGGCCAACTGCGTGTTCGGCCGCGGCCGCATCGACGGCAAGCCGGTGGTGGTGGTGGGCGACGACTTCACCGTGCGCGGCGGCTCGGCCGATGCGTCGATCGCCGCCAAGCCGCTGATGGCCGAGGACATGGCCAGCGACTTCCGCCTGCCGATCATCCGCATCATCGAAGGCTCGGGCGGCGGCGGCTCGGTCAAGACCATCGAGACCACGGGCGCCAGCAACCTGCCCGGCGGCATCGGCGAGAGTTCACGCGGGTTCTACATGATGACCGCCAACCTGGCCCAGGTGCCGGTGGTGGGCCTGGGCCTGGGGTCGGTGGCCGGGCTGGGCGCGGCGCGGCTGGCCGCCAGCCACTTCTCGGTGATGACGCGCAACTCGGCGATGTTCGTCGCCGGCCCGCCATTGGTGGCGCGCCTGGGCCAGACACTCACCAAGCAAGAGCTGGGCGGCGCCGACATCCAGACCAGAAGCGGTGCCATCGACAACATGGTCGAGACCGAGGAAGAGGCATTTGCCGCCGCGCGGCGCTTCCTGTCGTACCTGCCGTCGTCGGTGCACGGTGTGCCGCCGGTGCTGCCCCGCAGCGACGACCCCGAGCGCGCCGATGAATTCCTGATGACTGCGGTGCCGCGCAACCGGCGCAGCGTCTACAAGATGCGGCCGATCATCAACGCCGTGGTCGACCACGGCAGCTTCTTCGAGATGGGCGCCAACTTCGGCCGCAGCATCATCGCCGGCCTGGCCCGCATCGACGGCCACCCGCTGCTGATGCTGGCCAGCGACCCGTACCACTACGGCGGCGCCTGGAGCGCCGACACCTGCCAGAAGGTGGTGCGCTACACCGACCTGGCCGAGACCTTCCACCTGCCGGTGGTCTACCTGATGGACTGCCCGGGCTTCATGATCGGCCTGGACGCCGAGCGCACAGCCACCATCCGCCACGGCGTGCGGGCGATGGCCGCGCAGAGCCAGACCACCGTGCCCTGGTGCACAGTCATCGTGCGCAATGCCTTCGGCGTGGCCGGCGCCGCGCACAAGCCGTTCAATCGCCTGTCGCTGCGCTATGCCTGGCTGTCGGCCTATTGGGGCAGCCTGCCGCTGGAAGGCGGCATCGAGGCGGCCTACCGCGCCGACATCGAAGCAGCCGAAGACCCGAAAGCCGAGCTGCTGAAGATCGAGGCCCGGCTGAACGCGCTGCGCTCACCGTTCCGCAGCGCCGAGAAGTTCTGGGTCGAAGAGATCATCGACCCACGCCAGACGCGCAAGCAGCTGGTCGACTTCATGCACCTGGCCGAGCCGCTGCGCACGCCTGGCAAGGCCAGCTTTTCAATGAGACCCTGAAGGAGCACACCATGGCTGACACCGACACCGACACCGACACCGACATCCTGTACGACGTCTCCCAGCGCATCGCCACCGTCACGCTGAACCGGCCCGAGCGGCTGAACGCCTACACCGCCAGCCTGGGCGAGCAACTGCGCGCTGCCATGCGCCGTGCCACCGACGATGCCGGCGTGCGGGTGATCATCCTCACCGGCGCCGGCCGCGGCTTCTGCGCGGGCGCCGACATGGACAACCTGGCGGCAGGCACCGCCAGCGGCGGCGCCACGCTGGCGGCCGAGAACCCCAAGGCACTGCCGCCGCCGTTCGACCCCGGCAGCAGCGCCGATTACCAGACGGTGCACTCCTACTTTCCGGCCGTGCCCAAGCCCATCCTCGCGGCCATCAACGGCGCCTGCGCCGGGCTGGGCCTGGTGTATGCGCTGTACTGCGACCAGCGCTTTGCCGCCGCCGGCGCCAAGTTCACCACCGCCTTCGCGCGGCGTGGGCTGATCGCCGAACACGGCATCAGCCACACCCTGCCGCGCCTGGTGGGTCTGGCCAAGGCGCTCGATCTGCTGGTGTCGGCCCGCAAGTTCGACGCCGACGAGGCGCTGCGCCTGGGCGTGGTCGACCAGGTGCTGCCACCGGCCGAGCTGATGGCCGCCGCCCGCGCCTATGCGCTGGACCTGGCCGACAACGTGTCGCCCCGGTCGATGGCGGTGATCAAGCGCCAGCTCTGGGCGGTCGACCAGCTCAGCATGTGCCAAGCCATCGAGGTGGGCAACCAGGAGATGCTGGGCAGCTTCGGCAGTGAAGACTTCAAGGAAGGCGTGGCGCACTTCGTCGAGAAGCGGCAAGCCGCCTTCACCGGGCGCTGACTTGAACCACGCCCTGCGCGCTTCGCGCGTTCCCTCAAGGGGGCACCGCCAGCGGTCCGGCAAAGCCGGCCCTGCGGCGGTCGCTGGCCTCGCCGCTGCAGTGCAACGCTTGACATGAACAACTCGCAGGGAGCATCGGGCATGCACAGCGACACCCCCTTGCCGCTGGCCGGCATCCAGGTGCTGGAGATCGGCGGCGGCGCCGCCGGCGCCTACTGCGGCCGCCTGCTGGCCGATGCCGGTGCCACGGTGCGCAGCACCGCTGTGGACGAGACGCGCCGGCTGGCCGGCATCCTGCGCGCCGACACGCCCGCCGAGGCCGCGTACGCCGCCTGGCTGGCCGCCGGCAAGCTGCGGCTGCCGGCGGTGGCCGGTGGCGCAGCGCTGGCCGCACTGAGCCGCAGCGCCGATCTGGTGATCGTTGGTGAAGACGCTGGCGCCGATGTGGACGGGACCGCGCCCCGTGTCGCCAGCATCGACCTGCACTGGTTCGGCCCGCAGAGCCCGCTGCGTGGCTGGCGCGGCAGTGACCTGGTGGTGCAGGCCCTCACCGGCATGCCGCAGATGGCCGGCACGGTCGACGGCCCGCCGCTGGCCGCCGGCGACCGGGTGGCCACGCTGCTGGCCGGCGTCACCGCCTACATCGCCGCCTGTGCGGCCCTGCTGGGTGCGCCCCGGCAGCCCGGTGCGGCGCCCCGGCGGCTGGCCGTGTCCATCCTCGAGGCCAACCTGGTGATGGCCGAGATGCACATGCATTTCTTCGAACGCGACGGCCTGGCGATGCGCCGCTGCGGCATCAACCGCTTTGCGCCCAACAGCCCGGTGGGCATCTACCCCTGCCGCAGCGGCTGGGTGGGCATCACCGTGGCCACGCCCGAACAGTGGCGCGGCCTGTGCCGCGCACTCGACCTGCAGGCGCAGGCACAGGATGAGGGCCTGGCCACCCGCGAGCTGCGCTTCGCCCGGCTCGACGAGGTCGAAGCCGTGCTGTGCCAGGCACTGGCCCGCCACAGCGCCGAAGACTGGGCCGCCATCGGCCGCCAGCACCGGGTGCCCATCGTGGTGGTGCCCGACGCCGACGGCATGCTGGCCCACCCGATCTTCCAGGCCCGGCAATCGCTGGCCACGCTGGCGCATGGCGGCCAGCCGCTGCAGGTGCCGCGCACGCCGTTCGGCCTGACGGCCACGCCACTGCCGACGCAACTGGGCACGACAGCCACCACAGCCACCACAGCCACCACAGCCCCCACACCCACTGCCGACGCTGTCGCCCCAGCGCCACAAGCCACCACCACGGCAGCCACCGCAGCCCCGGCTGCCACCAGCGCCGCCCCCGCCACGCCACCGCTGCAAGGCATCACCATCGTCGATTTCACGATGGGCTGGGCCGGCCCGCTGGCTGCGCGGCTGCTGGCCGACCTGGGCGCCGAGGTGCTGAAGATCGAGGCCGGCCGCTACCCCGACTGGTGGCGCGGCATGAACTGGACCGCCGCGTTCATCGATTCCCAGGAGCACGAGCGCGCGACCATCTTCTGCGGCATGAACCGCGGCAAGCAGGGCGTGAGCATCGACCTGACCAAGCCCGCCGGGCGCGACCTGGCCCTGCGCCTGGTGGCCCGGGCCGACGCGGTGGTCGAAAACCAGGCCGCCGGCGTGATGGCCAAGTTCGGGCTGGACTATCCCGCGCTGGTGCAGGCCCGGCCCGGCCTGGTGATGTGTTCGATGTCGGCCTTCGGCACCGGCAATGCATGGTCGGACACCCGCGCCTACGGCTCCACGCTGGAGCAGGGCTCGGGCCTGCCCAGCTTCACCGGCCTGCCCGGCACCGCGCCCACGATGACCCACCTGGCCCATGGCGACCCGGTCGGCGGCCTCTACGGCTGCGCCGCACTGCTGACCGGCCTGGTACACCGCCAGCGCGGCGGCAGTGGCCAGTACGTCAACCTCAGCATGGTCGAGGCGATGCTGCAGCTCACCACGCCCGGCCTGCTGGCCCACCAGCTGCAGCCCGGCGCCCCGCTGCGGCGCGGCAACCAGCGCGACAGCCTGGCACCGCACGGCTTCTACCCGGCCGCAGGCAACGACCAGTGGCTGGCGGTGGCCGTCGACAGTGCCGCAGCCTTCGCCAACCTGGCCCTTCTGATCGGCCGGCCCGACTGGGCCAGCGACCCTGTGCTGGCTGAATTGGCTGGCCGGCAGGCGCAGGACGAAGCGATCGGCACCGCCATCGCCGCCTGGAGCCGCACGCTGGATGCCGATGCCGCCGCTGCGCAACTGCAGGCCGCCGGCGTGCCGGCCGCTGCGCTGCTGCATGCCGAAGACCTGGGCCAGCAGCCGCATCTGGCTGCGGTGGATTTCTACATCGACCTGGTGCGCGCGGTGTCCGGCCCGCAGCGCCAGTGCGGCCTGGCGATCCGCCAGAACGGCCAGCGCCTGGCTGCGCGCAGCCCCGCTCCGCTGCTGGGCGAGCACAGCTGGCCGGTGCTGCAGCGCCATGCCGGGCTGAGCCAGCCGCAGTTTGATGCGCTGGTGGCCGACGGCGTGATCAGCCTGTCACCCAAGCCGGAACGCAACCTGTTGACCACACCGGAGCAGGCGTGAAGTTCGGGCTCGTTGCTTTCTTTGCTTCTGGTGCCGACAACCGGCGTTCTACGGTTTGAGCAATCGCGGCGGGCCGGGCGGGCATTTGCACTTCGAGGGCCACTGCAGCCTCCAGGACGAGTCCGGCGGGTGACTGGCTGACGCAGGTAAAGGAGGAGGGCCGAAGGCCCGGGGGACACGGAGTCAGCCAGTCACCCGCCGGACTCGTCCTCGCACCAACCTGTGATTGGCGGCTGTTCAACAACAACAAAGACAGCAACCAGCTCCAAGCAGACACCAAACCTTCACCCACCCGACGCGTTCGGATCCCGCCACGCCCGCTCGAACGGCAGGCGCCAGGCATGCGGCGCAATGAGCTGGTGGATCGACTTCGGCCCCCAGCCGCCGGCCGGGTACAGGCGCACCGGCGGCGGGTTCTCCAGCAACTGGGTGCTCACCTGCCACAGCCGCTCGATGCCCTCGGCGCTGTTGAACAGCGTGTGGTCGCCGCGCATCGCATCGAGGATCAGCCGCTCGTAGGCTTCCAGCACGTCACCGATCAGGTCGGTGTCGTGCATCGCGAACTGCAGGCTCAGCTTGTCCAGCCGCATGCCGGGGCCGGGGCGCTTGCCGTAGAAGCTCAGGCTCATCTTGCTGGCGTCGGCCAGGTCGAATGTGAGGTGGTCGGGCCCCTGCGCACCCACGCCCGAGCCGGGCGGGAACATGCTCTTGGGCGGCTCGCGGAAGGCGATGCTGATGATGCGCTGGCCCTCGGCCATCTTCTTGCCGGTGCGCAGGAAGAACGGCACGCCGGCCCAGCGCCAGTTGTCGATGAAGCACTTCAGCGCAATGAAGGTCTCGGTCTCGCTCTCGGCGTCCACGCCCGGCTCCTGGCGGTAGCCGTTGTACTGGCCACGCACCACGTCTCCCGGCCGGATCGGCAGCATGCTGCGGAAGACCTTGTTTTTCTCCTCGCTGATGGGCTGCGGCTCCAGCGCGGTGGGCGGCTCCATGGCCATGAAGGCCAGGATCTGGAACAGGTGCGTGACCACCATGTCGCGGTAGGCGCCGGTCTGCTCGTAGAAACCGCTGCGCTGGCCCAGGCCGAGCGTCTCGGGCACGTCGATCTGCACATGGTCGATGAAGTTGCGGTTCCAGATCGGCTCGAACAGGCCATTGGCAAAGCGGAAAGCCAGAATGTTCTGCGCCGGCTCCTTGCCCAGGAAGTGGTCGATGCGGAAGATCTGGTCCTCGGCAAACACGGTGTGCAGTTCGCGGTTGAGGTGCACCGCGCTGGCCAGGTCGGTGCCGAAGGGTTTTTCCATCACGATGCGGGCACGCTCCACCAGCCCGGCCTCGCCTAGCAGGCGCACCGCCGGCAGCGCCGCACTGGGCGGCACGCTCAGGTAGTGCAGCCGCCGGCACTCGGCACCGAAGCTGGCCTCGGCAGCAGCCACTGCGGCGTGCAATGCCGGCGCGCCGGCAGACAGTGGCACGTAGTCCAGGCTGTCGGAAAAGGCCTGCCAGTCGGCCTCGTTGAGCTTGCGGTTGAAGAACTGGTCAAGCGCGCTGCGGGCGATCCGGCGGAAGCCGGCCAGGTCGATGTCGTCGAGCGAGACGCCGATCACCCGGCATTGCGGGATGAAACCGGCCGTGGCAAGGTGGTAGAGCCCGGGAATCAGCTTGCGCCGCGCCAGGTCACCGGTGGCGCCGAACAGCACCACCACCTGCGGAAAGCGCGGGCCCACACCGGGCGGGATCTTGGCCATGGGGAAGCTCCTCGGGGTGCATGGCCCCGGTCGAAGCGCCAGGGCTGCTGCACCTTAGCAAGCTTCGGACCGTTCCGCCTGTGGGCCTGGCGGGCAGATCACCCGGCGCGCTGGCGCTGCTGCTGCCGGCGCAGCACCTCAGCCACCAAGCCACCGCGAAAGCCGACCACGCACGGCACCTTGGCCACGGTGCGCTCATGAGGAAACGCCGGGGGGCTCTCAGGCTCTCAGCCGCACTGCCCCACAAAGCCGCAGGCGGTGCAGAACTCGCAGCCGTCCTTGTGGATCAGCGTGTGGTTGCCGCACTCGGGGCAGGCCTTGCCGGCCATGGTGGCCAGGTTCACCGGTGCGGGCATCGCGCCGCCGGCGGGCGCAGCCGTTGCCACCTTGGCCGCCGGCGCCGCCAGGATGCCCATGGCCTGCACCGGGAAGCCGTGTTCGTCGAGCACGCCCAGCATCGCGTAGCGGTGGATCACCAGCCGGGCGATGTAGGCCACGGTGCTGGGCCAGGTCTGCTGGCGGCGCTCACCGGGCACCGGCGCCATGAAATGGCCCAGTGGCTCGCCCACGTTCAGCAGCTTGCGCAGCTTCATGCCGATCCAGGCCGGGTCCATCACCCGCATGTCCAGGCTCAGCAGCCGGGCCAGGCCGTCGAGCGCGCGCGGGTAGTTGCCAGAGAAGCCGATGGCGCAGGGGCGGTTGATGGTGCTGCCGTCGTCCGCACCACCCGGGCCGGGCAGCGCCACCTCTTTGAGCGTGACGGTGAAGCTCTCGCCGGTGGCATGGTTGTCGACATCAACCGCCCAGGCCAGTGTGCCGGCGGTGCCGGTGCGGGGTTCGTCCTTGCTGAACATGGCGTCGACCACCGGCGTGGGGCCGCCCTCTTGCAGTGCGCCCAGCTGCTCGCAGCGCCAGCGGATCACCGCTGCGGTGGCCGCCACCACGCCCGGGAACAGCCGCGGCTCGCCGCTGGGCGGGAAGGGCATCTCGAAGGCACGCTCCTCGGCCACGGTGGCCAGGGCGTCGAGCTTCAGGCGCAGCCAGGCGGCGTCGTGTGCGCGCATGTCCATCGACAGTGTCTTGGCCAGCGCACCGATGCCACGCGGCTGCTCGGCGCCGTTCACCCACACCTCGAAGGGCAGGTTCTGCGCAAACAGCCCCAGGCCGGGCCCGGCTTCAGCCGGCAGCTCGCCGACGAACAACGAAAAATCGCCATGCGGGTGCTGGATCAGATAGCTCCAGGCCGGGTTGCCGCCGGGCAGGTCGGGCCGGCCGGGCCAGCGCAGGCTGGCCAGCACCGGCGCGGGCAGGCGGTCGAGCCGCAGGCGCTGGTTGGCGCCGTCGGCGGCCACGGGTTGCAGCGGCGCGGGCTGCGTGGTGGCTGGGGCGGCCTGGAACGGCGCATCCACGCTCAGCACCGAGCCCAGCACGCTGTTGGGCCGGTAGGTGGCCAGGCCCTTCAGCCCGCTCTTCCAGGCCTGCATGTACAGGCCCTGGAAGTCTTCATACGGGTAGTCGGCCGGCACGTTGACCGTCTTGCTGATGGAGGTGTCGATGAACGGGGCGACGGCCGCCACCATCGCCGCATGGGCCTCGGCGCTCATTTCCAGCGCGGTGACGAACGCATCGGTCAGCGGCGCGTCAACGCCGAACAGGTGCCGGTACAGGCGCCAGGCGTGGTCTTCCACCGCATAGTGCTTGAAGCTGTTGTCGGGCTCGCGCTTCTTGCGGGTGTAGCTCCAGCTGAAGGCCGGCTCGATGCCGTTGCTGGCGTTGTCGGCAAAGGCCAGGCTGATGGTGCCGGTGGGGGCGATCGACAGCAGGTGCGAATTGCGCAGGCCCTGGGCGCGGATCTTGTCCTTCAGCGGCCCGGGCAGGCGTGAGGCGAAGGCCCCGCGCGACAGGTACAGGTCGGCGTTGAACAGCGGGAAGGCGCCACGCTCTGCGCCCAGGTCGGCGCTGGCGCCGTAAGCGGCGTCGCGCATCACGGCCGAGATGCGCGCGGCCATGGCGCGCGCCGGCGCGGTGTCGTAGCGCAGGCCCAGCATCACCAGCGCGTCGCCCAGGCCGGTGAAGCCCAGGCCCACGCGCCGCTTGGCCCGCGCCTCGGCCTGCTGCTGGGGCAGCGGCCAGACTGTCACGTCGAGCACGTTGTCGAGCATGCGGGTGGCCACGGCGCAGACCTCGGCAAAACCGGCGTCGTCGAAATCGGCGTCGGGCCCGAAAGGCTGCCGCACGAAGTGGGTGAGGTCCACGCTGCCCAGGCAGCAGCAGCCGTAGGGCGGAAGTGGCTGCTCAGCGCAGTTGTGCACATACAGGCCGTTGGCGTCGAAGGCATGCACCTGTTCGACGGTGACGTCGAACACCGCCTCGACGCCATCCGGGGTGATGGCTTCGACAGTGGCAAGAAAGCGTTCGCGATCGAGCTGGCGCCCGTACCCCGCCAACAGCGCCTCCAGCCGTGCTGCCTTGGCGTCGTCTGCAAAGCCGACCCGCTCCGCAAACTCTGCAAGGTTGTCGCCGGCGATTGCCAGTTCGTGGACCGCTTGTGGTGGGTACTCCCGCTGTTGGCTGCGGCAGTCAGGCAGCCACGCCATGCCGGCAGGCCGCCGATCGCGGTGGACCGTGGACGCCACGCCCAGCCTCAAGAGCAGGCGTTGCGCACTTTCGAGCACACGCAAATCGACCTGCGTGAGGCGCACGCTGATGCCCTCGTCATGGCTGCCCTGCACCGAGCCGTCAGCGTCGAACAGGCCGCGCAGCAGCCCCTTGCAGAAGTCGGAAGAAGCGGACTCCATGGCCGGCGTGATGGTCTTGCGTCCCGCGGCCATGCCCATCGACAAGGCCAGGCGCCGCACTGCAGCCGAAGCCAGGCGGAACTCGCCCCTGCCCTCGCCGGCATGCTGCCAGCCACGGAAGTCGGTGCGGTGCGGCAATGCCATCGCCGCAGCCTCGGCCGCCCGCAGGATGCCGCTGGCGCTGTGCACCACTGCATGCGGCGCACCGCCCACGGCGCGCAACTCTGGCGCCCACGCAGACAGCACAGCGTTGTCGGCCTTGCGTGTGCCATCCCCGATCAACAGGCCCAGCAGGTAGCCCTCGCCCTCGGTGTTGGCGCCATCCCAGCCATGGGCCGCCCGGTGGTTGTTCAGCAAGACCTCATCACCGGGCTGCAACTGGCCAGCCGGCACCCAGGCGCTTTCCACCAGGTAACGGGTCTTGCGGGTGACGCGCCGCACCGGGTGGTCGGCCGTGAGCCGCAGTGCATGGCCTTCACACGTGCGCAGGCTGAACACCGGCTTGGATCCGGTGGCGAAAAACCCCGCTGACTCGGTCCGGTAGGGCTTGCCATCGATCAAGGCCACAAACGGTTGGCCCACCAGTTGTGCCACCTGGCGCGCGCCGTCGGCAGTCATCACCCAGGTATCGGCCGTGACACAGGGGTTGGTCGCCGCAATCGTCTCGCAGTAACCCAGGTTGTTGTCCTGGTTGATGCGGTCGAGGAACAGCACGCCCGGCTCGGCATGGTCGTAGGTGCTGCGCATGATCTGGTCCCACAGCGTGCGGGCGCGGAGCGTGCGGTAGACCCACAGGCCATCATCGCGCAACTGCGCACCGCTCGCCTTCAGCGTGGGGCCGGGTTCGGCCTTGTGCACCAGCGCGAAGTCGCCATCGGCGACCACCGCCTGCATGAAGGCGTCGGTGATGCCGACCGAGATGTTGAAGTTGCGCAGGTCGCCTGCGTCCTTGGCGCGGATGAAGGCCTGCACATCGGGGTGGTCGCAGCGCAGCACCGCCATCTGCGCGCCGCGCCGGCTGCCGGCGGATTCGACCGTCTCGCAGCTGCGGTCGAACACCCGCATGTAGCTGACCGGGCCGCTGGCGCTGCTTTGCGTGGGCGCCACCCAGGCGCCATGCGGGCGGATGCGCGAAAAATCGTAGCCCACGCCGCCGCCGCGGCGCATGGTTTCGGCCGCCTCGGTCAGCGCGGTGTAGATGCCGGCAAAGCCTTCCTCGGGCTGCGAGATCGAGTCACCCACCGGCTGCACGAAGCAGTTGATCAGCGTGGCCGCCAGCGGCGTGCCGGCGGCCGAATTGATGCGGCCGGCCGGCACGAAGCCGCGCCGCTGGGCGTCCAGGAACTTGGCCTCCCAGGCGGCACGCTGCCCGGGCGCCTCGGCCTCGGCCAGCGCACGGGCCACCCGCCGGCGCACGTCGTCCAGGGTGGCCTCGTCGCCCTTGGCGTACTTCTCGGCCAGCACCTCGGCGCTGATGACTTGCGGCGGCAGGCTGGCGCGGCTGGGCGCGGCGGCGGCTGCAGCGGTTTGGGTAGTGGCGGCGCGGGTGCGGCCGGGTGCGCGGGTGGGGGTGTTGTCGTTCATCGGGAGGACTTTCAGGGCAGGACCTGCGGGCAGGCCCGCCAGTGTTGGAGCAGCGGGGCGGCCGGTGCTTGATGCGCCGCAAACGGCGCGTGACCTGAAGGTTTATACAGTATTCTCGGCGCGACGGGCAGTGCCCGACCCCCTCCCATTTCGCTCCAATCACCTTCTTCCGAGGGCTTGACATGGCCGCCCCGGCCGCCCTGCCGATCTGCACCGCGCCGCCCTGGCTGGCCGACCTGAACCCGCAGCAACTGGCCGCCGTGCAGCATGGCGACGCACCGCTGCTGGTGCTGGCAGGGGCCGGCACCGGCAAGACCGCCACGCTGGCGGCACGGGTGGCCGCCCTGGTGCTGGCCGGTGTCGACCCACACCGGCTGCTGCTGCTGACCTTCTCGCGCCGGGCGGCGCAGGCCATGGCCCAGCGCGCCGGCCGGCGGCTGCACCTGGCGCTGGGGCTGCGCGCCACCCAGGCGCCGCCGGTGCTGCCCTGGGCCGGCACCTTCCACGCCGTCGGCGCGCGGCTGCTGCGCGACTACGCCGCGCACGCCGGCCTGCCGGCACACTTCAGCATCATCGACCGCGGCGACGCGCAGGACCTGATGGCGCTGCAGCGCCAGGCGCTGGCCGTAT
>Ga0136636_10001999_pt1 | contig 12083 bp, 9 predicted proteins | sample AntDrymUQ8522106_2_FD_104653 | JGI IMG/M metagenome (GOLD analysis project Ga0136636, IMG submission 104653) | Polar desert sand microbial communities from Dry Valleys, Antarctica - metaG UQ852 (21.06) | ecosystem: Environmental > Terrestrial > Soil > Desert | place: Antarctica: Dry Valley... | reverse complement strand
TTTTACTAAGGGTAAATTGCTGGGCCTATTCCGTTTTTCCTTTATCCAAAAAACAATCCTCATAATATTGGGCTTTAACCCATTTTATGAGGATTGTTTTATAAAGGCGCCTTAAAGGCTTTCTCCATTTTATTGAATAATTTCTTCTACACCCGGGTACTGGCTCTTATTAAACACAAATAAATTGTCAGCCATGGTTTGGTTCAGCTTCAGTCCATTCATACTATAGCTATAGACATTCCCGCTGTTTTCAAAAATCTTGCTGCTCGTAATCATTTGTTGTACTTCATCAATATATAAGTAAACTTTATAAAAATTCTTCCGCTTATCGGTTGGAGTCAGTTCTATTTCTGTCACCATTTTGCCGCCTTCTTTTACTTTTCCGTTGAGTTTATATATAAAATCCTGATCATAAAAGTTGGTAAATAGCTTTTGAGGAGTGATGCCATCACTTGCGGCATCCACTTTGCTTACCAAAACCTCATTTGCGTCCGGTTCATATTTCCATACCTTTTTACCATCGCTGATAATTTTCATATCTTTCTCTGTAATGAGGTATTTATCGCCTTTTAAGTAAATTTTACCGCTTTTTGCTCCGGCACTTTTTCCTGCACGGTTGGTCACATTCAGGCTATAGTTGGCTTCTACACTTTTTAATGTCTTAAATTTCTTACTCACCTTATCCAGAACAGCCTTTGCTTTTGGGTCTTTCTGCGCATGAGCAGATAGCGAAAACAAGGCAGTGATGAGTACTAATAATTGTTTCATATTTTCTATTTATAGTTACAAATTTAAACATTAGACGGCAGAATAGGCCTGGGGTTGAAGATTCCTGGAATGTTAACAGGTTTTTTGGATTATATATAGAAAGTAAAGAATTTGTTTTTTACAAAATCCATCTGTTTTTATTAAACTATATACTTCATATATAAGGATTTGAGATTTCCTAAAAGCGCGCTGATACATCTACACCAGCGGTCTTCAGGTCGGCAATGTAAGGATTTGAGATTTCCTAAAAGCGCGCTGATAAGGCTTAAAGATTGCCTGACACCTTTTTTATTTTTTACCCCTTAAACTCTAAATGAGGAAGTTTCGCAAATTACTTAACAGGGCATCAGAGGTTTTTATACCTGCTTAAAAAATTGTTGGTTTACTTTAAGAATATCTTATTGATTTAATAACTCCTGCAGATCCATATCGGTTTTAACCAATACATCTCTGGGTTTACTGCCCTGATTGGGGCCAACAATGCCAGCCTGTTCCAGTTGATCCATTAATCTGCCTGCCCGGTTGTAGCCAAGTTTCATGCGGCGTTGGATCAAACTGGTACTGCCTTGCTGGTGGGTAACAATAAGCCGGGCTGCATCTGCAAAAAGGGTATCGCGGTCACCAATCTCCAGTTCACGGGACGCCATGTCCTTTTCATCCACATATTCTGGCAATAAAAAGGCATCTGGATATCCCCTTTGTTCGCCAATGGCTTCGCATACCCGTTCCACTTCGGGGGTATCCACAAAAGCACATTGCAACCTGATGAGTTCCCCATTGTGGCTGATGAGCATGTCGCCCTTACCAATCAACTGTTCTGCTCCACCAGCATCAAGGATGGTGCGGCTATCAATTTTACTACTTACTTTAAAGGCAATCCGGCTGGGGAAGTTGGCCTTGATAGTACCCGTAATAATATTTACTGAGGGACGCTGGGTGGCAATAATTAAATGAATACCTACCGCTCTTGCCAACTGCGCCAATCGTGCTATCGGCATTTCAATTTCCTTACCTGCTGTCATAATCAGATCAGCAAATTCATCTATCACTAAAACGATAAAGGGAAGAAACTGATGCCCTTTTTCCGGGTTGAGTCTTCTTTTTACAAACTTCTCGTTGTATTCACGAATGTTTCGTACGCCGGCTTCTTTCAGCAGATCGTAACGGTTATCCATTTCAATACAAAGGGCATTCAGTGTATGCACCACTTTTTTGGTATCGGTAATAATGGCTTCTTCTTCGCCGGGTAGCTTAGCAAGAAAATGTCGTTCTATGGCACGGTACAGGCTAAGTTCAACTTTTTTGGGGTCAACCAAAACAAATTTGAGCTGTGAAGGATGTTTTTTATACAAAAGGGATACAAGCAACGCATTGATACCCACCGACTTACCCTGTCCAGTTGCACCAGCCATTAAGAGGTGTGGCATGCTTGCGAGATCTACTACAAAATGCTCATTATCAATTTTTTTACCAATGGCAATCGGCAGACTAAAATTGCTGTTCTGGAATTTTTCGGAAGCCAGCAAAGTGCGCATGCTTACAATAGTCTTGCGCACATTGGGTACTTCTATACCAATGGTACCCCTGCCGGGTATGGGTGCTATAATACGAATACCTAATGCTGCAAGGCTCAATGCAATATCATCTTCGAGGTTTTTAATCCGGCTTATTCTTACCCCGGGAGCCGGTACGATTTCGTACAAGGTAACCGTAGGTCCTACGGTTGCTGAAATACGCTGGATATGAATATCGTAGTTTTTTAGCGTGGTAAGAATTTGATTTTTGTGCGCTTCCAATTCTGCTGCATCGGTTACAATCCTTTCTGTACCATGAAGATCCAGCAAATCGAGGCTCGGATATTGATACCCTTTTAAATCTAATTTGGGATCATACGGTTCCAGATTCTCTACTGTTTTTTTATTTACACTTTCAGGCACCACTACATCCTCCTCCTCCTCATCTTCTTTATCTTCTTCCTTTTCTTCCTTGGGAAATTCAGCAGATGGCTTTATCTCCAGTTCCAGTTCGCTATCAGGTACTACTGTAACAGGATATTCCAGGGTTCTTTTTGAATGTAGCGGTGGCTGCGTTTCTTCCGGCAACTGTACATGGGTAGGTTTTATTTGTGATTCGCCCGTTGGCGGTATCTCCTCAAGATCATCTTTGGTAAACGTTCCCGGAAAAACCTCCTCTTCCTTACCAGGCAGAACCGTTAATGGAATATCGGCATCCAATTTGTCCGAAACGGTAAAAGTATTCATCGGATCTTTTCTTGCTCGCTTAGAAACTTCTGGCATAATAACAGAAATGGAATTCTCATCTCCCAAAAGGCTGTTGGCTCCGCCTTGCACAGGTTGTTGATCCAGCGGATTTGGATCATCCTGAATTTGAAATTTATTTCGTTTGGCCAGTTCCTCCTGCATGCCCTGTGCATACAACTCATTGATAGAAAGCCCTGTTGATGTGACTGCAGATGGAATTGTGAGGGCTGCCGGCGTTTTTTGCGTAGGAGCAGCAATGGGTGTAGTAGCCATTACAGCGGTCAGAGGTGGGGTTGTAGCAATACCCGGCACAAGTGCGGGTGCATTCGTTTCTTCTATTTCATCTTCGGTTTCTATTTCCAGATTTGCTTTCTCGTTTCTACTGAAAAATGATGGCCTTGTAACCACAGGTACTTTAGGCACATTAAAAACAGGATTGAATCGCCATATAAACCAGGCAAATCCTGCCACCAGTAGCAATAAAATAGTGCCCGCTTTGCCTAAAAAGGCTTCAAGACTTTCGCTGATCCATTCTCCCCATCCACCGCCATAACTAAATGCCGCACCCTGCGATGCAAAAGCCAGGGTTACACTGAAATAGATTAAACCGGTCAATGCATAAAAAACGTTTCTCCAGATGCGAAAGATTTTCTTTTTGAAAATAAGGTTTACTCCGATGGTAAAAGGCAGGATACACAAAAAGAAGGAAGCAAGGCCAAATCCCTTATAAATAAATAAATGCCCCGCCCAGGCTCCTAACCTTCCTAAACGATTTTCAACCTTGATGTCATCTGCAAATAAAAAATCTCCTCCTGCCTTGAAAACTTTATCCTGATCGGTTTGCCAGGTGAAAATATAGGACACAAAAGCAATGGCAAGCCATAAAGCAAGAAGAATCAGAAAAAAACCAATGATTTTATGAATGCGCTCATCTTTCACCACTTTTTGTACAGTAATCGCCGGATCTTTTTCTACAGGCATAGGGTTGGTGGGTTTCCTGTTTTTAGTATTTCTTTTTGTTGTTGCCATAATACAATGCTTCAAAGGTAGGTGCTGTAAAAGGAGTACTGTAACCCTTTTATTCATATCCGGTTAACATCTTATTTCTTGTGATTTTTTATTCCATATATAATAAACCACAAGCTACTTACAAATAATAATAAAAGACCTTCTCCGGGGATCGCAGAGGCCTGCAGCGTAATGGGCAATTGAGTAGAATCCTGATCAATAAAAAGGGTAATAGTGTGGTAAAAGGTAAAAAGTACCCAGCCTGCCAGCAAACTGCCAAAAGCGATATCAATAACCCAGAATGTTATTTTATTGTGTAGAAGCTTCCATATACAGTAGCCTGAAATTGCGCTTACCACACCTATCACCACCCACGTGCTATAGTTATCAAACAAATAAACCTGATACGCTTTGCCAGAAACAGCAAATCGTTGAATAGGTAAAAAAATTGATACTAATAGTATGATTATTAGCCCAATACGATATTTATTGAAACGATTGCTAAAGTCCATTGTATTGCAATATTAAACAGAATAAAAGGGATGTGAGCAATATCAGGTAATAGATATTATTGGAGAGGCTCTTTGAAAAATTTTAGCAGCCAACCAGCCACTGCCTAACCCAACCAAACTTCCGAAAAAAATATCAAGCGGATAATGAACCCCGACATATACCTGTGCTAAACAGATTAACCCCGCCCATACAAATAACCAGCGGGTGATTGTGTGGGATACCACGGGCCACAAACTTACAAATACAAACATGGCGAGCGAAAAGTGATTGGCAGCGTGACTGCTAGTGAAACTAAAGGCTCCACTGCATTGATCCAATCGTAAAATTATTTGTGGTAATACTTCGGGATCTTTGCATGGCCGCATTCGCTGTACGGTAGTTTTAATAAAACCACTACTTATCTGATCGCTGATGGCTACGGAAAGAATAGCCGAAAATACCCACCACCATTTTCGTTTACCCATATTCATAAGACCCCAAACAACAAGGTATAAATATAGCGGAAGCCATATAATGCTTTCCCGCAACCAAGGCATTACAGTATCAAACAGTGGGTTTGCAAGCGTTTTGTTAACGAAAACCAATCCCCATGTATCTATCTGTTGTATTTTTTCAAATATAATATTTCCCTGTGACATTCGGAGTAAAGGTAACTGACTCTGCGTGTTGCTGAATAAGGAGTAATCCGTATTTAATTTTTTTTACCTGAGGCACGTACCGCAAACAGCCGATCCTGCCATTCGGATTGCACAGAACGATAGCTTTTCAGGCTTTTGGCGGTAATAATGCAAGCTTGATAGGCATCGTCTATCTGGAATATGTTTAATTGCCTGAATATGCTTTGTCCATTTTCATTGGTTTCATGAAAACCCTGCTGAATAAGCATACCATCGTTTGAATAAAATCTCCTCCACCTCGGAATAGGTGTTGCTTCACTGCCATTTCCAATTTTTTGGCTCCAAACATGAGAAAAAAGAGTATCTATTTTTCCTGTGTAAGGCGTGATAGTAAAAAGGGTGATTGAGTAGGGATCAGCATCTTTTATGTTGTAATTACTTAAACTAAATACCCCATCCCGCATGGTCGAACTCCATCCTCCAGGCAAGTCTATCTGAAGTTTGCCCCAAATTTTAGCCTGAGCCGACAATTCCTGAATAAAAAATAGGCTGATAAAAAATATACCAGCAAATTTAAAAGTTCGTTGAGAGGTGTGTGTGCGGCTCATAATGATGAATATTTGTGTATTTAAAATGGAAAGTTCCAAAAAGATTTTTAAACCGTTTGCCTAATTAACGTTAAGAAAATAAAACAATGGTCAATTTAATGAAACGCAACTCCTATTGAATATACTTTTCCAATGTAACCCACACATTTTCAGCCAGAATTACATGTCCTTTCGGGGTAGGGTGAATGCCATCGGGCAGGTTCAGGCTGTCTATTCCTCCCACTCCTTCCAGTAAAAACGGAATAAGACCTACTTGCTGAATTTGAGCAACTTCGGGAAATACTTTTTGAAAAGACCGGCTGTAATCGGATCCCATATTTGGAGGTACCATCATACCGGCAAGGATGATAACTGCCTTGGGATAAGCTGCTTTTACTTTGCCAATAATTGATCCCAGATTTTTCCGGGTTTCTGCAACGGCAATACCCCGTAAGCCATCATTGGCACCCAGTTCAAGCACAAAAATATCAACTGGTTGTTGTTTTAAAATCCAATCAATCCGGCTGTTGCCACCTGCGGTGGTTTCGCCACTGAGTCCTGCATTTACCACTATATAGCTCTTTTTCATAGAATCCAGCTTTTTCTGAATCAGGGCAGAAAAAGCTTCAGATGGTTCCACTCCATAGCCTGCTGTGAGGCTGTTTCCAAAAAAGACCAGGTATTTTTGATTGGTATCAAGGGAGTCTGTGCCTTGTTGTGCGGAACCGTCATTTCCTACTTCTCCTTTTGTGGTTTGGGTTTCATTTTGGCAGCTTGCCAATACCATCAGAAGTACTAATATGTAATTAAATTTAATAATCATAATATAAAGTTGAACAAAAGACCAAACATTTGCACCTTCCTAAAGTTGTAGGAGGGGATATTTAGAAATTCAAATATCTCACTCTTTTAGTCAACAAATCGTAGATTGACCGCAGGTATAAAATAAAAGGAGAAGATTTTTTGCCATTATATAAATTATTTAAAAAATAAAACAAGGCTATTTATATGCTCCAGGTGGAACAATTAACAAAAACCTACCCAACAGGCGACCGGCTGTTGACAGTGTTGGATAGGGTAAGTTTCAAAGTAGAAGCAGGCACTTCCTGCGCCATTGTAGGGCCTTCGGGTAGTGGCAAAACAACCTTGTTAGGTCTTTGCGCAGGACTAGATCGTGCGACTTCGGGTTCTGTAATTTTAAACCAAATAACCCTCGATAACATGAATGAAGATGAGCGGGCATCGGTACGCAATCAGCATGTTGGGTTTGTTTTCCAAAGTTTTAACTTACTGCCAACCTTAACCGCCTTGGAAAATGTAATGGTACCGCTTGAATTACGCAGGGAGAAAGGCATCCGGCAGCGGGCGATGGATTTATTAACGCAGGTAGGGCTTGGTGATCGTTACAACCATTATCCGGCACAGTTATCCGGTGGAGAACAGCAGCGTGTTTCACTGGCCAGGGCATTTGCCAACAAACCCGCTATTTTATTTGCCGATGAGCCTACCGGTAATCTTGACAATGAAACCGGCGAAACCATTGAGGCATTGCTTTTTGATCTCAACAAAGCCTCAGGAACCACTTTGGTTTTAGTAACACATAATCTGGAACTTGCCCGCAAATGCAACCGTGTTTTGCACATGAAAGGCGGTGCTCTTGTAGCCGATGAAATGCTCAGTATATCATCTCAAAATCAGCCACTAGCATGAAGATAACCTGGTTGGCAAAAATGGCCTGGCGGGATAGCCGCAAAAACAGAGGCCGTTTATTGTTGTTTATGAGTAGCATCGTGCTTGGCATTGCAGCACTCGTTGCCATTCAGAGTTTTGGAGGCAATTTGCGGGATCAGATTGAGGACGAAGCCAAAGCGCTTTTAGGAGCTGATATTGCTATTGAATCGCGCCAACCCATTCCCCCGGAATTAATCGGGTTTTTCGATTCACTAAAAATGAAATTTGCACGGGAAGTAAGTTTTGCTTCCATGGTTCAGTTTTTCCCAGGAGGCGGTACAAGATTGGTTAACGTAAGGGCTGTAGAGTCCGGATTCCCATTTTATGGTGAACTGGAAACAAAACCGGCAAAGGCATCCGTTGATATAGGTAATCAATCTTTAGCGCTGGTAGATAGGGGTTTAATGCTTCAATTTGGAGCAAAAACTGAAGACTCTATTGGTATTGGTAACCTTAGGTTTAATATTAAAGGCGAGGTGCTAAAAGTACCCGGACAGTCAGGAATAGCGGCTACTGTTGCCCCGCCGGTATTTATGCCGTATAACAAACTTTCCCAAACAGGTTTGCTGCAAAAAGGAAGCCGGCTCAATTATGCTTTATACATAAAATACCCGGCTGGTTTTGACACACGATTATATGAATCGCTCATTAAGCCAAAGCTGGAAAAGGAAGATTTTCGTTTTAATGATGTAGCTGAGCGTAAAAAAGAAGTAGGGGACGCCTATGCTAATCTCACAAGTTTTCTCAACCTGACGGCGTTTATTGCTTTGCTTCTTGGTTGTATTGGGGTAGCTAGTTCCGTACATATTTACATGAAGGAAAAAGTACAGACGGTGGCTTTGTTGCGCTGTTTGGGTGCTAGTGGAAAAGATGGTATGGGCATTTTTGCCATGCAGATTCTTATCATGGGATTAATTGGCTCGGTAATGGGAGCTTTTGCAGGCACGGCCATTCAATACGCCTTACCGGCAGTATTTGCTGATTTCCTGCCAGTAGAAGTACAACCCAAACCAAGTTGGCCGGCCATTTTTACGGGCATCGGAACGGGTGTGTTGGCCGCCTTGCTTTTTTCATTGTTCCCGCTGCTTGGTATTCGTCGTATTTCTCCATTAAAAGCCATCCGGGCATCTTTTGAAAAAGGAGATAAAGACCCATTGCGTTATGGAGCTTTTATTCTGGTTGCCTTATTCCTTGTTGGTTTTGCGTGGCTACAAACGGGAGACCTTATATCTGCCACCTATTTCTCCGGTGCATTGGTGGCGGCCTTTGGTATTTTAACCGCATTTGCTCAATTGATTATTTACCTCGTTCGGCGCTTTTTGCCGGTCAGGCAATCTTTTATATGGCGGCACGGGCTAAGCAACCTGTACCGACCCAATAACCAAACCTTGACGTTGGTCATCACCATCGGATTAGGAACAGCACTCATTACCTTGCTGATGCTGATTCAGCAATTATTGCTTGACAAAGTAAAATTTAGCTCCGCTCCGGAAAACCGACCCAATATGGTCATCTTTGATATTCAGGATGAACAGGTAAAACCAATAGAAAAGCTGACATCAGATTACCAATTGCCGCTGTTGGGCTCCGTACCTATTGTAACTATGCGATTGCATGGATTAAACGGACAGACGGTTGAAAAACTGAAAGAAGATACCACCAATGGAATAAGTCGTGGATTACTCAATCGGGAATATCGGGTGACTTATCGGGATAGTTTGATAGAAAGTGAAACATTGGTAGAAGGCCAATGGCAGGGTAAAGTTGCAAAGCCAGGTGATAGTATTTTTATTTCTGTTGATGATGGTATTGCCCAATCGCTCAAACTTAAAATTGGCGATTTGGTAGTGTTCAATGTACAAGGTGCTTTATTGACAACTTATGTGGGTAGTTTTCGGGATGTAGATTTTCAAAGGGTACAAACCAATTTCCTTGTCCTGTTTCCGGCCGGCGTGCTGGAGGAAGCGCCACAATTTTTTGTACAATTAACTCGATTTGATTCTACGGCTCAATCTGCCAGTTTTCAGAAAGCATTGGTATCACAGTTTCCCAATGTTTCGGTGATTGATCTGAATCTTGTATTAGAAACGGTGGATGAGGTATTAAGCAAGGTTAGCTTTGTGATTCGTTTTATGGCTTTTTTCAGCATGGTTACCGGTTTGCTTGTTTTAATCGGTTCGGTACTCATCAGCAAATACCAGCGCATACAGGAAAGTGTTTTATTGCGTACACTTGGTGCCAGCCGAAAACAAATTGCCGGCATCAACTTAGTTGAATACTTTCTTTTGGGTAGTCTATCTGCATTCAGTGGAATAGCCATTGCATTGGCCGCCGGCTCCTTGCTTGCCAAGGTGAGTTTTGATGCCGTCTTGCTACCTCAACCTGTTCCATTATTGATTACTTTTGGAAGCATCACCCTCCTGACCATGATTATAGGTTTACTCAACAGCCGGGAGGTGGTCAACAAGCCACCGCTTGAAATACTGCGAAAGGAAGCCGGGTAATCCAATTCAGAAGGGGTTATTTATTTTATCTGTTTCATTTTTTGTAAAAAAGCATTTACGGGAAAAGCTTCCACTGTCTTTCCATTTTTACCGGTCATGGTTTCCGCGGCGAAAAGGGAATTCAAGATCGCCTCTTCAGTAGCTTCAATGGCTCCCATGAAAATGGGAGAAATGGCATCATTGTGTAAAAACTGAAAGTTGCTTACGGGGTTGTCCATATTGTAAGAAACGCGATTTTGGGTGGCGGTACTAAAAGCGATTACATAGTCACCACTGCCATTGCTTGCTATCCCGCCCGTTTTTGCAAGACCCATGAAGGCTCTTTTGGCCAATCGTTGCAGGTTTCGGGCATCAAGCGGGGCATTTGTGGCTACTACTATCATACAGCTTCCATCTGGTTTTTCGCTCAACAGGTTATTCAGATAATATTGATTGAACCATTGTCCGGCAGGTAAACCATTGATCTGAAGCACTCCACCGAAATTGGTTTGTACCAGCACCCCAATGGTATAACCACCTGCTTCTTTGGGAAGGACTCTTGATGCTGTCCCGATGCCACCTTTCCAGCCAAAGCAAACTGTTCCGGTGCCCGCCCCAACATTCCCTTCTGTTACCGGTCCCATTTTTGCGGAAAGTATTGCCTCTGTTACCTCTTTTTTTGTAAGGGCAAAACTGCGGATATCATTCAACGAACCATCGTTGGTTTCTCCCACAAGGGCATTTACGCTTTGCACTTCTTCGTTGCCGGGCTGTTGTAAAGTGTATTCGATTACCGCCTGCATGGCTGTCGGCACCGCAAGGGTATTGGTCAATACAATCGGGGTTTCCAGCAATCCTAGTTCCTGAACCTGTGTGCTTCCGGCAAGCTTGCCAAAACCATTACCAGTAAAAATGGCGGCAGGAATTTTTAGCTGGAAAATATTGCCTGTGTCTGGTAAAATAGCCGTGACACCTGTACGCACCTGCTCCCCGCTAATTACTGTTTTATGGCCCACCTTTACTCCGGGCACATCGGTAATAGCGTTTAACGGACCCGGGTTCAGCACCCCAATAATTATACCTGCGTCCCGAACCCGTACCTTCTTTTGGCCGTAAACCTGAAAGACTGTAAGAGTTAACCATGCCAATAAAACGTATTTCAATACTTGATCCATAAAGGCCAAGTTAGCAGAAATAAACAGAAATTTTTCATTGGAGATATCACCGCACTATTCTTCCTCTTTCGCATTTTTCAGATATTCTTCTGCAAGCTTTTTCTGCAGGTCATAAGGCACCGGAACATAGGCTGCAAAATAGGTTCTGAATTTCGCCCTCCCTTTGGTAATACTGCGCAGCGAACTTGAATAATCCTGCATTTCTGACTGTGGCACCCTTGCCAGTATCTTTTGGAAATGTCCTTCGGTATCAATGCCTTCAACGATTGCTCTCCGGGTTTGTAAATCGCCGATGACACTGCCACTTAATTCGGCCGGACAAAGCACTTCCACTTCATTTATGGGTTCCAGTATCTGCGGATCGGCCTTTCCAAATGCTTCTTTAAAGGCTTTGAGTCCTGCCAGTCTGAAGGAAATATCATTGGAGTCAACCGCATGCATTTTCCCATCAAAGACACAAACGCGAATATCTCGCACATAGGAACCTGTAAGCGGGCCTTCCTGCATTTTTTCCATGACTCCTTTTAGTATGGAGGGGAGAAAACGCGTATCAATGGCACCACCTACAATACAATTATAGTAAACCAATTTACCTCCCCAGGGTAAATCTACTTCATTGCGACCCCTTATATTCAGGTTTTCGGGCTCGGGCATGCCTTCATACCATGGTTCAATCCGTAGATGCACTTCGCCAAACTGTCCGGAGCCGCCGCTTTGTTTTTTATGGCGATACAATGCTTCCGCTTTTTGGCGGATGGTTTCCCGGTACGGAATGCCTGGTTTTTTAAATTCAATCTCCAGTTTGTGTATATTTTCCAACTTCCATTTAATCACTTGTAAGTGTAGCTCGCCCTGACTGTGGATTAAGGTCTGTTTCAGTTCTCCAGAAATCTCTACCCGCACGGTGGCATCTTCTTCCTGCAGGGTGTGCAAGGCGATA
>Ga0136636_10001997_pt1 | contig 12086 bp, 7 predicted proteins | sample AntDrymUQ8522106_2_FD_104653 | JGI IMG/M metagenome (GOLD analysis project Ga0136636, IMG submission 104653) | Polar desert sand microbial communities from Dry Valleys, Antarctica - metaG UQ852 (21.06) | ecosystem: Environmental > Terrestrial > Soil > Desert | place: Antarctica: Dry Valley... | reverse complement strand
CGCTAATCTGCAAGGCCTGCCGCCGAGCGTATCGATGTCGCCCATCTCGCCACCGCAGTTCCGCCCGCTGCCGCCGTGGAAGCGCGCCGTGATCAAGGTGGGCAGCAATCTCATCGCGCCGGAGGGCCGGCGGCTGTCGACGCGCTATCTGCTCGGCATTGCGCGACTGGTGATCGATGCGCGCGGCCAGGGTCGCGAGGTGGTGCTGGTGTCCTCGGGTGCGGTAGCGGCCGGACGCGCGCTGCTCGGTCAGGCTGAACCGCTCGGTATTCCAGCCAAGCAGGCGCTGGCAGCACTCGGCCAGCCGCGCATGTTCGAGGCGTGGTCGCGGCTGTTCGACTTTCCCTGCGCGCAGGTCCTGCTGGGCTACGACGACCTGCAGAACCGGCGCCGCTTCGTCAACGCCAAGAACACCCTGCGCGAACTGCTGCGGTTGCAGGCGCTGCCGATCGTCAACGAAAACGATTCGGTTGCCGTCGACGAGCTGCGCGTCGGCGACAACGACAATCTGGCCGCGCACGTCGCGGTGCTGATCGAGGCCGACCTGCTGCTGATGCTGTCCGATGTCGACGGGCTGTATGCAGCCGATCCACGCCGCGTGCCGGACGCGCCGCTGCTGGCGCATGTCGCGCAGGTCGACGCGGGCGTCATGGCGCTGGCCGGTGGCGCAGGTTCCGCAGTCGGCACCGGCGGTATGCGCACCAAACTCGAAGCCGCCGCCAAGGCCAGTGCACGCGGCATTCCCAGCGTCATCGCCAACGGGCGCGATGCCCAAGTGCTGCAGGCCATCGTGCACGGCGAGTGCCGCGGCACCCTGTTCGATGCCGCCGGCAGCCAGCTCAGCGCCAAGGACCACTGGATGCGCCACGCGCTGGCAAGCCAGGGCCGGGTCGTGGTCGACGCGGGCGCTGCGCGCGCGCTGCGCACCCGCGGTGCGTCCCTGCTGCCAGCCGGCGTGATCGATGTCGCCGGCAGCTTTCGCGCGGGCGACGCAGTCGAGGTGTTCGAAGGCGAGGGCGGCAGCGCTTTCGCCAAGGGCATCGCGCAGTACGACGCGGTCGAGCTCAAGCGGATCGCCGGTCGGCCCAGCGCAGGTATCGCGCAGGTCCTCGGCTACGACGGGCCCGAGACCGCGATCCATCGCGACGATCTGGTGCTGCTGTGAGTCATCCGCAGGCCGCGCTGTTGCGTGAAGCAGCCGCGCAGGCCGCCGCTGCGGCGCGCGTGCTGGCGCTGCTCGACGGCGCGCGCCGCACCGCGCTGCTGGAATCCATCGCCGCGGCGATCGAGCGCGCAGCGGACACGATCCTCGCGGCCAATGCGCAGGATGTGGACGCTGCCGCCAGCGCCGGGCTCGGCAGCGCGCTGCTGGATCGCTTGCGTCTGGATGCCGGGCGGCTGGACGACATCGTGCGCGCGGTGCGCGAGGTGGCATCCCTGCCCGATCCGCTGGGGGTTGTCGAATGGCAGGCCCCGCGCGCCGACGGATTGGAGATCGGTCGCGTCAGCGTGCCGCTGGGCGTGATCGCGATGATCTACGAATCGCGTCCGAACGTGACGGTGGATGCCGCCGTGCTGTGTCTTAAGTCGGGCAACGCAGCACTGCTGCGCGGCGGCTCGGAAGCTACGCGCAGCAATCACGCGCTGGCCGCCGCGATCGCCAGTGCGCTCGCCGCACACGGGCTGCCGAGCGCCTGTGCCGCACTGGTGCCGGTGCCCGATCGCGCCGCGATCGCCGAACTGCTGCGCCACGACGACTGCATCGCACTGGCGATCCCGCGTGGTGGTGAAGGCCTGATTCGCCACGTCGCCGAAGTCAGCCGGGTGCCGGTGATCCGCCATTACAAGGGTGTGTGCCATCTGTATGTGGACCGTGCTGCCGACCTCGCACTTGCGCAGCGCTTGCTCGTCGATGGCAAGTGCGCGCGGCCGTCTGCGTGCAACGCGCTGGAGACCTTGCTGGTCGATACTGCAATCGCGGCGGATTTCCTGCCGCTGGTCGACGCTGCGCTGACCGCGCGCGGCGTGGCGCTGCGCGCAGATCCCGCAGCGCTCGCTTGGTTGCCGGCCGCAACACCGGCGAGCGCTGCCGACTGGGATGCCGAATACCTCGACCTGATCCTGGCGGTGGCGGTCGTCGATGGCCTTCACGGCGCGTTGGCGCACATCGCGCGGCACGGCTCGCAGCACACCGAGGTCATCGCCACCGGCGATCCGCAGGCAGCGCAACGTTTCCTGCGCGAGGTCGATGCCTCGGCAGTGATGGTCAATGCGTCGAGCCGCTTCAACGATGGCGGCGAGCTCGGTCTCGGCGCCGAGATCGGCATCTCGACGACCAAGCTGCACGCGTATGGGCCGATGGGACTGGCCTCGCTGACCACCCGCAAGTGGGTCGTGCGCGGCAGTGGGCATACCCGCAGCAGGATTGCCTAGCGCAGCGATTCCCGCTGCAAAGGCTCGCAGCAGTTCGATCCCGGGTTTCCGAGCCACAGGACTTGTCGCGCGCATGGCAGGCCGCGCTTCGGTGCCACAAGACTTGCTCCAAGCGCTGCATCTCGCCGTGGCAGCCGGCATGCCGGCGACCGCTCCCTGCGCTGCTGCCTCCACTCCGGTCGCTGCCATGGCAGCGCGTGCGGAAACGTCGCCGAGCCGACCTCAGTCGGCGCGCAGCAGCCCGTACTTGAAAATGCAGTACAGGGCGCGCACGCCATCTTTCCAGCCGATCTTCTTGCCCTCGGCATAGGTGCGCCCGGAGTACGAAATCCCGACCTCGTAGATCCGGATGTCGGGCACCCGCGACAACTTCAATGTGACCTCGGGCTCGAATCCGAAGCGCTCTTCGCGCAGGGTCAGGCCCTGGATCAGGTCGCGCCGGAAGACCTTGTAACAGGTCTCCATATCCGACACGTTGAGGTTGCTGAACAGGTTGGTTGCGAGGGTCAGGAACTGGTTGGCGACAAAGTGCCAGAAGTACAGCACGCGACGGGTCTCGCCGCCGATGAAGCGGCTGCCGAACACCACATCCGCCTTGCCGTCGCGGATCGGCGCGAGCAGCTTGCCGAACTCACGCGGGTCGTACTCGAGGTCGGCATCCTGCACCACCACGTATTCGCCGCGTGCGTGCGCGAACCCGCTGCGCAGTGCAGCGCCCTTGCCGCGGTTGACCGGATGCTTGACCAGGCGGTCGATCAGTGGCGCCAGTGCGCCCTCCAGCAGTGCAACGCTGCCGTCGCTGGATGCATCGTCGACCACGATGATCTCCAGCGATTCGACGCCGGAGGCGCGAATGGCCTCGATGATCCGGCGCAAGGTGGGTTCTTCGTTGTAGCAGGGCACCACGACCGACAATTCGATGGACATCGGGCCTCCAGGCGCGATCACGGATTCATCCAGCGCGCATTGTAAATGGCGCCGCCGCTTGCGCTACCGCGGATTGCGCCGACTGGCCACACGGCGCAGCTCGCCGCTGACATCGGCATAGCCGAGCATCAGCGCGATTTCATGCGCACTGCGACCGAGGCGATCGACCCGTGCGGGATCCGCGCCGGCACGCAACAGGCTCTGTGCGACCTCCAGCAGGCCGTGCATTGCCGCTGCATGCAGCACCGACACCCCGCGTTCGTCCTGCACCGCGAGGTCCGCACCGGCGGCGATCAGCAGTTGCATGAGCTCGGGCAGGGCGCGTTGACCCGCCGGCGATGCAGCCGCCGCTTTGCCGCCGAGCAACAGCAGCAGCGGCGACTGCCCCGCGGTGTTGCGTGAATCGACCGCCACGCCCGCAGCCAGCAAGGTGCGCAGCAGGTCGCGGCAGCGTTCGGTGTCGGTACTGGCGAACGCAAACTGCGCGGCTGCGTGCAGCGCAGAGTTGCCGAGCTCATCGACCGCGCCGGGATCTGCACCGTGGGCCAGCAGGATGCGGGCGATCGCGGGCGCGCCGAGCGCGCTGGCCACCATCAACGGCGTGATGCCACCCGGCAGGCGTTGGCCGCCATCGACGCGGCGTTCGAGCAGCATCCGCACCACGTTTTCGCGGCGTGCGCTGATCGCGGCCGACAGGCTGGTCGCGCCAGTGTTCGCCGACAGCGACGGATCGGCGCCGCGATCGAGCAGGTTGGCGACCAGCGCCAGGTGGCCCCCGCCAGAAGCGCGCAGCAGCGCCGTGCAGCCTTGCGCGTCGCGCGCGTCGATCGGCAGGCCCAGTGCAAGCAGGCGATCGACTGCGGCCGCATCGCCCATCTGCGCGGCCGCCACCATATCGGCACCGCGCAGCGGTCGCGCCGGATGGCGCATCCCGGAGTTCCACGACAGCCAGCGGGTCAACGCCGTGCGGCCGCTGGCCAATGCCGCCCCCACCGGCGTATGCCCGTCCGCCGACGCGTGCTCCGGATCGCTGCCGGCCACCAGCAGCGCCATCGCCATCGGCACCGCGAGGGGTTCCGGCACGCCGGCCAGTTCATGCAGCGCGCAGCGCCCGCGCGCATCGACCAGATTGGGGTCGGTGCCGCGCGCTAGCAGTGTGCCCAGCAGGCGCGTAGCGCCGCGTGCGACTGCAAGGTGCAGTACCGAGCGCCGCTGTTCGTCGCGAACCGCCGGATCGGCACCGCGCTCGAGCGCGAGCAGCGCCAGCGGCTCGATGGCATCGATCGGGCTGTCCGTATCGGCCATGAGGTCCACCAGCAGGTGGCCACCAGCGGGCGCTGCACCGGCATCGAGCATGGCACGCAGCGCGTCCAGCGGCAGCGGCCGTCGCTGTGCCAGCACGAACAGCAGTGGCGTCTGACCAGCACCTTCCGGCGACAGTCCGCGTAGCAACAGCCAGTCGAAGGCAGCGCGCGGCGCGCCAGCGTCGGCCAGACGCAGCAACACCTCGCGCAATTCGGATGCCGCCATCGGCGGCGCCAGCCCGAGCACTTCCTCGGCCACGCCGTGTCGACCATGGCGCAGCGCTGCGGCCAGCAGGGCGGCACGCTCGACGGTACTGCTCGCGCCGATGTCTTCCGCCAGTTGCGGATCGTGCAGCGCATTCGGCAGCGGATACTCCGGATCGAGCAGGGCGACCACCGGCCAACGTCCGCCGGCGACTGCATGGTCGATCGCGCGGCGTCCGTCGTTGCCGAGGATCGATGGATCGGCGCCGAGCGCGAGCAGCAGGCGCGCGGTCTCCTCGCCGGCCTTGCGCGAGGCGCAGCAGATCGACAATGCGCTGCGCCCGCCCTGGTCGACCAGGTCGATGGCCGGCTTGCGGAACACAAGCCGCTGCAGCACGCGATTGGCGCCGGCGCGCGCAGCCTCCATGGTGGCGGTGACGCCGTTGGCGTCGCGCGCATCGATCGCAGCGCCCGCGGCCAGCAACGCATCGGCCATCTCCGCATGACCGTGCAGCGCTGCGGCGTGCAGCGCGGTGCGGCCGAGACGATCGGTGGCATCGAGCGGGGCCTTGTGGCGGACCAGCAGCTTGACCAGACCGGGCAAATCGTCCGCGCCGCTGCACGCCGCAATCAGTGCCGGCACACCGCGCGCGGGTGTGGGAGCAGCACCGCGCTCGAGCAGAACCCGCACCACCACCTCGTTGCCGGCCGCGCACGCCACGCCCAGCGGCGTGAGTCCTTCGCGATTGCTCGCGGTGAGATCCGCGTCGGCATCCAGCAGGATCGCCGCCACGCCCGCTTCCCGGCTCAACGCGGCGTAGTGCAGCGGCGTATTGCCATCGGGATCGGCACAGCGGGTGTCGGCGCCATTGGCGACCAGAGTCATTACGGTATCGGGGCGCCCGGTGTAGCTGTCGCGGGTCGCTGCCAGCAGCGGCGTAAGGCCGGCCACGGCGCGATTGAGATCGACGCCGCGCTGGATCAGTTCGCGCAAGAGGCGCAAGTCCGCCGCAGTGGCGGCAATGATCGGCAGCGAGCGTTGATCGCGGTCGTAGGGTCCCGGCACTGCGGCGGGATCGGCGCCGGAGCGCAGCAGATCCAGTGCCAGATCCATCTGATTGGCGGCAGCTGCCGCCAGCACCTGTGCGTTGCGAGTCGCCGGATCGGTCGCCGCATGCGGCACCGACGGGGCTGCGGCCACCGCGAGGGTCGCTGCCGCCGCGATATCGACAGCGCTGCTGTCGTCGACATCCAGCAGCAGCTTCTCGCAGCGAAACGCCAGCAGCAGGTGGGCCAGCGGGCACACCAGCAGTGCCCACAGCCATAGTGCGCCGATGCGCAACTCGCTGGGCACCACGCCCACCAGGCCGGTCAACGCCAGCGCGCCGGAGACCACCGTCAGCAGGGCCAGCGCCACCGGCAGTCCGATCCCGAACCAAGGGTCGCGCTCGCGGGTCAGATGGCCGGCGAACGCCAGGCAACGCCGCACGGCCGCGATGATCCATGAGCCCCGCTGATCCTCCGGGTATGCGTCGTCCCACAGGAACAGCAGCCCGAATGCCGGCCACCAGCGCACCAGCAGCAGGGTTGCCAGCAACACGCCCGCCGACAGTGCTACCGCGTTGAGCACCGAGGCCTGGCTCGCAATGCCGATCAGCGGCGTGCCCACCAGCAGCGCCACCAGCAGCGCGTAGCCCACCAGCAGGAGCAGGAACGGTGCGCCGCGACGCAGGGCCAGGGTCGCGAAGTCGGATTCCAGCACATAGCCCAGCAGCGACACCGCACCCGCCAAGTATAGCGGCTGGGCCAACAGCAGCAACAGCAGTGCGGCCGGATGATCGATCACGCTGGCGACCGCCGCGGGCACCAGGGCCGGCAGCATGAAGCGCAGTCGCGCAAGGTGCTGTGCCAATCGGGTCAAAGCAGGAGGCATCGGGCCAGTATAGGGGCCGGCGGATCGCTCATCCCGTGCTGCCGGGCATCCGATCAGCGGGAGGCAGCTGCAGATGGAAGCCCTGATCGGCAAGATTGCGCCGCACTACCGCCGGATCCGCGCGCGCCAGCGTGCGCTCCGCGCTCAGGTCGAGTTCAAGAACCAGCAGCAGCGCGCCGAGGCGGGCGCTCAACTCGGCCGGCAGCAAGCCGAATGCATCGCGTTCGCGCAGAAAAACATAGGCGTCGCTGCGCTGCGTGCTGCGATAGACGAAACATTTCATGCCGGCAGTGTCGCCCTCGGCGCGGCACTTGCCAAGCCGGTCGGTGCATGGCGTGCCGATCGGTACTGTCGCGGTCGCAACCTTGACTTCCCCAGCGTCCAGTGACCCGACCACAAGAGACTATCGGGCTGGTTCACTACGTGCAGCCAGCCAGTCGCCGGCGCGCCAGATCTGCAGTTGATCGGAGCGGAACGCACCGATCCACAACGGCTGCGGCGCGCCCGCGGCAAAGTCCCGCGCAACCTCGATATGTACATAGTCGATCACGATGTCATCCGGGTGCTGCGCGGCCCACGGCGGTCCGTTGTCGTAGTCGATTTCGACGATCGGGCGAGTCAGCCGGGCGAGGAAGTTGAACTGCCCCTCGTATTTGCCACGGTTGGCCAGGGTCTTGCCTTGTGCGGCCAGCGCGGCGAGTTGATCGGCTGCCGGCTGCAGGTCGTAGCGCGGCCACAGGCTTGCAGCGAACTGCCCATGCAGCAGAGCGGTCGCCAGCAGTGTGGCGAGAGCGATGCGCGGTATGGCCTGCCCGGCATCGCGTGCGCGCCAGAAGATCAGTACTCCGCCGAGCGCGGCGATTGCCAGGCCGAAGCCGATGCCGGCGCTCGCGAAGTCGAGTAAGAACACCGAATCGCCGTAGCCGAGTGCGACCAGAGTTGGCAACAACGCCACCAGTGTGCCGGTCAGCAGCAGCAGCACGCCGGGCAGCCATCCATGCGCACGACGATCGCCGCGGTGCTCGCGCGCGGCGACGCTACCAGCCAGCCACAGCGCAAAGCCAGCCAGTTCAGGTAACAGGTAGTACGCCTGCTTGGCGCTGACCAGCGAGAACGCCAGCAGCGTCGGCAGCAGCCACAGCAGCAGAAAGCGCAGGCCAGGCTCGGCCGTTTGCCCTCGCAGTCGGAAACCGCGCCACGTTGCGGGCCAGAACAGCCAAGGAAACAGCAGCAGCGGCGCGATTGTCACGTACCACCATAGTGGCCGGGCGTGGTCGAAGGCGGACACGACCCGGCCGGCCGTCTGCGTGAACAGCAGTTCTTGCCGATAGGCCTCGCCGCCAAGGACTGCCACTGGCACTACCCACAGCGCGAATAGCGCGAGCGCCGCCACCAGGGTGAGCGCAACCCGGCCATACCAGCGCGCCGGCGCACTGCGTGCGGCCTCCAGCCATAACGGAGCGAGCAGCAGTGGCGCTGCCACGTGCAGCAGCGCTACCGGGCCCTTGGTCAGCAATCCCAGCCACACGCCGATTGCGACCAGCCACCACTGCGGCGCGAAGCCACCGCGCAGATCGCGGTGTGTCAGGCCAATCAGCGACAGCAGCGTGCAGGCGGTAACCAGCAGATCGAACATGATCTGCAGCGAGAACAGGAAGTAGAAGAAAAGTCCGGCCAGCACCCATGGCGCCAGTCGCGCAACCTGCGGTCGATTCGGAAACAGCTGCCGCGCCAGCTGCGCGAGCAGCAGCAGATTGGCCGTCGACAGCAGCACTTCGAGGATTCGCGGCCACACGTCGGACACCCCGCCAATCGCCCAGCCTGCGTGGATGAGCCAGTACAGTAAAGGCGCCTTGTGGCTGTAGGGCATGCCGTTCTGGTGCGGTATCAGCCATTCGCCGAGGTGCCACATCTCCCATGCAACAGTCAGCGTGCGCGTGGAATACAGCGGCAGCGGCCCGTGCAGGAAGATGGATACTCCGGCGACCAGCAACCAGGTCGGCAACCACAGGGGAATCGGGCCGCGAACGGACGGGAAGCTCATCGAGGACACTGGCTCTGGCTGGCCGCGATATTCGCCGATCGGGTGTGACAGCGTCGAGCGCCGTGGCGTCGCCCCGGCTGAGCCTCGGGTGCGCAGCTGCGCGAGCCGGTGCCGTTCGCTCCCAACCAGGCGCCACCACACTGGTCGATGCAGGCGCTATGCTGTGGCGAAAACACCACAACGAGTGCCGATGCCCAGCGCCCACATTCTCGTCGTCGACGACGAACCGGATATCCGCGAGTCGGTCAAGGACATCCTCGAAGACGCAGGATTTGCCGTGACCACGGCAGGCAACGCCGCGCAGGCGCGGGACGCCCGCCGCGCCCGCCGTCCCGACCTGGTCCTGCTCGACGTCTGGATGCCCGACCTCGACGGCATTTCGCTGCTGCGCGAGTGGAGCGAGCGCGGCGGATTGTCGTTCCCGGTGGTGATGATGTCCGGGCACGGCACCATCGAAACAGCGGTCGAGGCGACCCGTCTTGGCGCCTACGATTTCGTCGAAAAGCCGATCGCGCTGGCCAAGCTGCTGCTGACCCTGCAGCGCGCACTCGAGCACGGCCGCCTGCGCACCGAGAACGAGGGTCTGCGGCGCCAGCTTCCGCACGTCTCGGCCGAGCCGATCGGCGGCAGCCGCGCAATGCAGGCGCTCAAGGCACAGCTCGAGCGCGCCGCTGGCGCCGATGCGCCGGTGCTGATCCATGGCGAGCCCGGCACCGGCAAGGAAACCCTGGCGCGCTGGCTGCATGCACGCGGCGGTCGGCGCAGCGGTCCATTCGTGCGGGTCGCTGCCAGCACGCTGCCGCGCGCGCAGGCGGCTGCGGCGCTGTTCGGCAGCGAGGATGCGCGCGGCGTGGTGTACGGCCTGCTGGACGCAGCGCAGGGCGGGCTGCTGTTTCTGGACGGCATCGAAGCCTTGGAAGCCGCCGCGCAGCACGACCTTGCGGCGGCTCTCGAAGCCCGCCACTTCACCCGCAGTGGTGCGGCCACAGCGGTCGCGATCGACCTGCGCGTGGTCGCGGCAAGCAGCGCGGACCTCGCTGCTGCAGCGCACGCGGGCTCCTTCGATCCTGGCCTGCTGTACCAGCTCGACGTGCTGCCGCTGCGGGTGCCGCCGCTGCGCGAGCGCCCCGATGACGTCTCCGAGCTGGTGGCGTATTTCACCGACCAGTTCGCCGCGCGCGACAACCTGCCGTATCGACGCTTCTCCACCGCGGCGCAAAATCGGCTGCGCCAACACGCGTGGCCGGGCAACCTGCGCGAGCTGCGCAATCTGGTGCAGCGCCTGCTGATCCTGGGCGCGGGCGGCGATGTGGAGCTCGATGAAGTCGATGCGGTGCTGGGCGCTGCGCCTGCCGCGCCGCGCGCGGCCATGGCGGGTCAGCCCTTCGTGATGGACTATGGCGTGCCCCTGCGTGAAGCCCGCGATGCGTTCGAGCGGGCCTATCTGCTGCACCTGCTCAAGCTCGCACAAGGCAGCGTGGGAAAGCTGGCTATAATGGCGGGCATGGAGCGCACCCACCTGTACCGCAAGCTGCGCGATCTTTCGATCGATATCCGCGCGACCGGACGCGACGGCGGTGTGCAAGCCAGCTGAGCGGGCGCGGCGCTCGCCCGAGACTTCGCACCGGCTGCCCGCTCGCGCGGGCATCGTCGTTTATGGGCGCCGCTGGTGCAGCGTGTCGATGCCTGCTGGCTTGCCGCACAGGTGCTGCGCACAATGAAGATCCTGATACTGGGCGCCGGTACGGTCGGCAGCTCGGTGGCCAGCGCGCTCGCTTCGGAAGACAACGACATCACGGTTGTCGATACCGACACCCAGAAACTGCGCGAGCTGTCGGAGAAGATCGACCTGCGCACCGTCGTAGGCCACGCCTCGCACCCATCGGTGTTGACTCAGGCCGGCGCCGAAGACACCGAATTGATGATCGCGGTGACCAATTCCGACGAGGTCAACATCATCGCCTGCCAGGTTGCCGACGCGATGTTCCGCACGCCAACCAAGATCGCGCGCGTGCGCGAGACCGAGTACCTGACCCATCCGGAACTGATCGGTCGCGGCCGCTCGTCGATCGACGTGGTGATCAGTCCCGAGCAACTGGTATGCCGGCATGTGCAGCGCCTGATCGAGTATCCGGGGGCGTTGCAGGTACTCGACTTCGCCGATGGCCGCGCTCAACTGGTCGCGGTGCGCGCGCGCGAGGGCGGCGCCTTGATCAACCATCCGATCAAGGACCTGCGAGGCCACCTGCCCTCGACGGTCGATGCGCGCGTGGCTGCCGTCTTCCGCGGCGGTCGCCCGGTGATGCCGGAAGCCAACACCGTCATCGAGGTCGACGACGAAGTATTCTTCCTTGCCGATCGGCGCGATATCCGCACGGTGATGAGCGAGCTGCGTCGGCTCGAGCGTCCCGCGCGCCGGCTGTTCATTGCCGGCGGCGGCAACATCGGGCGATCGCTGGCCAAGATCCTGGAGGGCAGCTACAGCGTGAAGATCCTCGAACGTTCGCGCGAGCGCAGCAAGACCCTGGCCGAGGACCTGCAGAACTCGATCGTGCTGGTCGGCGACTGCGCCGATGAAGACCTGCTGCGCGAGGAGAACATCGACCAGACCGATGTCTATTGCGCGCTGACCAACGACGACGAGGCCAACATCCTGTCCGCGATGCTGGCCAAGCGACTGGGCTGCCAGCGGGTGCTGAGCCTGATCAACCGGCCCGCCTACGCCGAACTGGTCGAAGGCGGGCTGATCGACATCGCCATCAGTCCACAGCAGGTGACCCTGTCGGCCCTGCTCACCCACATCCGGGCAGGCACCATGGTGCGGGTACATTCGTTGCGCCGTGGCGCGGCCGAGGCGATCGAGGCGGTCGCGATCGGCGATCGAAGAACCTCGAAAGTGGTCGGTCGCGCGATCGACGAACTGGAGCTGCCGCCGGCGACCACTATCGCGGGGATCGTGCGTGGGGAACAATTGCTGATCGCCCACCACGACGTGGTGATCGAACCCAACGATCACCTGATCCTGCTGCTCACCGACAAGCGCCAGCTCAAGAAGGTCGAGCTGCTGTTCCGCGCCGACGCAGCGCTGGTCTAGGCGCGAGCAAAAGCAACCCATGCGATTGTTCGTCGTCCAACGGATCGTCGGCGCCGTAATCGCGTTGAGCGGCGCGATCAGCCTGCCGCCGATCGCGCTGTCGTTGTACTACGACGACGGCATCACCAACGTGTTCATCAACAGCCT
>Ga0136636_10001995_pt1 | contig 12098 bp, 8 predicted proteins | sample AntDrymUQ8522106_2_FD_104653 | JGI IMG/M metagenome (GOLD analysis project Ga0136636, IMG submission 104653) | Polar desert sand microbial communities from Dry Valleys, Antarctica - metaG UQ852 (21.06) | ecosystem: Environmental > Terrestrial > Soil > Desert | place: Antarctica: Dry Valley... | reverse complement strand
TTATTTACTCCTTATACACCTAAAGCTCAAAGGGTGGCAACTTAATCAACCCTTAATTTGTTGACTTTGCTTGGAACAACACTCCGGACAAAGTTTGAGCAGATTTTAAGGCTCAAACCCTTATCCTGCCGTAGACAGGATCTTTTCTTCCAAGTCAGAGGCAGAGCTAACTTTGAAAAAATAGCTCGATCCTTGAACCATAAGCTCTGAAAGCCTTGTGGAACTGTCCCCAAAAATGTCCGGAGTATTGTTGGAAGCATCAAAGACAACATTACAGAAATATCTTCGACTGTGCAATATTGCTGCCACAACTTAATCAAACTTTTACAATTTTTTGAGGATAAGAAAAACACAGGTTTCAAAGCTGCTAAAAATTTTATCATCTGCTGTCATAGTGGCTAAAAACTCCTGTAAATTTCAATTCTGTTTTAACAGATTCAAAAGATTTGAAATCTCACTGAAAACTGATTCATTCCAACTCTTTCTATATCTAGAAAAGTCAACTTCTTGAGGCTGGAGGATACTAACAGCATCCACAATAGACGGCACAGAATTTTCAACTAAAATAGCCCAATCACCAAATAATTTCTTTATCAAAGGTGTATTACTGACAATTAACTGTGTATCTGAAGATAGGGCTTCGCAAGCTCCACTGGGTTGAATTGAATCTTGATTGGTTAGCACTAGAGCAGCTACGCTACTGCAAAGAAAAGCGTGGTACTCTTCGATGGGGAGAAAACCTGTCAGTCGAACATTGGCTAAGTTTTGCAACCTCACTCGCAAGTTCTGCGGAAGCTTTAGGGGATCAGCGGTGATGACAAAAGTATAGTCTGGCAGCTCATAGATGCTCTCTAGAAGAATGTCAACTGGTTCATCTGGATCGAATGAACAGATAACCAATATTTGGTTTTTCGATCGCCCGGCTTGGAGAGGTTTAATCAGTTCGATTGGGTCTGGAATGGTGAAGAAGGCTACATCTGGATGGATTTGTTTTGCTAGGCGAAGGATATCGCGATTGTGAACTATCACTGCATAAGCGTTTCTAATTAAGAAACTGCTCAGAGGTAGCTTTCCCCAAGAGATTTTTCCACCAACATTTTGAAAGACTGGGTTGTGAGCATCGATCACATACGGTATTCTCAGGAGTAGGGCAGGAAGAGCACTATACAAAGGAGGAGACTGGGCAATAATAAATCTTGGCTTCTGCCGTAAGATGACATAAGAACTAACTAAAAGTTTAAACAGGTAATCAATAGGTCTAAATTCCTTCCTTCTAAAAATGTGAGGGATAAGCAACACTTCGGACATCATTGGAGGTGCAAGGACTTCTGCACGTCGCTGATAATTTTTCCAAACCACGAACAACGCTTTATGCATTTTGTGAATCACTCCAAGCTTATATTCTTTGAAAAGTTAGACCTTAATAATCTACAGTCGCGCTTAGAACTCTACTGGACTAAGCAGTACCTACTTCATGATAAAGGAAGATTTTTCTAGCTCTTTTTAACGTATACGTAAACGCAGCTCCAAAGAGAAATCATTAGTAGCGATTCAGAGATGATAGTAGCCAAGATTGCACCCTGCCATTGATACAGTGGAATCAGCCAGAAGTTAAGCACTGCATTGATGATGGCAACCAAGACTTGGCTTACGCTTCTTGCTTTTTGATAATCTGCTCCGGTCAACACATCTGCTGCAAGAGAATGCGTGGTCTTGATGAAAATTAGAGGAGAAAACCACATCAAAGCAAGTGCAGAATCAGTGTATTCTTGCCCAAGTATTTTTGGTAGTAAAGGAGCCAGAAGGAGGATTCCAACCATACCCAGCAAGGAGTAACCCAGTGACACAGGTAGCAATTTTCTACACAGATCCAAGCTACCTTTAATCCCAGCTTCCCCTTTCTGGAAAAATTTTCTGTATGCAGCCAACATTAATGACTGTATTGGAGTTAAGGAAACGCTGAAGATTTGAAAAGCCGCTCCATATATTCCCGCAGATTCAGCAGTTGATAATTTGACCAGCATACTTTTGTCTAGGTCATTATAGATATTTTCAGCAGAAGCACCCACTGAAAAAGCAAGTCCTCGAGTTAACTCTTGAGTAACTCTAGACAGCTTAAACTTAGGATAGCCAATTAATTTAAACACCAAGATGGAACTGATGATTGCTGTAACTAATGTCGCTACACAGTACAGCACCGACCATATAAATAAAGTAGGCGTTTCAAATAGAGTTATGAGTACTAACGAAGCCAAGAATCTATTGACTGATAGCAGTAATATTACTCTCGCGGTGTATTGCAGCAACCCTACACTTATGAAGGCATCTCTGCAAAGATCGCTTAACGTCATAAATATTAGGTTCGCTAGGGATAAAAAGAATATTGAGTAAATGGAAATATTGGGGATAGGATATAGCCCCAATACCAGAAGAATTATTGAAATAAATACCGAGCCAAAAATAAAATTCTTGAGGATCGAGGTGCCGTAATATTCTGAAAACGAGCTTTGATCTCTGGAAACTTTTTGAATGAGAATCCAACTGCTGCCCAAACTTGAAAAGGGAATGAAGAGAGAGATAATTGCAATAGCACCGATGAGGGAACCATATCGATCGGGCCCAAAGGTACGAGCCAGAATAACAAAGTATACTCCCTGGATGATTATCCTTAACAAGGAGGAACTAAAAAGCAACCATACATCCTTTAAAAAGGAGTGGTTAGATATCTTACTGAAAATCGATTGAAAGTTCGGTTTTGTCATTCCTGTGGTTGGGGCTTAACTGCTGAGCTGAGCGAGTAAATAGATGCCAGTGAAATTATCCAGTTTAGACTATTGATTGACAGGAAAGATACTTCAGTAATGTTATAAACTACTGTATACAGCAGAAAAGAAAATGCCCACAATGCTCTAGCATCCTTTAGTGTTAGATACGTGAATAGCGCTTTGCCTAAGCTGCCAAAATATCCCAATATAAAGATAAAAAGACCAACGAAGCCTAAGTCAAGCCATACTGCAATTAAGCCGTTATGGGCATGGGGAGGTTTCCACATGTGTATTCGCCAAAGCAGCTGGGTCTCTGATTGTAAACCAGAAAAAAAAGCTCCATAACCATAGCCGAACCAAAACTTTAACCTGATAAACTCCCATAGAGATTCCCACAGAGGTATTCTTCCAGTTAAAGTAATGTCTTTGTTACTAGCACTCAAAAAAGCGCTGAAGTTTACCACAAGGAGTACAGAGGTAACCCAAGCCAAGAGCAAGAATACTAGAATCAGAAGTACGCCGGATTTAGACCTCAGAGATAGGTAGTTTAGCAACTTTAGTATGAGGTAAGAAAATATCACACTAATTAAAGAGGTTGCTGAATCGGAAAAATATATCAATACTATGGAAAGGACACAAGCTAACTTAAAGATAAAACTATACTTTTTTATTCTTTTAGAAAGGAAGTAGAACACCAGAAAACTGATGAACATATTTTCTCCTAAGCTATTCTTGTGGAGGTAAATTCCTTGCCAGGCACCAGAAATTGCTTCTGTATTCATTACTCCATATCCAGGCAGTAAAATTACCAACATGAAGCTCAATATCATAGAAGCGCCAAATGCCCAACCCATCATCTTCAGCTGCTCATCAAAACTGTAGTGAGAGCCAAAATAAATTCCGAAAAGGGTTGAACCAGCTAGAGCAATTGCTTTTCTAAAAGTAATATCTGGTATGGATGACCATAGAATTGAGATGATTGCTAAAGCTATTAAAAAAAGTATCCACTGATTCTCTCTTAAGGCTCTGAACGTTTTTTTCCAACGAAGAGTCAAAATAAAAACAGTAATAAAGTAGATTAAGAGAGAGATAGCGCGTAGTAATGGACTTTCTGGGTCTGGATTTGTTTCAGAGGGAAGACCCAGGATAAATACAAAGAGACCTCTACCAAAGAAGAAGAGTGCTACAGCCGTGAAGAGATTCTCAGAAAAGCGAAGTGTACTCGTCATAATCTAATAATTTTTCTGATTTCCAACGCACGTATTTCCTAGCTCGCTACTGAACGCAGGATATGGCAAAAGTGCTGTTTTTCTAGACACGGTGAATCGTCTTGTACTCCTGATATTCAATCCCAAAGCTACCAGTAATCATGCCTACTCCCAGGCAAGCAGTTTGAATACCTTGAACAAATACCGATTTTCGCCCAACAGAAGTAATTGCGGTTGCTATGCCTTGTACGAAACGAAAACTACCTTTGGCGACTCGTTGGCTTCTTGCTTTTAATGCTTGGCTTTGAACCAGCTCGCAAAACGCAAATCCATTACCCCGACGATAGGCTCGCTTCCAAAGCCATTTAGAATTCGTGCGACTGGCGGGAAGCCATTCTACTACAGGTGCATTGTCTGCCCAAACAGCCTTGTACCCTTTCTCGAAGACTTGCATAAACAGATGTGTGTCATCAGCACCATTAGAACGAAAGCGCTCGTCAAAGCGAATCTGCTGGAATAGCTCCGCCTTGGCTAATAGATTGCTCGTATAAACGTAGTCATAGTTGTGCCGCAAATCTTGTCCATTGGGCAGATTGCCACTTCCAAAAAAATCGCGCAGCCAAGGAGCACTCGGCTCCATAAAATGAGGAACAACAGGACCAGTTAGAATATCAGCTTTAAATTCTTGCTGAGCCGCCAGCAATTCGTCCAACCAGTTGTTGGCAGGCACTTCATCATCATCTATGATAGCTATGAAATCAACGTTGTCTCTGACCATATTGACAGCATGATTTCGCGCGAATGGGATACCTCGTTGTTTCTCAATGTCATACTCAAGCTTCACATCGTGCTCTGCCGTGAACTTGTCACAAATGCTTCGAGCAGACCCTTCAGCATCGTTATCCACAATCACTATTTGCACAGTTGGCTGAATATTCTTCGTAAATCTTTGGGCATCAAGACCTTCGAGCAATCTGCGCAGCCCATCGGGACGGAAGCATGTAATCACACAGACAGCAATGCTCACAGGCTTTGCTACATTGGACGTTTCGTTTTCACTTTCTAACGCTTTCATATCTGTCCAGTACGAGGATTACATCAGCAACACAGTGGTGTTCATCATGAACTATGTCTAACCAGAAAACTGCCGTTGTGAAATACATGTGAGGAACCTTGCTCGCTGTATGAGCCTAGGTATCACTTAGTCTCAAAACTATGAACTCATAAATCTCGAACAGCAACTGACCTCACGGATAGTTCGACGAGAAGTTGCCTGATTGATGTAAGCGGCGAGGTAGTTGAAATAATCGGTTCTCATTACAGAATTAGAACCACCAACAACAGCAAGCTTTAGACTTGTCTTTCTAATGAGGCTAATGCGGTTAAGAAAGGTCTTTACAAACTGCATGATATTAACAAACTACAACATTAACTAAAGATTCATAAACGCTATCAAGCAAATAAAGTCAATGCCCCCCCCTTGTACATTTCTTAGAGTTAATTGAGAAGGTTGAGAATAAAATTAAAGGGATTGATGATTCGACCTGCAAAATCTAGAACTGACGATACACCCTTCTTTGGCACAATCACAACATCACCATCCTGAATTTGATAATTATCAGATAAATTTCTCAAATCTACGGTTTGGCGTTCAACCTGTCCATTATCATTCATCCGAATAAAATCTACTTGGCTTAATCGAGCATCCTCCGTTGGCCCTCCCGCGATCGCCACGGCACTTGAAAGAGAGCTATTTGGTGGTACTGGCACTTCTCCTGGATTGTTGACTTCTCCCACAACTCGTACCCTTACAGTTGCAGGTGCATAGCTAGAGCGAGCAGTTAAGCGACGATCGATCGTTTCATCTCCAGTTAAGCGAGGTACCAAGACAGAATCACCATCTTGCAGGATTAGATCAACTGATGTGTTGTCAGAGCTTATAGCATCCCAGAGATTAATTGTGATCGGCTGCGAAGTCCCATTAGGGCTATATCGTCTCAAAGTAACTTGGCGAATGTCAGCATTTTGAGTAATTCCTCCGGCTGCTGTAAGCGCTGTACTCAGGCTGGGCACTCCTTCAATTGTGTTGCCTCCAACTGTCAAGTTCGTCGTAGTGAGGCTACGAAGCTGTATAGGACCTGGACGTTGAACTTCCCCTGCTACGTTGACTAACACAGGTCGAAGAACGGTCAAGCTAGCTGTGACAACAGGATTGACCAAGAGAGGGGCTAAACGGCTAGTCAAGTCTCGTGCCAATTGTTCGGTAGTTTTTCCAGCTGCCGAGACAGTGCCAATTAATGGCATGGTAATAGTGCCATCTGGGAGAACAACTTTTGCACCTGTGAACTCGCTGTAATCAAACACAGTGATATCAACCTGATCACCTGAACCCAGAATATAAGCTGAACGCGCAGTAACAGTTCTGGTTGAGCTATCAGGCGGGGAAAGGTTTTGAGCAAGGGTTGGGAGAGAAACAGTGCAGAAAACACCCACCAAAATAGCTGAATAATGAAATTTCTGAAACTTCTGTAGATTAAACATGGGGATGAATTTTGTCTTCTACGTTTTTGAGCGTTTAGTCAAGTTGAGAGCGATCATCGTGGATGACTTCCAATAGTTTCTGTCCTGCAAAAGTTGTGTCCTGAGACACCATCTGTTGATCAGACGGTTTTCGGGTGTAGTAGAAATAGCTATCGGGTTCATTTTTCACATTTACTCCGTTAATTACCATGCCCAAAACGGTTTGCCCCGATTGCGCCAAGAACTCTTTAGCCGCATTTGCGCTTGTAGAGTCAACCACTCCTGGACGAACCACTAGCAGAATGCCATCAGCCATTTTTCCAAGAACAGCCGCATCTGCCGTCCCTGCTAGAGGTGGAGTATCAAACACCACATAGTCATAGCTCTGTGAAAACATAGCGATGAGTGAAGCCATCCGCTTGGAATCTAGCAGGGCAATGGGATTAGGAGGAATAACACCCGATGAAAGAACATGAAGGTTTGTCATCACTTCTCGCACTGCAACATCCAGGGCAACCTGATCCACCATGACATTGCTCAAACCTGCTGAATTAGTCAGCTCCCAGATGTGATGTTGAGTAGGTCGTCGCATATCTGCATCTACTAAAAGCACCCGATGCCCAACTTGAGCCATTGCAACCGCCAAGTTTGCAGAAACTTCAGACTTGCCTTCTTGAGCAACAGAACTTGTAATTACAATTATTTTGAGGTCTTTATCAGAACTCAAGAATTTTAGATTGGCTTGCAGCATCTGATAGGATTGGCTGACTGTAGAAAGCGGTTCATCTCGAGCGACGACAGTAGTAATAAGTTGTTCTGACTCTTCTAGATGAGCGCGGCTTTTCCTCCCTTTGGGCAGCATAGGAATCACCCCTAGCAGGGTATAGCCAAATAGCTCTCTGGCCTCTTTCACTGTTTTGACAGAGCGATCGATTAGATCAAGAGCGAAAGCAGTAGCGATGGCAAGCAAAATACCTGCGAAGCTACCCCCACCTAAAATCAGCAGACTCTTAGAACCGCTAGGGCGGCTAGGTACTAAAGCAGCTGAGATAATACGGGCGTTTCCAATATTTTGATTCTCTGCTACCTGAGCCTCTTGAAGCTTTTTCAAAAGTGCCTCATAGGTTGCTTGAGCTGCCTGTAACTTTCGCTCGAGCTCCTGCTGTGCTTGCTCCAATCTGGGTAAAACATTGGCTCGATTTACATAAGCAGATTGAGCATTGGATAGAGCCGCAATTCGACTAATTATCCCTAATCTTACCGCTTCAGCTCTGACAAGATCTTGAATAATGCCCTGTTGCACCTCGCCAACCTGTAATTTTCCTACAGAGATCTGTTGGCTATTCCCAGTCACCTGCTGTATGCGTTCTATTAGCAAATTGTTAAGAGCAGAAACTTTGCGTTCTAAATTATCAATCGTGGGATATCCAGCTTGATACCGAGTTCGTTCAACGGTAAGCTGTCCTTGAGCTTCCTGAAGTTGTTTCAGCACCTCCTGAATGCCAGAAGCCTGACTCAAAGCTGCTAGAGGGACAGCGTCTTGTGCCTTAATACCAACTCGGCTTTGCAACTCTTGTGATTGGGCAGTTATATCTCCTAGCTGAGCCCGTGCTTGTATAATTTGGACACCCAGTTCGGAGATGGTTTTAACTGCAGCACTCGCCTCCTCCTGAAGGACGAGCACTTTATTCTCTTCCTTAAATCGGCGTAAAGCTAAATCTGCTGATCTCACGTCAGTCTCAGTCTCGGGCAACTGCTCAGCAATAAATTTGCGGGCAGACACAGCCTCTGCTCGATTAGCTTGCACATTGCTGGCAATGTAAACCTCTATCACTTTATTAACAACAGATGCTGCAAGCTCAGGCTCTTTAGCTTGATAGGAAATGTTAAGCACATCAGTGCCTGCGACCCCTTTTATGGTCAGCTCCTTAGCCAGATCTTCAGGTTTGAGAAGTTCACCCTGATCATTTGTCAGACGAAGCGCTTTAATGGTTTCTTGCATAACGGGAACAGACCGAACAATTTCTGCCTGAGTATCCAAAGGACTAGCAGTTAGTCGATTCAACCCTTCAAGCTCTCCAATTCCCTCTCCCAAGCCTGTCAGAGATGAGGCGCGGCTACTCTTAATTAAAAGCTTTCCCTCTGCCTCATAGCTTGGCCTTTGCTGAAGCAAAAGTAAGAAGAGTACAGCAACAACCGCCCCTAAAACCCCAGTAGCTGGCAGCCAGCGGCGTTTTAGCACGAGCCAGTACTTTTGGATATCGATTTCTTCGGAAATGTCTTTAGGTTCCATGCGCTAGAGATAGTAGAAAAATATTAGATTCCAAGCATACGACATAGCTAAGAAGTTGCCTTGAAGTACTATAGATCCGGTTAAAACTCATTTGTACTAAAATCATGACTAATTATCCTTAGTGGTGCAGAAAACTCCTGGAACCCTTATGGATAAAGGATTCTAAATAACACAGTGATCTTGGGATTTTTTGAGAAATCGAACGAGGGCGGTGGGTTTCAGCCACTATTTTGATCGTCTAGGCTGTCCATCGTGAGACTCAAAAAAATTTTCTGCACCACTAAGCTAATTATCACTGGCTAACCATTCAGAAGTCGGCTTCTAAGACATAGTCCTATAGCTATCTTTATTTAGTGTAAAGGAACATTAACTTCTTTCAGTCATTTCATGTTGTTTTCATGAAACTGCACTCTATGAGGTTGTGTTGAAAAATGGCTCGAGTACAAATTTTTTTTGCTTTTGACTACCTGCTTCATTTTTACAACACAACCAGTTTTGGTATTAACAACCCACACCTAAATAGCGAAATCCAGCTGCTTCCAAGGCCTCTTGATCCAAAAAGTTGCGACCATCAATCAGAATGGCAGAATTCATAAGTCCCGCCATTTGGCTGTAGCTAAGTGCGCGAAACTGCTGCCATTCTGTCACCAGCACCAAAGCATCACAACCATCCGCAAGGCGTTCAGGGTCTGTCTCCACATTCACGTTAGACAAACCGTGGCGCATCCCATTTTGAGACACTAAGGGATCATATGCCTTGATTTTGGCTCCCAGTCTGTGCAGCTGCTCAATTAAGTCGAGGGCTGGTGCATCTCGCATATCGTCAGTGTCAGGCTTGAAGGTTAGCCCCAGCAATCCAATCGTTTTGCCCTTAAGAATTTTCAAAGTTTGCTGAAGTTTTTCAATGGCTATCAGTCGTTGACGCTGATTCACGCTGACTGTTGCCTTTAGAAGTTGTGCCTCATATCCATAGTCATCCGCCGTATGGATCAGTGCCGACACATCTTTGGGAAAGCAGGAGCCGCCCCAGCCAATCCCGGCTTGCAAAAACTTACCTCCAATCCGAGAATCTAGACCAATGCCTTTTGCAACTTGCGTCACATCTGCCCCCACCCGATCGCAAATATTAGCGACCTCGTTGATGAAGCTAATTTTGGTCGCCAAGAACGCATTAGCGGCATATTTCACCATCTCTGCCGAACTGAGATCCGTCACGAGCGTAGAAACGCTGGGCAGAGATTTGTCTTCAGCATACTCACGAGAGACAATTGGTGCATAGAGGTCTTTCATCATACCAACTGCTTTGGGGCTGCTGCTGCCCAACACGATCCGATCTGGATTGAAGGTATCATAAACTGCCGAGCCTTCTCGCAAAAACTCAGGGTTGCTAACCACATCAAAGTCAGCCTTAAGTTCGGTGGCAGTGCCGCCGCCTGTACCTACCAAAACCTTTTGCCGCTCAGCAACTCCATCTAGCACCAGCATCCGCACCCAGTCTCCAGAACCGATCGGCACCGTAGACTTATTGACAATCACCTTATAGTCCCCGTTCAGACATTCACCAATTCCCCGCGCAACGGCTTCTACATAGCGCGTATCGCTCCCCCCATTTGGTAAAGGCGGAGTTCCGACGGCAATAAAGAGAATCTCGCCATGAGTAACGCCCGCAGCTAAATCAGTTGTAAACTCAATGTTGTGATTCTGAATGGCAGTTTGCATCAAGTCTGACAGCCCCGGCTCAAAAATGGGAGACTGTCCTGATTGCATGAGTTTCACCTTCTCCTCATTGTTATCTACGCAGATAACCTGGTGTCCAATGTGAGCGAGACAAACACCAGTCACTAAGCCAACATATCCGGTACCAATGACACAAACGCGCATAGTTATGTGAACTCCAAATTATGAACTGTAGAAAAATTTAGTGTCTCCAATCCAAAACCTTCTGCTTAAGCTGCACAGCAGAGGACAGTTTTAGCTAGGAGTGCATTGCAGGCTCGAGCATATCAGCCGGTAGCACATCCTCCATCCTTGCCTGGAAATCATCAATGGTGAGCTTTAGTCCATCCCGTAATGCGACTTCGGGCTGCCAGTCTAGATGAATACGCGCCTTGGTAATATCCGGCTTGCGGCGGCGAGGGTCATCCTGGGGCAAAGGTTCATGCTTGATCGGGACATTCGGATTTACCATTTGCTGAACAGCTTGAGCTAATTCTAAGATGGTGTACTCAGCCGGATTGCCTAAATTGACTGGACCAATATAGGCTCCATTCATCATCCGCATTAAACCTTCAACCAAATCGGAGACGTAACAAAAGCTGCGGGTTTGCGAACCATCTCCGTAAATTGTTAGAGGCTTGCTTCGAAGTGCCTGAACTACAAAGTTGCTAACCACGCGACCATCATTCTCCAGCATTCGAGTCCCATAGGTGTTGAAGATCCGAACGACTCGAATATCCACATCATTTTGGCGATGGTAGTCAAACGCTAGCGTTTCTGCCACCCGTTTGCCTTCGTCATAGCAGCTGCGGATTCCGATCGGGTTGACATTACCGCGATAGTCTTCAGTTTGGGGATGAACCTCTGGATCACCATACACTTCAGAAGTGGAAGCTAGAAGAAATCGAGCTTTCACACGCTTGGCTAAACCTAGCATATTCATTGTCCCCATCACATTCGTTTTAATGGTTTTAACAGGATTGTATTGATAATGCGTGGGTGATGCTGGACAAGCAAGATGATAAATTTGATCAACCTCGAGTCGAATTGGCTCCGTAATATCGTGGCGAATCCACTCGAAATAGGGATGATCTAGCCATTTGAGAATATTTCGTTTGTGTCCTGTATAGAAGTTGTCTAAACAAATCACTTCATGCCCTTGACCCATCAAGCTATCGATCAAATGAGAGCCAACAAAGCCTGCGCCACCTGTAACTAGAATTCTCATAACGTTAAGCTCAGCGATCGTTTTCAAAAGGACACAAATAAACGGCTACTAATAAGCACCCGTTTTACAAAAAACAACTTTGACTGTCTTTAGCAGGATGCTTAAATCCGTGCCCAGTGACCAGTTTGTAATGTAATTAAGATCCAGATTGACAGCCTCTTCAAAATTGTCAATATCAGAACGACCCGACACTTGCCATAGTCCAGTGATACCTGGTAGAACTTCTTGTCGAATAAAGTACTTTTCTTTGAACTTCTCTACATCTCTGATTGGCAGTGGGCGCGGTCCTACAAAGCTCATTTCACCAACTAGCACATTAAACAACTGCGGCAGCTCATCTAAGCTATAGCGGCGCAGAAACTTTCCCA
>Ga0136636_10001994_pt1 | contig 12098 bp, 12 predicted proteins | sample AntDrymUQ8522106_2_FD_104653 | JGI IMG/M metagenome (GOLD analysis project Ga0136636, IMG submission 104653) | Polar desert sand microbial communities from Dry Valleys, Antarctica - metaG UQ852 (21.06) | ecosystem: Environmental > Terrestrial > Soil > Desert | place: Antarctica: Dry Valley... | reverse complement strand
CGATGCGACACCGATTTATCGCCCGGAATATCCACGCTGCCATGCAGCGCGATGCCTGCGGTTGAGATCCAGTTTTGTTTTTTCATTGCGGATTGGTCATTCGGGATTCTGCATTCTGGATTGGCAAGAGCGGGCGGCAGAGACGAGGAAAGGGGCCGCCATGTTTAAGCGAATCCCGAATCCCGAATCCCCAATCTCGATTTCCTATTCCCCATTCCCCGCCCTCAAGGCACCGCCACGGGATAGGAGCCCAGCAGCTTGATCTGGGCTGCGTGCGCTTTCAGTTCGCCCAGCGCTTTTTTCATCGCTTCGTCCTCCACATGGCCGGCGAGGTCGATGAAGAAGCCATACTCCCACTTGCCATGGTGGGAGGGACGCGATTCGATCCGGTTCATGCTGATGCCATGGCGTGCGAACGGGCTGAGCACGTCGAACAGGGCGCCTGGTTTGTCGTGGACGAAGACCAGCACCGAGGTCCGGTCATGGCCGGAGCTGGGGAAGATGCTGCGCCCGATCACCAGGAAGCGCGTGGTGTTGTCGGCCTCATCCTGGATCGGGCTCATCACTACTTTCTTCAGACCGTAGACGTGCCCCGCGCTCTCACCGCCAATACTGGCCGCGTCGTCGGCGCTGCGGGCGCGGCGGGCGCCCTCGGCGTTGCTGGAGACGGGGATCTTTTCGACCTGAGGCAGGTTGGCGCGCAGCCACGCCGAAGTCTGGGCGAACGACTGCGGGTGCGAATAGATCCGCTCGATGTCCTCGATACGCCCGCTGCGCGACAGCAGGTACTGGTGCACTCGCAGCTCCACCTCGCCGCAAATCTTGAGGTTCGAGGTCAGGAACATGTCCAAGGTGACCTGAATAGTGCCCTGCCCCGAGTTTTCCACCGGCACTACGCCGAAATCGGCGCTGCCGCTTTCCACTTCCTGGAAGACTTCCTCGATGCTGGCCAGCGGCAAGCCGTGTGCGGACCGGCCAAAATGCTTCATCACCGCCTGCTGGCTGAAGGTGCCCTCCGGCCCAAGGAAGCCAACCTTCAGGGGCTCCTGCTGGGCCAGGCATGCGGACATGATTTCGCGGAACACGTGGACCAGCAGCTCATCGCTCAGCGGGCCCTGGTTGCGGTCCACCACCATGCGCAGCACCTGCGCCTCACGCTCGGGGCGGTAATAATCCACCGCAGCGGCTAGCCGGCCCTTGGCCTTGCCCACCTGCAGGGCGTAGGCCGCGCGGTCAGCAATCAGCGACTGGATCTGGCGGTCAATGCCGTCGATGTGGGCACGCACGTCTGCAAGCAACGGCGCTGTTTTGGCAACGGCCTTGCGCGCTGACTTCGGCGCGGCCGGCTTCGGGATTTTGCTGGTGATCTTTCTGGGCTTGGAGGCCATGGGTCTTGTTCCCGATACGAAGCTTGTTGGAAAACGGCTGGCGCGTGTCGTCAACCGTGACGGCGCTGGAAATCGCCCATGAATTCAACCAATGCCTGCGCACCCTGCACCGGCATGGCGTTGTACAGCGAGGCGCGCAGGCCACCGAGCGCCTTGTGGCCTTTCAGCGCCAGCAGCCCTGCCGCCCCGGACTCTGTCACGAAACGCTCCGTGAGCGCCTGGTCCGGCAGGAAGAAAGGGATGTTCATGCGCGAGCGCACCGAGGTTTCCACCGGGTTGCGGTAGAAGCCGCCAGAACCGTCGATGGCTGCGTATACCAGCGCTGACTTGGCCGCGTTGCGACGCGCAAATTCCTCCACCCCGCCCTCGGCCAGCATCCACTGGAACACCAGGCCGGCCAGGTACCAGTTCCAGGTGGGCGGAGTGTTGAGCATGGAGTCGCGCGCCGCATGCGAGCGGTAGTCGAAGATATCGGCACGCGGCTGGCCCGCGCGGTCCAGCAGGTCTCGGCGGATGATAACCACCGCCACGCCCACCGGGCCAAGATTCTTCTGTGCACCGGCGTAGATCACGCCGTAGCGCGATACATCAATCGGCTCGGAAGCGATGCTGGAGCTGAAGTCGGCGAACAGCGGGCTCTCGCCCACGTCAGGCACGTCGCGGAATTCCACGCCCTGGATGGTTTCATTGGCGGTGATGTGCACGTAGGCCGCGTCGGGCGACAGCTGCCAGGTACCGCGAGCGGGAATAGCGCGGTACTCGGGACCACCATCGGCGACTACATGCACCTTGGCGTGTGCCGCAACCTGCTTGATCGCGGTCCTGCCCCAGTGCCCGGTGACCACGTAATCCACGACCTGCTCTGGCGCGGCAAAATTCAGCGGCAGCAGCGCCTGCTGGGTGGTGGCGCCGCCGGACAGGAACAGCACCGCGTAGTTGTCGGGTATGCCGACCAGACGGCGCAGGTCGGCCTCGGCCCGCGCGGCGACTTCAATAAACTCGTCACTGCGGTGGCTGATTTCCACGATGGACGCGCCGATGCCGTTCCAGTCAAGCATCTCGGCCTGGGCTTGGCGCAGCACGGATTCTGGCAGTGTGGCGGGCCCGGCACTGAAATTGAATACGCGGCTCATGGGATACCTGCAAGGTGAGCAGCTAGTATGCCGCAGCGCAGCAGCCTGCTGCCAAGCGGCGCATCAGGCAGCTTGGCTGGTGTTCGCCATCGGCGTGAAGGGGGTGCTGCATTTTTGCTGGATGGAGAAATCCTGTAGCCGCGAGCTGCTGATCCCTGCGGCCATCCTTGCCCGGTTGCTGGGCTGGCGTGGCTGGAAAGCGCTCAGCCGGCGCCGAACAGCAGCAGCGCGGCCAGCATAAGCGCCAGGAAGCAGGCGGCCAGCAGCAGCCAGGGCCAGCGCTTGGCAGAGGAGGCGCTTCCAGAGCGCGCAGGCCCATCGGCCCCTGCCGCCGCTCGTGCGCCCGGGCTGGCTACGGCATCGGCGGCGCACTGCAGCCAAGGCACCTCCACCACGAAACGGTGCTGGGTGTCGAAGCTGACCTGATCGCCTGCGGCCAGCAGCGCATCGCGCACTTCATGGCCGTTGACCCGGGTACCGGTGGTGGCCTGATCCAGGCCGCGCAGCAGCACCCGGTCACCGCGCCGCTCCAGCAGCGCGTGGCGTTCGGCGAAGCCGGGCTCATTGATATGGATGGTCGCTTCCCGCGAACTGCCCACCAGGCAGGGACGGGACAGGGTGAAGCTGCGCCCGTGATGCTTGCCGCCCACGCCGCGCAGGACGACGCGCGGGTCGTCGGCTGGCGCTGCTTCCGGACGCGGCACCGCATCCATATCCTGGTGGCTGGCACGGATCAGGATTTCCACGCCATCCACATACACCGCGTCGCCAGCGCGGAGCAGCGCCATGCGCTGGACCGGACGGCCGTTGACGTGGATGCCGCGCACGCCGCTGGCCACCTGCAGCCACAGGCCGCGCCGGTCCATGCAGAACTGGACCAGCAGCGCGCCCTGCGCGGCGTCACCCAGCCCGATCATGCCGTTGGTTTCGCGCACCACGCGATGTACACCGTGGTGCAGCGGCCGGTCGGGCAGCTGCAGGCTGTCAAAATGGAGTCTCAGGTTTTCCACGCCGCCGGAGCCTAGCATGCCGCGCTGCGGCTTGGACTCGGACGCCAGCTTGCGCACAATCACGCACTCTGGAAGGATCACCCCTGCATGCCCAGCATCGATATCGAACACGCGCACGGCAAGACCCCGGCCCAGGCCCGCAAAGCCGTGGAAAGCATGGCCAGGAAACTGGCCGACCGTTTTGACTTCGACTACGCCTGGGAGGGCGATACGCTGAATTTTTTGCGCTCGGGGGTGGATGGAAAGATCCACATGTCGCCGAAGAAACTGCACATCACCGCACAGCTCGGCTTCATGCTGTCAATGTTCAAGGACCCGATTGAATCCGAGATCCGGCGGGTGCTGAGCGAGAAGTTCGACTAGCCAACCACCCGCCTGGGCCAGGCATCAAGCGTGCCGCTAGCGGAACGGATCCGGATCACCGGCGAACAGGCGCTCGGCCACCTGCCGTTCCGAGGCGTCGATATCAGCCACGAACGCCCTGCCGTCGCCCATGGCCGAGAACGCGGTGAAACCACGCTCCAGAAACCCCTGCAGCTCGCCCAGGCCGCTAGCCCTGGCCGGGCCGCGCGAGAGCCGCAGCAGAATCGCCACGCCGGGGGTCTTGACTGCCCTGGCCAGACCTATGCCGACCCCCGTGATCAGGTCGATCTGGTGGCCGCGCAGGCGTGCATGACCGACCTCGCGGTAGGCTTTGGCGTAGAGCGCCGCATCCAGGCGTTTGCGGGTCGGCGCGATGCGCTGCAGGGTTTCGGCCATGCGCAGGTCCAGCGCATGGGTCAGCGCGCCCAGCTCGATGCCGTCCGCCACCGTCCCCAGCACCGCCGTTGGCAGCAGGCGCTGCATCATGGGCAGCACCTTGGCCACGCTTGCATCACGGCCGCTGAAGTCGCGGTCGCCGTAGAGGTCGGTAACGAAAAACCGCGCGGCCGCACGCCGCTGCGGGTCATACAGGAAGTGTTCGAAACTGGACTCCAGCCGCTGCGCCTGCCAGTGGCGCAGGATCGGCAGCCAGCCCAGACGGTTGCGCGGGTCGCGGCCGGCGTCATGCAGCGCCTGATGGCAGGCCAGGCGACGTCCAAGCCGGTCGATGAGGGGATTGGCGCGCGCCATGCCGCGCATGATCGGCGGCAGCGCAAGGCCGCGCAAGCATCTGCTCCCGCCAAGAGGCCCGAATCCTGTTTCCAGGCGCGTGCCCTGGTGGGCTACACTCGGCCCGCTTTCCGCAGCCGGACCGTGCATGCTTTCTTTCCACAGCGCCAAGAAACGCGGCTCGGGCGGCCGCATCGGCCTGGCCATCGCCGGTGGGGGACCCATCGGCGGCATGTACGAACTGGGTGCACTGCGCGCCATGGACGAGGCGATGGATGGCCTGGACCTGACCCGCATGGATTGCTATGTGGGGGTCAGTTCGGGGGCATTCCTCGCCGCCGGCCTGGCCAACCGGATAAGCACCGCGGAGATCTGCCGCATCTTCATCACCGGGACCAGCGACGATGCCCGGTTCCGCCCCGAAATCTTCCTCAAGCCCAACGTAGGTGAATACCTGCGCCGCGCCGCCACCCTGCCCGGCCTGTATGCGGACTGGGCGCGTCAGCTGATGCTGAACCCGGCCAGGGCCACGCGCCTGTCGGACCTGATATTGCGCTTCGGTGGCTTGGTTCCCACCGGCCTGTTCGACAGCGCCGGGATCGAGACCTTCCTGCGCGATGTGTTTACCCGCCGCGGTCGGAGCAACGACTTCCGGACCCTGGACGCCGACCTGTTCGTGGTAGCCGTGGACCTGGACACCGGCGAAGCCGTGCGCTTTGGCGAAAAAGGTTGGGACTGCGTGCCGATCTCGCAGGCGGTGCAGGCCAGCTCGGCGCTGCCGGGGCTGTACTCGCCCGTGCAAATCAACGGCCGCCACTTCCTTGACGGTGCCCTGCGCCGGACCATGCACGCGTCTACCGTGCTCGAACGCGGCATCGACTTGATGATCGGCATCAATCCGCTGGTGCCCTTCGACGCCAGCCATGCGGCGCCGCAGGCAGGAGAGCGAGAGCGCCGTGGGCTGGCCAGTGGTGGGCTGCCCGCCGTGCTTTCGCAGACCCTGCGCACCCTGCTGCAGTCGCGCATGCAGATCGGCATGGAGAAGTACCCTCACCGGTTCCCCAATATCGACCAGCTGGTGTTCGAGCCCAATGCTGAGGACAGCGAACTGTTTTTCACCAATCTGTTCAGCTTCTCCGCACGCCGCCGGGTGTGCGAGCTGGCCTACCGGAATACCCTGGATGACCTGCGCAAGCGCGCCGACGTGCTGCGCCCGGCGCTGGCGGCACATGGCATCGTGCTGCGCCAGGAAATCATCAGCGACCGCAAGCGCACCCTGCTGGATGGGCTGGACGTTGCACCGAGCATGACCGAAACCACCGCACGCCTGCGCCGCGCGCTGGATGACGTGGACCAGGTCGTGGCCACGCGCCGAGCGCGCGGCGCTACACGCCGCGTGCGCTCCACAACTTGAGGCCGATGCCGCGCCGCGCGACACCGGCACTGGTGTGAAAGCTCTAGACAGACGGTTGAGCCTAGGCGCTCCTCAATCGTCCAAGTGACACCGGATCCCATGGCCAAGCTCAAGAAAACCGCACGCAAGTCCGCCTCCAGCAAATCCCCAAAATTCCAGGAACAGGCCGAGCGCCTGTCCAAGAACCTAGGTGAGTCCGCACAGCAGGTCTGGCTGGCCGGGGTCGGCGCGTTTGGCCGCGCCCAGGTCGAGGGTACGAAGCTGTTCGAGACCCTGGTGAAGGAAGGCCTGTCGCTGGAGCAGATCACTCGCAAGGTTACCGGTGGCAAGGTGGAAGCCGTGCGCGACGTGGTGGAAACCACCGTGGGCCAGGCCCGTGAACGCGCCTCGGATACCTGGGATCGCCTGGAAAAGGTGTTTGAACAGCGGGTGCAGCGCGCCATGCGCCGCCTCGAAGTGCCCAGCCGCGAAGACCTCGGGGCCCTGGTCGCACGCGTGGATGCGCTGAACCTGGAATTGCGCAAGCTGGGCGGCAGCCCCGCGCCGCGCAAGCAGCCTGCCGCCAAGAAAGCCGCCAAGAAGGTGACCCGAAAAGCCGTCGCCAAAAAGAAGCCCGCCGCGAAGCGCGCGCCGACCCGAAAGGCCCGCAAAGCGGCTCGCTGAGGGCCTTCACCGGGCTGTACGCACTGTCCAATAAGATATTGTTGCAAGGCACAATAAAAACGCGTAAGTATTGTTACCAGCCCGCCAGTCCACACGAAGCCCGTATGCTCCCCTCCCCTTACGACTTCGGACTGGCGGGCTTTTTCATGACCATCGGCGGGAGGTGTCGCGTACCATTGCAGGCCACCCCACTGCATACCCCCGCAAGGTAAACATGCCTGCCTGGCTGATCGGAATAGCCGCCACCGTCCTGATTGGAGCCGCCGCCACCGCCTGGCTGTGGATAGTCAGGCGCCGCAGCGACGAACTCCAGGCCGGCCTGGAGTCACTTTCCGCCATGCGTTGGCGCGATTTTTCCCGCATCGTGCTCGCCGCCATGGAAAGACGCGGGCTGCGGCTGACGGTCCCCGAGCAGGGCAATTCGCCCGAGCCCGGCACCGGCTTTGCCCTCAGCCGTAACGGGGAGCGCTGGCTGCTTGCCTGCAAGCATGGCTCGGCTTACCGCATTGGCGCCGCCCCGGTGGAGGAACTGGCCGCGTCGGTCAGGCTGGGTGGTGCCGCCGGCGGTATCCTGGCCACCGATGGCTGGGTGGAAAAAGCCGGCCGCCACGCGGCCCAGGCCAACGGTATCGAGGTGGTGGACGGTCGCCGCCTGTGGCGTGCAGTCAAGCCGCTGATGGAAGCCGCAGAACTGGAGCGCATCGTTGGCGGCGCGCGCGCACGCGCTACGCGCCATATCGGTATTTCATGGCTGGCGGCCGTCACGGTCGGCCTGCTGCTGGGGCTCGCGCTGGCCGGCACCCGGCCGGGTCCGCCGGACGATAGGCCGGTTGGCGCGCCTGACCTCGCCGCAGCCCCGCAGGCTGCGCCGCCGCCCGTGATGTACGCCCCGTTCGTGGAGCCCACCGAGGCAGAAATGCAGCAGCAGCGCGAGGCGGTCAGCAATGCTCTCACCCTTACCCCCGGCATTGCGCGCGCGCTGTGGAACACGCGCCTTACCCTGTCCGTCGACCGCGCCAACTCCGAAGCCGAGGCTTGGGCCATCGTATGCCGCGAAGTGGAGCTCTATCCCGCGCTGCGCACCGTCCGCGTACAGCTCAATCCACCGCCGGGCAGCGACGAGCCGGTGCGCTGGCGGCAGTGCAAGACCATGTGAGCGTGCGGCGCCGTCGGGCAAGCCGGTGGCGCTACCAGTGCACCCCGCGCATCAGGGCCGCGAACGCAATCTGCTCCTGGCTGGGCGCTGATTCCTTCAGCGCCTTGCGATCACCGCTAGCCGCGGCCGAATCCGGGAACAGCTCGAACGCCGTGCTCATGATCACTTCGTAGGCTTTCGGCGCCACTGCATTCACCAGCGCCGAGAAGATGCCCAGGCGCGTGGCAATCCGGCTGGGTTTCTCGATGATGGCCTTGACCAGCAGGTCGGCCGCCTCTTCGGGCGTGAGCGTGGGTACGCTGTCGTACATCTTGGTCGGCGCGATCATCGGCGTCTTGACCAGCGGCATGTTGACGGTGGTGAAGCAGATACCCTTGCCGGAAAGTTCGCCCTGTGCGCAGCGACTGAACGCATCCAGCGCGGCCTTGGACGCCACGTAGGCGGAGAAACGCGGGGAACTGGCCAGCACGCCGATCGAGCTGATGTTGATCACATGGCCCTTGCGGCGCTGGGTCATGCCCGGCATGAAGCCCATGATCAGGCGGATGCTGCCGAAGTAGTTGAGCTGCATGGTCCGCTCGAAGTCATGGAAGCGGTCGTAGCTGGCCTCGATGGAGCGGCGGATCGAGCGCCCGGCGTTGTTGATCAGGATGTCGACCTGGCCGTGCTCGTCCAGCACCTTCTTCACCAGCCGGTCGCATTCGGCCATGTCGGCCAGGTCTGCGGTGTAGGCGAAGACCTTGCCGCCGGCCTTCCTCATTTCGTCGCGGGCCTTGAACAGCTCCTCCTCGCCGCGCGCCACGATGACCGTGAGCGCACCCGCTTCCGCCACGCGCTGCGCCGTCGACAGGCCAATGCCCGAGGAACCGCCGGTGATCACCACCACCTTGTTGCGCACCTTGCCCTTCAGGGTGCGGTCGATGAACAGGTCCGGGTCCAGGTGGCGCTCCCAGTAATCCCACAGCCGCCATGCGTAGTCGTCCAGCCTGGGCACGGCGATGCCGCTGCCCTTGAGCGCGCGCTCGGTCTCGCGACTGTCAAAACGGGTGGGATAGGTGATGAACTTCAGCACCTCCTTCGGGATCCTGAAGTCACGCAGCAGCATGCCGACGAAACGCCTGACCGGCGGCAGGTTGCCGACCGCCCCGCGGATGCTGCTGGGCACGAAGGCGAACATGCGCGCGTCCACGCGCATGGTCATTTCCGGGGCGTGGCCCGCGCGGCAGAAGGTGTTCAGCACCTCGCCCACGCGCATCGGCTCCGGGTCGGTCAGATGGAACGTATGCCCATCAAGCCGTGGTTTGTGCGCAATATGGTCCATGGCATCGGCCACGAAATCCACCGGCACGATGTTGATGCGGCCACCCTCGATGCCCAGCACCGGCATCCACGACGGCAGCATTTCGCGCAGCTTCTTGATCAGCGTGAAGAAGTAATACGGCCCGTCGATCTTGTCGATCTCGCCGGTCTGGGAATGGCCCACCACCATGCCCGGGCGATAGATACGCCACTTGACCCGTTTTTCTGCCCGCACCAGCCCTTCGGAGTCGTGCTTGGTGCGCAGATAGGGGTCATCCAGGCCTTCAGCCTCTTCGAACATATCCTCGCGGAAGATGCCCGGGTACAGGCCCGCGGCCGCGATGGAGCTGGTGTGGTGGAAGGTGCCCGCCTTGATTGCTGCGGCCAGGTCCAGCGCGTGCTGGGTGCCGTCGATGTTGGCCGCGCGCTGGGATTCTGCGCTGGCGGCCAGGTCGTAGATGGCGGCCAGGTGGAAGAAGTGCTTGACCTTGCCCGACAGGCTGCGGGCCTGCGCAGCGGTCAATCCGCATTTCGGCTTGGTCATGTCGCCATGAACCACGCTGATCCGCTTCAGGTCCCAGCCCGACTTCCTGGCGATGGCATCGAACTTCTTCTGCGAATCCTTGCGCACCAGCACATACACCGTACCGCTGCGCTTGAGCAGGTTGCTGACCAGGTAGCGACCGATGAAGCCGGTGGCGCCGGTGACGAAATAACTCATGGATGACAATCCCCGGTACATGGACCCAGCCCCTCCGCCGCGCCCCTCAACGGCTAACTTGCCAGAGAACCCGCATTTGGACAATGCCGGCCGATGGCGCAGCATTGACCGGCCCCGCCGCCCGTGGTGTGATGCGCCCGGTCACTGGGAGGGACCACGCATGGCAGATCTGAAAAGCAGCTTCGAGCAGGCATCCAAAGACATCCAGGCCCTGCCGGAACGCCCCGACAACGACACCCTGCTTCGTCTCTACGCGCTGTACAAGCAGGGCTCCGACGGTGACGTCAACGGGGACAAGCCCGGCTTCTTCGACTTCGTGGGCACCGCCAAGCACGAGGCGTGGGCCAAGCTGAAAGGCACCTCCCAGGACGAGGCGCAGAAGAAGTACGTCGACCTGGTGAAGAAACTGACCGCCTGAGCCGGCCGCGCGACCCGCACCCGGTGGCCCGTGATACCCGCCAACGCATCCTGGACGCCTCGCTTGCGATGTTCAACACGCAGGGCGAGCCGCATGTCACCACCAACCACATCGCTGACGAGCTGGAAATAAGCCCGGGCAACCTGTACTACCACTTCCGCAACAAGGACGACATCATCGAGCAGCTGTTCGCGCGCTACGAAGAGCGCATGGACGCCGCCCTGTCCACGCCCGTGGACCGGCTGCCCGGGCTGGAGGACATCTGGCTGCAGCTGCACCTGATCTTCGAGTGCATCTGGGACTACCGCTTCCTGTACCGCGATCTGGTGGAAATCCTCAGCCGCAATCGCCGCATCCGCCTGCGTTTCGCCCGGATACTCAAGCGTGCCGACCAGAGTGCACACCTGGTGATGCGCGGGTTGTCGCAGGCCGGGGTGATGCGCGCCAGCGCCGCGGAGCTGGCCGGCACCGCCACCAACGTGCTGGTCATCGCCACGTTCTGGCTCAATTACGCTTCGGCCCGCGGCGACAAGGACGAGCAGGTGGCCATCCGCCACGGCATTGTGCAGGTGATGATGCTGCTGGCGCCGTTCCTGCGTGACGCCGAACGCGTGCATCTGAACACCCTGATCCAGGCCTACCTGGACTGAACCCAGGCCACCCTGGCCTGGATCCCCGGACATGAAAAAGCCCCGCACTCTGCAGGGCCGGGCTTTTCATTTCTACCGCTTGACGGTTAAGCCGATCGCATCGGCCTTCAGCTTGGCGAACTTGTCGGCGTTGATCGCACCGGAATCCAGCAGCGCCTTGGCGTCGGTGATCCGCCCGGTCGACGGCTTGGTGCCGGCCACGCTGCGGATGTAGGCATCGGAGTTGGCGGGCGCTTCCTCGAAGGATCGCACTTGGCGCTCGGCCGTGCCGCCGCCGCGGAAGATGATGTAGATCAACGCGGTCAGGAACGGCAAGAAGATCAGGCCGATGAACCAGATGGCCTTGGCGAATCCGCCCAGCTTCTTGTCACGGGACAGGTCGACGGTGATCTGGAACAGCACCAGCAGGTAGGCGACTTAAACGAAAGAGGTCCGAATAAGGATGACGAATTCCCGGAAATTGCTCACTGCAGATATTTCCCGTGAAAGATGGACCTGATGATTTGTGCAGGCTCGGATAGGCGGGATGGCCGGTGCCTGAAGCGGGCCGAATACATCATGCAGTTCAAGTAATACCCCGGTCCTTTGTGCAGGCATGGCCTGCGTGGCCACTAACTGCCGTCATGAACGCCTGCCGAAAACGCGAACGCCCCGGTTTCCCGGGGCGCCCTGGCCGGTAAGGGTCGCGTGCTGGCTTAGCGGCGCGCCCTACTCACCGCACGCTTGGCCGCAGGCTTGCGCACCTGCTTGCGGGCTGGGGCGCGCTTGGCCGCCACTTCCCTGGCCGGCTTGCGGCCGCGCTTGTTGGCCGCAGGCTTGGGCTTGAGGCCCAGCTTCACCAGCACTGGAGCCAGGCGGCTTTCCGCGTCGGCGCTGAACTGGCCCACGCGTGCTTCGCCCTGTTGGCGGACGCTGGCCAGGCCATCGAGCACGTTGGCCTGGGTTTCACCGGCCAGCTTGCCGGCCTGCCGGGTGAAGGACTGGACCCGGGCGACGGCTTCATTGGCTGCGTTGCGGGTTTCGCGGCGGGCGACTACCACCAGGCCCAGTGCTGCCAGCCAGACGTGGCGCAACGAGGTTTCCGGGGACTTGCGGACGGTCTTCTTCTTGGCGGCCATGGGGGGCTCCGTGATGCCGGCCCCAATGGCCGACTT
>Ga0136636_10001992_pt1 | contig 12104 bp, 7 predicted proteins | sample AntDrymUQ8522106_2_FD_104653 | JGI IMG/M metagenome (GOLD analysis project Ga0136636, IMG submission 104653) | Polar desert sand microbial communities from Dry Valleys, Antarctica - metaG UQ852 (21.06) | ecosystem: Environmental > Terrestrial > Soil > Desert | place: Antarctica: Dry Valley... | reverse complement strand
TATTCCGGCGAGCATCACCTTGGCCCAGGGTCTTTTGGAAAGTGGGAATGGGAACAGCGAGTTGGCGCGCCAGGGCAACAATCACTTCGGGATCAAATGCACGCCCGATTGGACCGGTGGCCGAACCTACCACGACGACGATAAGAAGGACGACTGTTTCCGCAAGTACAAGGATGCATCACAGAGCTACGAGGATCACGCCAAATTCTTGCAGAAGCCACGGTATGCTCCACTTTTCGAGTTGAAAGCGACCGACTACGAAGGCTGGGCCCGTGGCTTGAAGAAAGCGGGCTATGCGACCGATCCTGCCTATCCACAGAAGTTGATCGCGTTGATCGACCGGTACGAACTGCACAATTTGGACAAGGGCATTGATGTGGCCTACAAACCTGCCAAGCCTTCCAGCAAGCCAGACCCTAAAAAGCCCGGCCGCCATAGCCATGTGGGTTCCGACGAGGTGATCACCATCGGCGGTGGACGTGCGGTGGAACAATTCGAGGGCCGGATCAAGTATGTGACGGTGAAGTCCGGCGATACCTTCCGCAAGCTTGCCGACGAGTTGGAAATGACCCACGGCCTATTGGCGCGTTGGAACGATATGGACAAGAACGCACCCCTGAAAGCGGGACAGCGGATCTACATTCAGCCCAAGCGCAATAATGCGAAGGATGCGGAGAGCCACACGGCCGTGGCTGGAGAAACACTGTGGGATGTCAGCCAGCAGTTCGGAGTCAAACTGGCGAAGCTGGTGAAGTATAATGGTTTGGCTGATGGGACCAAACTGAGCGCCGGGCAGCGGATCGCTCTTCGTAAGCGGCGGTAAAGGGGGATAGTTGTTAGTTGCTGGTGCTTAGTTGTCGGTCTCCTTGGTTACCTCCCTGCTGGTTGGCGAGTGAGTCGTAGAACATTCCATTCCAGTCACACGAAACCGCTGGGTGCCGCTTACAAGGGTCAAGTGACAAGGGGCAAGTGACAAGGGTCAAGACACAAGTCACAAGTCACAAGTGTCAAGTGACGAGGGTCAGGACACAAGGGTCAAGACACAAGGGGCAAGTGACAAGGGGCAAGAGACAAGTCACAAGTCACAAGTCACAAGGGGCAGGTGACGAGGGTCAAGTCACAAGGGTCAAGTGACGTGGGGCAAGTGACGGGGTCAAGCGACAACAAGCAACGATTTCCCTCAATCATTCTCGCCCGTGAATCGCAACACATCGTCCTTGGTCCCAAAGAGCACCAGGATGTCACCTTTTTCGGGAATGAAATCCGGCTCGATCACGCCCAATGCGCCCAGCTTGATGCTCCGGCGACCAAGAAAACTCTTCTCACTTTCCTTGCGCAATACCGTGACCATGCCCAGCTTGCGTTCCCGTAATTCGGCGATCTGGTTCAGGGGCTTGCCCACCATGTTGTCCGGCACCACGATCTCGGCTATGATGAAGCCACCGGGCAATTCGAACTGATCCACCAAGCGACGCATGTTCAATCTGCGTGCGAGGCCATCGGCCGCTTTTTCTTCCGGGTGTACGATGTCGGTCACACCCATCGAATTCAAGACCATTTCGTGCAGCGGATTGATGGCCCGGCTGATCACCCGCTTCACCTTCAAGTTCACCAAGAGCGCCGTGGTCATGATGTTCGCACCCTGGTCCTCTCCAATGGCTACAACGGCGGCATCCACATCGCTCAAGGGCAGCGCACTCACGGCTTGTGGGTCGTTGCTTTCCAAACAAACGGCGTAGGACACTTCTGATTTCAAGGCTTCCACCTTGTCCATGTCGTGATCAATGGCAATGACCTCATGACCCAATTGGGTGAGCTTGATGGCGAGGTGCCTGCCGAAATTACCGAGGCCGAAGACCGCTACTTTCATGGATGATCAGTTGATGAGAATGTCTTCTTTGGGGTACCGGTACGATGCTACTTGTACCTGACGAAGGATGCTGATGAGCAAGGTGAGCGCGCTTACGCGACCAACGAACATGACGCCGACCAGGGCCAGTTTCGCCGGGTCGCCAAGTTGACCGGTGATGCCCATGGAAAGCCCCACCGTGCTAAAGGCGGAGAAGCACTCGAACACGATGGGCATTAGCCCGTGCGCGCTTTCCATGGAGGCCAACACCGTGGTGGATATGCCGAGGAAGACGAGCGATAGTACAATGGCCGCAAATGCCCGGCGTGTGCTCAGGTTACTGATCTCGCGCCCGCCATACTCGATCCTGCGCCTTCCACGCGCCGTGGCAAAAATGTTCAATGTGGCAATGGCGAAGGTGGTGGTCTTGATCCCCCCGCCTGTTGAGCCTGGCGATGCACCAATGTACATGAGCAGTATCGTGGTCATCAAGGTGGGCACCGTAAGCTTTCCGTAGTCCACGACATTGAAGCCTGCAGTACGCGGAGTGACGCCGGTGAAGAATGCCGTGCTCAAACGGCCCCACCATGTGGTGTGTTCGACCAAGGCGCCATTCCACTCGAAAACCAGCACGGCAACCGTGCCAACGACGACCAAGATGGAGGTGACCTGCAGCACCAAGCGCGAACTCAAGTTCACCAAGCGCGGATGGCGTTCGCAGGGCGTGCCGGTGAAGAACCGGTTGATGCGCCCCGATATCCAAAGACGTGTATACCGGCTGAAGTTGAAGATGATGCCAAAGCCAAGACCACCGAAGATGATCAGCAACGCAATGATCCACATGAGCGGGTAGTTGAAGCGGTAAGGCAATTCATACAAGCCCAATGTTTCCGTTGAGAAACCGGCATTGTTGAACGCCGAGATGGAATGGAATACCGCGAAGAAGAAGCGCTGTCCGCTGCTGGAGAAGTTCTCCGGCGGTATGCTGAGGTAGATGAAGAAGACGCCGACCAATTCCACCGCCAAGGTGAACAGGATCACCTGCACAATGAAGGTCTTGGCCGAACTCAGGGACGTGTTGGCGATGTCGCGAATACGAAGTTGCTCTTCCAACGAGGTTCTCCCTTTGAAGAAGAAAGCGAAGAAGCTGGTGAAGGTCATCACGCCCAATCCGCCCAGCTGGATCAGGAGCAGAAGCACACATTGGCCCATGAACGTGAGGTCTTTTCCCACGTCCACCGTACTAAGCCCGGTAACACATACCGCCGATGTGGAGGTGAAGATGGCGTTGACCATGCCGATGGGCCGGGTCGTGGTGTTGGGTAACATCAGCAACGCCGATCCCACGGCGACAAGCAGGATGAAGCTGACGGTGAAGAGCAGCGCTGGGTTGAACAAGACCGTATTGCGGCCAAGTTCCAGACGCGAGAGCTCGATGAAGGAGAAGAATACAAGGAATACCAGCTCTGGCCAGCGTTGGCCATCTGCCCACCAGGCCCACCCCATGGGTTTCAAGATGATCATGACCAAGGCAGCTACGAACCAGCCGAGTTCCGCTTTTCGTATCGGTTCGCCACGAAGATGATTGCGTAGCAAACTGCCCAGCGTAACGAACGCCGCTGCAATGACCAGACCGTAGCTGAGTTGATCGAGCAGCTCATCGGTGGAAGCATCTGCGCGATACCCGAACTCCAGCAGCAATAAGAATATGGACAGGAGTATGACCGTGAGCCGGGCCAAGCCGACCACCTCCTTGCGGAGCGCGGTACGAAGAAGTGTTTGGTTCATCGCCGGGGCGAGGTGCGCTGCCCCAGGTCAGCGTAGTGCGGCAAAGCTAGTGTGGCAACCACGAAATTCCTTTACGGTCTTCACCCCTCTTTCTCCTTTCTGCTGCGTTGTCCGCCGCACGGCGGAGCCGTAGCCACCCCCGGTTCGTGGACCGGGGCAGGCTGCTACGTCGCGCATGTTCCGCCCCCGAAAAACCGTCACGAAGCGTCCTCCTTCCGCCTTTGCGGGGACGCTTGCATAAAGAAGAAATAGTGTCAGATCCGTAGTCAACCAACTTCGTGGTTACCACACTAGTGGAACACGCGATCAGGGGAGTGCTCCCGTCCCCAACACGTGGTATGCGATCACGCGCCCATCACGTGTTACCGTTACCCATTCCAAGCTGCCATCCAGGTCCAGATCGCCCATCGCGAACAAGCTGGCACCCTGCACAGGCATGCCATCCAACGGCCGCCCCGCCTGATCCAAGAGCGTGACCTGTTCTCGGCCCGGTAAGGAGATGCCATACACTAGCTCGGTCTTGGTTGGCTGGTAGCAAGTGGCTGGTAGGCCCAGCGCCTCGCCCAAATGGTATTCAAATACCGTTTTTTCGCCGTGCGTGATCGTGAGCGTATCGCCTCGCACGTGCATCACGTCGTGCTCCCCGTCATCAGCCAAACCACCCAGACCGTACCACCCTGCCGGCCCACCCAGTTGTCGAGCCGCCTTTTCGTTCAACGCACCCTCCATCAAGCCGCCCTCGTTGTTGCGCCAAATGAGCTTGGTGGCTCCAAGTTCCAGGCCTGGGGCAACCGCAAGGATCGTGGGCGCTGGTCCCAGTTCAAGTAAGGGGCGTTCGCGCTCAGCCCCCTTCCGGTCCAGGAGCAGTAGGCTGCCATCATCCGCCGTTACCAAGAGATGGTCTTTGTTGCCGATACGAACGTGGGAGATACTGTTGGAAGCGCCTGTGCGCAACTGTGGCGGTGCCCAACCCTTCACCACCTGCCCATCCAGCCCATAGTTCAAGATACGGCCATCGGTCAACGGCAGCAGCAAACGGTATTCGCGTGTGCCATCGTAGTCGAAGGCTGCTAGTGGTGCCTGGGTCTTGACGGGTAGGCTCACCGGGAAACCGCCCACATCCTTGCCGTTGCGATCGATCACGTAGATGCGGCTGGCCGTGTTGAACAAGAGTTGCAGCTTCCCGTTCTGAAAGCGGTCCACTTGCTGCACTTCACCAAGGATCGGTCCATCCAACGGGTAGCTCCAAAGCTCCTTGCCAGCGCTGCCGAGCAAATGGATACGATGTTCATCGTCCTGCACCAACACCTCGCGCGTGCCGTTGGTGTGGTTGCGAACAATGTCCGGTATGCGCGTGCAGGTCTTGTTGAGGGCCGTGCTCCACAACACGCCGGATGAGCGTTCTTCCAGCGGTGCATGCTGCAGCCCAATGGTGAGCGCCGTGCGGCCATGCAGGGCAGGGGCCAATTGAAGGGACAGGCCCCCCAAGCGTTGCCATACCCCGTGCGATCCTTGATATTCCGTTGCGTGTTCCGGTTCCAACTTCGCTGTCACGTGTGTCCAGCAGCGCGCGATGTCCCAGCGCATTGTGCGGCTTGCGGTGGATGATATCCGTTCGGTCCAACCGGTGGTACGCGCATCTTCTGCCAAGGTGCGTCCGTCGTTCCACGCATCGATCACCGTTCGCAGCGCTGCTGCATCCGTTGCAACTACGATCACGTCGCCCAGCGCACACCACCATGGATCTCGCAACGGGGCATAGGCCGCCCCGAGTAAACGCTCGTAAGCAGCAGCGATCGGCAAATGCGTAAGCCGTATGCCGCGGTGGTTCGCCGTGTCGCAGGTGCTGCCTGGAGGACATGCTCCTTCGAGTTGAACTTGCGCTGCATCCGGGTCGTCGGTCTGGAAGAGGGCCCAAAAGGGAGAACCGGTGCTATCGCCCTTTGCCCCATAAGCAACAGCCATGCTGCCCTGTACCCAGTGGAAGAGCGTGGGACCAAGTTCCGTGCGATCAGCGTCTGTGGCCTCGGCACGTTCGCGCAGGAAGCGTTCGGGGTCACTTACCTGTTGTACATCCCATGCGCATACTTCTTTCGGTAGCCACCGTGCCAGGTCGTTGCGCCCTGTTCCTTGGTGGTCCAAGGAAAGCAATGCGGCATCTGCTTCGGCCGGCAAGAGTAGACCGCTCAAGAGCAACGCATCTGGTCGCGAGCGAACGTCCAAGGCTGCCCAGCCGTTGGGCGTCTTGTACTGTTCCAAGGCGTTGGGTGTGAACCAGGTGTGCAACACGGTACGCATCCGATCCATATGCACCAGCACGTGCGCATCGGAACCGCCACCCAGCGTTCGGCGCGCTTCGTTCAACAAGCTATCGGCCGCTACGCTGGTGCCTTTCTTCAGCTGTAAGAGGGCCTCATCCATCATGGCTGGCGATGTGGCCAACAACCAAAGTCCTTGCTGTATGCAAAGCGATAGATCGGCCAACGCCGTATCTGGCCGCACCTGCACCACGTCCCCGCGTTGTAGTGCGAGCATGGTCGCCTCATCTGCTTTTAGCAGTTCTGCGAATACACGCAATGGAATGCCATCGGTGGTGTTGGGTGCGCACGTGAGCAGCAGATCGACCGTTTTGTTGCCTGTGCGTGCCATTGCGATCACTACCGATACGTCGCTTAGTGCACGGCGCAAGGCGGCATCGTTCTCTGCGCGCTCTGTGGTGCGGGCCATCAAGCGCCCAACGGCCGCCAGGCTGCCTACCTGTTCAAGGGCGCTCCAGAGTTGCGAGGTGTGCGTGAAGCGGTCCCAGGCGCGCCACGCATCGGGCACTTCGATCACCATGGCCGCTCGTTCTGGTACCGCCATCCAAGGGTCCTTGGTGGTGGGAACCGTGCGCTCCCAATGCCACAAGGTCCACGCTACCAAGGCGCCAACAGCAAGCAGAAGAACAAGGATAAGGACCCGGCGCATGTGGAGACCACCAAAGGTACCGGGCATCTATAGCCTGCGGCCGTTGCTGGACTTGCCGTTTGCACAGTGCGGTGTGGGTAGTGACGACCGTCCCGCCGGAATGCGCCGAAGGAGCATCTCCGGCATCTCACGAATGTTGTGCGGGACCTTTGTGAGACACCGGATACCTCGCTATCGCGAGCTTCCGGTGTGTCGGTCAGAACAGCGCTGGTTCCGAGTAGCTCAAACGGAAGCTGCGCCGGTGGTGTAAGCACGGGCCAATGCGGTCCAAGGCGTTGCGGTGATCTTCTGTCGGATAGCCTTTGTTCAAAGCCCAATTGTATTCCGGATGATCGGCATGCAAGCGTTCCATCAGCGCATCGCGGTGGGTCTTCGCCAATATGCTGGCGGCGGCGATGGAGCGAAAACGACCGTCGCCCTTTACGAAACAGGTATGCGCGATGCCCGCGTAGGCGATGAACCGGTTGCCGTCGATCAGGAGGTGCTCTGGCCGCTGCTTCAACGCATCAATGGCGCGGTGCATGGCGATGAACGATGCGCGAAGGATGTTGATGACATCGATCTCCTGCGGCTCAACGGCTGCAACAGCCCAGGCAACGGCCTTTTCCTCTATCATCGGGCGAAGTGATGCGCGGCGTTCGTGCGTCAACTTCTTGCTGTCATCCAGCCCGGTTAGGCTTATGCGTGCGGGCAGGATCACTGCTGCGGCTACTACCGGACCTGCCAGGCAACCGCGACCGGCTTCGTCACAACCGGCTTCGATAGTCCCTCGCGTATGGTAGGAGGCCAGGCGGTTCATGTGCGTCCGGTCATAGGTAAGCCTGCGTCCTGCATCATCCGCTCGAACGAGGTCCATAATGCGTTGGCGGCATTGTCCCACGTGTAGCGTTGTGCCCGTTTCAGCCCGGCTGTGATCATTGTTTCACGCAGGGCCGCATCCGTTGCCACCTCGTGCAGGGCGCGCGCAATGTCACTCACATTGAAGGGGTCGCAGTAATGCGCCGCATCGCCGGCCACTTCGGGCAAGCTGGTCGCTTCCGCAGCAACAACAGGAACGCCGCAGCGCATGGCTTCGGCCACCGGAATGCCGAAGCCTTCGAAGTAGCTCACGAAGGCCAACGTTAATGACCCTCCCATGGCCAGGTTCAGCTTCTCCTGTCCTAACCGCCCGGTGAACACCACGCGGTCTTTGTGCTGCATGTTGCCGTGGGCCTCCTTCATGCGATCATCCCACCAGAACGCTTCACCTACGATCAGCAAGCGAAGGTCTGAGGGATGCTCGCGCAACAACTCATCAAAAGCCAGCAACAACCGCGCGATGTTCTTACGTGGGTGCAAGGATCCCACACAGCTGATGTAGGGTGCGCCTTGCGTGAATTCGCGTCGTGCCGTTTCGCATTCCGCAACGGACAAGGGTGCGAAGGCACTGCCCACGCCGTTGTGTACCACATCGATCCGCGCTTCGGGTACCCCGTAGGTAATGGCAATATCGCGGCGCGAGAATTCGCTTACCGTGGCCAGCCGCGTGGCGTGCCGTGCGAAGCGTGGGAAGTAGCTGCGGTAGTAATCGCGGTAGGCCTTGGGCAGGTCTTCCGGATAGTGCTCGAAGTTGAGGTCGTGCATCACCGCCAGAGTGGGTACCTTGCTGTGCAGGGCGAGGTAACCGTCCGGCGAGAGGAAGGCGTCGGCCTTCAGCGCCTTCAACTTGCGTGGCAGGAGCCAGTCGAACCAGAGGCGGTAGAGGAGGGGATGCCGCGTGGGCGGGAAGAGCACCACACCTTCCACGTTGTCCGCATAGATGAAACGCTTGTCGAAAGGCCGATCGAAGAGGAAGAGGAAGCGATGTTCCGGATGCGCCTTCACGATCCGCGAAAGCGTTTCGTGCGTGAACCAGCCGATGCCTTCCAGTTTGTCCGGAAGGAGTAGGCGGGTGTTGACGACGATGCGCATGGGAAGGCGAATGTGGTAGTGACCTGTGTGTGCAAATGTGGGAAGCATCTGCCCAACCGTCCATGAGCAGCATCTGTGTCGGCCTTGCTCTTGGTGGGAGCAGCCTCCTTCATGCGACCAGGGGCGAGCTACAATTGGCTGCAAAAGGATAGCACGTTTTGACCGTGTTGTGCATAGCTAGAATGTGCGCCGTAACTGGGGCATGGACCGATCACGGCACGCCAAGAGGATCTGCTATGAGCAGGTAAAAAGAAGAAGCGCCCAGCATCGCCCGTAAGGCCAACCACCTTGCGGCAGGTTGTTCCGGGATCGATGTGAGCACTTCTTGCCGTTCGATGATAGGCTTTCGGTCGTGAGAACGTCACTGCGGCCTTGAGCCGCAGTCCCGCCGGATCAGGAACAGGTCTCCTTCAGTTGCAGCCTGCTCCCTGTTGCTGAACAAAGAGGCGGAGTAACGGGACTGCGGGTCAGGCCCGAAGTGAAGCGCCCACCATGAACATCACTGATGGTACGGCCGTATTTTTGGTCGTGAGAATAGGACTGCCAGCCAGGACCGCAATTTCGGTCGTGAGTGTGTCACTGCGGGCCTGACCCGCAGTCCCGTTAGAACATGGGAAATGATCCATCAGCTACAGCGCTGTATCCTTTCCTGCACCACGGATCACAAACTCGCGTCGCAGCAGTTTCCTTTTCGCCCTTCGGTTCGTTCCCTCGGTGCAATTCAGCTACAAAATGGAAGTCCGCTTTCCGAGTGCCTATCCTTGGGCATAGGCAACTCCTCAACTCCTCAATTCCAGAATTCCGCATTTCCGCATTCCTTCCCCCATCTTCACCCCCGCGAATGCAACGCTCCTTCCTCCTCAACCTGGCCTTGCTGCTGGTACTGAACCTGCTGGTGAAGCCCTTCTACATCCTTGGCATCGATGCCGGGGTGCAGGATGCGGTAGGTAGTGCGGCCTACGGCACCTATGCGGCGTTGCTGAGTTTGGGCTTCTTGCTCAACATTGTGCTGGACCTGGGGATGACCAACCAGAACACACGGCACATTGCACAGCACGCGCACCTGATGGGTAAGACCGTGGGCAACGTGTTGGGGGTGCGGGCTACGCTGGTGCTGTTGTATGCGCTGCTCACTTTGGGTGCGGCTCTGGTGCTGGGCTTTCGCGGGGCACAGTTGGCGGTGCTCGGCTGGCTGGTGGTGAACCAGGCGCTGGTGGCCACCATCCAATACCTGCGCAGCAACATTGCTGGGGCACAACGCTTCAAACAGGACAGCTTGTTGAGCGTGTTGGACCGCGTGCTGCTGATCGGCATGGTGGGTTGGCTGCTTTGGGGGCGCGCGGGCGATCAGCCGTTCCGTATCGAGTGGTTCGTGTGGGCGCAAACAGTGGCGTACGGCATAACGGCGGTGGTGGCCTATATGTTGGTGCATCGCATTGCGGGTGGGGTGCAACTGGGCTGGCAGCCCGCCTACGCCTGGGTGGTGGTTAAACAGAGCTTCCCGTATGCCTTGCTGATCTTGCTGATGACCTTTTATTACCGCATTGACACCCTGATGCTGGAGCGGATGTTGCCCGATGGTGCGGTGCAAGCGGGGATCTATGCGCAAGGTTTCCGCTTCTTCGAGGCCTTCAACATGCTGGGCTACCTGGTGGCAGGTCTCTTGCTGCCCATGTTCAGTCGTATGCTGGGTTCTGCTTCCAGTACACAGCCCCATGACTTGGCCCCTGTGCGCTCCTTGGTGATCTTGGCCATGCGCCTGGTGCTTACTGGTGCCCTCGCGGTTGCGGTTTTCGGGGTGGCGCACGCCCAGGAGATCATGGACCTGCGCTACACAGAGAATACGGAGTTCTCTTCCCCGGTTTTCGCCCTGTTGATCGCCTGTTTCGTGGCCGTTTGTTCCACGTATGTGTTCGGCACCCTGCTGACTGCGGGGGGCAATTTGCGCGCGCTAAATTGGATGGCGGCTGTAGGTGCGGTGCTCAATATCGGACTCAACCTGGTGCTTATCCCACGATACCAAGCCATGGGTGCTGCCTGGGCCAGCTTGATCACCCAACTGGCTACCGCAGCGGTGCAGGTGGCGCTGGCCGGTAGGCTCTACGACACGGGTCTGCCGCTTGCTCTTTGGCTGCGCCTAACGGGTTATACTTTGGGATTGGTGGCCATTACCTTGGTTGTATCCCATCTGGACCTAAGCTTGTTAGTGCATCTCTTTGTGCATGGCGTTACAGCCCTGTCGTTGGCGCTCCTCTTTGGCGTGGTCGATAGTAAGGTGCTGCGCGAGGGGTTGGCGCTGAGGCCTCGGGGCGGTACGTGAACCTTTATTCGCACTTGGGCCGAAGGTGTACTTTTGGCCTTCTTTTTTCAAGAACAAGAATGCAGGCGGAAAAGCAAATGGGAGTTGATGACCGGTTCGATGTGCTATCGTTCCTCTGGAGCAAGAGGGTGATCATCGGAGGGATGTCCTTGGTCGGCTTGGTCGCTGGTTCGATCGTGTCGTTCATGATCACTCCATTGTTTCGTAGCGAGGTCATCTTGTTCCCAGCGGTCACGCATTCGGTTTCGCGGGCGTTGCTGACCGAGCAAAGCACAGGAAGAGATGATATTCTTGGCCTTGGTGATGAAGAAGATTCTGAGCAATTGCTTCAAATGCTCCATTCGGATAAGGTCAAAGAGCGGGTCTCGAAGCGTTTCAACTTGATGTCTGTTTACCGCATCGACTCCCTGGGTGGGCATCAACTATCGGATCTCAACGAGGCATTCAAGGACCATATCAAATTTGAGCAGACCCGTTATAGTAGTGTGCGGGTCGAAGTGCTGGATAAAGACCCGAAGCGCGCCTCGGATATCGCAAATTTCATTTCCGACCAGGTGGATTCCGTCTGGTCCGAAATGTCCAGAGAGCGGGCAAGCAAAGGCTTTGATCTCGTATTGAAGAAGGTTGCTCAGTTGGATCGGGAGCTGGTGACCATGGCAGATAGTATGCGGATACTTCGAGAGATGGGTGTTCACGATTACCACACCCAGACCGAACGCTACAATGAGTATCTCGGAGCCGCGATCGTAAAAGGAGACCAACGTGCGGTTCGCGATTTTGAGGAGCGCTTCAAGGTGCTCGCAAAGTATGGAGGTGCATATGTCAACCTGCAAGACCGTTTGTACAACGAGACCAAGAGAATGAGCGTCTTGAAAATGAAGTTGGAGCAAGCGCAAGCGGATATGGAAAGTAATTTGCCCCATAAATTCCTGGTCAATCGTGCTGTACCGTCCGATAGACGTGCATATCCGGTACGATGGCTCATTGCCATGGGTTCCACCTTGTCAGCACTTTTGCTCGCCTTGATATTGATCGTGGTCCAAGCGAACCTCTCCAAGATCCGTTCTTCAAATGTCCAATGAGATTTCTTTGCAGCGCTTCTATACCCTGATCGTCGCGAAATGGCGTGTCTTCGTCGGTATTGGCATTATGGCCTTTCTTATCGCAGCGATCCTCACCGGTCCCACCTTCATCAAGCCCAGGTACCTCTCCACCGCAACGGTCTATCCG
>Ga0136636_10001991_pt1 | contig 12109 bp, 11 predicted proteins | sample AntDrymUQ8522106_2_FD_104653 | JGI IMG/M metagenome (GOLD analysis project Ga0136636, IMG submission 104653) | Polar desert sand microbial communities from Dry Valleys, Antarctica - metaG UQ852 (21.06) | ecosystem: Environmental > Terrestrial > Soil > Desert | place: Antarctica: Dry Valley... | reverse complement strand
TGGCCGGAACCTTGCCGGGACGGAAACCGGGCATACGCACTTGAGGTGCAATTTTCTTCACCTCGGCATCAATGCGGGATTCAACGTCCTTTGCGGAAATCGTCATACGATAAGCGCGCTTCAGGCCTTCATTCTGTGTCTCGACGGTCTGCATGTTATCTTCTCTATCTACGACAGGCCCGCTGGCCTGCCAAAAACTGTTGAATGGCTTTCGGGTTCAACGACAGCCGGGAATCCCCTTTTTCGTGGTGCGGGCGAAGGGACTCGAACCCCCACACCTTGCGATGCCAGAACCTAAATCTGGTGCGTCTACCAATTCCGCCACGCCCGCTTACGAAAAGCTGCCGTTTCACAAACGACGAGAGCCCCTAACGGGAAAGCCGCCACGGGGCAAGGGGAGAAGCGGCAAATGCACCGCTGCCTCCCTCCGTCCGTGTTAGCCAAGCGCCTTTTTCAGCAAATCGTTGATGATTTGCGGGTTGGCCTTGCCCTGCATCGCCTTCATCGTCTGACCAACGAAGAAACCGAACAACTTGTCTTTGCCTGAACGATATTCGGCAACCTTGTCCTCGTTAGCTGCCATGATCTTGGCTATCTCTGCCTCAATCGCGCCGGTGTCGCTGGTTTGCTTCAGGCCCTTTTCCTCGACAATTCCCACAGCGCCCTGCCCGGTTTCGAGCATGATTTCGAAGACCTGCTTCGAAATACTGCCGCTGATCGTGCCATCGGCGACAAGACCAAGCAATTCGGCAGCCTGTTTCGGGCTAACTGGGCTTTCATCGAGCGTTTTGCCCAATTTGTTCAGCGCACCGAAAAGTTCGGACATCAGCCAGTTCGATCCCTGCTTTGCGTCGACACCTTCAGCCAGCAAATCTTCGAACCAGAATGCTGTCTCGGCCTCAGCGGTCAGAACGGCCGCATTATAGGCCGTCAGGCCCAACGCTTCGTAACGCGCGCGCTTGGCATCGGGCAGTTCGGGCAAAGATGCACGGCATTCTTCCAGAAACGCATCGTCAAGTTCCACGGGCAGCAAATCGGGGTCAGGGAAATAGCGATAGTCATGCGCGTCTTCTTTCGAGCGCATCGACCGGGTTTCCATCTTGTTGGGGTCGAACAGGCGCGTTTCCTGCACCACCGCGCCGCCGCTTTCGATGAGGTCCACCTGACGCTGTGCCTCATATTCAATCGCCTGCATCATGAAGCGGATGGAGTTGACGTTCTTGGTCTCCGTGCGCGTGCCAAGCTCACCGCCGGGCTTGCGCACCGACACGTTGACATCGGCGCGCATGGATCCTTGCTCCATATTGCCGTCGCACGAGCCGACATAGCGCAGGATTGACCGCAGCTTCTTCAGATAAGCGCCCGCCTCTTGCGGCGAGTTCATGTCGGGACGCGACACGATTTCCATCAACGCAACGCCTGAACGGTTCAAATCGACAAAGGACATCGTCGGATGCTGATCATGCATCAACTTGCCCGCGTCTTGTTCGACATGGATTCGCTCGATACCGATTTTTTTGACTGCGCTATCGGGGTCTTTTTCGTTGAGTGTAACTTCTATTTCGCCCTCGCCCACAATCGGGTGGTACAATTGCGAAATCTGATAGCCCTGTGGCAAATCGGCGTAGAAATAATTCTTGCGGTCGAACCGCGACCAGCGGTTGATCTGCGCATTGATCGCCATGCCCGTACGTACAGCCTGACGCAGGCATTCGCGGTTCGGCACAGGCAACATGCCCGGCATTGCGGCATCCACGAGGCTCACATGGCTGTTTGGCTCGCCACCATAAGCAGCAGAAGCGCCTGAAAACAGCTTGGCGTTGGACGTGACCTGCGCATGGACTTCAAGGCCAATTACGACCTCCCATTCGCCAGTGTTCCCTTGGATGCGGTATGTTGATTCAGTCATTATTCTGCACCTGCGTCGCACCAGCGTAGGCTCGTGCATATCTCGTCTTGCGGTTTACTCCGAGCGGCGTGATGGACCCCAGCCTGCGCTGGGCCGACGGCGAAAATTACCACCATTGTGCTGCTTCCGCCGTGAATCCTGAACGCTGCTCGATGGCAAGGCCTGCATTGAGCACAGCCTGTTCGTCGAGCGCTTTGCCGATGATCTGGAGCCCTAATGGCAGACTCTCTTTGCTCAGACCGCCCGGAACGGACATTGCGGGCAAACCAGCCAATGAGGCAGGAACCGCGAACACATCGTTCAGATACATCGACAACGGGTCAGCGTTCTTTTCGCCCAAGCCAAAGGCCGCGCTAGGTGCGGTTGGCGCGAGGATCAGGTCGCAGCTTGCCCATGCATTTTCGAAATCGCGCGCGATCAACGCCCGAACCTTTTGCGCTTGAGTGTAATAAGCGTCGTAGAAGCCAGCGCTCAGCACATAGGTGCCGATCATGATGCGGCGGCGAACTTCTTCCCCGAAACCGGCAGCGCGAGTCGCGGCGTACATGTCTTGCAAGCCAGCCCCTTCAGGCAAATCGCGCAGCCCGAAACGCACGCCGTCATAACGCGCAAGGTTTGACGAGGCTTCGGCAGGCGCGATTATATAATAAGCAGGCAGCGCATATTTGGTATGCGGCAGGCTGATATCGACGATTTCCGCGCCTGCATCCTTCAACCACGCAATCCCATTATCCCACATCTTGGCGATATCTTCATCGATACCGTCGAGACGGTATTCCCTGGGAATACCAATGCGCTTGCCCTTAAGGTCGCTGTTCAGGGCAGCTTCCCAGGCGGGCACAGGCAAATCGAGCGACGTCGAATCTTTCGGGTCAAAACCAGCCATCGCCTCCAACATGATCGCGCAATCGCGCACATCGCGTGCCATTGGGCCAGCTTGATCCAACGAACTTGCAAATGCGACTACGCCCCAGCGCGAGCAGCGGCCGTAAGTCGGTTTGATCCCGCTGATGCCAACAAATGCGGCTGGCTGGCGAATCGAGCCGCCAGTGTCTGTTCCCGTCGCCGCAGGGCACAAGCGCGCCGCGATGGCCGACGACGAACCGCCAGAGGACCCGCCGGGCGCCAACGCGGCATTACTGCCGTCGTTGCGGCGCCATGGCGAAATGACATTGCCGAAATAACTGGTTTCGTTCGACGAGCCCATGGCGAACTGGTCCATGTTCAGTTTGCCCAGCATCCCTGCCCCGGCTTTCCACAAATTGGCCGACACGGTGGACTCATAGGTCGGCACGAAGCCTTCCAGGATGTGGCTGGCGGCGGTTGTCTGCACGCCTTCCGTGCAGAACAGGTCCTTCATGCCAATCGGCACGCCTGCCATGTTGCCAAGCGGCTTACCGGCAGCACGATCGGCATCAACAGCTTGCGCAGCCTCGATTGCCTTTTCTGGTGTTTCCACGATAAAGGCGTTGAGTGCCTTTGCTTTGGCAACACGCGCGTTCAATGCTTCGGCGACTTCAACTGCCTTAAATTCACCGCTGGCTACGCCATCACGGATGGCAGCAACGCCAAGTCTGGAAAAATCACTCATTATTCAATCACCTTGGGCACGCCAAAGAAGCTGCCTTCCTTGGCCGGGGCGTTGGCCAGGACCTTGTCACGCACGTCGCCATCGGTGACAACATCGTCGCGCAGGCGCAGCGTGTTGGGGATGACAGCCGTCATCGGCTCAACGCCAGTGACGTCGACCTCTCCCAGTTGCTCTACCCAGGCAAGAATGCCATTGAGTTCGCCGACCATCTTGTCAGCCTCAGCATCGCTTATCGCGATACGCGAAAGCCGTGCAATTTTGTTCACGGTATCTTTATCTACAGACATGAGCCAGCCGCTAGCATCCGCTCCGCCGCGCTTCAACGGAAAAGCTTATTCTTTCAGCCCCTATTCAATTTTCCGATGCTATTTTTATCTAATCCGCTAAATCGCCCTAAAATCTCAGGACACAAAATTGGCTCGTAAATTTATCTATTTCATTGCAGCGATCATCGTTCTCGTCATCGCGGGCGGTTTCGTCATTCGCATTTATGAAAGCGAGCTGACCGAGCTTGCCTTTGTTCCGACCGCCAAATTTGAAAAGCAGGTGGCATTCGAGCCGAGCAAATATGCGGGTAACGACATGTGGTTCGCGCGTCCGGGTAAATCTGGCAATCCTGCTGACTGGTTACCGACCGGCGCGGCGAAAGCCGAAATACCCGGCTCGGCCGCGACATTCTTTGTGCATCCCACGTCATATATCGGCAGGGATTTTTGGAATGCCCCGTTGAACGACGCCGAATCACAGGATCGTGCCCGGCTCTTCTTACGCGGCCTTGCTTCGCCCCTCGCCAGCTCAGGCGAAATGTGGGCGCCGCGTTATCGTCAAGCTGCGATTGGTGCGTTTCTGACAACAAAGCCCGAAGGCCAGCAAGCACTTGATGCAGCCTATCAGGACGTTCTCTTGGCCTTTGATGAATTCGTGGCGAAGGTCCAAAAAGACCGCCCGATCATACTCGCGGGCCACAGCCAAGGCGCGCTGCACCTGACAAATTTGCTCAAAGATCGCGTCGCCGGCAAACCAATCGCCAAACGCATTGTCGCGGCCTATGTCGTTGGCTGGCCTATATCGGTTACCGCTGACGTGCCTGAAATGGGGTTGCCAGCTTGTACGGGGCCCGATGACACTGGCTGCATCATGGCGTGGCAGAGTTTCGCCGAGCCAGCCGAATATGACCGCATCGTCAAAGTCTACAACGCGACAACCGGCTTCAACGGCGCGCCTCGGAAAGACACAGTCATGCTGTGCACCAACCCGCTGAATGGTGGTGCTGAGCCCGCTGCTTTGATGGAGGCCAATTTGGGCACGTTGAAGCCGGATGATAAGCTGGAAGCCGGTGAATTGATCGTCGGCGCAGTACCGGCCCGCTGTGATGACAAGGGCTTTCTCTTAATAGGCGATCCGCCAGAGGTTGGCTCCTATGTCCTGCCTGGCAACAATTACCATGTGTATGACTTCCCCTTGTTCTGGGCGAATGTCCGGGCGGATGCGACATGGCGGTTGCAGAAATATCTGCAAAAATGATTTTCGGATCGGTTGCCGACTTTCGCGCTTTGTTGCCTGACGGCGGCGTATTGATAGGTCTGGATATCGGAAGCAAAACCATCGGCACTGCGTTCTGCGATGCTGGGTGGAGCTTTGCTTCGCCGGCGGACCTCATCAAGCGAAGCAAGTTCACCAAGGACAAGTCTGAATTGAAGGCGGCGATAGCGACCCGGGCGACGCGCGGAATTGTCATTGGCCTCCCCCTCAACATGGATGGCAGCGAAAGCCCACGAAGCCAGTCCAGCCGTGCCTTTGCAAAAAACATCGCGGATTTGGGTCTCCCCATCTTGCTACGCGACGAACGCTGGTCCACGCAGGCCGTCGAACGCGACATGATCGCAGCCGACATGAGCCGCGCCAAGCGGGCCGAAAAAATCGACAGCGGCGCAGCTGCGTTTATCCTTCAAGGTGCGATTGATGCGTTGACCAGTGGATAAGGCATGTGCGCGATAACGCCCTCTTCCTATCCCCTAGAAACAATCCCGTCACCCTGAACTTGTTTCAGTGTTAATTGCGTCGTCCAAAACTAAGATGCTGAAACAAGTTCAGCAAGATGGCGTTTGCAACCGTACAATAGCCCACAAATCGATTGAGTCTTGCCACCAATCCCATTAAGGGCATGCCTTTAATGACATGGACACAACCCTTTGCCGCCGACAGCTTTCCAAGCGGGTCGGATGCCTTTCCGCACAAGCATCTGCTTGGTATCGCCGGACTCCAGAAATGGGAAATTCTCTACATTTTAAAAGAAGCACAGCATTGGGTCGCGTTGAATCGCTCCGGTCCTGCAAAGCATGACGGTAGACTATCCGGCCTAACGATCATCAACGCCTTTTTCGAAAATTCGACGCGTACATTATTGTCGTTCGAAATCGCCGGAAAGCGGCTCGGCGCGGATGTCGTCAACATGCATACGGCACAATCCAGCGTGAAAAAGGGTGAGACGCTCATTGACACCGCGATGACGCTGAACGCGATGCGAGCCGATGCGATCGTGATTCGTCACGGCAGTTCGGGCGCAGTTCAATTGATCTCAAGCAAGGTCGACTGCCCCGTCCTGAATGCCGGCGACGGCAGCCACGAGCACCCTACCCAAGCGTTGCTCGATGCGCTGACCATTATGCGCCGTAAGGGCAAGGTAGAGGGGCAGACCATTGTCATTTGCGGAGATGTCCTCCACAGCCGTGTGGCACGGTCGAACCTGTTTTGCCTAAAATCGCTTGGCGCAGAGGTCCGCGTTGTTGCGCCTCCTGCCCTCATGCCAAGCGGCATAGAGGCTTTTGGTGCCGTTCCCTTTAGCAATTTCGATGCAGCGCTGAACGGGGCGGATGTGATTATGATGCTTCGGCTTCAAAGCGAACGGATGCAGGGAGACTTCATCCCCTCCCCCCGTGAGTATTTCCACCTATATGGCTTGGATGAGCGGCGGTTGGCCTTGGCCAAGCCTGATGCGCTGGTCATGCATCCCGGCCCAATGAACCGCGGGGTAGAAATCGCTAGCAGCGTCGCCGACCATGTCGAACGCTCCGCCATCACCGAACAAGTTGAAATGGGCGTTGCCGTGCGCATGGCCTGCCTTGATATATTGACCCGCAAAGCACGCGGTCAGGAGGGCTGGGCATGACCGGCGTCAGCATATTACATGGCCATGCCATCCTGCCCGGTGCGGATAAGGCCGAACCGCTGCATCTCCATATCGAGGATGGCAAAATTGCATCGGTTGGTAAGGCTGCACCGATTGCTGAACAAATCGACGCCAGCGGCCTGATCATCGCGCCGGGCATCATCGATCTGGGCGTTTTCAAAACCGACAAGCCAGCCTTCCGCTTCGGTGGAATAACGCGAGCGGCTTTAATGCCCGATCAGTCGCCTGTACATGACGACCCCGCAACAGTCCGCTTCGCTGCGTTGAAGGGTAAGCCAGATTTGTGGGTTCATCCCCTAGCAGCTGCGACTCAAGACCTTGACGGGCTTCGCATGGCCGAGATCGCGCTGATGAAAGAGGCCGGCGCAGTTGGCGTAGCCACAGGCCGAAAGTGGATATCCGATAGCGGCGTCATGCTACGCATCATGCATTATTGCGCGGCGCTCAACCTTCCTGTCATAGTACATTGCGAAGATTCTGGCATCGCTGGCCATGCTGTCGCGACTGAAGGTGAGACGGCCACTCTGCTTGGCCTATCGAGCGCGCCACTCGTTGCCGAAACACTCGCCATTACACGCGACATAATGTTGGCGGAGGAAAGCGGCGCGCATGTGCATTTCCGGCAGGTTACAACTGCGCGCGGACTTGATCTCATTTGTGCGGCAAAGGCGAAGGGTTTGCGCATCACATGTGGCATCACGCCAGCGCATTTGTTTCTTTCCGACAACGCGATTTCCGATTTCCGCACATTTGCACGTCTCTCGCCGCCATTGCGGTCTGAAAGCGACCGGCTGGCGTGCATCGCCGCGATTGCAGACGGTACCATCGACGTTATCGCATCAGGCCATGACCCACGCGGACCAGAGGACAAGCGCCTACCCTTTTCCGAAAGCGCGCCCGGTATGGCGGGTGCAGAAACCTTGTTGGCGCTGTCGTTAAACCTGGTGCGCGACAATGTCATCTCGACCGGACGCATGTTTGAACTGCTCGCGTCCAACCCGGCGAAAATATTGGGGCTGAACGCAGGACATATTGCAGAGGGACAGGAAGCCGACCTTATCCTGATAGATCCAGATGCCCCTTGGCAGGTCGATGGTGATCGCATGGCTGCACTAGCAGGCAACACACCTTTTGACCGCCTGCCTGTTCAAGGGCGTGTTCGCCATATGCTAAAGGGCGGCAAGGTTATTTAAACCCGCCACCCTTTTGCGCTAGTATCTTATTTTTAGCGCGCTGCGACCTTCGAACCGGCAGTTTGAGCCATTCGAATGGATTGTGACCCCTTGTTCGGTACGACGAAACATGCGCCGCCTTGCGACTTGATCTGCTTGCAGACCGCGCCAGCGCGTCCCGCATTTTCGAAACCCACTGCGGCGAGGCGAGTCAATTTCCTGCCGTTCACTGTGACTGTAGAGCTTGCAGATTTATATCCGCGAAGCGCACCGAACTTGGCCGAATATTTGTTCCAAGCTGCTTGTGCACTGGCGGTTGAAGAAAACGCGCCCACTTGTACCAAATGGCTTCCGCCGATCGATGCTGGCTTGGATGTTGGCACATCTGCCATCGCTAATTTTACCGGAACAACCGACGCCCGAATAAGTGGGGCATCAATTTTCGGCTCTGCTAGGGCCATTTGCGCCGCACTTACCTCGGTTTCCACGGCTGCAAATCCTGCACTTTCGGGAACCAGCTTTGGCTCAATTGCAGCAAGCTCAAAGGCTTGTGGATCCGGTGACAGGGAATCAAATGCAGGCGCAACTGGCGCCATATCCATCATGGCCAACGCGGCGGGCGCTGCGCCATTGAGCGCAAGCCGAACCGGCTGACCCATATCCGACATATCAGGCCGCACTTTCAACAAGCCAGCCACTCGCAAGGTGTGGGCACCAGGCTGTGCAAACTGTGCCCATTCCGCGATACGTTGGTTGACGTCGTCCTGCGCCATGTCTTGTGATGCCATCACGCGTGCATCACGCCAGCGTCCATCAAGGGCGTAGGCCAGTGCAAGATTTTGACGTGTGCGCGATGATGCGCTGTCGATACGAACGGCATCAGTCAAGATGCCGATCGCTTCGCCCGAGCGTCCAGCCAAAGCCAAGGTTAGACCATAGTCGCTGACTGGAAGGATCGAACGGTTGGCATCGATAAGCGAAATGGCGGATGCGGTATTGCCCTGCGCAATTCGGCAGAGCGCAAGGCTGATAACGGTACGAGGGTCCATTTGACCAAGCTCCATCACATCCATCAACGTCCGCTCCGCAGAGACAAAGCGGCCTTTCGCCATATATATGCGAGCGAGCAATGCGCGGTAATCTCGGTTTTGAGGCTCGGCCTCAACTGACAGTTCGGCAAGTTGAAGGGCGCGGTCGTTCTTGCCCTTGGCAATAGCTTGCTCCGCCTTCTTTGCCCATTGAAACGCCTTTTCAGGACTCGCCTTCTTTGCGAATTCCTTGCTCGTGCTGCCTGCCCCGGCAGCCGTTGCTGTCATCGCGGGCACCGCCACAAATGCGGTCGATAAGGCCAGCTTTACGACAAAATTGCTATTCATGACATCACCTCAATTAATCTGGATCCGGGTATCAATGTCTTTTGCCTGGAATGTGAGACGCAAGTTGCCCAATTTCAGGCATCGATTCGAGAAATGCATCGAGCGCGTCTGTTACAAGTTGCTGAGCCGATTGATGCCGTACGGCACAGGCCAAGCGAAGCTTCAGATGGCGTTCGGTATCAAGACGCAGCGTGAAGGCCGCTTTGTCCTTCAAACCAGGCTTTGAACGTGCGCGCGACCGTGGCGCATCGGTCTTGCCGCGGCGCGTAATTGGCCGCGTTATCGGTTCTGGGGTCACGGTGACGATGGTCAGTGCCTCAGTTACCGATTCTGGTTCGATTGCAAAGCTGTCAAAGCCCGCTTCAACTTCATTGCTGGCCTCAATTGCTTGCGCCAAGCGATCTTGCTGATGCTTAACCTCAGGAACCGCAGCCGCGAGCGGATTTGCGCCATGGAAATTGTGATCATAATCCATCGGCGTCGTCGGATCGGGATCGACATCGTATCCCATGTCATTCCAGCCCAGGTCATCCTGCGTGATGGCAGCACTGCCATTGCCACTCATCATCGATGGACGCCGCATGGCGGGACGTGCCAGACCCTTGCGCGCAAGCAATATGCCCGAAAGAGAAGCGATTGGTTTTGGTTCACCCATTTTAATGCCTTCCCTTTTCTTAACCGACGACGCGGCGGCCAAAGCCACCCATGGGACGTGCGGCGGATACCTGCTGGCTGGTTGCGGCGGGGGCACTGAAAACGGTGCGGCGGAAATTCTTCTCCAAGCGATCGGAAATGTAGGACCACAGCTGGATAACTTCTTGCGAAGACCGGCCATTGGGATCGATTTCCATGACCGTACGGCCATCGATCATTGACGCCGCAAAATCGGTGCGATGATGCAGCGTGATCGGAGCAACGGTGCCATGCTGCGACAAGGCAACAGCGGCTTCCGACGTAATCTTTGCCTTGGGAGTCGCCGCGTTAACAACGAAGATGAGCGGCTTTCCAGCACGCTCACACAAATCAACGGTTGCACCAACAGCCCTCAAATCATGCGGGCTTGGTCGTGTTGGCACTACAATCAATTCAGCGACCGATATGACGCTTTGAATAGCCATGGTGATGGCTGGGGGTGTATCGATAACCGCTAGCTTAAAACCCTGCTGCCGCAAGATTGCGAGGTCAGCGGCCAAGCGGGCGACCGTTGTCTGCGCAAATGCGGGAAGATCAGCCTCACGTTCGTTCCACCAGTCGGACAGCGACCCCTGCGGATCGATATCAATAAGCACGACTGGCCCGGCGCCTGCCAGTTGCGCCTGAACCGCCAAATGGCCGGACAAGGTTGTTTTGCCCGATCCGCCCTTCTGTGATGCCAATGCGAGAACCCTCACATCATTCCCCTTTGTAAATGTTACAAATGGGGGTGTGACAGAACAGGGCTAAAAATATGTTAACGTAGTCTGCGATTACCCACAGAAGCTTTGTATGGTCACCGCGGAATTCCTTAAAAGTAAACCATACGGAAACTGTGGCGTTCTTCCAAACGGCCTGGTTAAGAAATTAAGTTGGAAAATTTACCAAATATCAGTTTTTGCACGATAAATTAAAATACGATAGAGTTGGATTGAAAGTGGAGTGCGAAAAAATGGCGTTTCAATCGGATATTCTAAAGCTGGCATTTGCTGCGATTGCCCTGACGGCATGCGCAATGCCTGCAACTGCGGACACAAAAGCTGGGGTAGATGCTTGGTCACGTGGGGCATATGAGGACGCAGTCAAGGCATGGCGCAAGCCGGCCTCGGCGGGCGATGCAGACGCGCAATTCAATCTCGGTCAGGCCTACAAGCTTGGCCGCGGAGTTAAAACCGACTTGAACATTGCGCTTGATTGGTATCGTAAAGCGGCGGCGCAAGGCCATTTACAAGCGGCTGACAGTTGCGGACACCTGCTGCATTATCAGCAGAAGATACCGCAAGCACTGCCGTTTCTGATCGCATCATCAGATCGCGGAGAACCACGCGCCCAGTATCTGCTCGCAACCGAACTGTTTAATGGCGTCCATATCAGCAAGGATTGGGTTCGCGCTTATGCATTGATGACCCGTGCGTCTTCGTCCGGGTTGGCATCTGCTTCACGCAGTCTTGCCCAAATGGATCAGTATATCCCCATTGAACAAAGGCAGGCAGGAACCGAGCTTGCAGGTGAACTTGAACAACGCTCCAATCGCGCGCGCGCGATTCAGACCGCACGTTTTCCTATCGGCACCAGCCCGTCGGCGCCAAACCTTACGTCAGTGACGCCGCCGCCATCACCGATTCCTGTGACAAACACTACGTCCGATAGCCCCGAAACATCCGGTCAAGGCGCATGGCGCATTCAGCTTGGCGCGTTTGGCAATGCGGCGAATGCCGAAAAGCTTTGGCGAAAGCTCACCAGCAATGTGGCCGAGTTGGCGGAACTGAAGCCCATCATGAACACGGGTAGATCAGTGACACGCTTGCAGACTGGTCCGTTTGCCAGCAAGGCCGATGCGGATGCAATTTGTGCCAAGATCAAAGCAACTGGCCAGCAATGTCTGGCTGTGCCCGACTCTTAGGGTCAGATTGGCAGGCTTAGTTGCATAATCGGGCAATATCCCGGCCAAGTGTCTCGCGCGCGGCGGCGTTGCTCGGCTCAATCATGAAATAATGCGTGCCTGAAAAGCTTGCGCGTTCGGAGCAATATTGCGCACAACCGCTGTCGACGACAGCGGGAAAACGCAGTTCAAATCCGTCATAACGGGCGGTGAACTTGCAAGGCCCCTGCCCTTGAAGGCTAATTTTCACATTCTCGCCGTCCACGATTGCAGTGCCGGTGCCCTCGCATTTACTT
>Ga0136636_10001989_pt1 | contig 12117 bp, 6 predicted proteins | sample AntDrymUQ8522106_2_FD_104653 | JGI IMG/M metagenome (GOLD analysis project Ga0136636, IMG submission 104653) | Polar desert sand microbial communities from Dry Valleys, Antarctica - metaG UQ852 (21.06) | ecosystem: Environmental > Terrestrial > Soil > Desert | place: Antarctica: Dry Valley... | reverse complement strand
TCTGGCGAACAATCACCTCGTAATGTTTATCATTAATTTTCACACCCTGCAAACGATATACTTCCTGAATTTCATTTACGATATACTCCTGTACTTTCATCGGGCCTTTAATTGCCAGAATATCAGCAGGTGTTATAGCACCATCAGAAAGAGGTGTACCGGCACGTACATAGTCATTTTCCTGAGCTAGTATCTGCTTGGAAGTTGAAATAAGGTAGCTGCGTTCTTCACCGGTTTTGGAAGTTATGATAATCTCGCGGTTACCACGTTTCAATTTCTTACCGAACGATACAACTCCGTCAATTTCGGAAACAACAGCAGGATCGGAAGGATTACGTGCTTCGAATAACTCGGTTACCCTAGGCAAACCTCCTGTGATATCACCTGTTTTACCAACAGCGCGAGGTATTTTAACCAATACATCCCCTGCTTTGATAGTTTTGCCTTCTTCAATTTGTAAGTGAGATCCAACCGGAAGGTCATAATTTCTAATTTCGTCTCCGTCGGCAGTTACAATCTTTATTGAAGGATTTTTAGCTTTAACACGCGATTCGATAATAATCTTCTCCTGGTAGCCAGTTTGTTCGTCAGCTTCTATTTTAAAAGTAACCCCTTCTGTGATATTATCAAACAAGAGTTTACCTTCCACTTCGGATAAAATAACTGCATTGTATGGATCCCATTCAGCAATCAGATCGCCTTTTTTAACATCACTTCCATTTGCGAAATAAAGGTTCGAAGCATATGGAATATGTCCGGAGGCAAGAATAATGCTTGTTTGAGGATCAATAATCCTCATTTCGGCTGATCGTCCTAAAACGATCTGGTAAATACGACCTTCGCTATTAATATATTCAACTGATCGTAATTCGTCAATTTCAATAACACCGCTATACTTGGCAACAATACGGGAAGCCGATGCAATATTTGCGCCGGCAACACCACCAACGTGGAAAGTACGGAGTGTAAGCTGTGTACCAGGCTCACCAATCGACTGTGCAGCAATAACACCAACAGCTTCACCTTTTTGAACCATACGTCCTGTTGCCAGGTTACGTCCATAGCAACGCGCACAAACGCCTTGTTTCGATTCGCATGTTAGTACTGATCGAATTTCAACAGATTCAATTGGCGATTCTTCGATAATTGCACAAATTTCCTCAGTAAGCTCTGATCCGCCTGAAGCAATAAGTTCACCTGTGTGAGGATGGTAAATATCGTGTAAGGTTACACGACCAAGAATACGATCGTAGAGTGATTCAACGAGTTCTTCATTTTTCTTCAATGCCGAAGTAACACGTCCGCGTAATGTTCCGCAATCAGGTTCCGAAATAATTACATCCTGACCCACATCAACCAAACGACGGGTTAGGTAACCGGCATCGGCAGTTTTAAGAGCAGTATCGGCAAGACCTTTACGTGCACCGTGAGTAGAGATAAAGTATTCAAGTACAGATAGACCTTCTTTAAGGTTTGATAAAATCGGATTCTCGATAATTTCACCCCCAGTTGCACCTGATTTTTGAGGTTTGGCCATAAGTCCGCGCATACCTGAAAGCTGTCTGATCTGTTCTTTTGATCCACGGGCTCCTGAATCAAGCATCATATAAGCAGGATTGAATCCCTGATTGTCAGTTGCCAGATCTGTCATAACCTTTTTTGTTAGGTTAGAGTTGGTATGGGTCCAGATATCAATAATCTGGTTGTATCGCTCGTTGTTGGTAATGAATCCCATGTTATAGTTACTCATTACTTCTTCCACTTCGAGATTTGCTTTATGAATTAGCTCTTCTTTAAGTTTTGGAACAACCACATCACCGAGATTAAACGAAAGTCCTCCTTTGAAAGCCATCGTAAATCCCATATTCTTAATATCATCGAGGAAACGGGCAGCTTTGGCTGTTCCGGTTTTCTTTAACAAGTCGCCGATAATATCGCGGAGTGATTTTTTAGTTAAAAGCTGGTTGATAAATCCATACTCTTCCGGAACTACCTGATTGAATAAGACACGACCAACAGTAGTTTCAGTTAATTTTTCAATTTTAACACCATTTTCTTCAACCGGGATCCTGACGCTAATCCATGAATGTAGGTCAATGCGTTTTTCATTATAGGCTATAATAACTTCCTCAGGCGAATAGAATCTCATTCCTTCACCTTTCATGATATGACCAGGTTCTGTTTTACGGCCTTTGGTAATATAATAAAGACCCAAAACCATGTCCTGTGACGGTACTGTAATAGGAGCACCATTGGCTGGATTAAGAATATTATGCGAAGCAAGCATCAGAATCTGAGCTTCCAGAATTGCAGCATTGCCAAGTGGTAAATGCACAGCCATCTGGTCACCATCGAAGTCGGCGTTGAAAGCCGTACAAGCTAAGGGGTGAAGCTGAATAGCCTTTCCCTCAATCAGTTTTGGCTGAAAAGCCTGAATACCTAACCTGTGCAGTGTAGGAGCGCGGTTGAGCATAACAGGATGTCCTTTCAGGATATTTTCAAGAATTTCCCAAACTACAGGATCCTTACGATCAACAATTTTCTTGGCTGATTTTACGGTTTTTACTATACCGCGTTCAAGCATCTTCCTGATAATAAAAGGTTTGAACAACTCCGAAGCCATATCTTTAGGAAGACCGCATTCGTGGAGTTTCAGTTCAGGACCTACAACAATAACGGAACGACCTGAATAGTCAACACGTTTACCAAGCAAATTCTGACGGAAGCGTCCTTGTTTTCCTTTAAGGCTATCGCTCAATGATTTAAGGGCGCGGTTCGATTCAGTTTTCACTGAACTTGCTTTACGCGAATTATCAAAAAGTGAATCAACAGCTTCCTGAAGCATACGCTTTTCGTTACGCATGATTACATCCGGAGCTTTGATTTCGATAAGACGTTTCAAACGGTTGTTACGAATGATAACCCTACGGTATAAGTCATTTAAATCACTGGTTGCGAAACGTCCGCCGTCCAAAGGAACCAATGGACGGAGTTCTGGTGGAATTACCGGAACAACTTTCACAATCATCCACTCTGGTTTATTCTCTCCACGTGTTTGTGCATCGCGGAATGATTCATATACCTGCAGACGTTTGAGCGCTTCCATCTTCCTTTGCTGGGAAGTTTCGGTATTTGCTTTGTGCCTGAGGTCATATGAAACCTGATCCAGATCCAAACGGGCAAGTAAATCCACTAATGCATCAGCACCCATACGGGCGATGAATTTATTAGGATCGCTATCGTCAAGATACTGATTATCTTTCGGAAGTTTATCCAGGAAATCGAAATATTCTTCTTCTGTAATAAAGTCAAGGGTTTTGAGCCCTTCACTTGCAAGTACACCTGGCTGAATAATTACATACCTTTCGTAGTATATAATTGAATCCAGTTTCTTCGAAGGAACACCAAGTAAGGCTCCGATTTTATTAGGTAATGAACGGAAATACCAGATATGTGCTACGGGAACAACCAATTGGATGTGACCCATACGTTCGCGGCGAACTTTTTTCTCCGTTACTTCAACACCGCAACGGTCGCATACAATGCCTTTATACCTGATGCGTTTGTATTTCCCGCAATGACATTCCCAATCCTTCACAGGACCAAAAATGCGTTCACAGAACAAACCATCCCTTTCAGGTTTATATGTTCTGTAGTTTATAGTTTCGGGTTTAAGTACTTCACCACTTGATCTTTCCAAAATTGATTCAGGCGAAGCGAGGCTTATCCTGATCCTGGAAAATTTATTAGCGGCTGTATTTTCTTTTCTGAAAGCCATATATCAAGAAAGGATTAACGATTAAAATTACTTTTGTTACACTATAAATAAACGTTAGCCAACATCAGCATCATGTTGCAGATAACAACATGATGCTTTGAGGCTGATGAGTATTTATTCGAAGCTTACGCTGAGGCCTAAGCCCCTGAGTTCGTGAACAAGTACATTGAATGATTCAGGAATACCCGGGATTGGCATATTTTCGCCCTTTACAATAGCTTCATATGCTTTTGCCCTGCCGACAACATCATCGGATTTAACAGTAAGTACTTCCTGCAGTATGTTGGCCGCCCCATATGCTTCGAGCGCCCATACTTCCATTTCACCGAAACGCTGGCCTCCAAACTGAGCTTTACCTCCAAGTGGCTGCTGTGTAATAAGTGAATATGGTCCGATTGAACGTGCGTGCATTTTGTCATCAACCATGTGATGAAGTTTCAGCATGTAAATATAACCTACAGTTGCTGTTTGGTCAAACCTTTCACCAGTTCCGCCATCATAAAGGTAAACTTTACCATTTTCAGGTAGACCGGCCTTTACCATGAGTTCGTTGATCTGCTCGATTGAACCACCATCAAAAATCGGGGTAGCAAAATGTGTTCCGGTTTTAGCCCCGGCCCATCCTAATACGGTTTCGAAAATCTGTCCGAGGTTCATACGCGAAGGCACACCAAGTGGGTTGAGGACAATGTCAACAGGTGTTCCGTCTTCGAGGAAAGGCATATCTTCTTCACGAACAATACGTGCAACAATACCTTTATTCCCGTGGCGGCCTGCCATTTTATCACCAACTTTCAGTTTACGCTTTTTAGCCACATAAACTTTTGCCATCTGAACGATGCCATTAGGCAATTCGTCACCTACAGTTGCAACAAACTTCCTGCGGTTATATACACCCAGAATTTCCTTGTACTTGATAATGTAATTATTAATGAGTTGTTTAATTAACTCATTTACATCCTTATCGGTAGTCCATTTGTTCGGATTAACATTGATGAAATCAATACCCATAAGCATTTTCTGGGTAAATTTCACCTTTTTGGGAACCATCTCATTCTTGAAGTTATTGTAAACACCTTGCGATGTTTTTCCACTAACCAGAACAGTAAGTTTATCTACAAGTTTCTGCTTAAGTTCAGCAGTACTTTTCGTAAATTCCTCGTCAAGCTCCTTCACCATATCTTTCTCCTTAGCTTTAAGTTTTTTATCCTTAATAACTCTTGAGAAAAGTTTTTTATCAACAACAACTCCTTTCATTGATGGAGGCGCTTTCAAAGAAGCATCTTTCACATCACCAGCTTTGTCGCCAAATATTGCGCGCAGAAGTTTTTCTTCCGGTGTAGGATCGCTTTCCCCTTTCGGAGTAATTTTTCCAATAAGTATATCGCCTTCATTAACCTCAGCGCCAATGCGGATTAATCCACTTTCGTCGAGATCTTTGGTGGCTTCCTGGCTTACATTTGGAATATCATTTGTTAATTCCTCAACACCACGTTTGGTATCACGAACTTCGAGTGTAAACTCTTCAATATGAAGGGAAGTGAAAATATCTTCCTTAACAACGCGTTCGGAAATCACAATTGCATCCTCAAAGTTATACCCTTTCCACGGCATAAATGCTACCATCAGGTTGCGGCCTAAAGCTAGTTCACCAGCCTGGGTTGCATATCCTTCGCATAACACCTGTCCTTTCTTAACCTTATCACCTTTGCGAACAATAGGCCTGAGATTAATACAGGTATTCTGGTTGGTACGCGAAAATTTGGTGAGGTTATATACTTTCAAATCATCATCGAAGCTAACAAGTCGTTCTTCTTCGAGACGGGCATAACGGATTACTATCTGCACTGAGTCAACATACTCAACTATTCCATCGCCTTCAGCATTGATAAGTACGCGCGAATCCTGGGCAACACGTGCCTCGATTCCGGTACCTACAATCGGTCTTTCCGGGTTAAGGAGAGGAACAGCCTGACGCATCATGTTCGATCCCATAAGTGCACGGTTAGCATCATCATGTTCAAGAAATGGAATGAGCGAAGCTGCGATCGAAGCAATCTGGTTAGGAGCAATATCAATTAAATCGACTTTTTCTTTTTCAATCAAAGGATAATCGGCCAGGTAACGCACTTTAACTTTGTCATCAGCGAAATTACCAAGATCATCCATTGGTGTGGTAGCCTGAGCAATAATCTTATTCTCTTCTTCTTCAGCGCTCAAATACATGGTTTCGGCAAGGTCAACTTTACCTCCGACAACGCTTTTATAAGGTGTTTCGATAAAACCAAGTTTATTGATTTTGGCAAAAACACATAAAGAAGAAATCAGACCTATATTTGGGCCTTCAGGAGTTTCGATGGTACAGAGCCTTCCGTAGTGAGTATAGTGAACGTCGCGTACTTCGAAACCGGCTCTTTCACGGGAAAGTCCTCCTGGTCCTAAGGCAGAAACCCGGCGTTTGTGAGCAATTTCACTAAGCGGGTTAGTTTGATCCATGAACTGCGACAACTGGTTTGTACCAAAGAACGAGTTGATAACACTCGATAATGTTTTGGCATTAATCAAATCCATTGGCGTAAACACCTCATTGTCACGCACATTCATACGCTCTCTGATAGTACGGGCCATACGGGCCAAACCTACACCAAACTGATTATATAGTTGCTCCCCAACAGTACGTACACGGCGATTGCTGAGGTGATCGATATCATCAACCTCAGTTTTCGAATTTATAAGTCCTATAAGGTATTTAATAATCGAAATAAGATCTTCTTTAGTAAGAACCTTCGTTTCGAGTGGAATATCAAGTGACAGTTTTTTGTTTATACGATAACGGCCTACATCACCAAGATCGTAACGTTTGTCGGAGAAGAACAACTTCTCAATAATGCCACGTGCTGTTTCCTCATCAGGTGGTTCGGCATTACGCAACTGGCGGTATATATATTCAACAGCTTCTTTTGAGCTGTTAGCAGTATCTTTCTGAAGGGTATTGAATATAATGGAATAGTCCTGGGAGTTGATATCGTCGCGGTGCAATAAGATTGATTTTGCGCCTGCATCAACAATCAAATCGATGTGCTGATTTTCGAGTACAGTTTCGCGGTCAATAATTACATCAGTACGTTCGATTGAAACAACTTCACCTGTATCTTCATCTCCGAAATCCTCTATCCAGGTTCTGAGTACCCTAGCAGCGAGTTTGCGGCCAACGTATTTTTTCAGACCGGCTTTGCTAACTTTAATCTCTTCGGCGAGGTTAAAGATTTCGAGAATGTCCTTATCGCTTTCAAAACCTATAGCTCTGAGAAGCGTTGTGACTGGCAATTTCTTTTTCCGGTCGATGTACGCGTACATAACGTGGTTGATGTCAGTTGTGAACTCCATCCACGATCCTTTAAAAGGAATAATTCTGGCCGAGTACAATTGCTGGCCATTGGTATGAAAACTTGTACCGAAAAATACTCCGGGTGAACGATGCAACTGAGAAACAACCACACGTTCGGCACCATTTACAACAAAGGTGCCTTTAGGAGTCATATACGGGATCATTCCCAGGTATACATCCTGAATGATGGTTTCAAAGTCTTCGTGTTCCGGATCAGTACAGAAGAGTTTTAATTTTGCTTTAAGAGGTACGCTGTAGGTCAGCCCTCTTTCGATGCACTCCTCGATGGAATATCGTGGAGGATCAATAAAATAATCGAGAAACTCCAGAACAAAATTATTCCTGGCATCGGTAATCGGAAAATTTTCCGAGAAGACCTTAAAAAGGCCTTCATTTATACGATTGTCAGGATTAGTCTCCAGCTGGAAAAAGTCCTGGAAAGACTTTATTTGTACCTCGAGGAAATCAGGGTAAACGGCCTGAATTTTGGATGTCGCGAAGCTAGTCCGTTCAGTTTTTTGTGAAGCCAAAGCCATGAATTTTAAGATTTAAATAAACAAAGTATTTTTAAACAATTAATCCCGATATGAAAATCGGGAAGAAAACAAACTACTTATTTATGCGTAGGCATAAATAAGCAGTCTGTTAATTGTAGTCTAAATAGCAATATTTACTTTATCTCAACTTCAGCACCAGCGTCTTCAAGTTGTTGTTTAAGGGCGTTTGCTTCGTCCTTAGTTACACCTTCTTTCAATGCCTTTGGAGCTGCGTCAACTAAGTCTTTTGCTTCTTTGAGGCCAAGGCTGGTAAGTTCTTTTACAAGTTTAACTACAGCTAATTTAGCTGCACCAGCGCTTTTTAGGATAACGTTGAATGAGGTTTGTTCTTCTACTACAGGAGCATCGCTGCCTGCTGCTGCCATCATTACCGGAGCAGCGGCTGCTGGTTCAATACCATATTCGTCCTTAAGTATCTGAGCAAGTTCATTAACTTCTTTTACTGTCAGATTAACTAACTGTTCAGCGAAAGCTTTCAAGTCTGCCATTTTATTTGTTGTTTTAAGTGTTTTACAATAATTGATTATTTGTTTTTTGTACGCTATCCTGTTATTATGCAGGACGTTCGGACAAGGTCTTTAACACACCTGATAATTTCTGTCCTCCGGATTGTAGTGCAGAAATAACATTTTTAGCTGGTGAGTTGAGTAATGCAATAACGTCAGCAATAAGCTCATTTTTAGTCTTAATTGCAATAAGGGCGTCAAGTTGATTATCACCAATAAAAGTCATTTCTTCTACATAAGCTCCTTTGAGAAGAGGTTTTGCAGATGTTTTCCTGAATTCTTTGATCAGTTTTGCCGGAATATTTCCCTGCTCAGCGATCATAATTGAGGTGTGACCTTTCAGAACATCGTACAGAGTTCCAAAGTCCTTACCGGACTTTTCCATTGCTTTGTGAAGCAATGTGTTTTTAACTACGACCAACTTTACTTCCCTTTTGAAACACAGGCGGCGCAGTTTGCTTGTATTTTCAACATTCATATCTGATATATCAGTAATATACAGATACTTGGCAGCCTTTAAATCTTCTGTCAGGGTTTCTATAAGTTGACTCTTGTCTTCTTTTCTCATAGCGATTTTTGTTCTTTAAAGATCAAGTACTTATTGTTTCCGGAATTATTTAACCGATTTTTCATCGATACGTACACCAGGACTCATAGTACTTGACAGGAAGACGCTTTTCACATAAGTACCTTTAGCTGAGGAGGGTTTTAACTTTACAATAGTTGCAAGTAATTCGTTTGCATTATCGATAAGTTTATCCTGTTCAAATGATACTTTGCCTATACCTGCATGAATGATACCGAATTTATCAACTTTGAAGTCGATTTTACCGGCTTTCACTTCTGCAACAGCTTTTCCTACGTCCATAGTAACGGTACCTGTCTTAGGGTTAGGCATAAGGCCACGGGGACCAAGTATGCGACCCAAAGCACCAACTTTTGGCATAATGCTAGGCATTGTAATAATAACGTCAACGTCGGTCCAGCCTTCTTTAATCTTCTGGATGTACTCGTCAAGGCCTACATAATCAGCTCCGGCAGCTTTTGCTTCATCTTCTTTATCAGGAGAACAGAGCACCAGAACTCGTACAGTTTTTCCGGTTCCATGCGGCAAGGTAACAATACCTCTAACCATCTGGTTTGCTTTTCGCGGGTCAACTCCAAGACGTACATCAATATCAACGGAAGCGTCGAATTTCGAAGTCGTTATGTCTTTGACAATACGTGCAGCATCAGCTAGTGTATAGGTAGCGTCCTTGTCGTATTTAGCTAAAGCCAGTTTTTGATTTTTTGTCAGTTTAGCCATTTCACGTAAGGTTAATGGTAATAACACATTTTAATTCATGAAAGCATGATCTTGCGATCATCTTTACATATTTGTGGGGAATTCGCCTTGAACGGTAATACCCATACTTCGGGCAGAACCAGCAATCATAAGCATAGCGGACTCGATTGTGAAACAGTTAAGGTCTTCCATTTTGCCTTCGGCAATTTCTTTGACCTGGTCCCACGTAACCGAAGCAATCTTTTTACGATTGGGTTCGGCCGATCCGTTTTTCTGCTTAGTTACTTCAAGGAGTTGAACGGCAACAGGTGGCGTTTTAATGATAAAATCAAACGACTTGTCCTTATAAACAGTAATAACTACAGGAGTAACCTTACCGGCTCGATCCTGAGTACGTGCATTGAACTGTTTGCAGAACTCCATAATATTCACGCCCTTCGAACCTAATGCAGGTCCAACCGGAGGTGAGGGATTAGCCGCAGCACCTTTAATTTGCAGTTTAATTAATCCAGCAACTTCTTTTGCCATTTTGTTGTTTTCTTAAAGGATTTGTATTTGCGGAAACTGGTAATAAACCTACGATTCTTTTGCAACTTGCGTAAATGAAAGTTCCAAAGGAGTTTTTCGGCCAAAGATTTTAACCATCACTTTCAGTTTCTTCTTTTCCTCATTGATTTCCTCAATGATTCCGCTGAAACTGTTAAATGGTCCATCAATGACTATAACCGATTCACCAACAATATAAGGAATACTAAATTCGGCGCCTTGCTCTGCGAGCTCGTCAACCTTGCCAAGTATCCTGTTTACTTCGGCTTGTCTTAGAGGTATGGGTTCGTCTTTCGAGCCCAAAAAACCCAAAACCCCGGGGATATTGCGAATAATGTGAGGTATCTCACCGGTTAGAACGGCTTCAATTAAAACATAACCAGGCAAGTAGCTACGCTCCTTGCTGATTTTTTTACCGTTTCGTACCAGGTAGACTTTCTCAGTTGGGATAAGAACCTGTGCGATATAATCCTGAAGATTGAGACGATTAATCTCGCTTTCTAGGTATATCTTCACTTTTTTCTCATTCCCGCTGATGGCTCTCACCACATACCACTTTTTCACTTGTTCGCCCATGCCGGATGGTGAATTATAGGTTGGTTACCAATAAATATCAGACTTCTGTCAGATAATAATGTTAAAATAAAGAATAGAACTGCTCAAGGATTAACTCAAACGATTTATCCATCATAAAAACTACTAGCGCAATCATCAGGGAAGCAACTGACACAACTACTGCACTATTCTGCAATTCGCTCCATGTTGGCCACGAAACTTTATGCACGAGTTCATCGTAACTTTCTTTGATGTACTCTACGAATCTATTATTTGCCATATGGTCTAATATTTTGCACGGGTGGTAGGAGTCGAACCCACAGCCTACGGTTTTGGAGACCGCCACTCTACCAATTGAGCTACACCCGTATAGCCATAGCCTGTTGCAGGATTACCTGGAACAGGCCAGACACTTAATAACATTAATTAAAAGGCAGAGATGGAAACTCAGGCATGAGTATCCATCTCTTTATTTATTTAGTCAAGAATCTCAGTAACCTGACCTGCACCAACTGTACGTCCACCTTCGCGGATTGCGAAACGGAGGTTCTTAGTCATAGCGATTTCGCTGATGAGCATAACTTCAATTGTTACATTATCACCTGGCATAATCATTTCAACTCCTTCAGGAAGTGTGATTTCACCGGTAACATCGGTTGTTCTGAAATAGAACTGAGGACGGTATTTATTCTGGAATGGTGTGTGACGTCCGCCTTCTTCTTTCTTCAGGATATACACTTCAGCTTTGAAGTGTTTGTGAGGATGAACTGTACCTGGTTTGATAATTACCATACCACGGCGTATTTCATCTTTATCGATACCACGGAGTAGGATACCTGCGTTATCACCGGCCTCTCCCTGATCGAGGAGTTTACGGAACATTTCAACACCTGTACAAACTGATTTCAGTTTTTCAGCACCCATACCAACGATTTCAACAGGATCACCAACGTGAATAATACCTGATTCAATACGACCGGTAGCAACAGTACCACGACCAGTAATTGAGAACACGTCTTCGATTGGCATCAGGAAGTCTTTGTCTCTTGCGCGGGTTGGTAATGGAATGTAGGTATCAACTGCATCCATGAGTTCCATAATTTTATCAACCCACTTTGGCTCTTTATTGAGTCCGCCTAAAGCTGAACCACGAATTACAGGAGCATTGTCACCATCAAAACCATAGAACGAAAGAAGTTCGCGGATTTCCATTTCAACGAGGTCGAGTAATTCTTCATCATCAACAAGGTCAACCTTGTTCATGAAAACAACCAACTGGGGTACACCTACCTGACGTGCCAGCAGAATATGCTCGCGGGTCTGAGGCATAGGGCCGTCAGTAGCAGCAACTACGATGATCGCACCATCCATTTGAGCTGCACCGGTAACCATGTTTTTAATATAGTCAGCGTGACCAGGACAGTCAACGTGAGCATAGTGACGTAGGGCAGTTGAATACTCAACGTGAGCAGTATTAATGGTAATACCACGTTCCTTTTCTT
>Ga0136636_10001988_pt1 | contig 12122 bp, 10 predicted proteins | sample AntDrymUQ8522106_2_FD_104653 | JGI IMG/M metagenome (GOLD analysis project Ga0136636, IMG submission 104653) | Polar desert sand microbial communities from Dry Valleys, Antarctica - metaG UQ852 (21.06) | ecosystem: Environmental > Terrestrial > Soil > Desert | place: Antarctica: Dry Valley... | reverse complement strand
ATTTTCCATCTACATTAATTTTTACATGTTTCTGTACATAATCATTTACCAGTTTGTTCATAGTCGGTTTTATTTTATCATCCTGTAAATCTACATGTGTTTTGTACGCTTTACGAAGCGCCTTTTCAAAATCGTCTGTAAAAATTTTACAACTTACCTCCAGCGTTTTATCTTTTGCATTGTGTTCAATTTCTGTAACACTCACAAATATGGGATGACTGGTTTTTGCACCTAAAGAAAACCACACAAACGGTAGGAGTAACCACTTAAATAAAATACAAGCCATATTTTGCAAAAATTAATGTTTAAATATACATTTGAACAGACACCAATTTATAAAAGTACGGTAATCAATTATAGTATAGTTATTACATGAATGATTTAGCATTTTATTTTAAAGAAGGATGGTTACATATTATCAGTTTAAATGCACTCGATCACCAGCTTTTTATAATTGCACTAGCTGCTGTTTATTTATTTAAAAACTGGAAACAGGTTTTAATATTAGTAACCGCCTTCACCATCGGCCACTCCATTACACTGGCATTAAGTGTATATAATATTTTACGTATAAATGAAAAATGGGTAGAGTTTTTAATTCCATGTACTATCATTGTCACATCAATATTCAACTTTACTAAAAAAGATTTTGATGAAAAAAAATTAAACCTAAATTATTTTTTAGCTTTATTTTTTGGGTTGATACATGGGCTTGGGTTTGCAAATACCATACGGTTTATGCTTGCAAAAAACCAAACAATCGGCTGGAGCTTATTTGGATTTAATGTAGGGCTGGAGGCCGGACAAATATTAATTGTGAGTTTAATACTGTTAGCAAGTTATTTAGCGGTTACTGTTGCAGGCTTAAAAAGAAAATGGTGGGTTTTTGCTTTAAGCAGCTGTGCATTTATAATTTCATTAAAATTTGCTATAGAAAGAATTCCTTAATGTATTAACTTTAAAAAATAAAACTTAAAAATCCCCCAAGTAAAACAAAACTGTATGTAAAAAATTATTAACATTATAAAAGCCAGGTGGCCTTTTATGAAAAATGAAACCACAAACAATAAAAATTATGTACGGTACAAAATTGTAAAATCTAACCATTCTTTGCGGGCAGCAAGTTTGCTTATGGATAATGAGTTTTACAATGAAGCTATCAGTAGGCTTTATTATGCATGTTTTTACATGATAAAAGCATATTTTTTTGAACACCACATAGATGCTAAAACCCACGAAGAAATAAGGAATTTGATGAATGACCATTTGGTAAAAACAAATGCCATTACTGAAAACGATGTTACTTTTTACACAAATATTTTTGAAATACGGCATTCAGTTGATTATGGATATTTTATTGATTTTGATAAAAAATTAGCACAAATCCTATTGACAGAAACAGAAATTTTTATCATAAATATTAAAGAATTAATAGCCGAAGAATTTACTAACGAAGATTTATATTAAAAACCCCATCAAGCACTTTTTATGAAGCATGTTTTTCTAATGATTTCTTTTCTTTTTGCAGCAGTCACTCTTTCTGCACAGGATATTAAAAACAACCCCGGCAGTAACCATGGAAACAGGTTTGAGCAATTAGGAACAATATTGCCTACGCCAAATGAATACCGAACGGCAAGTGGTGCACCGGGTCCAAAATACTGGCAACAGCGTTGCGACTATGATATTGTTTGTGAGCTTGATGAACCAAACAGAAAACTCACAGGTAAAGAAACACTTACTTATTTTAATAACTCTCCTGATAATCTTACTTATTTGTGGTTGCAGTTAGATGAAAACGAACACAGTTCAGTAAACAACTCAGGCTATCAAAATAGTAATACGGTTTCTAAAACCATCAGCGACCAAGATCTTGCAAGGCTTAGCAGCAATGGTAAACTTGATAAAGAATATGGAGATAACATTACCAAAGTTACCACAGCATTGGGAGCACCTTTAAAATATACTATTAATAAAACAATGATGCGGGTGGAGCTTCCGCAAACATTAAAACCAGGGCAACAGTTTATTTTTAAAATAGATTGGAATTATAATATTATTGAACGCACAAAATACGGAGGCCGCGGTGGTTTTGAATATTTTCCAGAAGATAAAAATGACCTCTATACTATTACACAGTGGTTTCCACGCTTGTGTGTATACAGCGATAACCAGGGCTGGCAAAACCACCAGTTTGTAGGCACAGGAGAGTTTACATTGGTATTTGGAAATTACAAAGTTGCCATGACCGTGCCTTCTGACCACGTGGTGATGGCTACAGGCGAGTGCCAAAATTACCAGCAAGTACTTACGCCTGCGCAATATACAAGATGGCAGACTGCACAAACTGCAAAAGATGTTGTGGAAGTGGTAACGCTTGCAGAAGCTAAAGCAAGAGAATTAAAAAAGGAAACAAGCAAAAAAACATGGATTTTTAAAGCAGAAATGGTACGTGACTTTGCTTGGGGCAGCAGCCGAAAATTTGTATGGGATGCAATGCCTGCTTATGTAGAAGGTAAAAAAGTTATGTGCATGAGCGCCTACGGAAAAGAAGCGTACGGATTGTATAGAAAACTCAGTACAAAAGCGGTGGCACACACCATTAAAAGCTATTCAAAATTTACCATTCCTTACCCCTACCCTGTTGCGCAAAGTTTAGAAGCTGCAAACGGTATGGAGTACCCAATGATATGTTTTAATTATGGCCGTACAGAAAAAGATGGTACTTATAGCGAAGGAACTAAAATAGGTATGCTTGGGGTGGTGATACATGAAGTAGGACATAACTTTTTTCCTATGATTATTAATAGTGATGAGCGCCAATGGAGCTGGATGGATGAAGGATTAAATTCATTTGTAGAATATTTAACCGAAGAGTTGTACGACAATAAATTTCCTGTGAGCAAAGGACCGGCATATAAAATTGTAGATTATATGAAAATGCCGAAAGACCAGTTGGAGCCAATAATGACCAATAGCGAAAACATTATTCAGTTTGGACCAAATGCTTACAGTAAGCCTGCTACCGGTTTAAATATTTTGAGAGAAACTATTATGGGCAGAGAGAATTTTGATTACGCTTTTAAAGAATATGCAAGACGGTGGGCTTTTAAGCACCCTACACCTGCAGATTTATTTAGAACAATGGAAGATGCAAGTGCTGAAGACCTTGATTGGTTTTGGCGGGGATGGTTTTACAATACCGACGCATGCGATATTTCTTTAGATACCGTTAAATGGTCAAACCTTAGCGCTGATGGAGTACCACCATCTACCAGAACTACAGCCACTACCATTAACCAACCTGTAGCAAAACCACAATTAAATGCTTTCGATGATATTTCTAAAATAAGAAACAGAGAAGATAAAAATATCGTGTTTGCTACTGATGCAGATACAAGCTTAAGAGATTTTTATTGGAACTATGCCAGAGGTTTAGTAAAAGTTGATAACACACCCTTTAGTGTTACCATGCCTGCCCCGGTTATAGATACTTTTACTACAGAACAACGCCAACAAGTAGGCGGCAATAAAAATATGTATGAGCTTACCTTTAGTAACAAAGGTGGGTTGGTAATGCCTATTATTATTGAATGGACCTTTAAAGATGGTACCAAACAAACCGACAGAATATCTGTACAGATTTGGAGAAAAAATGAAAACAAAGTAATAAAAACTTTCATGAAAGATAAAGAGGTGGCTTCTATAAAGTTAGATCCATTGCGTGAAACAGCTGACATTAACGAAAAAAACAATGTTTGGAATATAGATGCTGAACCATCGAAATTTCAATTATACAAAGCAAGAGTTGGTGGCGCTACCCGTGGTGCTAGTTCAGGCCAGGGAAATCCTATGCAAAAAGAAGTAAAATAATGGCTTAACAAAAAACGCAAAAAAATAAGATTATTTTTTTTATCAAAGCCTCCTGCTTTTCAAGGGAGGCTTTGTAATTTTATAGATATGAATGCATCAGAAATAAGAGAATATGTTTTACAAAAAGACAATGTAACAGAAGGTTTCCCTTTTGGTGAAGACAACTTGGTGTTTAAGGTAAATAATAAAATGTTTTTATTAATATCATTGGATGAACTACCACTTAAATTTAATGCAAAATGCGATCCTGAAAAAGCCATTGAATTAAGAGAAGAATATCCCGAAGCAATTTTACCAGGCTACCACATGAGTAAAAAACACTGGAACACTGTAGTGGCGCAAAATATAAAACTAGCCTTGTTAAAAGAAATGATTGACGACAGTTATAATTTAGTGAGTAAGAAGAAAAAATAATCATAGTTAAATAAAAAATAAATATGCAACGTACCCCTGTTCTACTTTTTTTAACCCTACTTGTAGCGGTGGCATTTTATTTTTTAGGCAAAAAAAACGGAGCTTCAGATATTAAAATATCAATGGTTGAAAATGTAGAGATGATAAAGCAAATTGCAGAACTTGCGGCATTGGATGTTACCGGAAATGTAAAATTAAAAATATCCAATAAAGGCGATGAGAGTGGAGCATGGTCAAAGTTTAAAAACTATTTTTCAGAAAATACATTGTTGGTTACGCTACCATACGAGGCAAAATTTGGGGTAGATATGAGCAATCAAAAAATGAATATAGATACCAAGGCAAGTACTGCCGCCATTTATTTACCCCATTGCAAATTGATGAGCTTTCAATTAAAAATGGATAGAATGGAAACCATGGCGCAAACAGGTATTTTTACAAGCGCCAGTATGGATGATCTCGTAAAAGCACAAAAGCAATTATACACCCAGGCCTTACAAAAAATTGAAAAAGATGCTGCATATATTTCTATGGCAGAAAAGCACATTGAAGAAATTATGACTAATTATTACAAACCACTTGGGTATACTGTAAAATGTGTTTTTGGTGAGAAAGGTAATTTACCGTAACACGAATCAAGGTTCTTTCCCTTAGCTACTTTTACTGGCAACTATGTAAATTCTAACGAAGCAACCATTACCAACCGCTGAGAGTTTTCCTCATCATATTTATTAAAGGAATAATCGCCAAAAACCTCCAGTATTTTGAGCCCCTGTTTGGCAAACATTTTCTCAAAATCCTGCAAAGTAAATTTTGAAACTTTTTCAGTGTACTGCAATGGTTTTGCAAGTGCTACATCCTCTACCAAAATCTTTTTATAAAAATGAGTAGCATCTGACCATTTGCTTATATGGTAAGTAGATGTATCAATAATCTGTGTGCTTTCTGCAACAGTTGTATCTGTTGAAAATTTTACATTTAAAAAATCCATTACAAAAATACCACCTGGCTTCAATGCAGTGGCAATGGTACGTATAGCATTATCGTGTTCTCTTTGTGTTTTAAAATAACCAAAGCTGGTAAAAAAATTAAAGGCTATATCAAAATAATTTATCCAAAAAGGCAATCTCATATCATGCTCATAAAAATGTAGATTTTCACCCTCATTCAACAATGCCGCTGCAATACTTTCTTTGCTCAAATCTATACCTGTTACATCAAATCCATTTGCTGCAAGTTGCATGGAGTGTCGGCCTTTTCCGCAGGCAACATCCAGCATTTTTGCACCGGCTTTCGGCTGCAAATGTTCTATTAATTTATCAATAAAACCGGCCGCTTCAGTTTCATCTCTATGTGCATATAATTTATGATAATAGGGAGAATTAAACCAATCTTTAAACCAAGTGTCTTGCATTGGGCAAATGTAAGGATTTAGCTATAAAAGAATTAGGCGTACGATTTTGATGAGTTTTTTGGACGCCAACAAAAGCGCATTTTTCAACTTCAGTCCCGCTTTACACTACTATCTTTTTTGCCTCAAATGCAGGCAAAAAAGGATATCCGTTGCAATCGGGCGTAGATCTTTAACTATAAATCTTTTTTCAACATTTTTTGGCTTGTTCCAATTTCCAACATATTTATTACTCCTTTTTTGTTTAAATTAATTGCGTTCCAATCAAATATATCAGTCTGAAATTTTCTATTCAATTCTGACAATTCACCATTGACAATTCCCCTCTCACAATTCAATCTATTACTTAACTTTGCCCACTTCCAAAATATCAAAAATTTATGGCATTAATAAAAAGTATTTCGGGCATTAGAGGTACGATTGGCGGTAAGCCAGATGATAATTTAACACCACTCGATATTGTAAAATTTGCAGCGGCTTATGGTACTTGGCTCAAAACCCAATCGGAGAATGGTACAGAAAATAAGAAAGTAGTTATTGGCAGAGATGGCCGCATCAGTGGCGAAATGGTAAGCAATATTGTAGCAGCTACTTTAACCGGATTAGGTATTGATGTTATTGATACAGATTTTAGTACTACTCCAACAGTAGAAATGGCAGTAGTTTCTTTAAAGGCAGATGGCGGCATTATTCTTACTGCAAGTCATAACCCTAAAGAATGGAATGCTTTAAAACTTTTAAACAACAAAGGCGAATTTATAAACGGTGCAGAAGGAGAAACAATCTTAGAAATAGCTGCTGCAGAAAATTTTGAATTTGTAACTGTGGAAAAATTAGGAAAAATAACAACTAATGAAAATACCCTTGCTGATCATATTGAAAAAATAGTAGCACATAAAGCAGTAGATATAAAAGCAATTGCGGCAGCAAATTTTTCTATAGTAGTAGATGTGGTAAACAGCACCGGGGCGATTGCCGTACCGGCATTATTGGAAAAATTGGGCGTAAAAAACGTTGCGCTTTTGCATGGAGAAATAACCGGAGAGTTTGCACACAATCCGGAACCACTACCAGAAAATTTAACGGAGCTTAGCAGAGAAGTGGTAAAACAAAAAGCGTCACTTGGTATAGCAGTAGACCCTGATGTGGACAGGCTTTGCTTTGTTTGTGAAGATGGAACCATGTTTGGAGAAGAATATACTTTGGTAGCTGTAGCAGATTATTTATTGGGACTTACAAAAGGAAATAGCGTAAGTAATATGAGCAGCACCCGTGCATTAAAAGATGTTACTGTAAAACATGGTGGCGAGTATTTTGCAAGTGCCGTGGGAGAAGTAAATGTGGTAAACAAAATGAAAGAAGTAAATGCTGTAATTGGTGGTGAAGGCAATGGTGGAATTATAGTGCCGGATCTTCATTATGGCAGAGATGCATTAATTGGTATTGCTTTGTTTCTTACACAACTTGCTAAAAGTAAAAAATCTATTCGCCAGTTACGAAATACTTACCCCGATTATTTTATGAGTAAAAATAAAATAACATTGGAAAAAGGAACAGATGTAAAAACTATTTTTGACAGCATAAAAGAGAAATACAAAAACCAGCCTATCAATACAGATGATGGTTTAAAAATAGAATTTGATAATGATTGGGTTCACCTTCGCACAAGTAATACAGAACCTATTATTCGTATTTATGCAGAAAGCAATCATGTAACTACTGCAGATAATATTGCAAAAAGATTGATGAAGGATATACAGGAAGCAATGGTAATTTAGGAAATTGGAGTTAGGAATTGGGCGCTTTTATCATGAAGTTCTACCTAATTACTAATATCTAATTTTCAATTCCAATTTAAAATTATTGACCACCCAATAGACCGAACTAATGGAACGAATTTACTTTGATAATGCCGCTACCACCGCTCTTGATGCAAATGTATTAGAAGCAATGATGCCTTATCTTACCGAGAAATTTGGCAATCCATCTTCTATTTATTCTTATGGCAGAGAAACGAGAATGGCGGTGGAAACCGCAAGGAAATCTGTAGCAAAGTTATTAAATGCAAACCCTGCCGAAATATTTTTTACAAGTGGTGGTACAGAGAGCAGCAACATGGCAATTCAGGCAGCTATTAGAGATTTGGGATGTAAACATATCATAAGTTCTAAAATTGAACACCATGCCGTTTCTCATACGGTAGAATATTTTGATAATTTGGATGAGGTTAAAGTTAGCTATGTAAAATTATTACCCGATGGACATGTAGATATTGAAGACCTCGAAAAATTATTGGCCGCTGCAGAAGAAAAAACATTGGTTTCATTAATGCACGCCAACAACGAAATTGGCAACATGCTCGATATACATGCAGTTGGTAATTTGTGTAAGTTATACAATGCAATTTTCCATAGCGACACTGTTCAAACAGTAGGACATTTTCCGATGGACCTTCGAAATACTCCTGTACATTTTATAACCGGTGCAGCACATAAATTTCATGGGCCAAAAGGTGTGGGCATTATTTATATAAATGAAAATGTTCGCATAAAACCTTTTGTGCACGGAGGTTCGCAGGAGCGTAACATGCGTGCAGGTACTGAAAACATTTATGGCATTGTTGGCTTTGCCAAAGCATTTGAAATAGCCATGGCAGGCTATGAAACGGACAGTGCATACATAGGCACCTTAAAATATTACATGCATGAGCAATTAAAAAAACATATACCTGGCGTTGGATTTAACGGAGATGTTTTGGGCAGAAGTTTATATACGGTATTAAGTGCAAGTTTCCCCAAAACGGAGAAATCTGAAATGATGCTTTTTAATTTAGACATTAATAAAATTTGTGCAAGCGGCGGCAGCGCATGCACGAGTGGAGCAGAAGCCGGCAGCCATGTAATACGGGCCATTAATAACAATCCAAATCAAATTACCGTTCGTTTTAGTTTTTGTAAACACAACACAAAAGAAGAGGTAGATGCAGTCATAGAAAAATTGAAAGAGGTTATGTAGCCATTCGCCTTTGCCGAATGGACGTTTGTAGCCATTCGCTTTTAACGAATTGACATCTTTTGTAGCCATTCGCCTTTGCCGAATGGACGTTTGTAGCCGTCTGCTTTCGGCAGATGGGCTGTAAAAAAAATATATAAAAAATGCAGGTATTATTGCCACGTTTTAGTCTTAAAATTCTCCTACTGTATTAGTATTTACAGGTAAAACAGAAAATATCCTTTTTCAAAGAATTTTACAGTAACAAAGCAACGTTTTTAATATCTTTAACGCCATGGCAGATAAAATAAAATCTATTAAAAAAAATACGAAAGCTGCAGACTCCTTAAAGCAAGAAAAAGAGGAAACTGTAGAGGTAAAAGACCTGCTGAAAGATGAGCGTACACATAAGATTGCGGGAAGTATTTGCCTGCTATTAGCTATACTTTTTTTTGTAGCATTTACATCCTATTTATTTACTTGGGAAGATGATCAGGATAAAGTATTTAAAGACGGGTATAAACTGTTAGCCGGTACCGATACCAAGGTGGCCAATTTAATGGGAACGTTTGGTGCATTTATTTCTCATTTTTTAATTTACAAAGGTTTTGGGGTAGCGTCTTATCTCATATGTACTTTCTTTTTTATTATAGGTATAAATTTATTTTTTGGCAAGAAAGTATTTTCGGTTGTTAAAAATGTAAAATATTTAATTATCGGTTTGCCATTGCTCAGCATAACTGCAGCGGTTATTATGCAGGGCAATGATTTTGCGTGGGGCGGTTCTGTAGGCGATATGAGCAGAGATTATTTTTACAACGTTATCGGAAAAATTGGAACCATTGGCTTTATAGCAGTAGCTTTTTTAGCGTATATAATCTGGCGTTTTAATCCATCATTTAAATTACCTGCAAAAAATGCTTTGCTAACATCTGATGAAAATATTGTTTCTCCCGATGAGACATTAACAGAGAGAGAAAATGAAGAAAATGATTTTGACGAAGAAGAAATTGAAAAATCTTTATCAGGAAATGCAATGACAGGAAATGGGGGCATATTAAACATACCAGATCAAAGCCCGCAATTTGGTCATGAATTATCATTGACAGAAAAAGAAGAGGAAGAACAAGAACAAAAAAGAGGCGCACGCATTGTTAATTCTGTTCTGTTGCCACAAAAAAAACAACCTGAAATAATTCGTTCAAATGAAACAGATGAAGAAAACGAAATAATATTACCTACAAAAAAAGCATTGGTTCCTGCAACAGATATTCAACTTGAAGTGAAAAATGCTGAAGACGAAATAGAAGAAGAAGATATTAAACCGGTAAAAACAATTGCAGATATTAATAAATTACTTCCTTACGATCCTATTTTAGATTTACGGGATTATAAATATCCATCGGTTGATTTACTGGAAAACCATGGCAGCGAAAAAGTAATACAGGATCCTCAGGAGCTGGAAAATAATAAAAACCAAATTATTTCTACGCTTAAAAATTACGATATTGAAATTCAAAAAATATCTGCAACCGTAGGGCCTACGGTAACCTTGTATGAAATAATTCCGGCAGCAGGTGTAAGAATATCCCGTATAAAAAACCTGGAAGATGATATAGCGTTAAGCCTTGCTGCACTTGGCATACGTATAATAGCGCCCATTCCCGGTAAAGGAACCATTGGTATTGAAGTGCCTAATACCCGCAAAACGATGGTGAGTATGAAAACGCTTTTGGTAGATGATAAATTTCAAAAAAGCAGTTTTGCATTACCCATTGCTATTGGTAAAAGAATAGACAATACAAATTTTATTGTGGACCTCGCAGCAATGCCGCATTTGTTAATGGCAGGTGCAACGGGGCAGGGAAAATCGGTAGGGCTAAATGCAATATTGGTTTCTTTGCTTTATAAAAAACATCCGTCTCAATTAAAATTTGTACTGGTAGATCCTAAAAAAGTGGAGCTTAGTATTTATAAAACTATTGAGAAACATTTTCTGGCTAAACTACCAGGCGAAGATGAATCGATTATTACCGATACAAAAAAAGTAGTACATACGTTAAATGCTTTGTGTATTGAAATGGACAACCGATATGATTTATTAAAAGAAGCCGGTTGTAGAAACATACGTGAGTACAACGAAAAGTTTGTAGCAAGAAAATTAAACCCAGAAAAAGGTCATGATTTTTTACCGTTTATTGTTTTGGTGGTAGATGAATTTGCAGATTTGATAATGACAGCAGGCAAAGAAGTAGAAATGCCCATAGCAAGGTTGGCACAGCTTGCAAGGGCAATTGGGATCCACTTAATTATTGCTACGCAGCGGCCATCTGTAAATATTATAACAGGTACTATAAAAGCAAACTTTCCCGCACGAATTGCTTTTAAAGTGAGTAGTAAAATAGATAGTCGTACTATTTTGGATACAGGCGGTGCAGAGCAACTTATTGGTAAAGGTGATATGCTTATTAGTTATAATGGCGAAGTGGTGCGTTTGCAATGTGCATTTGTAGATACGCCAGAGGTTGATAAAATTGTAGATTTTATTGGTGAGCAAAGAGGATATCCTGATGCATTTTTACTGCCTGAATATGTAGATGAAAAAGAAATGGATGCAAAAGATTTTGACGTAAATAATAAAGATGCTTTATTTGAAGATGCTGCAAAACTCATTGTGAGTAGTCAAAGCGGAAGCACTTCTTTATTGCAACGTAGAATGAAACTTGGTTATAACCGTGCCGGAAGACTAATGGACCAACTGGAAGCAGCAGGTATAGTAGGCCCCAATCAAGGAAGTAAAGTAAGGGATGTGTTGATAAAAACCGATGCTGATTTGCAGATGTATTTGAACGAGATGTAGGAAGCCTCACCCTTGTTCCCACTCCGAGGGAGAGGGATGACTTGGAGATTGATTGGGAGATAGAATATGGGATTGCTACAAAATCCCGAAGGGATTACCCATTAGTAACCATGGGTGCAGCCCATGGGAGCCTGCGAAGCGGAGGTCTAGGCTGGGCAGAGCGATGCAGCCCATGGGAGCCTGCGAAGCGGAGGTCTAGGCTGCGCAAGCTATGCAGCCTGCGAAGCAGCGATGCAGCGATGCAGCTTATGGATATAGCATAATAAAAGTTGAAAAAAGATATACTGATGAAGGGCTCCCAACATAAATATTGGGACACGTGAGGGATGGGAAGTGTTACCCCACAGTAGATCCGCATTACGCCGGAGGAACGAGGAGTACTACGGACAGCCCTAACAAATGTTGAATAATGATAAAAACTACCAAGTCCCAAGACAGAAAAAAAGTAAATTAATAAATGGCAAAATTTTTAATAGTTGGTCTTGGTAATTTTGGTAATGAATATGCCAATACCCGCCACAATATTGGCTTTGATGTGGTGCATGCTTTTGCTACAAAGCATGGCGGCATATT
>Ga0136636_10001987_pt1 | contig 12123 bp, 6 predicted proteins | sample AntDrymUQ8522106_2_FD_104653 | JGI IMG/M metagenome (GOLD analysis project Ga0136636, IMG submission 104653) | Polar desert sand microbial communities from Dry Valleys, Antarctica - metaG UQ852 (21.06) | ecosystem: Environmental > Terrestrial > Soil > Desert | place: Antarctica: Dry Valley... | reverse complement strand
TTGTGCCTGAAGTAAGGCCAGCAAGTGTTATCCACCAATAATCGCCATCTTTTTTTAGTTGACTACTGCTTTGTGTTGTCCAGTTATTGAAGTCGCCAATAAGATACACGCTCGTTTTGTTGGGTGCGTACAGCACTAGCGTGGCCGAAGTACTGTTGATATAATTTATCCCATCTTTCACTCCAGCTGGACGAGCTTGATTAATTGGAACATCGGGTATGAAAACGTTTTTTGTTGCACTTACTGTATTCCCAGCCACTGTAGCTTGAGCAGTTAGAATATAGTTGCCAGCAGTCGAAAATGTGTATGGGTATGAAAGCGTTGTGCTTAATGTAGATGTTTGCACACTAGTTCCATTGATAAGTAAATTGAGATTAGCAGCTTCGGTTGAACTAAACTGGATGTTCATATTTGTACCTACTGGAAGGAATTGGTCTGAGGTAGGGTTGCTAAAAGCCACATTCAATCCCGACTGAAATACATCAAGGTAAATGTTTGCACCACCAAGGTCTTTGCCCTCTTTTGATCCAGTGTCATTCCGAAAAACAAAAGCAAGTTTAGTAACCACTTCGCTAGCTGTAAGATTATAATAAGCAGCAATGCTCGGGGTTATACTTAGTTTCCACTTGTTGCTGCCAAGCGGAGTCATTTGGTATTTTGCAGAATTGTCGAGCCAGGTTGGTGCATGTTTCCAGTCGCTGGTATTTGTACTTGCAGTTGTTATAACTCCAGTATGTGCATAAATATTTGTTCCGGTAAAATTATTTAAACCTCCAGCTCCAAGAGTGGCATCAAAAACTACATCAACAGAACCTCCATTTTGGGTAATTAAAGCAGGGGTGCTGGTGACAATTTGCGACCAACTAAGTATTGAAAAGAGTAAAGCTATAATAGAAAATGTGACTTTTTTCATGATAAGAATTTTAATGCCTTATATGTATTAATCGCAAATGTAATTCAATTCCAAGTCATTGATTCTTTACAAATGTTATGTGCTGATGTAATTTCCCGCAAACGTTTGCATATGCTTAAAGAATTGTTAGTTTTTTTTCGAATCCTCATACCTGTTTTCTACAGATTATCATGTTCGAAACAAATGAAAGGACATAAATAATTAGTAAAGGTAATCATGGGTGTTGACTAAACAATCGCTATCATTTTTTTAGAATAAAAAGAAGTGGATTGTTTAGCCGTTTGTTCCAAGATTTTTCGCTGTGATCATCTCCTAGGTAAAATTTTGTTTGCCAATTGTCATCACTGAACTCTTTCATTTTCATTACCTCATCTACCTTTTTTTGTAGCTGCGGATACATAGCATCGAGAGTTTGGTCACCATGATCAAAGTAAATTTTATGGGTTTTCGGATTCGGCAAATTTGTTTTTAAATACTCTACAAATGCCTGTGGAACAGGATTATTCTGCAACTCAAAAACACCAGGCCAATGGGTTGATAGGCATGCAGCTCCGCCAAATATCTGGGGATATTCGCAAATGGCATACATCGAAATAAGTCCTCCCATGCTACTTCCTGCAATAACAGTATGGCTTCTGTCTTTGAACACCGAATACTTTTTGTCAATAAATGGTTTCAGTTCTGTAACCAGAAATTTCAGGTAGCTGTCTGAAACAGCCTTGAAAGTGTCTGATATTCTTCCTGCTGTTTGAAGTTGTTTGCTAACAAAGTCTTTTCCTTCTTGAGTGAGTGTTTCAAAAGGTTTTTGTGGAAAATAATCGGCATGCCGTGTTTTTCCAACATTCCAAATTCCAACCACAATAAAATCTTGAACTTTACCCTCCTTTATCAATTTGGTTACCACATCATCAACTTCCCAACTTTGGTGATTCCAGGTAGTGGAGGCGTCAAACAACATTTGACCGTCGTGCATGTACAAAACGGCATATTTTTTATTTGGGGTGTAGCCTTCTGGAAGCCAAACTTCTACATTTCTGGAAGTCACATATTTTGATGAGTAATTTTCATACAAATCAATTTTACCACTAATTGGATTTTGATGTTGAATTTTAGGTAATAGAAACTCAATGGGCACATCGAGTCGTTGACTCCATGCAACTTCATTATGTTCAGCTTTTTCGTAGGTTTTCGAAAGGTAGTTATTGTCGTTGAAGCCTTTTCCTTTGAAAATTAAATCCACAAAAGACTGAGTCATTTGGTGAGGTTTATCGCTTTCGCCAGTGCCGTAGTCCATGTAAATTTTATGACCAAACGGCGACGCTAATTTATTGTTCAGGTAGTTGAATGTTGCCAATGGTATTTTATAATTTGGCTCTATCTGACTCAGCCAAGCTGTTGACATGCAAGCTGCGCCTCCAAAAATATCAGGATATTCGGAAATAGCGTACATCGAAATCAAACCGCCCATGCTTGAACCCATCATAAAAGTATGTTCTTTGTCTGCATTGACCGAATAATTCGCATCGATAAAAGGCTTCAGTTCTGCAACTAAAAATTTCAGATAATTGTCTCCATTGGCAGTTTTCCCATTACAATATTTTGCAGAAAGCTGAGTGCGAGTTTTTTTGTCTAACTGATAGAAAATTCTGTTCGGGAAATACTCTGAAATCCTGTTAGCACCACTGTTCCAAATTGCTACGACTATGCATTTTTCTATTTTCTTTTGATTCAATAAATTTGTGAAAACTTCATCAACTTTCCATTCTGTTTTATTCCAGCAAAGTGTACTGTCAAAAAGCATCTGACCATCATGCATGTAAACCACACTGTACTTCTCGGATGGGTTATAGCCATTGGGCAGCCAAACATCCACATTTCGGGCTGAAACAAATTTCGATTGAAAATTTTCAATTCGTTTGATCGTTCCCGAACTTACTTTTGGAAGATTTTGCGAAAAGCAAAACGTTGTCAATAGAAATAAGATGGTTGAAAAGAGGATTTTTCTCATGTTCTTTTATTTGATGATAATCGGCTTATTCAAGGATGTAAATATCACATTTTTTATTTGCAATAAGAAGCACTTGTAACTTTCTAACTTTTGGTTTATGAGTATTTAATTCTTATAAATGCGACTATCTTACACCTGAAAAATGTTATTGCAATTCCAATATTAATACAGTGGTTTTCGGAATTGAAATAGTATTTTCCAGTTCAAATTTTGCATTCGTCATTACATCCACACCTTTCGTTTTACCTTTCAAACTCTCTGCAAAACGATCAAGTTTTAATGTTTTGTCCGTTTCATTGTTGTTGATAATTACCATGATATTTTCCGTTTCATTGTACCTGAAATACACATAAGTGTCATTATCCGGGATGTAATGAGTTAATAGCCCAGTATGTATTACCGGTTTGTTTTTTCGCCAGTTTAATAATTTTGATAAATAGTTATGGTATTCATTTTGAATGGCTGTTCTGCCATTTGCTGAAAATGCATTTATCGAATCACCTGTCCAGCCACCTGGAAAATCGTGCCGGATATCTCCATCACCTTTGTCTTTGTTGCCGGTCATACCTATTTCGCTGCCGTAATATAGTTGTGGTATGCCACGTGTAGTCATCAGAAATGCCATCGCCATTTTATACTTAGCTAAGTCTCCCTTTAATACATAGTTGTAACGTTGCGTGTCATGGTTTTCGGCAAATACAAGCAGGTTGTTTACATTAGCATAGAGATAATCATTGGCAATCGTGTTGTAGAGTCTGTTCATTCCTAACTCTTCCCACGGTTTACCATGTTCATTGAAGCAGGTGGTAAGTGCTTTTTGCGTGATAAAATCCATGACTGTGGGTAATTGTGAATTGTATTTCAATGGATTGGTAGCATCTTTTTGCCAAAATGCGATATCTTGAGAACTGTAAAGCCAAGCCTCCCCCATAATGTTGAAATATGGATATTCGGTGGTAATGGCTTTTGCCCATTTTGCCATTGCATCCTTATCGTTGTACGGGTAGGTATCCATTCGTATACCGTCCAGATTGGCAGATTCTACCCACCAAATCGAATTTTGAATGAAGTAAGTCCAAAAATAGGGATTTTGTTGGTTCATATCTGGCATAGTGGTGTCGAACCAACCATCTACAAATAACTTTTTATCAATACCTGATGCATGTATGTCTTTTAATGTAGACGCTTTATGATTTGTGACTGTAAACTCTTTCCATTGATGAATCCAGTCTTCCATAGGTAGATCTTTCATCCACCATGCGTCAATTCCACCATGGTTTGAAACCATATCCATGATGACTTTCAGCCCTTTTTGATGTGATGCTGTCACCATGTTTTCATACTCATCATTGCTTCCAAATCGGGGATCAACTTTATAAAAGTCGCTTATTGCATAACCATGATAGGTGAATTTTGTATGGTTGTTTTCCTGAACAGGTGTACACCAAATAGCCGTTGCACCTAGCTCTTTGATATAATCCAAATGATCTTGAATACCTTTAGTGTCGCCGCCATGACGACCGGAATCAATCGTGCGATTCGCTTTTTCCGGTTGTGTTTCTACATTATCATTTGACGGATCACCATTTGCGAAACGATCGGGCATAAGGAGGTAGATGACATCGGAGCTCGAAAAACCTTGTCGTTGTGCCGAGTTGTTGCGCCTTGATTTTAATTCGTACGAATAGGTAGCAGTCGTTTTGCCATTTTGTTGAAAACGAATATCAAACTTACCCGCTTTTGCCAGTTTTGAATCAATTATCAAATCAATAAACAAGTAGTCTGGATTAGAGACTTTATTGATTTTAAGTAATCGTACGCCAGGATAGTTTATGAGTACCTGATTTTTAGAAATATTATTCCCATGAACTAATAATTGCAGTTGCGAATTTTTCATTCCCGTCCACCAAAAGGCAGGCTCAATTCGTTCAATTTGAGCGTTAGAACTCACCGTGGCGAAGATGAGCAAAAGAAGAAAAGCTTTTTTGAACATGATATTTTGTTTTAATTGATTTAGTTTCAAAGAAAAGAAAAGCCTGAACTTTTAAAAGATCAGACTTTTCTAATTTATTGTTTAAATGATATTTATTATTTGATAAAACTGAAACAACCACTGATATCATTAAATATAACTTTGTAAGTTCCAGCTTTATGAGGAATGTTAGTTCCGTTATTTGTTCCTAAACCTATTGGGAATGTTCCTGCACCCCAATTGAAATTCCAGTCGTGATTTGCGCGGAATTTCATTCCACCGCTACCTACAGGCGGTGTAAAGTCAGATGCAAATGTATAAGTTCCATACCACATATGGTTGTTTGTGGCTTGACCAGGTGTTAAAGCAATATCACCACCCCAACCGTTCATTTCTCCAATCATACCCAAAGACGTGTAACTAGCTGTAGGAGCTGTTGCAGATGTAATTGTAAGTGTATTGATGATAGAATTTAAGTTGATAGTATAATAACCACTTGTTGATAAGGTAATATTATCTCCAGAATTGTGTGTGTAAACACCATTTGTTACTCCCCATTGTTCTGCCCAACTACCTGCATCGCGTATCAATTTAAATGCTTTTCCTGCCTCAAAATAGCCAGTGTAAGTGAACTCACCATCCCCAGCAAGATTGTATTTGTTGCCAGAAACAACGCTAAGTGGATACAATGCTGCACCTAAGCCTCCAACACTATTGTTCCATGTTCCATCACCAATAGCAGCACCTACTAGGTGCCAAATTCTTGGAGTTGTACCAGTATAAGGCATAATGGCCATTACAGTTACATCTACATTTGCAGTAGCAGGATTGCCGTTGCCATCGCTAACGGTGTAGCTGAAACTATCAGCGCCCGAATAACCTACTGTTGGTGTGTATTTTACTTTGCCATCTGTGTTTATTGTAACTGTGCCATGTGCAGCTGTTCCAACCGCTGATACGGTTAATACATCTTTTTCAGGATCCGTATCATTCCCAAGTACGTCGATATTGATAAAGCTATTCATTGGAAGTGATGCAACATCGTTCACTGGTGTAGAAACGTAATTGTTTGGTGTTACCAATAATGTAGCAACTTTAGAAGTGTAAACGGTTTTCAATCCACCTTTTACAATGTACGACAATAATCGAACATACACAGTGCGTTGAACCGCATTTTTGTTGTATGTTTTGATAGAATCGTTGAATCGTTTGCAATCTACCGATACATCAGATCCTGCTTTACCATCGAAAGTGATAGGAATGGTAATTAAGTTGGCAAATGTAATAACGTTGGTAAATTGAATTTTGTATTCAGCTTTTGTGGCAGTGTCCACTCTGTTAAGTACCGACGAGCAAGTTAACAATGCCAATGGGCTAGTTAGTTTGCTTGAGAGTATCGTTAATGGGCTGACGCCGGTTTTGAGTGCCGCAGCAAACCCGGTGGTGTCTTGTAGTGTTTCCTGTTGGTAAGCGGTAGGGCTGGCAACCTTTTGATTGGCATACGGATCTTCACACGAAGTAAAGCACAAGCCAATAACAACCGAAAATATGAATAATACTATTTTTTTCATTTTCAAAATGTTTTAGTTTGAATAATAAGTTCTTTTCAATGCATACTGCTGGTTTAGCAGCAGTACGCATTTGTTTTTTATTTTTTGATAAAGAAGTAGCAACCATCAATATCATTTAAAATGACGGTATATGTACCAGTTGTCTCAATAAAGTTCTTTCCGCCTTGTGTAATACCAATTCCCATTTTAGAATAAAGTGGATTCCCGTCAGAAGAGCCAGCACTTCCCCAGCTTATATCCCATGCTCCATTGGCACGTAATTTACATTGCGATTCAGCAGTAAATGTATGGGTTGTGTACCAAACATGTTTGCTTGTACCTGCATTTCCTGTTAAGGCAACATCGCCACTCCAACCATTAAATGCACCAATTATCCCGATTGAATTGTAAATTGTAGGAGTTATAGTTACTTTGTCAATCGATACTTTGTTATCAATTGAATTCAAAGTGATTGTGTAATATCCATCGCTTGGTACGGTGATATTTCCACCTCCATTATGAACATAATTTGAACCTGTCATGCCCCATGTGTCATTTGCCCAGTCGCCAATGTTACGAAGGAGTTTGAATCCATCAGTTGCTTTAATGTAGCCCGTGTATTTGAATTCTCCATCTCCATTTAAGTTGTATTTTTTACCTGAAGATAAGCTAAGTGGAACTAGTGAACTTCCAAGCCCGGCTACAGAGTTATCCCAGTTTCCTCCCAATCCTACGATATACCAGATTCTAGGGCTCACCTCTGTATAAGGGAATAAAGGTAAAACGTAAGGTAAGATGTTCATTACAACTGAATTAGAGTATAATCCTTTTATGGTTGGTGTTTTTGTAAGTGGTGTAGCAGTAGCTCCACTTACATTTGCAACCAATCTTAGATATACATTTTTCTTTACAATAGGATCAGGTAATGAACCTCCATAAAGGGCAATAACTGCAATATCTAATTCTTTTACATTAATTCCAACTTTTTCTCCATTCACGGTTGTTGGTAGGCTTTGGAATTTTCCTGCTGCAAAATTTGCATCGAAACAAACTTGAGCAGTATAAGTTACCGCAGCTGTGAAACCATAATTTGGTTGAACACATGTGAGCGAATCAATATTCAATGTTGAATTTGCATCCGTAAGCTCATAAGTGGAATTGGTGTATTGGGTCTGGTTCAACTTAAATGTTAAGCTGCCATCTAATGCTGCGCTGTTTATCACAGGATCTTTTGCATCTTCACATGAAGAAAATCCAGTTAAACTTAGCAAAACAATAAATAATATATTTAATTTTTTCATATTGTTACTATTTTATTAGTTGTAAATATATGCCGAATTAATAATTTGGATTTTGTTTCAAATTTGGATTTGCATTTAAGTCTCCCGGAGGTATTGGCATCAAATTGAATTTGGCAGGAAAATTTGATCCAGCTGCAGTTCCGCCTTTCCAGTCCCAATTATAGGTGCCTCCACCAAAATATCCAAAACGAATTAAATCTGTTCTGCGACGACCTTCGAAATAAAATTCGCGTGCCCATTCATCCAATACCTGATCCTTGCTAAGTGCTGTCAGTGGAATTGCATGCGCTCTGGCTCTAAGATCGTTAACGGCCTTTAATGCAAGTGTTGCACTACCAGCAGTTGATCTAAGATTTGCTTCTGCATAAGTTAGGTAAGCTTCTGCAGCACGCATGAACGGAATATCCATATCCGGAAATTGTGTGTCATGTGAAACAAGACCGTCGGCCCGTTTGTTGCTGTATTTTGCCACCGATATGCCTTTTGTGAAATCGGTAACTTTTGTAATTTCAAGGGTTTTATCAACAGAATTTAATAATGCACGATCATCTACAGCTGGGATGGATAAATCTGCTAAAGTAGGTACATTACCGCTAGGAAAGAACTTCTTTATTAAAGTTGCTCTGGCACGATTACCTCCCCATCCTTCTGTGCTACCCCAATCTAACATTCCACTTGTGTGTGTAGAGGCGATTAAGAAAATAGACGCTCCCCAGCTTTTAGTTTTAACGCCATCTGCTGCGATAGGGAAGATGATTTCCTGAGGTGCAGTGTTTATTGTCGAGCCATCGATTGTACCTGCGTTATCTGCCATAAATAACTGTTTGTAACTTGGATTCAATTTGTATGCAGATTTCATTACTTTGTCAGAATAAGTTATTGCATCATCCCAACGTTGTGTTCCAGTGTATATTTCGGCATTCAAATACAATCTGGATTTTAACAACCAGTTTGCTGCCTTATCCAAGCGATAATATGGTTTGTCGGCCTGACGAGGTTCGTACATATCAGGCTCACATGCAGTGAGTTCTTTTTCAATGTATGTAAATAAGTCAGCTCTTTTTATTTGTTGTGGAAATTCGTCAGAAATCTTTTCAGTAAAAGGAACACTTCCAAAGAAATCCATTAAATAATAGTAGCTTAATGCTCTGAGATAACGTACTTCAGCGCGTTCTTTCACAGAAACTGCGTCGGTTTTTCCAGCGGTTTGTTCTAAAAAGTGATTGCTGATAGTAGCAATGAAGTATAAACGAGCATACAAACCTTCTGTAGCCAGATTTGTCGAAGGCCATGTATTTGCATTTAGTTCTACAACTTCGTTATCTCCCCAGGCACATAGTGCCTCGTCAGTTGGAAGTTCACTACAGTTCCATAAACATCGGGTTAGCGAGAACCGACCTTCGTCAGTGATGTCAATATCGTTATTTCCCGCGGGACCTTCTTGACCGGATAATGCAAATGCTGCATAGGTTTTTGCAAAAACAGCTTCTTGGTCAAATGTTTGTGTAACTTGAGGGTTTATGGGGGTCACGTTCAAATCATCGAGGCATGAGCTTGCACTAAATGCAATAACACCTAGAGCGATGAAGTAAAACAATTTTTTATTTATGTTGTTCATATTGCTAAATTTATTGATTAAGAGTTAGAAATTAAGGCTTACTCCCAACATAGTTACAATTGGGCGAGGGTAAATGTTATTGTCAATACCACCGGAAATTTCAGGATCTAGCCCTTTATATTTTGTAAATACAAATGGGTTTTGGAATGTAGTATAAACACGTCCACTGAAACTTGATTTTTTAGCACCTTTGAATGAGTATCCAATGGTAACGTTATCGCAACGAATGAAAGATGCATTTTGAACGTAGTAATCAGATAGATACGTGTTGCTTCCTCCATTAAAATTAGTTTCAAATGCAGATTGTGGTTTGTTTGAGAAATAACCAAGTGAAGAATAAACGCCACCTGAACCTACATTTAAACCTCCTGCATCTACGGCATTGTACATATAGTTGCCAAGACTTGCTCTAAGTGAGAAGCCGAAATCCCAACTTTTATAAATGATTTTTGAAGATAGTCCCATCATTACATCAGCATTTGGGTTATGATAGAAATATTTATCTTTTTCATTTATAATATGATCGCCATTGCGGTCAACATATAAACCTTCGATTGGTTTATGGTTTACATCGTACACTTGTTCATATACATAGAATGAACTAGCAGGGAATCCGACAGCATGAGCTTGTGCAAAACCTTGAAACAATCCTCCTTGAGGAACATAGTATCCTTCTGTGCTACCAAATGTTAGTTTGGTGATTTTGTTTATGTTCATAGTAGCGTTGTACCCAATTTCCCATGTTAAATTATTGGTAGTTATAGCTTTTGCATTTAACGAAAACTCAACGCCGGAATTTCTCAATGTTCCAACATTACTAATTACTTTGTTTCTAAAGTTGGTTCCGGCTGGAACTTGTACAACATTTATCAGGTCCTTTGTATTCCGATAATAATAATCAACTGAACCTGTAATGCGAGATTTAAAGAATCCGAAGTCTAAACCGGCATTCCATGTCGTTGTTTCTTCCCATTTCAGTTTTGAATTAAAAGCATCTGGTCTTGAAGTGCTATAATAGGTTGATCCGAAGGGATAAAATGCACCGTTTTTATTTGTGGTATAAACTGGTAAATATGGGTAGTCTCCTGTAGATAAGTTTTGTTGTCCAGTGATACCATATCCTAATCGTAACTTTAAATCAGATATGGTATTGTTGTCTTTTAAGAAACTTTCTTCGTTTATTTTCCACGCAAAAGCGAAGGCAGGGAAAATAGCACTACGATTGTCTGGAGCAAAACGAGATGAGCGGTCATTACGTACAGTTGCTGTGAACAAATATTTATCAGCAAGCGTATAATTTACACGTCCAAAGAATGAAACCAAAAAACTTTCAGTTTTGAAAACACTAGGAACCGGATTATAACCATCCAATCCAATAAATTCAGAAGTTCCTTCGCGGTAAAAATGTTGCCATTCATATCCACCCATTACATCGTATCTATGAATACCTACTTCTTTGCCGTATTGCATATAATAGTTTAATGAAGTGTTGGTCTTACTTTGTTTATCCCAACCGGTACGACCATGTGGAAAATCGCTTGCAGCTTGGTTGCTTAAATTCAATATTTGTTTACCATAAGCATCATCAATTCCTAAATTTAGATGTAAATGCAAATCTGGCAAAAAGTGAACTTTGTAGTCAAATTCCGCACTTCCAATCAAATCTCTCGAGTTAGCCGTTTCGTCTTTTTGCATTAGAGTAGCAAGTGGATTTTTTGTTGCTTGAGGATTTGGGATATAGGTTGTAACAGTACCTACCGTTTGAGGTTGAGTCCATTGCCAGTAGCCTCCAAATGGTGCATAAGTAGCATCTTGTGAAGTTACCGGTTGTGTTGGATCCATGGAGACAGCTGCTGAGATTGCTCCGTTATCAGCATATCTGTTTTTAATCAACATGCCTTTGGCATTTAAATTGATTTTTAAATGATCGTCAAATAATGACGGACTTAAACTGATTGCGCCAGTATAACGTTCGAAATTTGAGGTTTTCAGGATTCCATCTTGGTTGGTATAGCCAACTGATACACGATAGGGTACATTCTTAAAACCACCAGTCACGTTAATGTTATGATCATGGCTAATTGCCATTTGGTAAATTTGACTTTGCCAGTCGGTGTTTGCTGTTCCAAGTTTGGCAACAGCCGCTGGTTGATCGGCATACAACAACTTAGCGTAAGCACGAAAATCATCACCATTAAGTACTTTTATGGTTTTACCAAATATTCCTACTGAAGTGTTTCCGTCATACGAAATTCTTGGTCTGGAATTTTTCAATCCTTTTTTTGTATTGATGATAATTACACCGTTCGATGCACGTGAACCGTAAATTGCAGTTGCAGAAGCATCTTTCAATACTGTAAATGTTTCAATATCATTAGGGTTAATAGTGCTTAAATAATTGGCTACCCCTTTAATTCCGTCATTATCCATGGCTAATCCATCAATAACAATTAATGGATCATTACTAGCACTCAATGAAGAACCTCCACGAATACGAATAGTAGCGCCACTACCAGGAGTGCCACCACCGGTAATTACGCTTACCCCGGCAATTTTACCCACAATCATGTCTTGAGCACTTGTAGTGAGGCCTTTGTTTAGTTTGTCGGGTTTAATAGCTGTAATCGAGCCTGTAGCGTCGTTTTTCTTTACAACGCCGTATCCGATGGCAACTACTTCGCCTAATGCTACTGCATCTTCTTTAAGTTGAATAATAATGTTTTTTTGACCTGCCACAGGAACTTCGACAGAGGCGAATCCA
>Ga0136636_10001986_pt1 | contig 12131 bp, 11 predicted proteins | sample AntDrymUQ8522106_2_FD_104653 | JGI IMG/M metagenome (GOLD analysis project Ga0136636, IMG submission 104653) | Polar desert sand microbial communities from Dry Valleys, Antarctica - metaG UQ852 (21.06) | ecosystem: Environmental > Terrestrial > Soil > Desert | place: Antarctica: Dry Valley... | reverse complement strand
CGTCCGCACACCGATCCGCGGCCGGGGCCTGCTCGACGCCCTGTGCATGCTGCCCCTGGCCGTGCCGGGGCTGGTCATCTGCTTCGGCTACGTCGCGATGACGCTCTCCTGGCCGTTCGGGACCGCCAAGGACGGCACGAGCAATCCGCTCGGGTTCATCGGGGTGCTGGGGGCCGATCCGAGCCCGCTGGCGCTGATCGTGGCGGCCTACGCCGTTCGCCGGATGCCCTACATCCTCCGCTCCACCGTCGCCGGGCTCGAGCAGACCTCCGGCGAGCTCGAGGAGGCGGCGATGAACCTGGGTGCATCGCGGTTCACCGCCGTCCGGCGCGTCATCATCCCGCTCATCATGGCCAACATTATCGCCGGGGGGCTCTTGGCCTTCAGCTTCTCGATGCTCGCGGTTTCCGAAGCGCTGATCCTGGCCCAGCAGCAGGACGACGCGCCGATCACCAAGGCGATCTACAACTTCCTCAACCGCTTGGGCGACGGGCCGTTCATCGCCAGCGCCATGGGCGTGTGGGGAATGGCCCTGCTGACCGTCACGCTCGTGGGCGCTTCGATCCTGCTGGGCCGCAAGCTCGGATCGATCTTCCGTGTCTGAGCGTTCAGGGCTTGGCCGGCGCGGCCTCGCGGATGGTCAGCTGCAGGTTCACCAGCTCGATGTCGAAGACCAGGGCCGAGCCGGGCGGGATGATGATCTCGTCCTTGTCGTTGCTCACGCCCCTGTCGCCGAAGCCCATCGCCGCGGGAATGAGCAGGCGCCGCTTCCCGCCCTTGCGCATGCCCACGAGCCCCTCCTGCATCCCGGGGAGGAAGTCCTTGAGCACGTGCGTCTCGGGCTGCCCGGCGGCCCAGGTCGACTGGAACCGCTCGCCGTCCTGAACCCTGCCAGAGAAGTGCAACGTCACAAGCGCGCCGGGGAGCACGGGCATGCCCTCGCCGGCGACAAAGTCCTGGATCGTCACGCCGCCGGGCGTCCTCGCGGTGTACACCGGCTTGTCGCCCGCCTTGGGCCAGCCCGGATCGGCGCTGGGGAGCTTGGCGAGCTCTTCGGGCCGCGGCGGGGCCGGCCGCTCAACGTCCGCCGTTCCGGCGGCGACCGGTCCGTTGATGATCTCGGACACCGTGACAGCGGGCGGACGCGCCGGCTCCGCGTCGGGCCGGTTCGCGCCGGGCGACTTCGCCTCGCGCGTGGGTGAACAGCCGCCGAGGATGGCGACGCTGATCATGAGTCCTGCTGCGACGCTTACCGGGGTGTGCATGGTGCGTTCCTTGAGAGGCTGACCAGATCGGTTGTCGGGCCGCCAGGCTTGGGAAGGGTTCCGGAGTTCCTATCCTCTATACACGCCCGCCCACCAAAGGTGCCGATCTGAGCAACTTACCCCCAATATTGGGCATAACCATAGGTGATCCACTCGGGATCGGGCCGGAGATCATCGTCCGGGCGCTGGTGGAACTCGCTGCGCCGATCCGTTCGGGGGCGTTTGCCGTCCGCGTCTTCGGGTCGGCGGCGGTGCTCGGCGACGCCGCCGGGTTGCTGGGTTTGAGCGATGCCTGGCGGAACGTTCTGGGCGCCGGGGTCCGACTCGTCGAGGTGGGCGTCGATGCCCTACCCGAGCGTCCGGCGCGGCCGACCTCGACGCAATTCGGCGGGATGTTGAGCTTCGCCGCCGTCGAGGCCGCGATCGCCGCGGCCCGGCGCCCGCCTGGCGACCCGGAGCATGTGGACGCGATCGTGACGGCCCCGATCTCCAAGACCAGCTGGACGCTCGCGGGCCACACCCGTTTCCCCGGGCACACGGAGCTGCTGGCCGAGCGATTCGATGCGACCGAGAGCGGGATGCTGTTCGTCGGGCCGTCGATGCGGGTGATGCTCGCGACGATCCACGTGCCGCTGCGCGAGGTGCCCCGGGTGCTGACGCGCGGAGTGGTGCTCCGTGCGATTCGGCTGGCGGACCGCGCTTGCCGGGATTTCGGTGTTTCGCGGCCGGCGATCGGCGTCTGCGGCGTGAACCCGCACGCGGGCGAGGGGGGCCTCTTGGGGCACGAGGACGATGCGGTCATCGCGCCGGCCGTCGCCGCCGCGCGCGAGGCGGGTTTAAATGCGACGGGCCCGCACCCGGCGGACACGATCTTCACCAGGGCCGTGCTCCCGCCGCGTGGGCCGGGGACGCTGGACGCGATCGTCGCGATGTACCACGACCAGGGGCTGATCCCGATCAAGCTGCTGGATAAGCGCGAGGCGGTGAACGTGACCGTGGGATTGCCGACGATCCGCACCAGCCCGGCCCACGGCACGGCGTTCGACATCGCCGGCGCGGGCACCGCCGACCCGGCCTCGATGCTCGCGGCGATCCGCACGGCCCTCGAGCTGCTCGACCGGGCCCGCGGCGCGGATCGGCGCTGACCGCCGGGCCGGATTATCGAGTTGTTCGGACGCAAAGGGTGTACCCGCGGTTCCGGCGTTCCGATGCACTCCTGCTCCTGCTCCTGCGGCTCGCGGCGTGAAGGTCCTGAAACCTCAACCGCGAAGCTCCGAAGCCGTATACTTGCGAGAGCTTCCCGGCCGAGCCCGGTGTATCGACCGAGATTCCTTGAAAGGACCGACCTGATGACCCGTTCCCGTGTGCGTGGCGTGCTGGTGGCCTGCGGCGTTTGCCTGGGCATGCTGAATGCCTCGGCCCTGGCGATCCCCGCCGTGCTCGAGCGAGTGCCCGACGAGGCGATGATCGCGGTGGCGATCCCCGCGCCGCAGACGCTGCAGAAGAATCTCGCCGCCCTGTCCAAGGCGATCGGCGCCGAGCTGCCCGAGATCAGCGTGCAGGACGCGCTGGGCATGGGCGGGTTCACCACCGGCGTGGACGCGACCAAGGCCCTGGCGATCATCATCATGACGCCCAAGGAGCAGCCCAAACTCGAGGGCAAGGCTCCCGGCGAGGCCGAGCGGCAGATGGTCGAGGAGCTGGACCGGCGGGCCCTGCTGCTGCTCCCGATCACGAGCTTCGACGAGGTGCTCAAGAGCTTCGACGCCAAGGCCCCCGGCGAGGGCAAGGCCGCGACCATCGCGCTGCCCACGGGCGAGGACGGCTTCATCAAGGACCTGGGCGGCGGCTACGCCGTCGTCGGCTCGACCCGCGAGCTCGTCGAGGCGTTCACCGGCAAGCCCGGCGCGACGGCGATGAAGACCCGCATGGGCAGGGCCGGCGAGGACCTTGCCGATGCTTCGGACATCGTGACGATCGTCAACATGGACGCCGTCCGCCCGCTGGCGACCGAGGCCCTGAAGCAGTTCGAGGCTCAGGCCAAGGAGCGGGCCGAGATGATGGGCCAGAATCCCGAGGCCCAGATCGCTACCGTCAAGTGGCTGGGCGAGGCCTTCATCCGCGACACGAAGTTTGTCACCGGCGGCGTGAAGCTCTCGGCCTCGGGCATCGGGATGGACATGGTCGGCTCGTTCAACGAGGGCTCGTATCTCGCGTCGGCCGTCACCGGCGGCGGATCGTCCAGCCCGCTGCTGAGCAAGCTGCCCGCGGGCCCGTACCTGCTGGCCGCGGCGCTCGACACGCGGTCGGCCGGGGCCCGCAAGCTCTTCGCGGATCTCTACGCCAAGTCGGCGGCGGCTGGCGGAAAGGACGTCAGCGAGGCGAACGAGAAGCTCTACACCCAGGCCGACGGCCAGGCCGCGGTCGTCGGGTTCCCGATGGGCGGCGCGCTGGCGGGCCTGCTGACCTCAACGGTCGGCTACACGGCCAGCAGCGACCCGGCCCAGGCGCTTAAGAATATTCGCGAGAGCGTCACGGTGATGAACGACAAGACCATCGAGGGCATGAGCTACAAGGCGACCTACACCGAGGCCTCGGGCAAGCCCGACGCGCCGGCGTTCGACGCGTGGGACATGAAGATTTCCATGAACGACGCCGATCAGGCGGGCCAGATGGGCGCGCAGGCGATGCAGTTCATGTTCGGCCCCCAGGGCGGCCCGGGCGGCTACCTGGCCAAGGGCGAGGGCGGCGTGTACCGCTCGTACTCTCGCAACAGCGAGCTGATGAACAAGGCGATTGCGGCCGGCAAGGGCGGCGAGTCGCTGAACTCCGATCCGCTCATCAAGTACCTTCAGGCCAAGCTGCCCTCGACGCGCGTCGCCGAGGTCTACCTGGGCCCCCGGTCGCTGCTGGACCTGGTGCTCCCGTTCGCCGCCATGGCCGGCGTGCCGATCGGTGCGGACAAAATTTCCGAGAAACTTCCTCCTGTCGGCTTGTCGATTTCCGCCGTCGACGGAGCCGCCCAAATGAGTGTCTTTGTGCCTTCCGAGGTCGCAAAGACGGGGTTTGCCCTGGCTGAAGCATTCGAACAGATGCAGAACGGCGGCGAGGACGGCGACGCGGGCGAAGCGCCTGCCGAGGGCAAGAAGCCCGCAGGGGCTGGACAGCCGAAGTTCTGACGGTATACTCTCTTCATATCCCATTGCACCCCCCCCCCCGAGGGGTCGCTGGCAACGTGCCGCGGCCCCTCTTTTCTTTTCCTCCCGCCGATGAAGATCGGGGACGAATCCCGCGGACGCGGGCGAGATCTTCGCGAGGCGATCGGGGGCCTTGCCACATGAACCCGGTGCCGGCGCGCAGTCCCGTGTGGAAGCTCTCGCGCGAACGCGAGCTCACGCTCGACCGGCCGCGGGTGATGGCGATCCTGAACATCACGCCCGATTCGTTCTCTGACGGCGGCGTGCTCGCGACCATCGCGAGTGCCATTGATGCCGCGAGGCAGGCCGTCATCGACGGCGCGGACATCCTGGACATCGGCGGCGAGTCCACGCGGCCCGGCGCACAGCGAATAGCGGAAGCCGAGCAGGTCCGGCGCGTTGTGCCGGTGATCGCTGGCATCCGCGCGGAAGTCGGTGAAGGTGTCGCGATCACTATCGACACGACGCTCGCGGGCGTTGCGCAGGCGGCCATCGACGCGGGTGCCGACGCGGTCAACGACGTTTCGGCGGGGACCGACGACGCGGGGATGCTGCCCTTGTGCGCCCATCGCTCGCGGGGCGTTGTGCTCATGCACCGGCTCGTCGCGCCGAGCGGCGACGTGTTCTCGCATCAGTACCCGCGCGATCCCGAGTATGGAGCGGCCGGCGTGGTCGGCGCGGTGCGGGCGTTCCTCGCCGAGCGCGTCGCGGCGGCGGAGCGGGCGGGCGTCGATCCGGACTCGATCGTCATCGACCCGGGGCTGGGCTTCGGCAAAGGCGTGGAGCAGAATCTCGCGCTCGTCGTGGGCACGGGCAAGCTTTTGACGCTCGGGCGGCCGGTGCTGTCGGCGCTGAGCCGCAAGAGCTTCACGGCCCGGGCCGCGGGGCTGGCGATGGATGCTCCGGCGTCGGCACGGGTACACGCGAGCGTGGGCCTGAGCGTGCGGCACATGCTGGCGGGGGCGCGGATCTTCCGCGTCCACGACGTGCGACCGCACGCCGAGGCCCTGCGGGCGGCGTGGGCGGCGATCGGGATGTGAGATTGGTCCGAGCGGCGAGCAGCATCCGGACGAGGCCCGAACTCACGAGGCTGGGGAAACCCCAAGCCGTCGTTGGCCGCGGGGCGTGCATGATGATGGTTTGCGGACGTTTATCCTCGTGATCGGTCGCGGGGCGATGTGCGGCATCTGATCCATCGCGGGCCCCGACGACGGTCGGCGGGGGCATCGGGCGTACTATGAAGCTTCACGCAAACCGCGGCACGGGCCGCCCAGACCCTGGAGAATCGCGTATGGCCAGCGCCAACGTCAAGACGTTCACGGATAGCAACTTCAAGTCCGAGGTGATCGACGCGAGCACGCCCGTGCTGGTGGACTTCTGGGCCGAATGGTGCATGCCCTGCAAGATGCTCACCCCGACCATCGACGCCTTGGCCGACGAGTTCGCCGGCAAGGTGAAGGTCGGCAAGCTCGACACCGATGCCAACCGCGATGTCGCGGTGCAGTTTGGCATCAGCGCGATCCCGACGGTCATCATGTTCAAGGGCGGGCAGCCGGTGAAGAAGTGGGTGGGCCTGCAGAGCAAGAACGAGCTGGCCTCGGCCCTGACGGCCGCGGCCCAGTAAGCCGGTGCGGGGAGCGGGGGTCGGTGGGCAGGCGGCGGGGGTGCGGCCCGAGGCGTCTGGTTGTGGGTTTTCGAGGCTCTCCATCATGACGAACCCGAACTCGCCGTCCGCTTCTATCCGTCGTCGCGGCGTGGGCAGCCGCCCGCTCAAGTGCGGCGTGATCGGGGTCGGGCGGATGGGGCGGCACCACGCGCGGGTGTACGCGCAGCTGCCGGACACGGAACTGGTGGGCGTGGTGGACGGCAACGCCGAGCGGGCGGGGGACATCGCCGAGCAGTGGGGCTGTCGCCACCTGCACAGCGTTGAGAACCTGATCAACGCGGGCGTGGACTGCGTGTCGATCGCGGTGCCGACGGTGTTCCACAAGGATGTGGCGATCCGCTGCCTCAAGGCCGACGTGAGCGTTTTGGTTGAAAAGCCGCTGGCCGGCAGCGTCGAGGACGCGCAGGCGATCAAAGACGCCGCCGACTCGAGCCGGGGCGTTCTGATGGTCGGGCACATCGAGCGGTACAACCCGATCATGCGGGCCCTGCGGGCCGAGCAAGAGAGCAACCTGCCGATCATTCCCCGGTTCATCGAGGTCCACCGCGTGAGCCCGATGACGTTCCGCTCGGTGGATGTGGGCGTGGTGATGGACATGATGATCCACGATCTGGACGTCGTGCTCATGCTCATGAACGGGCAGGAGCCCGACGAGATCCACGCCTCGGGCGTGCCCGTCATCACCGAGCACGAGGACATCTGCAACGCCCGGCTGGTCTGGAACACCGGGCCAAACGGGGCCAAGGGACGCTGCGTCGCGAACATCACGGCCTCGCGCCTCGCGCTCAAGACCGAGCGCGTCACCCGCATCACCGGCGAGAACGCGTACATCAAGATCGATTACGCCGCCAAGAAGGGCACCGTCGTCCGCCGCACGGCCAACCTCGCGCAGATGGAAGAAGTCCGCGAGTCGCTCCGCAAGGGTGCCGACCTGACGGACCTGAAGTGGCAGGAGCTGGTGAACCTGCAGAACCTCACCGTCGACGACGCCGAGCCGATCATCGCGGAGATCAGGGCGTTTCTAGAGGCCGTCCGCACCGGAAGCCAGCCCGAGATCGACGCCCGCGCCGGCTTCGTCAACGTCCGTACCGCCGAGCGGATCGTGGCCGAGACGCGGAAGGACTGGGTTAGCTGGAAGCCAGAGGTGCAGATGGGCGAGGCGGGAAACCTGATGCGGCTGGCCCGCGCGGCCCGGGTGGATTGAGCGGGCCCGGGGCGGCCCGCCGGCCGGTCCGCGTTCCCTCATGAGCGGGGACACATGCCCGCGTCATGCCTGGTCGATGCGCGGCGTAAGAGTCATGCCGATGCATCCCCCCGGCATGCTCCAGCTCTCGCCCCCGATCCCGGTCCGCACGCCTTTGGGCGACGGCTGGGCCCTTCTGGTCATCGATTACGGCCCGCAGTGGAACACCTGCTGGGCCGTGCAGCTGCACCAGAGCGGTGAGCTCAAGCACTTTGACTCAAACGACATCCGTTTCCCCAAAAACCACACCTACGACACGCCCCGGGGGCGGGTGCAGCGCGGCAGCGCGGTGTTCCCCGGGCAGGGGGCCCGGAGCGAGTCGCTCGACGAGCCCGCGCCGGAGTCACGGAGCCCGCTTAACGACCGCAGCCCGGGGCGGGGAGCGCCGGTGTGAACTACACCTTCCGGTCCAGCAGCCGATACTGCACCGCCTCGGCAACGTGCTGGGCCTGAATTCCCGCCGAGCCTTCAAGGTCGGCGATGGTGCGCGACACGCGCCGGATCTTGTCGTAGGCCCGGGCGCTCAAGCCCAGCTCGGTCATCGCCTGCCCGAGCAGCGTCCGCGCGTCCTCGCTCAGCGGGGCCATCGCGTCCAGTTGCTTGCCGCTGAGACGCGAGTTTGTGGTCGTCGGGCCCTGGCGGCCGGTCTGGGCCGCGCGGGCGGCGAGAACTTGCTCGCGCATCTGGGCCGATGAGGTGCCCTTCCCCGGCCCGTCGGCGGGCTTGCTGAGCTGGGCCCAAGGCACGGCGGGGGCCTCGACGTGGATGTCGATGCGGTCGATCAGCGGGCCCGAGAGTTTCGAGAGATAACGGTCCATCGCCCGCTTGCCGACCTCGCCCGGGGAGACGTCGCCCTTGGGCGTGGGGTTCATGGCGGCCACGAGCATGAAGCTCGCGGGAAACCGCACCGCCGAGTGGGCCCTCGCGATGGTGACCACGTGGTCCTCCAGCGGCTGTCGGAGCGTCTCGAGCACATCACGAGCAAACTCCGCCAGCTCGTCCATGAATAGCACCCCGCGGTGGGCCAGCGTGATCTCGCCGGGCTTGGGCACCATTCCGCCGCCGACGATCGCCGCGCCCGACGCCGTGTGGTGCGGGGTCCGAACCGGGCGGGCCGTCACAAGCCCCTGGCCCGGGGCCATCAGCCCGGCGGCGGAAGCGATCCGCGTGATCTCCAGCGCCTCCTCGACGCTCAGCGGCGGCAGCACGCCCGGCAGGGCCCGGGCCATCATCGTCTTGCCCGTCCCCGCGGGCCCGAGCATCAGCAGGTTGTGCGAGCCCGCCGCCGCGACGACGATCGCCCGCTTGACGGCCTCCTGCCCGCGGACCTCGGCAAAGTCGACGGGGGCCGCCGCCGTTGCCAAGGCTTGGGCGACGTCGATCGGCGGATGCGGCCGCGGGGCGATCCGACCGCTGAGGAGCCCGACGACCTCGGTGAGCGTCGCGACGCCGATGGCCTCGATCCCCGGCACCACCGACGCCTCGGCGGCGTTGTCCAGCGGCACGAGTACGCCCGCGTAGCCCTGGGCCTTGGCCAGCGTGGCCATGGCGAGCACGCCGCGGACGGGGCGGAGGCGGCCGTCGAGGGCAAGCTCGCCCGCGAAGAGATACCTGCGGGGGTCCACGGGCTCGGGGGGGTCCGCGTTCTGGTCGTCGATGCCGAGCATGTCGCGTCGCGGCGGCGGGTTCCGGCGTGCGGAGTCGCCGCCGATCATGCCTTGGGCCAGCAGCAGCCCGACGGCGATGGGCAGGTCATAGAGCGGCCCCTCCTTGCGGACGTTTGCCGGTGCGAGGTTGATGAGCAGCCGCCCGTTGAGGACGAAATAGCCGCAGTTGGTCAGGGCCGACTTGACCCGCTCGATCGACTCCTTGACGGCGGTATCCGGCAGCCCGACGACCACGGCCCGCGAGCTCTCGCCTCCGGGCCCGTCGGCCTGATCGATGTCGACCTCGACCTCGCACGGGTGGGCGTCGATGCCTTGGAGGAAAAACGATTGCACGCGGGCGAGCATGGGGTCAGCATACCGAACATTGGGCGACCGTGGCAAGGGGGATTGCGTGGTTTGACCCCCTTATCCCGTTCGCTCGAGAGGAAGGCGGAGACGCGCCCCAACTTACCCCACTAGATTTGCCGCCGTCCCGCCCGTCGCCATCGCCCGCAGATTCTCACACACCATCCGCGTCATCTGCTCACGCCAGAACGTCTCCGCGCTGCCGATGTGCGGCGTCAGGACGACGTTGTCGAGGGTCAGGAGCCCCGGCTCGATCCGCGGCTCGGCCTCGAAGACGTCCAGCCCCGCGCCGTAAAGGCGTTGCTCACGCAGGGCCTCGACCAGGGCCGCCTCGTCGACCACGGGCCCGCGGCTGGTGTTGATGAGGATCGCCGTGGGCTTCATGATCGCTAGCCGGGCGGCCCCGATGAGCCCGCGGGTCTCGGGCGTGAGCGGGGTGTGGAGGCTCACGACGTCGGCCCGGGGCAGGGCCTCGTCGAGCTCGACCCAGCGGGCTGCCAGGGGAGCCTGCTCGAAGTCCAAATGGCGCCGCCGGGCGACGTACTCGATCTTCATCCCGAGCGCCTGCCCCCGCATCGCGACGGCCCTGCCGATCCGCCCGGCCCCGACGATCAGCAGCGTCTGGCCCGTGAAGTGGACCCCGCACCAGCCCGTTGGGAACGCGTTGCCCTGCCGCTCGAACCCGCCCGCGCGGCAGAAGCGGTCGCCCTCGGCGATCCGCCTTCCGACGGCGAGGATGAGCCCCAGCGCGATGTTGGCCGTGCCCTCCGTGACCGCGTCGGGCGTGTTCGCCACCGCCACACCGCGACGCGCGCACTCGGCCAGATCAATGTTGTCGATCCCCACGGCGTAGTTGCACACCCCCCGCAGCCCCGGCCCGGCGGCGTCAAGAAACTGGGCATCTACGCGATCGTCGAACATCGTTCCGATCGCCGCCGCACCACGGACGAAGGCCAAAAGCTCCGCCCGGCCTAATCCCGGGGCGGCCGGGCCGACACGGACCTCAACGCCTGGGATCCGGGCCTGCCCGACGACGCCGCGGGTGATGCACACGAGGGGGAGGGCGGGAGTTGTGGCGGTCGTCATGCTCGACGATACGCGGCGGTGTGATGAGTGCCGGCGTAGATCATGGGCGTGTCTCGCCGAAACGCCGCCTTCTCTCCCACACGGTGGAGAAGAGGGATTATCGCTTTAACTGTTGCAACAGATATTGCCGCTCCGCCGGCGTCAGATCGCTCAGCCGCGTCCGCTCAGCCCGGATATCGCGGATCAGTTCGGCCCCCTCGTCGGCGGTCAGCGCCCAACTCGGATCCCGCTTGGCCTCGCACCCCCACGCCCCCCCTACCCCCCCAACCCCCACCACTCCCACCGTCACACACGCCGCCCAAAGCATGCTCAAACCCAGCCCTCCCCGCCGTCGGGCAAGCCCGATAGGCCGCCCCGGCATGTTCCCCCGATCGCCGATCCGTTGCGAGCGTCCCATGCAAATCCCCGGTTTGCCGCCGTCCCGTGCGCCGGGCGAACACGGTTCGCCCACGCGACTCTACAATAGATCGTCGGCCCCGTTGTCCCCGCCTGTTCCCCGGTCGTCCAGCCCTTGGCCCCTCCTATGCGCACCGACATCCGCTACACCAACATCATCGATGCAGAAGACGCCCGCCGGGCCCAGGCCGCGGCGGACGCGGCCCCGGCGCTGCCCTCGACGCAGATCGACGCACGGCAGTTCTACATCACCCAGCACTACGAGAGATATACCCAGGAAGACCACGACGTGTGGCGCGACCTTTTCGACCGGCGCTGGGAGGTGCTCGAGCAGCAGGTCAGCCGCCAGTTCATCGACGGGATGAAGATCCTGCGGCTGACGCGCGACCGGCTCCCGCTGCTCGACGACCTGACGCTTGCACAGGATATTGTGGTCGCGGGCGGCGCCAAGATCGCCACCGGCACCACGCTCGAAGGGGTGAACCGCTTTCTTCGGCAGGTGAGCTCCTGGGGGTCCTACGGCGTGCCTGGCTACCTGCCGGCCAAGAGCTTCTTCGCTTGCCTGGCCGCCAGGCAGTTCCCGACCACCGTGCTCATCCGCCCGCGCGAGGTGATGGACTATCTGCCCGAACCGGACATCTTTCATGATGTCTTCGGGCACGTCCCGCTGCACACGCTGCGGGTCTTTGCCGACTTCCTGCAGACCTACGGCAAGGCCGCGCTCTTGTGCGACGACGAACGCCACGTCACGCGGCTGGCCCGGCTTTTCTGGTTCACCGTCGAGTTCGGGCTCATCCGCGAGAACGGCCGGATCAAGGTCTACGGCTCGGGCCTGGTCAGCAGCCACGCCGAGGCCGCGTATTCGCTGGCGGGCGAATGGGAAAGTTCCGGCCGCCCCACCACCGCCGCCTGCACCGCCCGCGACGTGCCCGAGTATCGCCCCTTCGACCTCGAGCGGGTGTGCGAGACGGACTTTGAGATCGATCACTACCAGCCGATCTACTACGTGCTCGAGAGCTTCGAGCAGCTCCGAGACGCGATGAACAACTACGCCGAGCAGGTCATCGGCGAGGCGGGCCTGCAATCGGCAACGCTGCGGTAGGCGAGTGTCCTCTGTTGTGGCGTGGGCGTCCCGCCCCACACCGGGCCAGGCCGAGCAGAGGGAAGGGGCCCGATGAACCAGCTCGATGTCCGTCTTTCACGCTGGGCGGCCAAGCATGGCCCGGCCATCCTGCGCATCACTCTTGGGATCATCTTTCTCTGGTT
>Ga0136636_10001985_pt1 | contig 12133 bp, 10 predicted proteins | sample AntDrymUQ8522106_2_FD_104653 | JGI IMG/M metagenome (GOLD analysis project Ga0136636, IMG submission 104653) | Polar desert sand microbial communities from Dry Valleys, Antarctica - metaG UQ852 (21.06) | ecosystem: Environmental > Terrestrial > Soil > Desert | place: Antarctica: Dry Valley... | reverse complement strand
AGGCCGCGCTAAGCACCCGCATGAGCTGCGCCAAACGGCGCAGCTTGAGCCTGGCGACACAGGGTGACGGACTAACTGAACGCCTTGGCGAGTTTTGGAAATCGTCCATTTGAATCTCCTGGTGAGTTGTGCTGCATTAATTTTGTACTGTTTAACATTAACTTTTTGCTGTTAAACAAAATTTATGTTGACTAAACTGGATCTTGCGGTGCCATTTTCATCGGCATATATTTAATAGCTACATATGCATGTAATACGTGGGCTACAGCATGATTTCATATAAAAACTACGCAGGCGCACGGCGTTAGCGGTCAAGTTGCCGACTGAGGCGGACCGTTCCAGCGACCGCGGCCACAGCGTCACTGCCGGCCACTCTTGCCAAAACGGGTCGCATGCCTGAAACTCAAGACCCCAACGAACGCAAAAGCAAAACCATGGCCTCCATCACCTCCATCGCACTTTCCGGCATGAACGCCGCGCAGACACAACTCAATGCGTCAGCGCACAACATTGCCAACATGAACACCGCAGGCTTCAAGCGCCAGGAGGTGACCCAAACAGCGCAGACTCAAGGCGGAGTAAGTGCGTCAGTTGAAACCGCTGAGTTAGCAGGCAGCGCGCCCCTGACCGATGTGGTGACACAACTGCAAGCCAAACATGCGTTCATTGCCAACCTGGCCGTGTTCAAGACGCATGACAAGATGGCAGGGGCCTTGCTCGACAAGTCTGCCTGAGGCCTGCTCAGTCGGACTTGGCACCGGTCTCAAACCACTGTTTGATCAGCATCCGCTCCGCCTCGGAGATCCCGGTGGCGTTGTTCATTGGCATGAGTTTGCCCACCACCACCTGTTGGTAAATGGCTTGTGCATGCTGCTTGACCTGGTCTGCCGAATCCAGCCGCACGTTTTTCATCTGCACTTGCGCACCATGGCACAAGGTGCAGCGCTGGGCCAGGATGGGTTGCAAAATTTCATAGCCTATTTGGCCTCCAGCCCCCGCATCTATTGCGTGGGTAGCTATTGAATTTAAAGAACCCTGAGCCGCATCCGCTGCCGGCTTGGGTGCCAGCCAGACAATCATGACGATGATCACCGCCACACCCACACCCGCATAGGGCAGCGGGTTGGCATTGCGGCCCAGTTTGTAACCGTGGCGCATGACAAAAAACTGGCGGATTGACGCACCGGCAAACATCATGCCGATCAGCACCAGCCAGTTCTGCGGATGTGTATAGGTAAAGCTGTAGTGGCCGCTGAGCATGGCAAACAGCACTGGCAGCGTGAAATAGGTGTTGTGCACACTGCGCTGCTTGCCACGTTTGCCGTGAATTGGGTCGACCGGCTCACCGGCCTTGATGCTGGCGACCACCTTGCGCTGGCCCGGAATGATCCAGTGCGCCACGTTGGCGCTCATGCTGGTGGCCAGCATCGCCCCCACCAGCAGGAACGCCGCACGCCCGGCAAACCAGTGGCAGGCCAGCCAGCTTGCCACACACACCAGCCCCAGTACCAGCACGCCCACAATGGCATCGCCGTTTTTTCGCTGGCCGTAAATGCGGCAGATCAGGTCATACAACAACCAGAACACCATCAGGAACGCAATCGCCACGGTAACAGCCTGCCACGGTGCCCAGTCCATTTTTGACTTGTCGATCAGGTAGGTACCGGCGCTCCACAGGTACGACACGGTGAACAGGGCAAAGCCAGTCAGCCAGGTGCTGTAACTTTCCCAGTAAAACCAGTGCAGGTGTTTGGGCAGCTGCGGTGGCTGCACAGCGAATTTCACCGGGTGGTAGAAGCCGCCGCCATGCACCGCCCAGAGTTCGCCGCTGACGCCCTGTTTTTTCAGGTCCTCGTCTTCCGGCGGGGTCAGGCTGCTGTCCAGAAAGACAAAGTAAAACGATGAGCCAATCCAGGCAATCGCAGTGATCACATGTGCCCAGCGCAGCAGCAAATTCAACCAGTCCAGCACATAACTTTCCATCAGTTGTCCTTCAAGTTTCAGCGCGGGGAACGGCTGTATGGCCCATTACCAGCAAGAGTTGTGCCGCCACTGCCAGCGCAATCACTTCGGGCGTTTTGCCAGAAATGCCGGGCAGGCCGATGGGGCAGGTGACATGCGCCAGTTCGTCATCTGTAAACCCACGTGCCTGCAGCCGGTGGCGAAACGCCGCCCACTTGCTCTTGCTGCCAATCAGGCCAAGGAAAGGCAGATCTGCCTGGAGGCGCTGACGCTTCAAGCAGGCGGCCACCACGTCCAGGTCTTCGGCGTGGCTGAAGCTCATCACCAGCACATGCGAATCCGCCGCCAGCGACGCCACCGCTTGCTGCACCGGGTCAGAAAATTCGGCGCACACGTTGGCTGGCAGGGCAGCCGGAAAAACGCCGTCGCGGCTGTCCAACCAGCGCACGCGCAGCGGCAAAGGCGCCAGCGTCTGCACTAGCGCCCAGCCCACATGGCCGCCGCCAAACAGCACCACCTGCGGCCAGTTGACGCGTGTGGCTGCAAAAGCGACCTGCAGACGCGGCACGTCCAGTGCGCTCACCGTCTCGAACTTCAACGTCACCTCACCGCCACAACACTGGCCAAGCGTGGGCCCCAAGGCATAACGCACCAGGGGCGCTCCTGGATTGCCCAGCAGCCGGGCCCGCGCCTGGGCCATGGCCTGCCACTCCAGGTGCCCGCCCCCCACGGTGCCGATACTGGTCTGGGCAAACACGGCCATCCAGGCGTCGGCCTCACGCGGCACCGAACCGCGATGGCCGTGCACGGTGATCAACACAGCGTCTTCAGTGCGCAGTTGTTCGGTAAAAAGTCGCTCAGGTGTCACAAATTTTTACCTTGACAAAGAAATTGTCAAAGCGGTTAAGAAGTTTTTCAGGCACATTACAGATCCGGATGTCATCAAATCATTTCCAGGATTCCATACCGTGAAGACAAGAACCCATCTGCGCATTCGATCGGCTGCGTTCGGGCTGAGCTTGGCGGCCAGCATCGCTGCGCTGATTGCAGGATGCATGTCGACCCCTCTGCCGCCACCCGTCACACCGGCTCCCGTCTTCACGCCACCTGCCCCACCCGAGCCAGCGCCCATCGTGATCGCACCACCCGAGGTGGATGCCCTGGTATCGCGCGCGATGACGCCCCGAGACTACCGGCGTGATGCGGCGAACCATCTCTACAGCAAGAACAAGAACCGCATTTACAAGGGCATGATGCCGCCGTTGCTGTACGCCATCGGTGTGCTGCAGGTCGAGGTGGACGGCAAAGGCCGCGTCACCAGCCTGAACTGGATGCGCGCACCCAAACACGCGCCGGAGGTGATTGCAGAAATTGAGCGCACCGTGCGCCAGGCCGCGCCCTACCCCATGCCCGCGCGCATGGGCCGAGTGACCTACACCGACACCTGGCTCTGGCATAAAAGCGGGTTGTTCCAGCTCGACACCTTGACGGAGGGGCAACTCTAAAACATTGGGGGACAGACCAAGATTTGCAAAGCAAATTTGCGCTGTCCTCAACAGGCATGTAACTTTGCGGACCAGACCGCAGTGACGCGAAGCTAACCAGCGCTGTCCCCAACCGGTTAAAACCCTGCGGGACAGCCCTCCGCCCATCACGACCCCCGGTAGGTCGAATAACTCCACGGGCTCACCAGCAGCGGCACGTGGTAATGCGCCGTCGGCTCCGACACCCCGAAGTCCAGGTTCACTTGCCCTAAAAAATTGGGCTCCAGCAAGGCCACGTTGCGCGCCTTGAAATACCCCGCCACTTCAAATACCAGCCGGTAGGTGCCGCGCTGCAAATCGGCCGCACTCAGCAGCAAGCCGCCCGGATTGCGCCCGTCCTGATTCAACACAAACTGCTTGAGCTGTACCAAGCTGTCACCTCGTGTTGCGTACAAAGCCACCGTCATGCCGGCGGCTGGTACGCCGTGCATGGTGTCCAACACATGTGTACTGAGTCCCATCTTGCAGCCCTTAAAAAATTGATCAAAGTGTATACACTGATTGCCAATGACCCTCTACAACAGCACCCTGCCCTACCCGCGCGACCTCAAAGGCTACGGCCCCAAACCACCCCATGCCCAGTGGCCCAGGCAGGCGCGTATTGCGGTGCAGTTTGTCTTGAACTATGAAGAAGGGGGCGAAAACTGCGTGCTGCATGGCGACGCCGGTAGCGAACAATTTTTATCCGAAATGGCCAGCCCGGCCAGTTACCCCGACCGCCACATCAGCATGGAAGGCATTTACGAGTACGGCAGCCGTGCCGGTGTCTGGCGCATTCTGCGCGAATTCGAACAGCGCGGCCTGCCACTGACCGTTTTTGGGGTCGGCATGGCGCTGCAGCGCCACCCCGAACTGGTGCAGGCCTGCCAACAATTGGGGCATGACATTGCCTGCCACGGCTGGCGCTGGATTCATTACCAAAACCTGCCCGAAGACGTGGAGCGCGAACACATGGCGCTCGGCATGGAGGTCTTGACCCGGCTCATGGGTGAGCGCCCGCTGGGCTGGTACACCGGGCGCGACAGCCCCAACACCCGCCGCCTGGTGGCTGACTTTGGTGGTTTTGCCTACGACAGCGACTACTACGGTGACGACCTGCCATTCTGGATGGACGTCAAAAAAACCGATGGCACGGTGGTGCCGCAACTCATCGTGCCCTACACGCTGGACTGCAACGACATGCGTTTTGCCCTGCCGCAAGGCTACAGCCATGCCGACTCATTCTTTCAGTACCTGAAAGACACGTTTGATGTGCTGTATGCCGAGGGTGACCCGGCGGGTCTGAACGCACCCAAGATGATGAGTGTGGGCATGCACTGCCGTCTGCTGGGGCGGCCGGGGCGCATCACCGCGCTGAAGAGGTTTCTGGATCACATCGGTGGGCACGCAGATGTGTGGGTGTGTCGCAGGATTGACATTGCAACGCATTGGCGGGCCACACACCCTTATGCAAACCCTGCGGCTGGGGCGACATTGTTGACTTGACCCGTTAACCGGCGTGGTGATGGCCTTGAACCACCTGGAACCACCTGGAACCAATCTTGCATGTGTTCTTTTGCCTCTAGCCCTCTATGTATATGCACTAACAGCTATGTTTAATGGAGCATTTTTTGTTAACTGTCGTTGACCCAAATATAAACACATTGCATCCCCCAACTGAAGCAGTGAATTCCTTGGCATTGGCATCATTGGCATTGAAATCCAAGCCATCCAACGCAGCAGGAGCCAAGACATGCCCATAACCCTGCCCCAACTCAACGCCGCAACCCTGCAAGAAGGGTTACTACTGCTAGACGGCCTGTACGAACACAGCCCCTGGATCGCCGAGGCAGCCTTCACCCAGCGCCCCTTCACCTCCATCCACCACCTCAAATTCGCCCTGACCGAAGTGGTCAGCCATGCGACAAAGGAAGAGCAACTCGGCCTGATCCGTGCCCACCCCGAGCTTGCGGGCAAGGCCATGGTCAGCCAAAGCCTCACAGCCGAGTCCAGCAACGAGCAATACAAGGCCGGGTTAACCCATTGCAGCTCACAAGAGTTCGCGCAGCTGCAGCAACTCAACGCCGCCTACAACGCCAAATTTGGCTGGCCCTTCATCCTGGCGGTGCGCGGGCCGCGCGGCCTGGGCTTGAGCCGGGCCGAGATCATTGCCACCTTTGAGCGCCGGTTGCAGGGCCACGCCGACTTTGAACTTGCGGAATGCCTGCGCAACATCCACCGCATTGCCGAAATCCGTCTGAACGACAAGTTTGGCCTGACCCCGAAGCTGGGCAACGACGTGTGGGACTGGCAGGAAGCCTTGAGCCAGCATTCCGAAGACCCCAACCAGCTCACCGTGACCTACCTGACCGACGCCCACCGTGCCTGTGCTGCGCAAATCCAGGCGTGGATGCAAACCTGCGGCTTTGATGCGGTGCACATTGACGCGGTGGGCAATGTGGTGGGGCGTTATGAAGCCGCCCAATCACCCGACACAGGCCTTGGCGATAGCCACAACAATGATAGCTACTCACCCAATATCCATAAGGGCTACGAGCCTAAAACTCTTAAAAATACAAAAACTCTGCTGACCGGCAGCCACTACGACACCGTGCGCAACGGCGGCAAGTACGATGGCCGCCTGGGCATTTTTGTGCCGATGACATGCGTGCGTGAGTTGCACCGCGCCGGGCGCCGCCTGCCATTTGCCGTCGAGGTCGTGGCCTTTGCCGAAGAAGAAGGCCAGCGTTTCAAGGCCACGTTTTTAGGCTCGGGCGCACTCACCGGTGACTTCAATGCCGAGTGGCTGGACCAGTTGGACGCCGACGGTGTCAGCATGTTGGCCGCCATGCAATCCGCGGGCTTGTGCGGCGCTGATGGCACCCAAGCCTTGCTGGCACAAATCGCCCGCCTGAAGCGCAACCCGGCTGACTACCTGGGTTTTGTCGAAGTTCACATTGAACAAGGCCCGGTGCTGAACACCCTGAACCTGCCGCTGGGTGTGGTGACCTCCATCAACGCCAGCGTGCGTTACACCGGCGAGTGTGTTGGCACGGCGTGCCACGCCGGCACCACACCGATGCATCAGCGCAGCGATGCAGCCTGTGCCGTGGCCGAATTCATGCTGGCGTGCGAAACCCGTGCCGCACAGGACGGTGACTCGGTGGCCACCGTGGGCCAGCTGACTGTACCCAATGGTTCGGTCAACGTGGTGCCGGGGCGCTGCCAGTTTTCTCTGGACCTGCGTGCGCCCAGCAACGCCCAGCGTGATGCGCTGCAGGCTGACTTGTTGCAAGCCTTGTCCGCCATCGACGCGCGCCGCAAAGTCAGCTTCGAACTCACTGAATCGATGCGCGCCAGCGCAGCCCCCAGCGATGCCACGTGGCAGCAGCGCTGGGAAGACGCGCTGGCCAGCCTGGGTTTACCGATCCACCGCCTGCCCAGCGGCGCCGGCCACGACGCCATGAAATTACACGAGGTGATGCCGCAAGCCATGCTTTTTGTGCGTGGCCAAAACGCTGGCATCAGCCACAACCCGCTTGAATCCACCACCAGTGACGACATGCAACTGGCGGTGGAGGCATTCAGCCATTTGCTGGAACAGTTGGCGAACGCGACACCGGCCGCAAACGGCCAAGCAGACTGAAGTCCGCCCCACGATCGCACATCACCCAAACCACCTTTCACCGCCATGACCACCTACACCGAACTCGATGCCTGGATCGACGCCCACTTTGACGAACAGGTGCGTTTTTTGCAGGCACTCATCCAAGTCCCGACCGACACCCCACCCGGCAACAACGCGCCGCACGCCGAACGCACCTTTGATCTGCTGCAGGCCATGGGCATCAGCGCTGAAAAACACCCGGTGCCCGCCGCTGAGGTGCAAGCCACCGGGTTGCAAAGCATCACGAATCTGATCGTGCGCCGTGCCTATGGCCCCGGTGGCAAAACCATTGCCCTGAATGCCCACGGCGACGTGGTGCCACCCGGCGACGGATGGACACACGACCCCTTCGGCGGCGAGGTGGTCGATGGCAAAATTTATGGCCGTGCCAGTGCGGTGAGCAAGGGCGACTTCTCCACCTTCACCTTCGCCATGCGCGCACTCGAAGCGGTGTGCAAACCAAACAAAGGCAGCATCGAGTTGCTGTTCACCTACGACGAGGAGTTTGGCGGCGAGCTCGGTCCGGGCTGGTTGCTGGCACACCACCTGACCCAGCCGGATCTGATGATTGCCGCCGGTTTCAGCTACGAGGTGGTCACCGCGCACAACGGCTGCCTGCAGCTTGAAGTCACGGTGCACGGCCAGATGGCGCATGCCGCCATTCCAGAATCAGGCGTCGACGCGCTGCAGGCGGCGGTACAGATTTTGAACGTGTTGTATGCGCAAAACACACTTTACAAATCTGTCACCTCCCAGGTGCCGGGCATCAATCACCCGTATCTGAACGTGGGCCTGATCAATGGTGGCACCAACACCAACGTGGTGCCGGGGCGGGTCAGCTTCAAGCTAGACCGCCGCATGATCCCTGAAGAAAACGCCACCGAGGTTGAGGCCACACTGCGCCAGCTGATTGCGGACACCGCCGCAATGCAACCCGGCATCACGGTAGAAATCAAACGCATCTTGCTGGCCCAATCCATGCAACCGCTGCCCGGCAATGCGCCACTGGTGCAAGCCATTCAGACCCATGGCAAGGCCATCTTTGGCGAAGACATTCCCGCCATGGGCACGCCGCTGTATACCGATGTGCGCCTGTTTGCTCAGCGTGGCATTCCGGGTGTGGTCTATGGCGCCGGGCCGCGCACCGTGCTGGAATCCCATGCCAAACGCGCCGATGAACGCCTTGACCTGGGCGACCTGCGCCGTGCCACCAAGGTGATTGCCCGCAGCTTGCGTGACCTGTTGGCTTGAAGATTGTGTTTTAGGCGTTGCTGGCGCGTGTCACCGCTTACTCCAGCGGTGGCAGGGTTCGCAACCAAGCCACGATCGCGTCCAGGTCTGCTTCAAGGAGCCCGCGGTACCAGCCAAAACCCATGGGCGGCTTCAATGGCTGACCGTCCCGAGAAATGCCTTGCGTGATGGCGCGTTTGATCTCTGAGTCCGTCCAGCTGCCAAGACCGGCCACAGAGTGTGAGGTGATGTTGCGAGAAATGCTTCCAGGCCATTCGACCGGGTAACCTTTGATCACGCCGGGCCCATAGGCCTTGCCACCCCTGCCAAAAGCCTGCTCGTACAAGGTCTTGCCGTCCTTGGCCGGCGTGTGGCATTCCATGCAATGACCAATGGTCACCAGGTAAGCGCCACGTCGCACGGGGTCGCGCATGTCGGCGTCCGTGAAGCCTTTTTCAGCATCCGGATACGGTTGGAGTGGCACCTGCTTTTTGTGCTGTGGCAGCTGTAGCTCGTTGCGAACTGGCGGAACCGCACGCAAATAGGCCACCACTGCATCCAGGTCACTGGGTGTCATCGCCTTGTAAAAGCCAACCCACATCATGGGTGCCAGCGGCATGCCGGCAAGCCGACCGTGGTCCGGGCGAACACCTTGGGTGATGGCACGTTTGATCTCGTCATCACGCCAGTTGCCGATGCCGGTTTCCTTGTCGGGGGTGATGTTGGAGGCCGCGCCGACAAAAAAAGGCGCATTGAACGACAGCCCTCCGCCAGACAGTTCCTTGCCTTCGATCGGCGTACCGTCAGCCGCTTTGGGGGTGTGGCAGTTGCCACAAGCCAGAATGGTGTTGACCAAGTAGCGCCCGCGATCGACGCCACTCAGGTCGGTGGCAATGGCCGCATTGGCATGCAACAGCACACCTGCCAGCAGTGCGTTGCCCAGCTTTGAAAAGACGTTCATGGCGATTCCTTCTTGTACTCAGCGCACCCACCGGGCGTAACCCATCATCGTGGGACTGCACCATGGCAGATCAAGACCTGCTCCAACAACACGAAATGTACGTTCATTACTCGCTTCGATCAATCCCATGCGCCCGACATAGGGTCTTTCAACTCACCGCGAGGGCACGCCGCGAGGCAGACGATCGTCAGGGCAAACGCCCATTACCGGGTGTAAAGTAGATACCGTCCATAACACTAGGAGACCAAATGAGCCATGAACTTTCCAGCGCCGAACAAGCCCTTGGCGACGCATCGCGTGAGTACCACCGCCTTCCCACACGCGGCAAAATCTCGGTCAATGCCACCAAACCGCTGATCAACCAGCGTGACCTGGCACTGGCCTACTCGCCCGGCGTGGCCTACCCCTGCCTGGACATTCAGGCCAACCCGGATCTGGCCTACGACTACACCAGCCGTGGCAACTTGGTGGGTGTCATCACCAACGGCACCGCCGTGCTGGGTCTGGGCGACATTGGCCCGCTGGCCGGCAAACCAGTGATGGAGGGCAAGGCCTGCCTGTTCAAAAAATTCGCTGGCATCGACGTGTTTGACATTGAACTGGCTGAAAACGACCCCGACAAACTGATCGAGATCATTGCCGCCATGGAACCCACGCTGGGCGGCATCAATCTGGAAGACATCAAGGCACCCGAGTGTTTTTATATTGAAGAGAAGCTCAAGGCGCGCATGGGCATTCCGGTGTTTCATGATGACCAACATGGCACCGCCATCATTTCCAGCGCGGCACTTGTGAACGCACTGGAACTGGTTGGCAAGAACATCGGGGATGTGAAAGTGGCGGTGTCGGGTGCGGGCGCTGCGGCACTGGCCTGCCTGAGTGTCATGGTCGGCCTGGGCGTGCAGGTCAAAAATGTGTTTTTGTGTGACTCCAAAGGCGTGGTCTATAAAGGCCGCCCCGGCGGTTATGACCAATCCAAAGCACGTTTTGAGCAAGACACCACGGCCCGCACGCTGGCCGATGCCGTCAACGAATCCGACGTGTTCCTGGGCTGCTCCGCCGCTGGGGTGCTGACGCAGGACATGGTGAAAACCATGGCCCGCCAGCCGATCATTTTGGCACTTGCCAACCCCGAACCCGAGATTCGCCCGGAACTGGCCAAAGAGGCGCGGCCCGATTGCATCATTGCCACCGGCCGCTCCGACTACCCGAACCAGGTTAACAACGTACTGTGTTTCCCCTACATCTTCCGGGGTGCGCTGGACTGCGGCGCGACCAAGATCACCGAAGAAATGAAGCTGGCCTGTGTGCATGAAATCGCCGCCCTGGCCAAAGCTGACATCAGCGAAGAAGTGGCACACGCCTATGCCGGTCAGGAGCTGGCCTTTGGCGTGGACTTCATCATTCCCAAACCGTTTGACTCGCGCCTGATTTTGCGCATTGCACCGGCGGTGGCGGCTGCTGCCGAAGCGTCTGGCGTGGCCAAACGCCCGATCAAGGACATGGACGCCTACCGCCAGACTTTGGCGCGTTTTGTCTATTCCACTGGCCTGTTGATGGAGCCCGTGTTCAACGCGGCCCGCCTTGCACCCGCCGCATCCAAACGCGTGGCTTATGCCGAAGGTGAAGACGAGCGCGTGTTGCGCGCCGCGCAGATCGTCGTCGAAGGCAGCCTGGCGCGCCCGATCCTGATTGGTCGCCCACCCGTGATCGAGGCGCGCATTGCCAAAGCCGGTCTGCGCCTGCAACTAGGCCGCGATTTTGACGTGGTCAACCCCGAGGACGACCCGCGTTTTCGCCAGTACTGGGAAACCTACCACCAGCTCATGGGCCGCAACGGCGTCAGCCCGGAAGCCGCCAAAGCGGCGGTGCGTCGCAGCACCACCACCATTGCCGCGCTGATGGTCAAACTCGGCCATGCCGACGCCATGTTGTGCGGCTTGCATGGCCGCTTTGATGTGCACCTGGACCATGTGCGCGATTTGATTGGCCGCGCCCCCGGCGTCAGCAACTTTGCCACCCTGAACGCCCTGATGCTGGAGAGCCATTCGCTGTTTGTGGCCGACACCTATGTCAACGACGACCCGAGTGCCGAGCAGCTGGCCAGCATTGCACAAATGGCCGCCACCGAGGTCCGGCGCTTTGGGCTGCAGCCCAAGGTGGCATTTTTGTCGCACTCCAGTTATGGCTCCTCCAACCGCGGTTCGGCGCGCAAAATGCGCGCTGCCCGCGACCTGTTCAAGGCGACCTGCCCGGAAGTGGAATGCGACGGCGAGTTGCAGGGCGACGCCGCCCTGTCCGAGGACATCCGCAAGGCGACCCTGCTCGATGGGACCCTGACCGGTTCGGCCAACATCCTGATCTGCCCGAACCTGGATGCGGCCAACATCCTGTTCAACGTGCTCAAGATGACTGGTGGCAACGGCGTCACGGTTGGCCCGATTCTGCTCGGGGCCGCTGCCACCGCCCATGTGCTCAACCCGTCAAGCACGGTGCGCCGGGTCGTCAACATGACGGCGCTGGCGGTGGCAGATGTGAACGCGCCGCGCTGAAGCCGGGCGATCCGTCAAGCGTAAAAGAACAGCGCAAGCGCACTAATTTTGATAGTGCCTTGCGTTTATTCCATAAGGGCTAGAGCCTGATTATTCATAAATTATTGGGCACTGGCCGGTGATCCCCAGAGCTGCTTGAGACGGGCATCACGACCGCAACTTTTACGGTAGTAGTCGTACCGCAACGGGTTGTTCTGGTGGTAGTCCTGATGCTCGGCCTCGGCTGGGTAAAAGTCGT
>Ga0136636_10001984_pt1 | contig 12135 bp, 14 predicted proteins | sample AntDrymUQ8522106_2_FD_104653 | JGI IMG/M metagenome (GOLD analysis project Ga0136636, IMG submission 104653) | Polar desert sand microbial communities from Dry Valleys, Antarctica - metaG UQ852 (21.06) | ecosystem: Environmental > Terrestrial > Soil > Desert | place: Antarctica: Dry Valley... | reverse complement strand
ATCAAGTTGATTTTAGTGGGCTCTCTAAAACCAAGATTGAAGTCTACACGGTACAAATCATCTTTTACAATTTCGGTAACTTTATATTCTGCTTTGTAAGGTTCTGTCAATATGTTTACGTGAACAAACCAGTATATATCCGCTCTTTTTGGTCTTTTTTGTAAAATAGAATACATTACTTTTTCCTCTATTTCGTCTGCTCTACCAGCATTTGTCATGTAAACTAAGTGTGTAGCGTATTTTGGGATGCTTAAATCAGCACTTAATTCAACAAGTACTTTTTTATAATCTTCAATTTTAACAATTTTAGTATAACTTTTGTTGATTTGCTTGGCTAAATACCATGTAGTCATGATGCTGATTAAAGTAATAGCTATAAAAAGAGTTACGTAACCCCCTTCGGCAAATTTTGTAATATTGGCTGCTAGAAAACTAAATTCAATTATTAAATAAATCGCAATCAATGGTATAATAAAGTATAGTTTAACCCTTTTCATTATCAAATAAAAATTAAGCAGAATAGTGGTCATTATCATACACAAGATAATAGCCAGACCATAAGCATGTTCCATATTACTGGACTCTTCAAAGTGCAGTACAATTCCAACACATCCAATAAACAATAACCAGTTTATCGATGGAATGTACAATTGGCCTTTTAATTCGGTTGGGTATTTGATTTTTACTTTAGGCCAAAAATTCAGTCTCATAGCTTCATTTATTAGCGTAAATGAGCCACTAATTAAGGCTTGTGATGCTATTACAGCAGCAAGAGTTGCTATAATGATTCCTATAGGTTGGAACCAATCCGGCATGATAAGATAAAATGGATTTCCATTTTTTCCACCCAAAGTTTGTAGTGTTTCTCCTTCGTGATGGATTAAATAAGCAGCTTGTCCAAAATAATTGAGCACTAGGGCTGTTTTTACAAAGATCCAGCTAATTCTAATATTTTTACGTCCGCAATGACCCATGTCAGAATATAGGGCTTCAGCACCAGTTGTACAAAGGAATACAAATCCTAAAACAAAAAATCCTTCGGGATGAATGGTCAATAAATGATACGCATAATAGGGATTAACTGCTTTTAAAACCTCGATATTTTGCCCAATCTGTGATAATCCCAATACGGCGAGCATTCCAAACCAAACCAGCATTATTGGAGCAAAAAACTTTCCAACTAACTTAGTCCCAAATTGCTGTATAGCAAATAGCATAAATAAAATACTAATCACTATTGGAATCGTATTTATCTCGGGATAATAAGTTCTAATTCCTTCTACAGCAGAAGAAACGGAGATTGGAGGTGTAATAATTCCATCGGCTAACAATGCACTTCCCCCAATTATGGCGGGGACAATTAGCCATTTAATTTTAGTTTTTTTGACTAAAGCATACAAAGCAAAAATTCCACCTTCTCCATGATTGTCAGCACTTAACGTGATTAGGACATATTTTATGGTCGTTTGTAAAGTAAGGGTCCAAAAAACGGCAGATACGCCACCCAAAACAACGTCAGCGTTGATAATATGATCACCTAATATAGCTTTCATTACATACAACGGAGAAGTTCCTATATCACCGTAAATTATTCCTAATGAAATTAATAAACCACCTAATGTTAATCTACTATGCAGGTCTTTGTGCGATGCGCTCATGTACTATTTTTAAAAAACTTGTCAAAAATACACTTTTAAAATAAAATAGAGCTTTTTATCCAATAAAAAAACACGGCTTTAAAGCCGTGTCTTATCTTTTCTACTCTATTTTATTAGGATCTTCTGCTATCATTTCTTGAAGAGGAATTCCCACGTTGAGCGTCACTTTTTTGTGGTGCTGACTCTCTTGATGAGCTTCCTCTGTTTTGAGAATCTGCCCTTTGTGGTGCAACTTGTCTGGACTGACTCGTTCTATTTTGAGAATAATCTCTTGATGATTCTGCTCTTTGAGGTGCAGCTTGTCTAGACTGACTCGTTCTGTTTTGAGAATAATCTCTTGGTGATTCTGCCCTTTGTGGCGCAGCTTGTCTAGACTGACTCGTTCTGTTTTGAGAATAATCTCTTGGTGATTCTGCCCTTTGTGGCGCAGCTTCTCTGGACTGACTCGTTCTGTTTTGAGAATAATCTCTTGGAGACTCTGCTCTTTGTGGCCCAGCTTGTCTGGACTGACTCGTTCTGTTTTGAGAATAATCTCTTGTGGAACCGCCTCGTTGTGCCGCAGCTTCTCTAGACTGACTCGTTCTATTTTGAGAATAATCTCTTGTGGAACCTCCTCGTTGTGGCGCAGCTTCTCTAGAGGAATTAGTGCTGTTCTGAGAATAATCTCTTGTAGAACCGCCTCTCCTGTTTGCATAGCCAACTTCGTTCCTAGAACCTCTTCTTTGATCTAATTCGTAACGGTTTACCACATTTGTATTTCTTCTTGAAAAGGAATAGTTTGGGTTTTGTCTTTCATAGCCATTGGAGCGTCTTGAATTATATAAAACTACAGTACGATCGTTTCTTCTATGATTAACATAATTATAGTAATTATTAATATTTAGATTAATATTGATATTGTTTCTGTATCGGAATACCGGGAAAGGATTCCATGCGTAATAATAAGAGGGATAATAATTCCAATTCCAAGAGGAATAGTAAGGTCGGTAATTATTGGACCAAAAAGAAGCGTAAATTATAGGAGTGTTGTAATATACCGGCTCATAAATATAATTTTCTCCATACATAAAGACGTCACCCACTACTTGTACATGAATTTTATTATTTCTGTCTTTTTCTACATCAATTGTAGCAACATCTTGATAAACATCTTCATCAAGAACGGATTGAACGATGATTAAGTGTGTTCTGTTTTCTACTGTTTCAATCACCCGCAAATAATCAACTTGGTTATCGTTGTTTAAATCCAAATTAGATATTTGCAAATCAGGATCATTCAGTCGTCTTTCAAAATCCTGTAGGTCTCTAGAATCGCCAAAAATAGAAGCAACAGCTCTCAAGTCAAGATTGTCACTGATTTCGGCATTCATGGCATTTACTGATGTTCTATTTTGCGCTTGTATTTGCGTTGCGAAAACAGTAGTCAATAGACTCAATAATAGTAGTTTCGTTTTCATAATTAATTGGATTAAATTTCCCTTTTTTTTCAATATCCAATTACTGTGCCAATTAATTTAGGTACTTTATTGCATTTCTATTAATAGTTGTAAATTAGCGGTAAAATGTATTAAAAATGAAAAATATTTTACTGGCTTTGTTGGTTATATTAGTTGCTGTGTCTTGTAAAACAAGTATTTATAAGTCTGTAAAATTAGAAGAAACTAATTTTCAGTCTGTTGTAATTGACACTTTATTTCAGGATAAAATAAGTATTAGAGCGATTCAAATTGATAAAAAAAAAATTTGGTATGCTGCAGATAGAGGAAGATATGGTTTTTATAATTTGGATTCTAACCAAAAGATTGAAAATAGAATCAACAAGGATTCATTAATTCTTGAATTTAGAAGTATCGCTCAAACAGCAGAACATATTTTTATTTTAAATGTAGCCAACCCTGCACTTCTTTATCAGGTTTCCAAAGAGGGTTTCAGCGCTACATTAGTTTACCAAGAAAGGCATCAAAAAGTTTTTTATGATAGCATGCAATTTTGGAATAATAAAGAAGGAATTGCAATGGGGGATCCAATTGAGAACTGTCTCAATATTATTACAACACGGGATGGAGGGAATTCATGGCATAAAATATCATGCGAAAAACTACCAAAAGTGGCAGATGGGGAAGCAGCTTTTGCAGCAAGCAACACTAATATTGTTATTAAAGATAATAATACATGGATTGTTTCAGGCGGTAAAAAAGCACGAGTTTTTTATTCTCCTGACAGAGGCGAAAGTTGGTCTGTGTTTGAAACTCCAATTGTACAAGGTAAAACGATGACTGGAATTTTTACGGCTGATTTTTACGACTCAAACACGGGGATTGTTGCTGGAGGTGATTATGATGTTAGGAACCAAAATTTTTCTAATAAAGCAACTACAACAAATGGCGGAAAAACATGGAAGCTTGTCGGGGAAAATCAAGGTTTTGGATATGCATCCTGCGTCCAATATGTGCCCAAAAGCAAAGGCAAATCACTTGTCGCTGTGGGAACATCCGGAATTTATTATTCCTCAGATAGCGGGAATTCCTGGACCCAATTGTCAACGGATTCCAGTCTTAATACAATACGTTTTCTCGACGAAAAAACTGCAATTGCAGCAGGACAAAATAAAATGATTCGCATCCGTTTTAAATAAAAAAAACCTTAAACTGTAGCAATTTAGCCTGAAGTTTAAGGTGTTTCTATTGAATTAATTACAGGTAAAAGGTTATTTTCTTGAGCCTTTATGTCGATATTGTTGCAGTAATTTTCTATTGAAATCTTCCTCTGCTTTTTTAAGTTTAACTATTTTTACCGACGGTAAAATTGTCTTCACATTTTGCATGAATTTTTTTCGTAATAAGAAAAGCTCTTCCTCCGTATCTTCTATTTGTGCTAAGAAAGCATTAGCTTCTTTTTCCGTTATTTGGTCCAATGAGCCATCATTCATTCTTCTCATGTAGGTTTTCATTTTTTGATGTCTCAATTCAAACTGCTTGTCATCAAATGTATTGTAGATTGGCCAAAATTTTTCTGCTTCATTAGTGGTCAAGTCTAATTCTGTTGTGAAAAAAGCCGCCTTTAATGCTTTTATTTGCTCTTTTTTATCTTTCATACTTTCGCCTTGAGCAAAAAAGCTACAGGAAACGAAGAATAATAGTAGGGGTAATAATTTTTTTATTGTCATTTTTTATTTTTTTAATTTAGGGCATTTAATGAAAACTTTAAAAACTGATTTACTCTAAAATGAGATTTTCTAAGTTTGAGTTTGTTGATAAATGATCTTCAATGGTTTCGTCTTCTAGAACAATACTAGTATTGATTTTTTCAATGTCTTCCGTCTCTAATCCATTTATTAGGTCATATTGGTTTACATTGGACTGATAAGTGATGTAATTTTCTAATGCAACGGTATCTAATTCTTTTGTGTTTGACTTCGTGGGGCTTAAAATTGGGATCAATAAGGCAAGAATTAAAATTGCAGCAGCAGTCAACATAAGTAACAATTTTCTTTTTTGAAAAATAGAAATTATTTTTGGCTCGTTTACTGGCAATTGCTTCATCATTTTGATCGAAAAATTTTCAAAATAGTGATCGGGTGTTTTAAATCCGGGTTCAATTTTAGGCTCGTTTTCTAATTTAAATGTTTTCATATTCTTTTTAGACAGTGTTATTACAAAAAGGTTTAATTAGTGATTACAAATGCTTCTATTTTTTTTACCGCGATGTGATAGGATGCTTTTAATCCTCCAACTGAGGTCCCTAGTATTTCAGAAATAGCTTCATACTTAAGTTCTTCAAAATATTTCATTTTAAAAACTAGCCGTTGTTTTTCAGGGAGTAAAGCAATCGCTTTTTGTAATTTTATTTGAATTTCATTCCCATCAAAAAATACATCGGCTTCTAGATTATCGATTGCTTTATTTTGTATTGTTTCTGATGAAACTCCACTTCTTTTTGATTTTTGTTTTATAAATGTTAATGCCTCATTGGTTGCAATGCGATACATCCACGAAAAGAGTTTACTGTCTCCTTTGAAATTTTTTAAATGTTGAAATATCTTAATAAAAGTATTTTGCAAGACATCATCTGTATCGTCGTGATTCAAAATAATATTTCGAATGTGATTGTAAAGAGGTCTTTGATAATCCAATATCAATCTCTGAAACGCTTGGTTTTGTGTTTTAGAGTCTAATAGTTGATTTATAAATTCCTGTTCTTCTTGCAAAATTGTTTTTTATAGATTAGAATAGAATTTATTAAAAAGGTTTAATCGTTTACTACTAGTTTTAAAATTCAGATTGCTCTTCCTCTTTGTTGATAATAGGTGCAGGTATTTTTGCAGCTTCTACTTTTTTAATTGGGGCAGGAATATAAGTGTTGACAGGAATCATTTTTGGTTTTATCGGGTAATAAATTTCAGTGACCCATTTCGAAGGGTTCTTAATTTCGGATCTGCTAATTTTAAAGATTTCCAAATGTGAAAATGTAGGATCAACTATCACTTTGTTGGAATTAATGTACCCCATTGCTTTATCCATCGCTTTTTTAGTGTGTGAATAATCACCGGTTAAGGTTGTTTTTACAGCCTCAAAACCCTCCAGTTTTCCAGTTAAAATGTCACTTCCTGAACTTGTCAAAATTTGACTTTTTATGGGTACACAAAAAGAGATTCTGGCTAGTCCATTGGCTAAATCATAGTTGTGATAAAGTAAAAATGGTTTCCCGTTGCGCTCGATATCGTTTTTATTACAGAAATCAATTATCTTGAAAAATACGATCCTTGAATTTTTGGTAACTTTTGAAAGTTTGCTTGTAAAGGTTTGTTTTAAGTAATAAGTAGGTGCGATTTTTGTTAATCCATCTACTTTTACTTTGTACGTGTTTATTTCAAAATCAAGGGTTTTGTCTAGCTTGGCCAAACTTTTTTCATACATAACCCCAATAATTTTATCCATACCACCATTGAAGGCAGTATACACTTTCATAGAAAAACTCATTTTTCCAATGGTCTTCCAGGTTACTTTTGTGCCGCCTATCGTATCCTTGAAAGTCCAAAATACTGATGATGAAGTTCCATTGTAGTCCATTATTTGCGAAATACTGTCGTTTTCTTTTACAAAAATAGTTTTCATATTTCCAGAGCCGTCTTTTCCTTCCCAAGAATAAGAAGCGCCTGCTCCAATTGTTTTTTTAGGATAGCTAATTTTTATTTCGGGATCTTCAGTAATCCAAGAACCAAAATCTTCCCAGTTTCTGAAATCATTTACAAAATTATAGACGTTTGATTTCGGAGAATTTATGATTTTACTTCTTTCTACGGTAAAATCTCCTTTTTGAGTAGCTACAAAAATGGATAGTGCTACAAAACTAAGCAGTAGTAAAAGAAATAAATATTTTAAAATCCTCATAATACACGGGTTTATTAATTTCTGTAAAGTTAAAAATATAATTTATAAGTCATAGAAAGTGTTAAATAAATAAATAGACCTTTTTTTGTGCGAAAGGGACAATATAAGTCGATTGTTTTTTTATTCAACTAGATTTAAATGGGAAGTTACATTCTATTTTATTTATATGGGATTTTTTTAAAAATAATGGTGGTTAAAAGTTTAGTGCGTTATTTTTAAGTAAATGAAAGTCAATAATTTAATATGGAAATAGCAGTCATGATTAAATTTGAATGTACGAAAGATCCAGAAATAAAAAAGTCCACGCTAAAGTGGACATTATTTTTTATTTATCGCAAACTAACGTTTAAAGAATATTTTTATCAAGAACAGAATCCCAATAAAAACTCCAAATCCTATTAATATTTTATAATTCCCTTTATAAAATATTCTATGTAACGCTAAATCTTTACGGTAGGCGTATATCATCGCAATGACAAACGCAATGAAAAAAAGGCCTGCAAATACTAATTGTCCCTGACTAAACATAATTAAAATATTTTTTTGGACAAATTTAGTTATTTGTTTAATAATAGTTTGCTAATTTGTATTTTCATTTGATAAAAATACTAAAGATGCAAAAACAAATTAACGCCGTAAAAGAATTTCACTGTACGTTCAAAATTGATTTTAATAAAAGTCCTACAGCCAATTTAGGAGAGCGTAAGCATGAACTTCGTTATAATTTGATGAAAGAAGAAAATGAGGAGTACTTAGAAGCGGTACAAAATAATGATTTAACAGAAATAGCAGATGCTTTGGGCGATATGATGTACATCCTCTGTGGAACTATTATAGAGCATGGCTTACAAGATAAAATAGAGGCTGTATTTGATGAAATTCAGCGCAGTAATATGAGTAAATTAGACGAAAATGGAAACCCTATTTATCGGGAAGACGGAAAAGTATTAAAAGGGCCAAATTACTTTAAGCCGGATTTTTCAATTATTCTTAAATAGGAATTACTAATCCCCTTGTACGATAGGTAGTAGTGCAGGAAATAAAAAGGCGATTTTACAAATTAAAATCGCCTTTTTATAAACATAAAATCTAAAATTATATTTTAACGGTCCATCCAAAAGTATCTTTTTCTAACTTATTTTGAATATTGGTCAATTTGTCTTTTAGATGTATCGCTACTGATTTTTCAATTTTTGGCAACTCAAAATAGGCATCCTGATATGAGAATCCTGAGATTGGACTTACTACGGCAGCTGTTCCAGCACCAAAAATTTCTTTTAAAGTTCCATTTTTAGCTGCTTCAACAAGTTCAGAAACTAAAACAGGACGGATCTCTACATTTATTCCTTCACTTTTAGCCAGGTCAATCAGTGTTTTTCTAGTTACTCCATCTAATATTCGTTCACTTACGGGAGCAGTAAGTAAGGTATCGTTTATTCTAAAGAAAACATTCATTGTTCCAGCTTCTTCAAGTTTGGTATGCGTGGCATCATCCGTCCAAATAACTTGCTGAAAACCTGCTGCATTAGCTAATACAGTTGGGTAGAATTGAGCTCCATAGTTCCCAGCTGCTTTTGCCGCACCAATTCCGCCATTAGCAGCTCTACTGAAATGTTCTGCAATAAGTACTTTTACATCACCAGAATAGTACGATGTCACTGGAGATAAAATGATCATAAATTTATAATCATTAGATGGGTTAGCAATTACGCCAGTTCCAGTTGCAATCATAAATGGTCTGATGTACATCGCATTTCCTTTTCCTTTTTTTATCCAAGCTTCATCCAACTGTAATAATTGATGTAGCCCATTCATGAATATTTCTTCAGGAACCTCTGGCATAGCCATTCTAACGGCTGATTTATTGAAACGATTGTAGTTTTCATCAGGTCTAAAAAGCCAAACGGCATCTTCAGTGTCCTTGTACGCTTTCATTCCTTCAAAAATAGCTTGGCCATAATGAAAAACTCTAGTTGATGGATCTAACAAAAAAGGAGCGTATGGCTTAATGACTGGTTTTTGCCATTCCCCATTTGTAAAATCACATTCAAATAAATGATCCGTAAAAACGGAACCAAAGCTTAAGTTTTCAAAATTTACTTCCTTTATTTTTGAAGTAAGAGATTTTAAAATTTCAATTTTGTTAGTTTGAGTTGTACTCATAGTATTGTATTGTTTTTTGTTTTTTTATAAAGTTATAAGACAAAGCTTAAAAAGATAGAGTTTCCATCTCTTAGACTTTAATATTTGCAAAATTAAATAAAAATCAGCAAATTACTTATCAAAACTACATTAATTATAGCGTTTAACTAGCATTTGTTTACGTTTTTGAAAATCAAAAAAAAACAAGCTTAATTCCAGTGATTATATAAAAAATTGCCGTTTTTAAGTGGTAAAGGCAATAGTTTTGATTAAATTTGACGGGTTGTATACTTTATATAGCTGCATAATCCTATCCTATAATTTTGAAAAGAGAAATAATTCAGACACTTGACGGCTCTACAACCATTCACTTAACCGAATGGGACGAATGTTATCATTCTAAACATGGCGCAATTCAAGAAGCGCAACATGTTTTTATCAAAAATGGCCTTTCCCTATTTCAAAATCAAAAAGTTGCTATTCTTGAAATAGGATTTGGTACTGGTTTAAATGCTTTTATCACGCTCTTAGAAGCCAAAAAAATGCAGCAGATCATTGATTACGTGGGTGTAGAAGCCTATCCAATTTCATCAGAAGAAGTCTTAAAGATGAATTACGTATCTGAGTTGAATGCAAATCAGGAAAGTACGCTTTTCGATACAATTCATGATAGTAACTGGGGAGAAAAAGTAGCTATACATGATGGTTTTACACTAACCAAACGGAATCAATTTTTTGAAGAAATTAATGATGATAGTAAATACGATTTAATCTACTTTGATGCTTTTGGATATCGAGTCCAACCAGAATTATGGAGTACAGAAATTTTTAGAAAAATGTATAAGGCGCTTAAAAGTAAAGGAGTACTGGTTACTTATGCTGCCAGAGGCGTTGTTAAAAGAAGCATGATCGAAGTAGGCTTTACTGTTGAAAAACTGGAAGGACCTCCGGGAAAAAGAGAAATGTTTCGTGCTCGCAAGTTCTAATTCAATTTTTAATGGAGCGGGTTAATGTTATAGCGTGAAATAAAAAACCAAAAACTACGTTAAATAATTCTTAGGTAGTACCAAAAAATGTATTTTTACAACAATATTAGAATCTTAATCTAACCAAATTCATCCTTGTCTTATGTCGAAAATTATGTACGATTATACAAAATCTGTTTTAGAAAGAGTAAGTTTTGATCCAATGCTTTTTTGCAAAGAGTTAGAAAAAGCCATCAAAATGTTATTGCCCTATGAAATGGAACAATTGCGTGAATGGTTATTAAATTTTACGATTGGAAAACCAGAATTAAAACAATGTTTACTGATAGTTAATTCATAAAAAAAAGGAACCGCTAATAAACGGTTCCTTTTTTTATTTTTTGTGAATGGAACTGATGATTTGTACATTCTGAAAAACGATTGCTCCTTTTATGACGCCAGCAATTGTGCTGCGAAGCGCTTCAATAATCTGAATTTTTAATTCACTTTTAGGAAAAATTAAACTGACCTCTCGTGCCGGTTTAGGTTCTTTAAAATGGCGCAACTTGAGTTTATCGCTATCTTTTAAGTCCAATGTATGCAGGTAGGGAAGTAATGTAGTTCCTAGTCCTTCATCGGCCAGTTTTATTAAGGTTTCAAAACTTCCACTTTCTATTTGAAAATGACCTGTTTCACTTCTAGGATTATTTTTGCACAAGTTTAGAATTCCATCACGGAAACAATGTCCATCTTGTAATAATAAAATTTCGTCCAAGTTTAAGTCGCTAACTTCTATTTCTTCTTTTTGAAAATGGTGGTGGGTTTGCGGAATGTAAGCAACAAAAGGTTCGAAATAGAGTACAATTTCTTTGATTTTGTCTTCCATCAAGGGCGTTGCAGCAATAGCCGCGTCAAGGTGGCCATTATTTAGTTTGGTTATAATTTCTTCAGTATTCAACTCTTCGATGATGAGTTTCACTTTAGGATATTTTTTGATGAAATTATTCAAAAACATGGGTAGAAGCGTGGGCATAATAGTGGGAATTATTCCTAACCGGAATTCCCCACCGATAAAACCTTTCTGTTGCTCAACAATATCTTGGATGCGATCTGCTTCGTTGACTATATTTTTGGCTTGGTTTACAATTTTTTGACCAATATCAGTAAGTTGAATTGGTTTTTTTGTTCGGTCAAATATCTGAATGCTTAATTCTTCTTCTATTTTTTGAATTTGCATGCTCAATGTAGGTTGAGTTACAAAACATTTTTCTGCAGCCAATGTAAAATTTTTATGTTCAGCTACGGCAAGAACATATTTTAGTTGAGTGATTGTCATAATTATAATAATAGCTAATGCAAATTTAGTAAAACTATAACTTTTTATTATGGTGTTTTTCATTAATCTTAGGCTAAATTTACTATTGTAAGAATTTAATATAAAAACTATGGAAATGAAAACAAACATTTTAGGATTGCCAGTTAAAGAATCAGAATTGATAGTTAATGAATTGAATATTTTGTTATCCAATTTTCAGGTGTACTATCAAAATTTAAGAGGAATTCATTGGAATATAAGAGGGAAGCGTTTTTTTGATTTGCATGTGAAGTTTGAAGAATTATACACAGATTCTCAAATGAAAATTGATTTAATCGCAGAAAGAGTATTAACTGTTGGAGGAACTCCACTGCATACTTTTGAGGATTATATTAAAAATAATCAATTGGTTGTTGGTAAAAATATTTCTAATGATGAAAAAGCGGTTCATTTGATTGTAGCCTCGTTAGCTCATCTATTAAAAATTGAAAGAGAGATTCTTAATAAATCTGCAGCAATTAATGATGAAGGTACAAATGCCATGATGAGTGATTTTATATCAGAGCAAGAGAAGACAATATGGATGATGCAGGCTTGGTTAGAAGAAAGCTTGTAAGTTAAAGATTGGATTAAAAAAGGCAAAATGAAATGTAGCGTTTTCATTT
>Ga0136636_10001983_pt1 | contig 12140 bp, 22 predicted proteins | sample AntDrymUQ8522106_2_FD_104653 | JGI IMG/M metagenome (GOLD analysis project Ga0136636, IMG submission 104653) | Polar desert sand microbial communities from Dry Valleys, Antarctica - metaG UQ852 (21.06) | ecosystem: Environmental > Terrestrial > Soil > Desert | place: Antarctica: Dry Valley... | reverse complement strand
GAGGTTGCGCAGGATATTGGTTTTGATGCCTAAATCCAATGCTGAGATTTTGTATTTGGCCGATTGGTCTCCGAAGAAGTACGGTTGTTTGGTAGAAACTTTGGAAGCGAGTTCGAGTCCTTTCATATCGGGAACCTGCGCTAATTTGCTCTTGAGTTCTTCGATGGAAGTTCCGTCAGTGCAGATCACAGCGTTCATGGCACCGTTGTCGCGCACATAAGCTGTGAGCGCACGCGTATCGACATCGGAAATGCAGATCAGATTTTGCTTTTGGAAATACTCTTCAAGGCTTTCCGAGGCATCGGGGCGCGAATAATTGAAACTGAAATTCTTGCAGACAAGTCCGGCGATTTTAATGGAATCGGATTCGGTTTCGTTTTCGTTGACACCGTAGTTTCCGATATGCGGATTGGTGGTAATCATGATCTGACCAAAATAGGAAGGATCGGTGAAGATTTCCTGGTAACCGGTCATTCCGGTGTTGAAGCAGAGTTCGCCGAAAGTGGTTCCCGAGATTCCGATTGATTTTCCGTGAAAGATGGTGCCGTCGCTGAGTAAGAGGATGGCGGGTTGTCGTGTGGTGTATTTCATTTACTAATGAGAATTGAGTAGTTAGACGTTGTGTTGTGCAAATTTAGCAATTTGGTTTTTGATGCAACCATTAGGTTGGTAAGAATTGTGAACATCCTTTGTATGGCTTAGCCCCGATTGCAGCGGCATCCTTTTGCGAAGCGCAGCGGAGCAAAAGATACAGCGGAAAGCGGGAAACAGCTCCTGAACAATGAGTGCTTCGCTGCGCTCGCAATGACAAAACAAAAAAAAAGGACAAACTTTAAAAGTTTATCCTTGATTTTATTTGAATGGAGAAAGTCATTATGCGTCTTTCTTTTCTTCTGTATCGTCAGCGGAATCCGGAGCTTCATTTGTTTGCTCTGTTTGTTCGTCAGCGACTGAATCTTCTGTTGAAGCCTCAGGAGCGACTTGTGCATCTCCGATTTGCGTAGCATCGATTGAAGCTTCAGCAGGCGTTTCAACAACTCCTTGCTGGATTGGCTCATCGGCAACCGTTTGTGGAGCGGCTGCAACCGGAGCAGTTTTAGCTTCGTTAGATTGGGCTTCGCCTGCGGTTGGAGCTGCAGTAGGAGCAGTAGTTGCACCTTTAGCTTTTCCACCACGACGGCTTTTCGCTTTTTTCTCTTCTTTTTTACCACCGTTATATAGTTCGTTAAAATCTACGAGTTCGATCATTGCCATATCGGCGTTATCTCCCAAACGATTTCCAACTTTGATGATACGTGTGTAACCACCCGGACGGTCGCCCACTTTTGCAGCTACATCGCGGAACAAATCTGTTACGGCGTATTTGCTACGTAGGTAAGCGAAAACGATACGACGGTTGTGGGTTGTATCTTCTTTTGATTTTGTTATAAGCGGCTCAACGAATTGTTTGAGTGCTTTTGCTTTAGCGACAGTCGTGTTGATACGTTTGTGCTCGATTAGAGAACAAGCCATATTGGCGAGCATAGCGGCTCTGTGCCCTTTCTGTCTGCTTAAGTGATTGAATTTTTTTCCGTGTCTCATTGCTATTAAATTTAAACCTTTGAAGGTTTAGAATTATTCTTTATCTAATTTGTATTTGGCTAAGTCCATTCCGAAAGTAAGGTTTTTCACTGCGACAAGCTCATCAAGCTCGGTCAATGATTTCTTACCGAAATTGCGGAATTTCATCAGGTCATTTTTATTGAAAGATACTAAATCTCCAAGGGTGTCCACTTCTGCAGCTTTCAAACAATTGAGTGCGCGTACGGAAAGATCCATGTCGACCAATTTGGTTTTAAGCAACTGTCTCATGTGCAATGATTCTTCGTCGTAAGACTCGGTCTGTGCGATTTCGTCGGCCTCTAGGGTGATTCTTTCGTCAGAGAACAGCATGAAGTGGTGGATCAAAACTTTTGCAGCTTCTGTCAAAGCATCTTTTGGATTGATGGAGCCGTCGGTTTTGATTTCGAAAACCAATTTCTCATAATCTGTTTTTTGCTCAACACGGAAGTTTTCGATTGCGTATTTTACGTTTTTAATTGGCGTAAAGATCGAATCGGTGAAAATGGTTCCGATGGCTGCATTTTGTTTTTTATTGTCTTCCGCAGGAACATAACCTCTACCTTTTTCGATAGTGAGTTCGAAGTTCAATTTGATTTTGCTGTCTAGGTTGCAGATTACCAATTCTGGATTTAACACCTGGAAACCTGAAATAAACTTTTGAAAATCGCCTGCAGTGAGTTGGTCTTTACCGGTTACAGAAATTGTTACTGATTCGTTATCGACGTCTTCAATCTGACGTTTGAAACGCACTTGTTTCAAATTAAGGATGATTTCGGTAACGTCTTCTACAACTCCTGAAATAGTAGAAAATTCGTGGTCTACACCTTCGATACGAACAGATGTGATTGCGTAACCTTCTAAGGCAGAAAGCATCACTCTTCTCAGTGCATTACCAACTGTCAATCCGTAACCTGGTTCTAAAGGACGAAACTCAAATTTCCCTTCAAAATCGGTTGAATCGATCATGATCACTTTATCGGGCTTCTGAAAATTAAATATTGCCATAAATTTCGACTAAGTCAATTATTATTTGTTGTACAATTCGACGATAAGTTGTTCTTTGATGTTTTCCGGGATTTGCAATCTTGCTGGTACGGAAACGAAAACACCTTCTTTAGTATCGTTGTTCCATGTAATCCACTCATAAACATGAGAAGAATTTGCCAAGGAACGCTCGATAGCTTCTACAGATTTAGATTTTTCACGAACGCCTACTTTATCGCCGGGTTTTAAATGGTATGATGGAATGTTTACATTCTCTCCATTTACGGTAATATGTCGGTGTGAAACGATTTGACGTGCGCCTCTTCTTGATGGGGCGATACCCATTCTGAAGACCACATTGTCTAATCTTGCTTCGCATAACTGGATTAAAACTTCACCTGTTACCCCACGGGCAGCAGATGCTTTTTCGAATAGGCCTCTGAATTGTTTTTCAAGGATTCCGTAGGTGTACTTCGCTTTTTGCTTTTCCATCAACTGAACTGCATATTCTGATTTTTTACCTCTTTTCTTTGCCATTCCGTGTTGTCCTGGCGGGTAATTTCTTTTTTCGAAGGATTTGTCTTCTCCGAAGATTGCTTCGCCGAATTTACGGGCGATTTTGGTTTTTGGACCAGTATATCTTGCCATTTTAAAATTTTTAGGGGAGCGATTATGAATTCAGGTCAAATCCTTCGATAATCTTTTATGCCACCCAGGTTATACTATAAATTAATTGTTAGACTCTTCTTCTCTTTGGAGGTCTACATCCATTGTGTGGCATTGGGGTAACGTCAATAATTTCGGTTACTTCAATACCTGAGTTATGTACCGAACGAATAGCAGACTCACGTCCGTTACCTGGTCCTTTTACATATACTTTTACTTTTTTAAGTCCAGCTTCCAACGCTACTTTGCTGCAATCTTCTGCTGCCATTTGAGCTGCGTATGGAGTGTTCTTTTTAGAACCTCTGAAACCCATTTTACCTGCTGAAGACCAAGAGATAACTTCACCTTTTTTGTTAGTCAAAGAAATGATGATGTTATTGAAGGTAGCGCTAATATGAGCTTCACCAGTCGATTCAACGATAACTTTACGTTTTTTTGTTGTTGCTTTAGCCATATTACTTATTATTTAGTTGCTTTCTTCTTGTTAGCAACAGTTTTTCTTTTACCTTTTCTTGTTCTTGAGTTGTTCTTAGTTCTTTGTCCACGTAATGGAAGACCGGATCTGTGACGAATTCCTCTATAACATCCGATGTCCATCAAACGTTTGATGTTCAAAGATGTTTCTGAACGCAATTCCCCTTCAATTTTGTAATAAGACACAGCTTCACGGATTGCCCCTATCTGGTCGTCATTCCAATCTTGAACTTTGATGTCTTCGCTTACGTTGGCTTTAACCAACACTTCGCTTGCTCGGCTTCTGCCTACTCCGAAGATATAGGTTAAAGCGATAACTCCTCTTTTGTTTTTCGGGATGTCTACCCCTGCTATTCTTGCCATAATTATCCTTGTCTTTGTTTAAATCTAGGATTCTTTTTGTTGATTACGTATAATCTGCCTTTTCTGCGCACTATTTTGCACTCGGCACTTCTCTTTTTTACTGATGCTCTTACCTTCATTTTAAAATATCTTTAATATCTATAAGTAATTCTTGCTTTTGACAAATCGTAAGGGCTCATTTCCAGTTTCACTTTATCACCAGGCAAAAGCTTGATGTAGTGCATTCTCATCTTTCCTGAGATATGGGCTATTACTATGTGTCCGTTTTCTAATTCTACACGAAACATCGCATTCGATAATGCTTCGATGATGGAACCGTCTTGTTCTATTGCTGATTGTTTCGCCATAAAATTAAGCTACTGCTTTTCTGTTTTTACCGCTCTTCATCAGACCGTCATAATGTTTGTTCAACAAGTAAGAATTGATTTGTTGGATGGTATCGATCGCGACACCTACCATGATAATCAACGAGGTACCGCCGAAAAACATCGCCCAGGATTGTTGCACACCAAAACTTACAACAATTGCCGGGAACACAGCGATTAGCGCAAGGAATAATGAGCCTGGGAAAGTAATTAAAGACATAATGCGATCTAAGAAATCAGAAGTTTCCATTCCAGGTTTCACACCCGGGATAAAGCCACCGCTTCTTTTCAAATCATCTGCCATCTTGTTTGTAGGAACGGTGATCGCGGTATAGAAGAATGTAAATACGATGATTAACGTCGCGAATACAAAATTATACCAGAATCCGAACATATTGCTGAAAGCACCCGCTATTGATTGGGAGGTTTCAGATTGTGACAATCCTGCCAACGCAGCCGGGATGAACATGATCGCCTGAGCAAAAATGATAGGCATAACTCCTGACGCATTGAGCTTCAAAGGAATCCATTGTCTGTTGCCACCCATCATATCCTGTTCGAAATCGCCAGTTGTCGTACGACGAGCGTACTGAACCGGAATCTTTCTTACAGCCATTACCAATAACACACAGGCAACGATTACCAACAACCACACGATAATTTCGATAACCAATAACATTGGTCCACCGTTATTGTTTGTGATCGTAGAGGTAAATTCCTGGATGAAAGCTTGAGGGAATCGAGCCAAAATACCTACCATTATCAACAGTGATATTCCGTTTCCGATTCCTTTGTCGGTGATTTTCTCACCCAGCCACATCGCGAAGATAGTACCAGTTGTTAAGATCAATACGGAAGAGAACAAGAACGAGAAGGAATCAAAACCTAACATGAAAGCGCTGTTTGGCAACGTCCTGTAAAGATTGTATATATATCCAGGCCCTTGTACGAGCGTAATTAAAATTGTCAGCCAGCGTGTAATCTGGTTGAGTTTTTTTCTTCCGCTTTCTCCGTCTTTCTGTAATTTCTGTAAGTAAGGAATGGCAATACCCATCAACTGAACCACAATAGATGCAGAAATGTATGGCATAATACCCAGAGCGAAAACAGAAGCTTTTGAGAAAGCACCTCCTGTAAACATATCCAGAATTGAACCAATACCATTTTTAGTCTGACCTGCAAGATCACTTAACTGAGTAGCATCAATTCCCGGAAGAGTTACTTGTGCACCAAAACGGTACACCACAAGAAGTCCTAATGTAATTAGGATTCTGTTCTTTAGTTCCTCGATTTTCCAAACATTGGCTAATGATTCAAAAAATTTCTTCATCTTACTAGAAAAATTATAGTGTTACAGCTTCTCCTCCGGCAGCTTCGATAGCGGCTTTTGCAGTTGCAGTAAATTTGTGAGCGGTTACCTTTAATTTAGCTTTCAATTGTCCACGACCTAAAATCTTAACGATTTCATTCTTGGTAGCGAGACGATTGGTGACGTAATCAGTCATATCAACTGAATCTTTAACCATACCGTTATCGACTAATAATTGTAGCGTGTCAAGGTTCACGCCTTCGTATTCTTTACGATTGATGTTTGTGAAACCAAACTTAGGCACACGTCTTTGAAGTGGCATCTGACCTCCTTCAAAACCAATCTTCTTAGAGTAACCAGAACGCGATTTTGCTCCTTTGTGACCTCTTGCGGAAGTACCACCTTTACCGGAACCTTCACCACGACCTAATCTTTTATTCTGATTGTGCGTAGAACCTTCTGCAGGTTGTAAGTTACTTAAATTCATAACTGTATTTGTTATTAAGCTTCTGTTACAGAAACTAAGTGTTTAACTTTGTTTATCATCCCAAGGATCGCAGGATTTGAATCATGCTCTACAACCTGGCCCATTTTACGGATCCCTAAAGCCTCAAGTCCTCTTTTTTGTGTAAGCGGACAGTTGATTTTGCTTCTAACTTGTTTTACTAATAATTTAGCCATAATTTCCTGTAATTAACCTTTAAAAACTTTCTCTAAAGAAACACCTCTTTGTTTTGCAACAGTATAAGCACTTCTCATTTGCAATAAAGCATCAAAAGTTGCTTTTACTACGTTGTGAGGATTTGATGATCCTTGTGATTTTGACAATACGTCGTGGATTCCAACGGACTCCAGAACTGAACGAACAGCTCCACCAGCAATAACCCCTGTACCGTGAGATGCAGGCATTAAGAATACACGTGCGCCGCCAAATTTACCTTTTTGCTCGTGAGGAACTGACTGTCCGCTCAAAGGAATTCTTACCAAACTTTTCTTAGCATCTTCCACTGCTTTTGCAATTGCTTCAGAAACGTCTTTAGATTTTCCTAATCCGTGACCAACCACACCGTTCTCGTCACCTACTACTACAATGGCAGAGAAACCGAATGCACGACCTCCTTTTGTAACTTTGGTTACACGATTCACACTAACCAGACGATCTTTTAATTCAAGTCCGCTTGGCTTTACCGATTCTATATTTTTATAATTTGACATATATATTAGAATTTAAGCCCGGCTTCTCTTGCGCCTTCTGCTAATGATTGAACACGACCGTGATACAAATAACCGCCTCTGTCGAAGGTTACTGTTTCGATTCCGGCTTTTAACGCTTTCTCAGCAACTAGTTTTCCAACGGCAGAAGCTACTGCTGTGTTGGTACCATTGCTTACTTCTTTTTCTCTTGAAGAGGCAGCCAACAAAGTCACTCCATTCACATCATCAATGAGTTGCGCGTAGATTTCTTTATTGCTTCTGAAAACAGAAAGTCTTGGTTTAGCAGCAGTACCGCTAACGATTTTCCGGATTCTGAACTTAATTCTCTGTCTTCTATCAGATTTTGTTAATGACATAATCTTATATTTTTTAAGCGGATTTACCTGCTTTTCTTCTTAATACTTCACCTACGAACTTAACTCCTTTTCCTTTGTACGGTTCTGGTTTGCGGAAACCTCTGATTTTCGCAGCTACCTGGCCTAACAATTGTTTGTCGAATGAAGTTAATTTAACGATTGGATTCTTCCCTTTTTCAGATACGGTCTCAAGTTTAACCTCAGCAGCCACTTCTAGAACGATATTGTGGGAATACCCAAGAGCAAGGTCTAATTTCTGTCCTTGGTTTGAGGCTCTGTAACCTACTCCAACCAATTCCAACTCTTTAGTAAAACCCGTTGATACACCAATAATCATGTTGTTGATTAATGATCTGTACAAACCGTGTTTTGCTCTTTGATCTTTATGATCAGAAGGACGCTCTAAAGTGATGACGCCTTCTTCAATTTTCACAGTGATATCGCTATATTCCTGTGTCAATTGACCTAATTTTCCTTTTACTGTAATTACATTGTCGGCAACTTCAACAGTTACGCCGGAAGGAATTGTAATGGGGTTTTTACCTATTCTTGACATACTTTCTAGTCTTTAAATATTAGTATACGTAACAGATTACTTCACCACCTACATTCAATTGTTTGGCTTGCTTTCCAGTCATAAGACCTTTAGAAGTTGAAACGATTGCAATACCTAATCCGTTGAGGATTCTTGGCAATTTGGCAGCTCCAGCATACTTACGTAAACCCGGTTTACTAATTCTTTGGATATCTTTGATTACTGGCTCTTTGGTATCTTTGTCATACTTCAAAGCGATTTTGATTGAACCCTGAACGGCGTTGTCCTCAAATTTGTAGCTCAAGATATAACCTTGATCAAATAAGATCTTGGTAATTTCTTTTTTCAGATTAGATGCAGGAATTTCAACAACCTTATGGTTTGCAGCCACGGCGTTTCTAACTCTTGTCAAATAATCCGCAATTGGATCTGTGTACATATAATTAAAATTACGGTTTTGGTATTCATACCGGACTTTCCGATGGAACCTGAAACCATTAAAAACTCTACTAATTAATCGACAGATAGTTGTCAGTTACCGACAAAAATCCGGCAAACTTACAACTATCTGTCGACAAAACAAAATTGATTTTACCAGCTGGCTTTTTTAACGCCCGGAATCAATCCGTTGTTGGCCATTTCACGGAAAGTTACACGTGAAATTCCGAACTGACGCATATATCCTCTGGGTCTTCCCGTTAGTTTACAACGATTGTGCAAACGAACTGGCGAAGCATTTTTCGGCAACTTTTGCAATCCGATAAAATCTCCGGCTTCCAATAAAGCTTTTCTTTTATCAGCATATTTGGCGACCGTTTTCTCTCTCTTCACCTCACGAGCTTTCATTGATTCTTTAGCCATAACTTAATTCTTTTTAAAAGGTAAACCTAATTCTCTCAATAGTGATTGTGCTTCTTTGTCGGTAGCGGCAGATGTCACAAAAGTGATATCCATTCCCGAAATCTTGTTCACTTTATCGATGTCGATCTCTGGGAAAATGATTTGTTCTAAAACCCCTAGGTTGTAGTTTCCTCTTCCGTCAAAACCAGTCGCTTTGATTCCGCTAAAATCACGTACACGTGGCAAAGCTGAAGTCACCAAACGGTCTAAGAACTCGTACATTCTTTCTCCGCGTAAAGTCACTTTGGCACCAATCGGCATTCCTTTTCTCAATTTGAACGACGCAACGTCTTTCTTTGAGATCGTAGAAACCGCTTTTTGGCCTGTAATCTTTGTCAACTCATCTACTGCATAGTCGATCAGTTTTTTATCAGATACAGCTGCACCAACGCCACGGCTCAAAACGATTTTCTCCAATTTAGGAACCTGCATTACGTTTTTGTAACCGAACTCTTCTTTAAGAGCAGACACAACGCGGTCTTTATACTCTTGTTTTAATCTAGGTGTATATGCCATGACTATAGTACTTGATTAGATTTTTTTGAAAATCTTACTTTCTTATCTCCTTCTGTTCTCGTTCCTACTCTGGTAGCCGATTTTGTTTTCGGGTCAACCAAAGAGATGTTCGAAATATGGATAGGAGCTTCTTTCTTAACGATTCCGCCTTGTGGGCTTTTTGCAGATGGTTTCGTATGTTTCGATACCATGTTTACGCCTTCAACGATCGCTTTATTTTTCTCACGATCTACCTTTACAACTTTACCTTCAGCGCCTTTATGGTCTCCGGCAATCACTCTAACGATATCTCCTGTTTTAATTTTTAGCTTTATCATCTTAATGAATAATTAAAGCACCTCTGGCGCTAATGATACAATTTTCATGAATTGTTTTTCACGAAGTTCTCTTGCAACCGGACCAAAAACACGTGTTCCTCTCATCTCACCTGCAGCGTTCAAAAGCACACATGCATTGTCATCAAAACGGATATAAGAACCATCGGCTCTTCTCACTTCTTTTTTGGTACGTACAACAACTGCAGTTGAAACAGCACCTTTCTTAACGTTTCCGTTTGGTGTTGCATCTTTAATTGAAACTACAATTTTATCTCCAACAGAGGCATAACGACGTTTCGTTCCTCCAAGCACACGGATAGTCAAAACTTCTTTTGCTCCTGTGTTATCTGCTACTTTTAATCTTGATTCCTGTTGTACCATAATTACTTAGCTCTTTCAATGATTTCAACTAATCTCCAACATTTGGTTTTGCTCAAAGGACGCGTTTCGCTGATCCTTACCGTATCGCCTATGTTACAGTCGTTTGTTTCGTCGTGTGCGTGATACTTTTTAGTTTTCAACACGAACTTACCGTATAATGGGTGCTTCACTTTTCTGGTTTCAGAAACAACAATAGATTTCTCCATTTTGTTGGATGTTACCACACCGATTCTTTCTTTTCTTAAATTTCTTTTATCTTCCATTTTAGCAGAATAACAATTATTGTAACTCTCTTTTGCTTAACTCGGTCGCGATTCTTGCAACAGCTCTTCTTACGGATCTGATTTGCAAAGGATTTTCGATCGGAGAAATAGCGTGAGCCATTTTTAAATCTGAATAGGTTTTCTTAGTCTGGCTAAGCTTTTCCTGCAACTCTGCTACAGAAAGATCTTTAATTTCTGATTGTTTCATAATAATCTATAAATTATGCTTCGAAATCTCTAGCAACGACGAATTTGGTTTTAACCGGTAGTTTTTGAGCTGCAAGACGCAAAGCTTCTTTGGCAACTGACAATGGAACACCACCAACTTCAAACATGATTCTTCCTGGTTTAACAACGGCAGCCCAGTATTCAACTGCTCCTTTACCTTTACCCATACGTACCTCAAGAGGTTTTTTGGTGATCGGCTTGTCCGGAAAAATTTTGATCCATAACTGACCTTCTCTTTTCATAAAACGGGTTGCGGCGATACGCGCAGCCTCGATTTGGCGAGAAGTCAGGAACATTCCGTCTTCGTGTACAGATTTGATTCCGAACATTCCGTTAGAAAGTTCGTGCCCTCTATTGGCATTCCCTTTCATTTTACCTTTCTGTACCTTGCGGTATTTAGTTCTTTTAGGCTGTAACATTTTTCTTTACTTTTTAAAAAATTTACTTTCTTTTACGGTCTCCTCCAGGTTTTCTGTCTTTGTTGAAAGGCTTGCGATCTCCTCTTGGAGCGTCGTTACCTTTACCACCACCACCACCTTGGCCAGACTGTTTTTTGTCCATGCCTACCAGTGGAGAAAGATCTCTCTTACCGTAAACTTCACCTTTCATGATCCATACTTTGATACCCATTCTACCGTAAGTAGTGTGGGCTTCAGCCAAAGCATAATCGATATCGGCTCTGAAAGTTGAAAGAGGAATACGTCCTTCTTTGAAACCTTCTGAACGCGCCATCTCAGCACCATTCAAACGACCAGAGATCAGGACTTTGATACCTTCAGCGTTCATACGCATTGAGGCAGCAATAGCCATTTTGATAGCTCTTCTGTAAGAAATACGGCTTTCGATCTGACGGGCGATGCTTGACGCAACTAGAAACGCATCGAGTTCAGGTCTTTTGATTTCAAAGATGTTAATTTGAACCTCTTTGTCAGTGATTTTCTTCAATTCCTCTTTCAACTTGTCTACCTCTTGCCCGCCTTTCCCGATAATGATACCAGGTCTAGCAGTAGTGATAGTAACGGTTACAAGTTTCAAAGTTCTCTCGATGATCACCTTTGATACACTAGCTTTTGATAAACGGGCGTGGATGTACTTTCTGATTTTATAGTCTTCGGCAATTTTGTCACCGTAATCATTTCCACCATACCAGTTAGAATCCCAACCTCTGATGATCCCAAGTCTGTTTCCAATTGGATTTGTCTTTTGTCCCATCTTAATTATTTGCTTGTGTGTTATCTAATTGTCCCAATACGATTGTTACGTGGTTGGAACGTTTTCTAATTCTGTGTGCTCTTCCTTGCGGAGCAGGACGAAGTCTTTTCAACATCATTCCGCCGTCTACACGGATTTCTTTAACGATTAAGCCTGCTTCAGCTACATTTCCTTCTGCATTTTTCTGCTCCCAATTGTTGATTGCAGATAACAAAAGTTTCTCTAGTTTTCTTGAAGCCTCTTTAGAGCTGAATCTTAAGATATTCAACGCTCTTTCTACTTTCTGTCCTCTTACCAAGTCTGCTACTAAGCGCATTTTTCTAGGTGAAGTAGGGCAGTTATTCAATTTTGCGAAAGCGATCTGCTTGTTAGCTTCTTTGATGCCTTCTGCTCTTTCTCTTTTACGAACTCCCATTGCTTCTTATTTTTTACCTTTATTTTTTGCTCCAGCGTG
>Ga0136636_10001982_pt1 | contig 12150 bp, 7 predicted proteins | sample AntDrymUQ8522106_2_FD_104653 | JGI IMG/M metagenome (GOLD analysis project Ga0136636, IMG submission 104653) | Polar desert sand microbial communities from Dry Valleys, Antarctica - metaG UQ852 (21.06) | ecosystem: Environmental > Terrestrial > Soil > Desert | place: Antarctica: Dry Valley... | reverse complement strand
TTTTATAAAATTAATCATCTTCAATATTTACGCTGTTCAAATTGGATATACCATTTTTTGGTGTTATATTTGCTTCACGACTAACAAAAAAATAATTCTCGTCACCTATGAAGAAAAGTACCGTATTTATCGTCTTTGCAGCAACAGTAGTTCTTGCCACTTATTTATTCGCTCAACAAAAAACAGTTTCGTTTTCATCGCATTGGGAAAAGGTAGAACAACTAGTAGTAAAACAATTGCCCGAATCGGCATTAAAGGAAGTGGAAGCAATACTTGCGCAAGCCCAAAAAGAGAAAAATTCAGCACAAGTAATTAAAGCTTTGGTGTGTAAAATGCGTTTTACTTTAGAGATAAATACCGATGAAGCACCCGCTTTGATTCATGATTTCGAAACATTTTCCGAGGCAAGCACCGATCCTGCCGAACAGGCTTTGCTGTACTCGATGATAGCCGATTTGTATGCACAATACTATCTGAAAGATCAGTGGGCTATCAATCAACGCACTGAAATAAAAGGAATTATCACAGAAGACATCAAAGAATGGACAAAAAATATTTACTTCGAAAAAATAAGTCAACTGCTTGCTGCTTCGCTTCAAAATGCAGCAATTTTGCAAAAAATCGATGCGCAGAAATATAGCTTGTTGCTTGAAAAAGGTGAAGATAGTAGAAGGTTGCAACCAACTCTATACGATTTTTTAGCAAGCAGAAGAATTCAAATTCTTGGACGTTTATCGCAAGCCACTTCAGCGAAAAATCCGCTAGATAATCCGAAACTGTTTGCTGATTCTAAGCAGTTTATACAATTGCCGTCAGATTCAGAATATATATCTTCCATTGAGTATCATATTCTAGAAACTTACCAGCATTTACTCGCCTTTCGTCAAAACCAAAACAATGATTCGGCTTTACTTTATGTCGATTTGCAACGCTTGAAGTACATCAAAGAACATTCTGAAGCAACGAATTCGGATTCTCTCTATCTGGCAGCATTGAGTCGCCTCGAAAAACAATATGCAAGTAACGAGTTAGTTGTTGAGGTGCTGGCCGAGAAGGCAAATTATTATTTAGCAAATTCGGGAGATGAAGAAAATAAATTGTATAAGAGGATAGCCTATGGTATTTGTAGTGATGGCTTAAAGCGCTTTCCGACCTATAAAAGAATTGGATTATTGGAAAATATCAAGAGAACGATAACTCACAAAAGTATCGGAATTAGTTTTAATCAGGTGGCTAAACCTGCTACCACTATCAAAGTAACTATAAATACGACTAATATATCAACACTGAAACTAACTGTTTATAGAGTAAATGCAACTGCGTTAGAGTATTATGACTATGTTCATAACAAACGGAATGAGAAAACTCTTTTTCCGAAGAAAACAGTGTTTGAAACAAAGCAAATTGACGTAAAACCGGATGCAAATTTTGGAAATATAACTACGCATATTGATATAAAAACAGGTACTTATGGTATTTATGAAATCTGTGCCGAATCACTTGGGAACGAAAATCAACCAGGGAAAGCAATTAGTTCACTTACCATATCCGATTTGGCGTTTATGAATAGAACAGATGAGCCAAAACTATCGAGTTTATACGTGCTCGACAGAATGAGTGGTAAGCCCGAAAGTAATGTGAAAGTATCTGTCTATGACAATAAATGGATGGGTAGTCGTTATTCGGTTAACTTTGTAAGTGCTACAATAACCGATAAGAATGGTATGTGTCAATACCCATTTAGTCCAAATTTTTCCAACAACGTTCTGATGTTGGAAAAAGGGAAAGATTGCTACTTTACCAATGTTTCCAATAGTTATTTCAATGAACAAAACCGTTGGGATAATAAGGATGCGAGAATAAATATCTTTACCGACCGCTCGTTGTACCGCCCCGGTCAAACAGTTTATTTTAAAGCTGTAGTTTATTTTTATAATAAAACGAAGCAAGAAACCTTTGCTGGAGCACAATACGAAGCAATTTTATTTGATGTTAACGGACAAAAAGTTTCCAGCAAGAAATACAAGACCAATGAGTTTGGATCCATTGCAGGCGAATTTGTTTTACCCGAAGGCGGATTGAACGGGGCTTATCTTATTCAGGTAGGTAATGTATCCCAGCAACTGTGGGTGGAAGAATATAAACGACCCACTTTTGAAGTGACGATTGACAAACCTAAAACGGAAATTAGTTTCGATGAAAAGGTAACAGTAAAAGGAACCGTTAAAGCGTATGCAGGATATACTATTGCTGATGCCAAAGTGAAATATAGAGTTGTGCGAAGCACACATCGCTATTGCTGGTGGTGGAGTATACCTGATAAAGGAATTGTTAATGGTGCAACTGTTTCCAAAGTAGATGGTACTTTTGAAGTCTCGTTTACGCCCGAAAAAACGAAGGGTCAATTCACATCCTTCCGAAATGAGCAATTTTATACTTATACCGTGTATGCTGATGTTACCGACGCTAACGGCGAAACACAACAAGGTCAACAGTACGTTTCGGTAGGGGATAAATCCTTATTTATTTTGGCCGAAGTTGCTGAAAAAATAGATAAAAAACAAGCATTTGACATCGAAGTGAGTACTGAAACATTGAATGGAGAGAAAGTAAATTCAATAGTCAAATATAGTCTATACCGTTTGGAGGACAGTGATATTTATGCTGAGAAACAGGATGAAAAGACTGTTTTAAAAGAGTTGGAGAAAGTATCCTCTAGAAGTTTTGAGACCAAAGACAAAAAAGTGAATTTGAATGTTGATGATTTGGCTTCTGGGCGATACAAGCTGGTATTTACTACTCCCGATGCACATGGGAAAGAAGTGAAACTAGAAAAGACTTTTGTTCTTTACGATATAAATGATAAACGTCCGCCATTAAAAACCTATGTATGGTTTTTAGCTCCTAAAGTCGAATGCTTGGTTGGTGAGAGCGCTAAAATTCAATTTGGAACTTCTACCAAGAACTCATCGGTTTTGTATGAAGTAATGAAAGGCAATACAGTGTTGGAAAGTCGCTGGATTTCGTTCTCGGACGAGATAAAGACTTTTGAAATTCCGTTTAAAGAAGGATATGGAGCAGGGGTGACGGTGATGTTTACCTTTATGAAGGATGAACAATTTTTCACGAAACCGATTCAGATAAGCCGTAAAGTGTTGGAAAAGAAACTTACTCCAACTCTTAGCGTATTTCGTAATAAATTATTGCCGGGCGAAAAAGCAGAATGGACTATTTCTGTGCCCGAGAGCGGCAAAGACAAAAAAACGGCTGAAGTATTAGTTGGAATGTATGATGCCTCCCTAGATGCTTTGCGTGCGCATAGTTGGTTTTTCAATCCTGCAGACAAAGAATCGGTTTTGTATTCTCCAGCTTGGACGAGCAATGGATTTGGAACAGCTACTGGTTATACTTATTTGAATAATGAATTAGAAAATGTAGCAGAGATTGCGCTAAATGAGTTGAATTGGTTTGGATTGAATTTAGGGTATCGGAATATTAGGATTAGAGGTGTGGCAACCAGAGCTGGCGCTATTGACCTTGCAGATGTGAAAATGGGAGTTGCAGAAAGTCCAGTTATGGATGAAGTTGTAGTTGGTTGTGGTACTCAAAAGAAAAAGGAGATGAGCGGATCATTTGTGGCGAAGCAATTGAATGAATCTACCCGCAATGAGCAACAAGACCCCGTCCAAATTCGCACCAACTTTAACGAAACCGCCTTCTTCTATCCGCAGCTACGTACCGATGCCGAAGGCAATGTGAAGTTTAACTTTACTGCTCCCGAAAGTCTCACGCGCTGGAACGTGAAGATGTTAGCACATACTGCTGATTTGTATTTCGGACAAGGCGAAGCGCAGGTAGTGACCCAAAAAGACTTGATGGTGCAGATGAACTTGCCACGTTTTGTGCGTTGGTCGGATAAATTGGTGTTGAGTGCCAATGTGATTAATCTTACTGATAAAGCACTGACTGCTTTTGTACAATTCGAAATGATAGATCCTGCAACCGAAAAATTAATTCAATTGAAAGATGCTGTTGCAAAAACGGTAACACTTGCAGCCAACGAAACAAAGGCAGTGGAGTGGGAGCTAAGTGAGTTTTCGCACTACGAATTGGTAACTTGCAAAGTGGTGGCTCGTGCCGGAAACTTTAGCGATGGTGAGCAAAAATATTTGCCTGTATTGCCCGACAAAGTACTGATTATTGAAAGTATGCCTTTGACCATTCGTGGCAATCAAACCCGCACATTCAACTTCGAAAGTTTGTTGAAAAATGGTTCGAGCGTTGATACAAAAAACCTATTTATTGAGTTCTCGTCCAACCCAGCTTGGTATGCCGTTCAGGCATTGCCAACTTTGGCGGTGCCCGAAAGCAGCAATGCCATCGATTATTTTACGGCTTATTACGTAAATACTCTGGCAACTTTTATTGCCAATTCCAATCCGAAATTAGCTGCAACGTTCGACCGCTGGAAAACGGCAGGTGGTAGTCGCGATGCCTTGTTGTCGAATTTGCAGAAAAATACCGAACTGAAAAATATGTTGTTGGAAGAAACGCCTTGGGTGATGGCTGCCAAAGATGAATCGGAGCAAAAACGTCAAATTGCTTTGCTGTTCGACCTTAATAATAAAAAACAGCAGAATGCCCAATATCTTGATAAATTGTTGAAATTGCAATTGCCTTCGGGTGGTTTTACTTGGTTCGAAGGAATGCCCGAGAGTCGGTATATTACACAAGAAATCATGTTGAATCTGGCGCGATTAAACAAGATGGTAGGTCAGTCAGCAGTCAACAGTCAGCAGTCAGTAGTTCAATCTGCCTTAAATTATTTGGATTTGGAAATCGCCCGCGACTTTGATAATTTGAAGAAATATAACAAGAACTACGAAAAGGAAATGTCTGTGGATAATTTGCAGTTGTTTTATTTGCAGATGCGCTCTGAATATCCAACCGTTCCGGTTCAAATATCGGCACAGGCGGCGGTGAAATTCTATACGGCTCAAGCCGAAAAATACTGGACAAACTTTTCACTCTACGGTAAAGCCATGATGGCCGTGGTTGCACTGCGGAATGGTAAAATTCAAGTGGCAAACGATATTCTTAAAGCGTTGATAGAAAATGCAATGAAAACAGATGAATTCGGCATGTATTGGGCAAAAAATACTTCCGGTTATTTCTGGAACGAACGCCCTATTGCTGTTCAAGTTGCTATTATTGAGGCATTCATGGAAATTGCAAAAAACACGACCGACATTGATGAAATGAAAATTTGGTTGCTTAAACAAAAACAAACGCAGCGTTGGGATTCGCCAATGGCAACGGTTGAAGCCATTTATGCTTTGCTTCACAACGGAACCGATTGGTTGGCAAACGAAGGGATTGTTGATATTAAAGTAGGCGAAACGTCTATCAAACGCGAAAGTACTGAAGCTGGAACGGGTTATTTCAAACAATCTATTTCTGTGGCTGATGTTCGTCCGACGATGGGGAAAGTAACTGTGAAGAAAAATGATGCTGGTATTGGTTGGGGTGCCATGTATTGGCAATTTTATCAGGATTTGGACAAAGTAACCGGACAAAGTGGTCCGATAAAGATTACCAAAAAGCTGTTCGTTGAAAAAATGACTGCTACCGAAAAAACGATGATCCCGATTGAACAAACCAAACTTGTGAAAGGCGATAAAGTAATTACTCGTTTGGTAATAACTACCGACCGCAATTTGGAATTTGTTGCGCTGAAAGACCTGCGAGCTTCGTGTTTCGAGCCGGTAGAACAACGTTCGGGATGCCAGTGGAAAGAAGGCGTTTGCTATTATCAAACCACCAAAGATGCTTCTACTCAGTTTTTCTTCTCATTCTTGCCAAAAGGTACGTATATATTTGAATACGAGCTTTGGGCGGATGCTTCGGGAGAATATTCCAGCGGAATTGCGTCTGTTCAGTGTCAGTACGCACCTGAGTTTGTAAGTCATACCAGAGGCGAGAGACTAAAGATTCAATAAATGTGTAGAGCCGCAAGGATGTGCGGCTCTATTTAAAAAAAAGATAACAGACCGCAAGGATGTGCGGCTCTATTTAAAAAAAAGATAACAGACTGCACGGATGTGCGGCGCTACTATTCATTATAAATCGATTTCATGACCAATCCTGCAATGGTCATGCCGAACATGGCCGGCATATATGAACTTGTTCCATTCACTTGTGCTTTCATACTGCACCATTCATGATTCACCAAATCCGGGTCGCCAGGTCCACTCTGTGCCTTAGGGCAGAGGCATTTTCCCGTGCCACAAGAGGCTTTTTCACCTTGATTTTCGAGCAATTCATCGCTATAAACACACATGAATTTTTTGCTTGGAACTCCCAGTTTTTTTAATCTTTTGCGTAGCGCAGAACCCAGTGGGCAGCCCATTACTTTCCAAAATTCAGCTACTTTTATACGCGTTGGATCTATTTTTAGTGCAGCTCCCATCGATGAAAAGAAGGTGGCGTTTGTTTTGGTGGCGGCTTGTATGAGGTGTACTTTGTTAGCCAAACTGTCGATGCCATCAATTATAAAATCGTACGAATCAAGTTCAAACGATTCAGATGTTTCCGGGCTATATATTTTTTGCAAAGCGGTAATCTCAGCTTTTGGATTTATCTCCAACAAGCGTTCTTTCAGCACTTCGGTTTTTACTTTGCCTACTGTTTTGGTAGTTGCCATCAGCTGGCGGTTGATATTGGTTAAACAAACCCGATCTGAGTCGACAATGGTAAGATATTTTATTCCGCTGCGTACTAAACTCTCTGCACACCAGCTTCCAACGCCTCCAACACCAAAAATGATAACTCGTTTTTCACTCAAACGCTCCATTTTACTTTTGCCAATTAGTAATTCGGTGCGCTGAAAGATAGCTTTCTCTATTCCCATAAATTCTATTCGAAATTTATAATGCAAAGTCCAAAATCAGATATTCAAAACCGGAGATGTTTTTATGCATTATAAATTATTAACTGTTTTACCCGTTCTGACTAACGAGTTGCAATGATTTTTTATTTGTAATTCTAATCTCTTTCCCTTTTAACTGGATAATCCCATCCTTGTCGAACTCGGTAAGTATGCGGCTTACGCTCTCGCGACTGGTGTCTACCAGATTTGCCAACTCTACTTGTGAGAGGGGTAATGTGAATGTATCAGACATAAAAATATTATCTGAAAATTCGAGCAAAGCATCAGCCATATTTCCACGCAGAAGCTTTTGAGTGCGGTTGGCACAGCGGTGGAACGATTCCAGTTCATTTCTGCAAAGTTCCAGTATTATCTCATGCGAAAATTCTCTATTTTCTTTTAAAATAGTTTGGAAAACACTTACGTCAATAAAGCAAACCTCTGCTTCCAAAACTGCCGTTACCGAATATTGATTGATTTTATCTCCAAAAGTAGTGGGCAGTCCTAAGTATGTTGGAGCTTTTATCAATTTCACAATTTGCTCATGATATGGGCCAGCCAAATGAATTTTTGCCAAACCAGTACGCAGAAAGACCACATTGGTGGAATACATTCCTTGCTTAATAATACTGTCACCTTTCTTAAATTTTAGAACCAGATGATTCTCAGATAATTGATTGAAGCTGCAATCACTTAGCATGGTTGCAGCCTTCGAATTAAAAGGACAATTTTTACAATCGTTTTGCATTAATAGTTGATTTGACGAAATGAACTGCAAAGATATGCAATGTGATGCATATCACAAAATAATGTATGCACCTGCACGCAAGAAAAATCATTTCCAGTTTTTTATTCACTTACATTTGCAGAAGAATTTCTTTAATCAATTAATATGATTCAAAAATGGAAAAAACAAACGAAGTAACCGTTGAGCAGTTACAGATTCAAATCAATGAATTACAAGGGAAAATAGAAAAGCTGGAGAACTCACGTCAGGATCAATTATCAATTGCCGTTGTTTCGGGCGATATGGATAAAATTTTGGCAGCAATGGTCATTTCCATCGCCGCAGCAGCAATGGATACGCAAGTGAAATTATTCTTCTCTTTTTGGTCACTTTCCGCTCTTCGTGATCCAAAGAAAAGCCCAAAAGGCAAAGATTTCATCTCGAAAATGTTTGGAATGATGCTTCCAAAGGGAAAAGATAAATTAGCGCTATCCAATATGAATATGGCAGGCATGGGACCAATGATGATTAAGTATTTGATGAAAAAACAAAACGTAATGTCGTTGGAGCAAATGTTCAAAGAAGCGGGCGAACTAGGTATCGAAATCGTAGTGTGCGAAATGTCTATGGGACTGATGGGTTTCAAAAAAGAAGAATTTATCGATTATCCGCATTTTAGTTTTGCAGGTGCCGCTACTTTTGTAGCCGATGCCAGTGAAAGTTCGATACAACTATTTATTTAGATTTTAGATAGAAGAAGCAAGATTATTGGACGATATTAATAACGGCATAGATAAATAATATAAAATAAGTAACGCCTGAAGGGCAAATAACATTTAACAACAAATATTATGACAGCAGAAGAATTAAAATCAGTAGATGTAGCAAGATCAGTAGATGCACGCGGAACAGCTTGTCCGGGACCACTTTTGGAAGCAAAAAAAGCCATTGGAACTATCAAAGCGGGCGATGTAATGGAAATTCTTTCATCCGACGAAGGAACAAAACAAGACATTCCGAAGTGGTGTGGCAAACAGGGTCATGAATATCTCGGATTTATGGAAGAAAATGGCTACTTCAAAGTGTACATGAAGAAAAAATAAGCTCTTCTTGTTTGAATTAGAACGCAAATTATACTAATTCACGCAAATGTCATTATCTGTGTAAAGACTTATACTTTGCAAAATTGGATTTGCGCATTTTGCGTAATTTGCGTTCACAAAAACACATTAAATCGACATCATGGGAGAACTAAATATAAAGAGTGCGAAGATTCTCGTATTTTCCACCGAAAAAATTTCCGATCCGGCTATCGATATGGCTGGTTTGCTAAAATTGCATTATCCGCCTACCGTGTATACAATTTCCATTCCTTGCTCAAGCGGAATAAAACCAAGTTGGATTTTGTATGCCTACGAAAAAGGTTTTGATGGTGTGTTTATTGCTGCCGATGGAAGCGATTGTGTTTTTGGTGAGTCATGTACCGAAAAAACTGGTCATTTGGTTGGAAAAACTCACAATCTAATGAAGGAGAATGGGATTGAACCTGCTCGTTTGCGCATGGCTGCTATTTGTTCGGTTTGTAGCGAATCGTTTGTAAAGCAGATGCGCACATTCAACGAGTATTTACTTAAAACACTACACGCTTGATGGAAAAGCTAATTAAAAATATAACATACGATGCGTTGGTAATCGGCGCCGGTATTGCCGGGGGCGAAACGGCGTTGAATCTGGCCAATACTGGTTTCAAAGTGCTTTTGGTGGATAAGGAGCTTTCGGTGGGAGGTAAAATGATCATGCTCAGTAAAGTGTTTCCTACACTCGATTGTTCGGCTTGTATCACTACTCCAAAGGTTTCCGAGATATCGCGTCACCCCAATATTACTATTTTTACGGGTAGCGAGGTGGGTGATATTCGCAAAATAAGCGACCATGAATTTGTTGCCAAAGTAACCAAATACCCTCGTTATGTGCATATAGAGGATTGTACAGCTTGCCAGTTGTGCGAAAAAGCTTGTCCTCAAAATGTCCGCGACCAGTATCAATTCGGACTAATCGGTCGTAAGGCTGCATTTATCCCGTTTAGTATTTGTAGCCCGAAAGCGGCTGCAATCGATATTGATAATTGCACCTTGTGTGGGGCTTGCGAAAAAGTTTGTCCAACCAATTGTATCGATTTCACAATGGAGGTAGAAACTATGGAATTACATGTTAAGACGGTTGTAATTGCTACTGGTTTCGACATGTTCGATGCAAAGAAAATGCCCCGTTACGGTTACGGACAGCATAAAAACGTAATCACAGCACTGCAAATGGAGCGCGAATTAGCTCCAACTCGTCCGTTTAATACCATTCTCCGCCCTGGTGATGGAAAAGTGCCAGACAAGATAGCCTATGTGCTTTGCGTCGGTTCTCGCGATGCTTCGGTGGGCAATCCTATTTGTTCGCAAATTTGCTGTATGTATTCCATCAAACAAGCTCAGTTGCTCATGGGTGCCTTGCCAATGGCCGATGTGACGATATATTATATCAATATCCGTTCGTTTGGGAAAGGATTCGAAGAGTTTTATCAACAAGCCAAAGGCATGGGAGTAAGCTTTGTTAAAGGGAAAGTCGGACGAATTTCTGAGAAAGAAGGCGGTAACTTAATGCTCCGTTACGAAGATATCAACGAGGGCAAACTTCAGGAAGCTGAACACGATATGGTAATCCTATCAACCGGAGTTTTGCCTAACACAGGTATTGATAAGTTCTTTGTAAATGAAACATTGACACTCGATTCGTTTAATTTTGTGGGACAAAGCGATATGCTTGCCAGCCCCGCAAAAACAAGCATCGACGGTGTTTTCGTGGCTGGAACAGCTACCGGGCCAATGGATATTCCCGATTCAATATTATCGGCAGGAGCAGCTTCATCCGAAGCAATTAGTTACTTAATTCAAAGAGCAAACTAAATGGAAAACAAGAAGAAAAAAATAGGAGTTTATATTTGCCATTGTGGGGGAAATATTTCCGATTATGTAGATGTGGAAAAAGTCCGCCAGTCGGTTGAGGGTGAAGATATTGTTTTTCTTGCTAAAACAACCATGTTTGCTTGCTCCGACACCAATCAGCGTGATATGGTGGAGGACATCAAAGCCAACAATCTTGATGGTGTAATTGTGGCTTCGTGCTCACCAAAACTTCATCAGCTCACTTTCCGCAATGTGTCTATTCGTGCTGATTTGAACAAATATACCTATGTGCATGCTAATATCCGCGAACAAGCTTCTTGGGCGCATTCCGATAATAAAATTGGTGCAACAGAGAAAGCGATTCATCTGGTAAAGGCTGCCATCGCAAAGGCGCGTTATGCTGAAGCATTGGAGACAAATAAAATTAAGGCCAAGAAAGCGGTTGCCGTAATTGGTGCCGGAGTAGCCGGAATGAAAGCTGCCATTTCATTGGCTGAAAAAGATACGGAAGTAATTCTTATTGAAAAAGAACCCTTTGTAGGTGGACGTGTAGCGCAATGGGATTCTCTCTCAACGACTACAGAAACGGGTAAAGACATGATTAAACGTCTTTACCAAGAATTAATAAAACACGATAATATTAGTATCTTGACCAACTGCGAAGTGGTTGAGAATAAAGGTAGTGTTGGTAATTTATCGTTGAAAGTAAAGAAAACTCCACGATATATCAAAGCTTTGGGTCATCCCGATGATTTGAAACGTGCCATTGATGTATGTCCGGTGGAGGTGCCCGATGAATTTAATTTCCGATTGAGTAACCGGAAAGCCATTTATAAAAATTACCCGAGCGAATATCCACAAATTCCAGTGGTTGATATAAAAAATTGTACCCGCTGCGGTGAGTGCGAGAAGGTGTGCAAGGCTGTTGACTTTACCGAGAAAGAAGAAATTCTGGATATAGAAGTAGGGTCGGTATTAATGGCCACAGGTTTCGATCCGTACACACCCCAATATGGTGAGTTTGGATATGCTGTTTCGGACAATGTGATTACATTGCCACAGTTCAAACGCATTATTGATTCTCAGTTTGATAAGTTGGTTTATAAGGGAAAAGAGATTAAAAATATTGCTTATATCTACTGTGTGGGTAGTCGTCAGACAGAGGGTGAAAACACTTATTGCTCACGCAACTGCTGTACTTCCACCATTCATGCTGCGGTTACAGTAAAGCAAAAATTTGTAGGCATCAACAATTATCATTTCAACCGTGGTTTGCGGACTTACGGTAAGCAGGAAATTCTGTATGCCGACTCATTGCGGGGGGGGGATATTTACTTGCAGTCGTACGAAGATGGACTACCAACCGTAACTACCGAAAGAAAGAAAACCATTGTAAAAATAAATGATATTCTGACCAACGGACGTGAAATAGAGGTGGAAGCCGATTTGGTGGTATTGGTTACCGGCATGGTGCCACGCGCCGACAACTCGGTAGGTTCGTTATTCAAAATACCCAAAGGACGGGATAAATTTTACAACGA